>Ga0209068_10000196_pt1 | contig 36609 bp, 35 predicted proteins | sample ColStrG_CSR_2012_FD_187200 | JGI IMG/M metagenome (GOLD analysis project Ga0209068, IMG submission 187200) | Freshwater sediment microbial communities in response to fracking from Pennsylvania, USA - Cold Stream Run_MetaG_CSR_2012 (SPAdes)... | ecosystem: Environmental > Aquatic > Freshwater >...
CATCACCCACCGCGCCGGCTGGACCATGACCGCCAACCCCGACCAAACCTTCACCTGGACCACCCCCACCGGCCAAAGCCTCCAAAGCCTCCGCCACCACGGCAAACCCCCCGACCCGTAACAACAACGGATTACGGTCCCTCGGTGGTTGCAGACGAAGATCTCGTCGAGTTCATGCGCATGATCTGCACCGGCGATCGCGAGCCGTTGTCGCACGCATTGGCATCGATGCCGGAATTGGCCGTGGCCCAGCTCGCCGTCGGCGCTTCGAGGGCCCGGGCTGGGGAGTTCTTCCTCCCGGGGTGCGGGGTCTACCTGTACTCCGGCCACACCAGCCTCCACGTCGCCGCGGCCGCGTACAACACCACGCTCGCCCGCGCCCTCATCAAAGCCGGGGCCGACCTACGAGCAAGGAACCGTCGGGGGGCTGAACCACTTCACGAGGCGGTCAACGGCCGACCCGGATCGCCGACGTGGGATCCTCGACGACAGGCCGCCATGGTCGCCTATCTGATCGAGGCGGGGGCACCTCCGGACGCGGAAGCCGCAGGGGGTGTCACGCCCTTGCACCGCGCCGTCCGCAACCGGTGCTCGGCGGCCGTGCGGGTGCTCCTCGACGCCGGCGCTGACCCCCACCGCACCAATAACGCAGGTTCCACGGCAATCACGCTGGCTGGCCATACCACGGGGCGCGGCGGTAGCGGCTCGCCCGCGGCCAAAGCCGAACAAGCCAAGATCATTTCCATGCTCGACACGGTCGCCGACTAGCGACGACCGTCAGACGAGCGGGGCGTAGTACCCGCCCTCGTCGGGTGGGGCTTCCTCGTCGCCCTTCACGGCCGAGAAGAGCTCGTAGAGCGGCTCCGGAATATCGCGCGGGACGGACCAATCCAACTCGTCGGCCACACCGGCGATCTCGGCGAACGGCCGCAGGAAACTGAAGTACACGTAGGCGCCGCAGCGAATCATCTCGTCACGCGACATCCCCGCGATGGATCGGTAGTGCCGGGCCTGCACCGCTCGGATGGATGCCACCAGTTCGTCCAGCCCATCGAGTGGTACCGCCACGAGTGACCCGTCTGGGGTATCCGTGCTGAACAGCCCGAAGCCGACGAGATGGGCGAGGTAGTCCTCGGGAGTGGTCTTGCAGCTGCCGAAGTCGGTTGCCTGGATCCCGACCCCATCGAGCACCAGCGCCACCGTCAGGCTCCGATAGGGAAGCTCGGCGGCCACTCCCGACCAGGCGAAATCACTCTGGGCCAGCTTGGTGAACTCGCGCACCAGAAGCACCTGACCGTTGGGCAACGGGTAGGGACCGGTATCGGCGATGCCCGAGCGGGTGTCGAACCACATGAGGAACAGGTGGTTCACCACCGTGGCGTTGAACCGCGTCAGCCGCGCCCGCTCGGCCTCATCCGTGATCGGCACGACACCGGCCAACAGCGTGTCGATGACATCGGCCCCGAACGGTCGGCACCTCCCGTCGTCCCAGGCCTGGAGCGTGCCATCGGCCCGGTAGGCGCCGGCGACCCGCTCCCAGAAATTGAGCACGGTGAAGGCGGCGGCGGGATCGTCCATCGATGGGTCGATGCTGGTCATGATCTTGCGACCCAACAGCCAAAAGTTGGCGATCGACCACAGGTGCACCGAGTTGATCTCGGTACCCGGTCGGTGGCCGGCCAGGGCGATCTGTTCGGCCGGCATCGCCTCGTCGATCCGGCGCATCATCTCGGGGTAGCGCAGAAACGCCTCGCAGCACCCGATGATGATGTAGGCGGTCACGGGGATGAGCTGCGAGCTGTAGGACGTGCGCTCGGCGGTGAGGGCCGCCGAGATCGGGCTGTGGTAGCCGATCAGGCGGTTGACCTCGACCCTCGTGGCATCGGGATCAAGCACGCAGAACCCCCTCGGCGCCTGAGCAGTCGACCTCGACCTCGACCCCGTCGCCGGGAACCTCCGTCAGTTGGCACGCCATGATGCACGGCACCTGGAACTCGCGGCTCACGATCCCGATGTGGCTGCGAGACGTGCCTCCGGTGCACACCACGCCGGCCAGCTCATGAAAGATCGGCGCCAAGAACGTCGCCCCCGCGTCACGCACCAACACGATGACGCCCTCCGCACCCGTGTCCATCAGATCGAGCACGTCGGTCGGGCCCTCCATCACCTTCCAACGGCCCCGCACCGCGCCGTGGTCGAACACCTTTTCCCCAGTGCCGATCTCCTGCATGGCGAGGGACTGTACCGGTCCTGCTGCGGCCGCGGTCGCTAGCGTGGGCCGATGCCCGAGTTCCTCTCCCCCGGCTGGCTCGACGCTATGAGCCAGGCCGCCAACGGTGCCAAGGTGGCCGTGGTCGAGCCGGGCATCGTGGTGCAGCAGGTGGTGACCGACCCCGGCCGCACCGACGTCGTCTGGTGGATCGAACTCGGCGGCGGCGTCATCGCTCTCCATCCGGGCAAGACACCCACACCCACCGTGACATTCACACAGGACGCGGAGACGGCCGCCGCCATCAACCAGGGCCTGTTGAGCGCCCAAGCGGCGTTCATGACCGGTCGACTCCAAGTGGGTGGGGATGTCCAGGTGCTTCTCGACCGCCAGGAAGAACTCCTCGGAATCGACGACGTGTTCGCCGCGATCCGGGCCGCCACCACCTACTGACCATGCCCGAGCTCCCGGAGATCCAAGCTCATGCCGAGCGACTCACCGAGGCCTACGGCGGACGCGAGCTGAGTGGCTTCCGCGCCATCACTTTCACCGCACTCAAGACGTACACACCCCCACCCGACGCCGCCGTGGGCCAACCCCTCATCGCCGTGGGTCGCCGTGGCAAATATCTCTTGGTCGGCTTCGGCGCCACCACCTTCGTCATTCATCTGATGCAGGGCGGCCGGCTCAAACCCGATGAGAAGCAATCGGCCAAGCCACGAGGTGGTCTCGCCCGCTGGATGTTCGCCGACGGCTCCGCGCTTTTGCTGACCGAGGCGGGGACCGAACGGCGGGCCGGAATCTGGGTGCGGGACCCGGCACTCGACGGAGGGCTCGATCATCAAGAACCCCTCCTGGGTCTGGGCCCCGAGGCCGACAAGGTCGATACCGCCACGATGGGAGCGATCTGCGCTGCCCACTCGATGCGTCTCCACGGCATGTTGCGCGACCAGCGGGCCCTCGCCGGTGTTGGTCGGCGACTGGCCAACGAGATCTGTCACCGAGCGAAGCTGTCGCCGTTCGCCAACGCGGCCAAGCTCGACACCGAGCAGATCCGTCGGCTAACCGACGCCACGCAATCCTGCATCGCCGAGTCACTGACCTTCGAACGCGGCCGCGACGAGATGAGTTCGTCCAAGGAGCGGCCCGGCTCGGTGCACCACCGCACGGGAGAGGCGTGCCCGGTCTGCGGCGATGTGGTCCGCGAGGTCGAATACACCCGCTACACGGTGAACTACTGCGCGACCTGTCAGACGGCCGGCAAGATCCTGGCCGACAACACCACCAGCAAGTTCCTCAAATAGTCGCCGGTTCGACCACCGGTACCGAGCGCCGGGTCGAGGCCACGTCCAGCACCAGCAGCGTCAGCGCGGGGCCGATGGCTCGGATGCTGTTGATGCTCCAGTGCACGACCTGCCCGCTCAGGAACGGGACAAGCAGCGCGTAGGGAAGCGCCGCCCACAACTCGAGGCTGCGCCGTTGCCACCAACGCACCACCACGACGATGGCAACCACGACCAACAGCCCCGCCACCAACGCGTTGCCCCACTGATGCTCCGGCGACCAGGCCAGGCGCCAGGCCTGCGCATAGCCGCCGAAGGGAACGCCGGTGACCTCCTCGATCTGCGAAGCGTGCGTGTCGATCCGCCACCGGACGTACGCCGCCCAGGCCGCCAGCACCACCGCCGGCACCGCCACCAGCGCGACGCGGCGACGCCGTGACCAGCCGACCGGGCTGGCGCCCAAGGCCACCGCGGCCACGGCCAACAACGACGATTCCTTCGTGAGCACGGCCAGTACCCCGAGGGCCAGGGCGACCCCCCAGCGACCGCGACGCACGACCAACACCAGGCCGACGAGCGTGGCCACCGTCAAGGCATCGGCCAGGTCGAGCACCAGCGCCGCCAGGACCAGCGGATTGAGCGCGAAGGCGTAGCCGGCCCGCACCGGGGCGCCAATACGTTGAGCCAACCGCGCCGTGAAGTAGGCGCCCACCGCCACAAGCAGATTCACGACCAGGCTGCCCAGGGCGACGCCCCGCGCCGCCCGATCCATGATTCAGATCAGGCCCAGCTCGGCGACGGTGTCGCGTTCCTCGACCAGTTCGGCCACCGAAGCATCGATCTTGGCTCGGGCGTAGTCGTTGTGTTCCAGGCCCTGCACAATCGTGTACTCGCCGCCAGCACACGTCACCGGGAACGACGACATGAGGCCCTCGGGTACGCCGTAGCTACCGTCGCTGGGCAACGCCATCGACACCCAGTCACCGTCGGCCGTGCCGGTCACCCAGGTGTGCACGTGAGCGATGGCGGCGTTGGCGGCCGAGGCGGCGCTGGAAAGGCCACGGGCCTCGATGATGGCCGCGCCCCGCTGCTGGACGGTGGGAAGGAACGTCTCGTCGAGCCAGGTTTGGTCGTCGATGAGCTCGGCCGCGTTCTTGGCGTTGACCTCGGCGTGGAATAGGTCCGGGTACTGGGTGGCCGAGTGATTGCCCCAGATGGTCATCCGGGTGACGTCGTTGACGGTGGTGCCGGTCTTGGCCGCCAACTGAGCGATGGCCCGGTTGTGGTCGAGGCGAGTCATGGCGGTGAATCGGCCGTTGGGAATGTCGGGTGCGTTGTTCATGGCGATCAGCGCATTGGTGTTGGCCGGATTGCCGACCACCAGGATGCGCACATCATCGGCCGCGTTGTCGCTGAGGGCCTTGCCCTGCACCGTGAAGATGGCGCCGTTGGCCTCGAGCAGGTCCTTGCGCTCCATGCCTTTGGAGCGGGGCCGGGAACCGACCAGTAGTGCGTAGTTCACATCGCCGAAGGCCACGTTGGGGTCATCGGTCTGAACGATGCCGGCCAGCAGCGGGAAGGCGCAATCCTCGAGCTCCATGGCCACGCCCTTGAGCGAGTCCAGCGCCGGGGTGATCTCCAGCAGTTGCAGGATCACCGGCTGGTCGGCACCGAGCAGGGCGCCGCTGGCGATACGGAAGAGGAGGCTGTAGCCGATCTGGCCGGCGGCCCCGGTGACGGCGACGTGGACGGGAGTCTTCACGGTGCTCGCTGCTCCTAGGAGAGGTTCAGGTACCAGGCGAATCTACCGGTGCAGCCGGGTCCACCCGAAATCCCGACCTCTGCCATGCTCAGGGCATGCGCTACGAGCGGATGCCCATCGAGATCGAGTCGCCTGAGCAGATGGGCTACGGCTCGATCACGTGCAACCTCACCGAGTCGAGCGTGGCCGATGCCACCCTCTCCGGCCTGGGTCTGGGCGACCTGGGCGCCCACTTGGCCGAGCTCACCCTGGCCTACGGCGACCACCTCGGACACCCCGGACTGCGTGACGTCTTGGCCGCGGACTCAGGGGCAGGGATGGTCACGCCGGGGAGCGTGCTGGTGACCCCGGGCGCGGCTGGAGCGTTATTCATCATCTCGACCTCGTTGTTGCAGGCGGGAAGTCACGCCGTGGTCGCCGCGCCCAACTACGCCACCAACATCGTGACGCCGCGGGCTATCGACGCCGACGTCGAGTTGCTCGAGCTGCGCTTCGAAGACGGCTACCGCCTCGACCTCGACCGGCTGGCAGCCATGATCCGGGCCGACACCGCCTTTGTCAGCCTCACCTGTCCGCACAACCCGACGGGCACGATGCTGGCGATGGACGAGATCGATGCGGTGATCGACCTGGTCGAGCGTCGGGGCACCCGGCTGGTCCTCGACGAGACCTACCGCGAGATGGGCCGACCTGAGCCGCTGCCCATCGGCGCGGGGCGGTCCGAGTCGGTCATCAGCGTGTCGTCCATGTCGAAGAGCTACGGCATCCCCGGCATTCGCCTGGGGTGGCTGATGACCACCGATCCGGTGTTGCAGGAGGTGTTCCTGGCGGCCAAGGAACAGATGGTGATCGGCAACTCCCTCATCGACGAGGAGATCGCCTTCCAGGTGCTTCGCCGACGTGACCACATCTTGCCTGGCATCCGTAACGGCATCGATGCCCACCGTGAGATCGTCACCCGGTGGATGGCCGGCGAGGACGCCCTCGAATGGGTGGAGCCGAGCGGAGGCGTGGTGTGCTTCCCTCGAATCACCGCTGACTCGGGCGTCGATGTGGAGGCGTTCTACGAGATTCTGAACCGCAACCACGGCACCTATGTCGGTCCGGGCCACTGGTTCGAGCAGCCCCGGGCCCATTTCCGCCTCGGCTACGGCTGGCCCTCGACCACCGAGCTGGAGGACGGCCTGGCCAACATCAGCGCCAGCCTCACCGCCGTCGCAAGTAGGGTTTGAGTCTCGACATAATCGGGCTGACCGCTGGGAGAACCGAAATGATGAAGACCTGGACTCGTCGCGTCGCGCTGGTCGTGGCCTTGCTGGCGCTCGGCAGTTGGGCCGGTGTGACCCCAGCCAGCGCCGCGTCCCTCGCCATCACCGTCAACCCCGCGTCGGTGGCGCCCGGGGACGACTTCACGGTCTCCGGACCTGCCGACTGCATCGACACCACGACGCTGCACATCACCGTCGTGGATCTCTCGCTGGAGCAGACCGTCTCGGGCGCAGCGGCCTGGGAAGTGAAGTTCACCGTCCCCGCCAACACGGCGCCGGGCACGTACACCGTCTCGATGTTCGGCAATGAGTGCGGCTTTGCCGACGGCGCCATCGTGGTGGCCGATGCCGTCACGACCACCACCACCGCCGCTCCGACCACCACCACGACTGCCGCGCCGACCACCACCGCTCCCGCGGCCCAAGCCGAAGCCGTGAGTGCCAGCCCCACCTTCACCGGCTGAGCGGACGAACTCAGGCTCGCTGGGTGTTGCCCAGCCAGCTTTCGTAGAGGCGGGCATAGCGACCACCGGCCTCGACCAACGCGGCATGGGGGCCCTGCTCCACCAGTTCGCCGTCGGAGAACACCAAAACGAGATCAGCCGCTTCCGCCGTCGAGAGCCGGTGAGCCACGCTGATGGTGGTGCGACCCTGCGCTAGGCGCACCAACGCGTCCGACAGGGCCCGCTCGGTCTCGGGGTCGACGGCGCTGGTGGCCTCATCGAGGATCAACAGCCCGGGGTTGGCCAACTGGGCACGGGCCAGGGCCACCAGTTGGCGCTCACCCACCGACAGGCTTTCGCCCCGCTCGCCCACCTCGGTGTCGAGCCCCTCGGGCAGTCGGGCCAACCACCAGTCCAGACCGAGACGGACGAAGGCCTGACCAACCTCCACGTCAGTGGCGCCCTCGCGGCCCATGCGCACGTTGTCGCGAATGGTGGTGTCGAACAGGAAGCCGTCCTGCGGGACCATGCGTACGGCATCGAACCGGGAGCCTGGTGCCACCTCGCGTAGGTCGACCCCGTCCAGGGTGATGCGGCCGCCGGTGGGGTCGGCCAGACGGCACAACAACTTGGCGAATGTCGTCTTGCCCGAGCCGGTCTGTCCGACGACGGCTACCGATGTCCCCGCCGGGATCACGACATCGATGTTGCGGAGCACCTGGCCACCGTCGCGGTAGGCGAAGTCCAACCCCTCGGCTCGCACCTCGACCGGACCCTCCGGAAGGGTGACGCCCGGGTCGGGCTCGGTGATGTCGAGGGGGATGTCGAGCACATCCAACACCTTGCGCCAGCCGGCCAGCGCCGTCTGGGTCTGGTCCAAGATCTCGGCCAACTCGGCGATCGGCACCAGCAGCAGGTTGACCAGGAAGGCGAAGGCGATGAGGGTGCCCGCCTGCAGGCCCCATTCCGGGCCCTGCCAGACGCCGATACCGATCACTGCGGCCAGCGCCAGACCGCCGAACACATCCCCCAGCGGGAACATGAAGGCGAAGTAGCGGGCGGTGCGCACTTCGGCGCCGTACTGACGATCCACCGCTGCGTGCACCCGATCCCGCACCCGACCGGTGATGCCGTAGGCCCGGATCACGCCGGCACCCATGACCGACTCCGACACCGCCGAAAGCGTCTGGCCGACGCGGGTGCGCACCACGTCGTAGGCCTGCAGCTGGCGACGTTGCAGCACCCGCAGGATGGGAAGCAGGGGGGCCATCACCACGACGGTGACGATTGTGAGCTGCCACGAGTAGATCGCCATAACGACCAGCGTTCCCACGATGATTACCGAATCCACGATCCAGGCCACGCCCCCCCACTGCGCGAAACGGGCGATGGTCTCGACGTCACTGGTCACCCGAGCCGTCAGTTCTCCGCGCTTCGACTCGTTGTGGTCGGCGATGCTCAATCGATGGATGTGGGTGAAGGCCTGGACCCGCAGGTTGCACAGCATCTGCTCGGCCGACTGCACGAGACGGATGTAGGTCGCCCGGCTGAGCGCCATCACCGCGAAGGTGATGATCAGCGCCACCGCACTGGCGGCGGCGACGAACCCGAGGCGGAAGCCGCCCGACCCGCTCACCCCCTTGTCCAGGATCTGTTGAATGAGCACCGGCGTGACCAGGCGACCCACCGCCGTGGCCACGGCCATGACCACGGTGAAGGCGATGCCGGTCCGCAACTCGGGGCTGGCGGCTAGACCCCGACGCAGGACCTCCACCGCCCGCACCGAGGGCGTCTCGAAATCCTCGGTGAGCAACTCGGTCTGGTCATCGAACATGGCCGGGCGAGCAAAGGCTGACGACGCTTCGAGCAGCGCCTTCTCCTCTTCGTCGGCCACCAGCTTCTCGATGGATTCGGTCATGCGTCCATCACCTCGCCGCCGGCGTTCTCATAGGCCCGCACGATGCGCTCGTAGGCCGGCACGGTGGCGATGAGCTCCTCGTGACGCCCTTCGGCTTCAACCCGACCCTCATCGAGGAACACGACGCGGTCGGCGAGTTCGATGGTCGATACCCGCTGCGCCACCACCAAGGTCGTGGTGGCCAGGTCACGGCGCAGCCCGTTGAGGATCTCCGACTCGACGACCGGGTCCACCGCGGAGGTGGCGTCATCGAGGATCAGCACGCTCGGCATGCGCAACAGGGCGCGGGCCAGCGCCACTCGTTGGCGTTGCCCGCCCGACAAGGTCACGCCCCGCTCGCCGACCACCGTCGCCATCCCCATGGGGAGCTCCGTGACGAACCGGTCGGCCTGCGCCACCCCCATGGCATGGCGCACCTCGTCGTTGGACACGTCGAGGCCCAACACGACGTTCTCCCACAAGGTGTCGGCGAACAGGAACGTCTCTTGGAACACGAGCGCCGCCTGGCGATAGAGCGACGCCGGGTCCGCGACGCGGAGATCGACGCCGCCCAGCGTGATCGACCCCGACGTCGGGTCGATGAGGCGCACCAGCAGCTCACACAGCGTCGTCTTGCCCGCGCCCGTGGATCCCACCAGGGCGACGATCTCGCCGGGCTCGATCCGAAAGGACACCCCGGCCAGAATGGGCTGGTCCGGCTCGTAGGCGAAGCACACATCGGTCAGACGCACATCCAGACCACCAGCGGGGAGGGCCTGGATGACCGCCGGGTCCGGGACCGGCGCCAACGGTGAGGCCATGACGCGATCGAGTCTCGCCGTGGACACGACGGCTCGGGGCAACTCCTCGAGGAAGTACCCGACGACCTGCATGGGAAACGCCAGGATGCTGAACAGGGCGATGCCTTGCACCAGTTGGCCCGTCGTGATGCGGCCGACGGATATCTCCCAGGAGCCAAGGGCCAACAACAAGATGGCGCCGATCGTAGGCATGCCCTGGAGCACCGGCTCGAACGAACCCCGCAAGCGGCCCACCTGCACCCGGGTGACCCGCAGGCGATCGGCGGCCGCGGCCAGACGGTCGATCTCGAGTTGCGAGCGACCCAGGGTCTTGACCACCAGGGCGCCGTCGATGCTCTCATGGACGATGCGCGACACGGCACCGACCTGTTCCTGCACCACCTCCGCCGGACGCTCGATGCGCTTGGTGTAGAGCCGGTTGAGCAAGGCCAGCGCCGGGAAGAGCAGCAACCCCAGCGCCATCATCCAGAGATCGACCGACGCCAGGCTGATCACCGCGAAGATGATGAGGGCGATGACGCCGGTGGCAAACGGCACGGGACTCATGACCTCGGTGGCGGCCAGCACGTCGCTGTCGGTATGGGCCAGGAGCTCACCGGTGGGGTGCTCGCGATGGAACTCCAGCGGCACGTCGAGGTAGAGATCGGAGATCGTTCGCCGCCACCGGGCCTGCACCCGGAACGCGGTGAGCCCGGCGCAGTAGCGACGCATGATGATCGAACAGGCCTTAAGGAACCCCACGATGATCAGCGCCGCCGCCGCGGCCCAGACTGTCGAGCTGGAGACACCCTCGCTGCCGAGCCCGGGGATGATCACGTATTGGGTGACCCGGCCCAAGATCACGGTGGAGCCGACGGTGGCCGCCGCGTAGAGCGAGGCCCCGATCACCGAGATGACGAACGTGCGCGGCTCTTGGCGCACATAGCGCGCCACGACCCGTATCCCCCGTCGGAACAGGCCAGTGGGGCTCGATCGAGTCGCACCCTGGTCGTTCATCTCCTGGTCATGGTCGCTCACTGGCGGCCAGTGGGCGAATCGGTTTTCCGCTCCACTAACGTCGGCTCCATGCGTAGCGCGAAAGACTTCTTCCGTCCCTTGGCCGTGGGGGCTCCGCAACCGGTCCGGGAAATCCCGGTCCGACCGTCGCGGGTGATCCATTTCTTCCCCCCGTCGAGCCCCAAGATGGTGGCCAAGGTCCCCGTCATCGCCCCGACCACCGACATCTTGTTGGCCAACCTCGAAGACGGCGTGCCCGCCAGCGACAAAGAGGCCGCCCGGGCGGGGCTGGTCGAGGTGGCCCAGACCATGGACATGGGCGACACCCAGTTCTGGACCCGGGTCAACTCCCTGGACTCGCCATGGGGCCTCGATGACCTCACCGCCGCGGTGCTCGAAGCGGGCGAGGCCCTCGACGTGATCATGATCCCCAAGGTCGAGGGCCCCGAGGACATCCACTATGTCGATCGCCTGTTGGCCCAACTCGAGGCCAAAGCCGGACTGACCGAGCCGCTGTTGGTCCATGCCATCCTCGAAACGGCTCGGGGAGTGGCCAACGTCGAGGAGATCTGCGCCGCCTCACCGCGCATGCAGGGCCTTTCCCTGGGGCCGGCCGACCTGGCCGCCAACCGACACATGAAGACGACCAGAGTGGGCGGCGGCCACCCCGGCTACCTGGTCCGTCAAGACCCGGATCCAAACGATGCCGACGCGCCGCGCGCCACCTACCAACAAGACCTGTGGCACTACACGGTCGCCCGCATGGTGGACGCGTGCGTGGCCAACGGGATCCTTCCCTTCTACGGCCCGTTCGGCGATATCGACGACGTGGTGGCCTGCGAGGACCAGTTCCGCAACGCCTTCCTGCTCGGCTGCGTGGGGGCCTGGAGCCTCCACCCCAAGCAGATCGAAATTGCCCGGCGGGTGTTCAGCCCCGACCCCCAAGACGTGGCCCACGCCATGAAGGTCATCGAGGCCCTGGGCGACGGTACGGGCGCCGTGCTGCTGGACGGGAAGATGGAGGACGACGCCTCGGTCAAGCAGTGCCAGGTCATCATCGAGCTCGCTCATCAGCTCGCGGCGCGCGATCCCGAGCTGGCCGCGAGCTACGGATTTGCCCGATGAACGACGCACTTCGACCCCGACGATCGGTGTTGTACATGCCCGGCGCCAACGAGCGCGCCCTCGACAAGGCCAAGTCCATCCCCGCCGACGCGCTCATCCTCGATCTCGAGGACGCGGTGGCCCCCGACGCCAAGGTCGAGGCCCGAGGTCGGGTCTGTGCGGCGGCCGCCTCCGGTGAGTACGGCAATCGGGAGATCATCATCCGCGCCAATGGACTCGACACCGCCTGGCACGCCGACGACATTCGCGCCATCGCCCAGGCGGGACCAGCGGCGGTGCTGGTGCCCAAGATCAATTCGGCGGCCGATGTGGCTGCCGTCGAGCGGGCTCTCGAGGCCGCCGACGCTCCTCACCACACGCGCATCTGGGCCATGCTCGAAACCCCAGTGGCCATGCTCCATGCCGAGGAGATCGCCACCTCGAGCGAGCGTCTGGCCGTGCTGGTCATGGGTACCAACGACCTGGCCAAGGAGCTCCACGCTGAGCATGTCCCCGGCCGCCAGCCACTGTTGTATGCCCTCTCACACTGCCTGCTCGCCGCCCGCATGGCCGACAAGGTGGTGCTCGATGGTGTCTACAACGACATCAAGAACGCTGACGGCTTCCACGACGAGTGCGTGCAGGGCGCGCAGATGGGCTTTGACGGCAAGACGCTCATCCACCCGTCACAGGTAGAGCCGTGCAACGACGCGTTTGCCCCCGACGCGGCCGAGCTGGACCGGGCCAAGGGCCTCATCTTGGCCTTCGAAGAGGCCGAGGCCCAGGGCAAAGGCGTCGCCACCTTCGAGGGGCGGATGATCGAGAACATGCATGTCGACAACGCCCGTCGAGCGTTGGCGATGGCGGCCGCCATCGCCGAGCTCCAGTCCTGACCGAGCGACCGGTGAGCGACTGGCAGCAATGGCGTGACCACGTCGACCTGGAGGGCTACGACGAGCGGTGGCAGAAGATGGCCGCCAGCGGCGAGAACCCCCACGGCGAGGCCGATCTGGTCTGTCGCTTCGAGCCCGCCTCGGTGCTCGACGGGGGGTGCGGCACGGGCCGAGTGGCCATCGAGCTGGCCCGCCGGGGCATCGAAGTGGTGGGCGTGGACCTCGACGCCGACATGATCGAGCGGGCCCGGGCCAAGGCCCCCGAGCTGGACTGGATCGAGTCGAGTCTCGCCCACCTCGAGCTGGACCGATTCTTCGATGTGGTCGTCCTGGCCGGCAACGTGATCCCATTCGTGACCGACGGTGAGCGGGTCGCGGCGGTGGCGGGATGCGCCCGCCACCTCTCCCCCGGCGGGCGGCTCATCGCCGGGTTCCAGCTCCGCCCCGGTTGGCCGGCGGTGGACGACTACGACCGCTGGTGCGCGGAAGCCGACCTTGCCCTCGAGCACCGCTGGTCGACGTGGGCCGCCGACGCCTGGATCGACGGCGGCGACTACGTGGTGTCGATCCACCGCCGGTAACCACCCGCACCAGTTGCGCCGGTGTGCGCGGTGGGTGAACATGTGTTCGATGCCTCCGCCTTCCGGCCAGTCGACGATCCTCCACGCTGACCTCGACGCCTTCTTCGCCTCGGTCGAACAGCGTGACGATCCGCGCTTACGAGGCCGGCCCGTCATCGTCGGCGCGGGGGTAGTCCTCGCCGCCAGTTATGAGGCCCGTGCCTTTGGGGTGCGCGGCGCCATGAGCGGGTTCGAGGCCCGGCGCCTCTGCCCCCGGGCGATCGTCGTGAGCCCGCGCATGTCCGCCTACACCGAGGCCAGCCGGGCGGTCTTCGAGGTGTTCTCCCAGACCACCCCACTGGTCGAAGGAATCTCCATCGATGAGGCGTTCCTCGACGTCGCTGGCCTCCGTCGCGTGTCGGGCACCCCAACGGAGATCGCCATGCGGCTGCGTGAGGCTGTGCTGGCGCAGGTCGGTCTGGCGATCACCGTCGGCGTGGCCCGCACCAAGTTCCTGGCCAAGGTGGCCAGCGGTGTCGCCAAACCGGACGGCCTCTTGGTGGTGCCCCCTGAGGGCGAGTTGGCGTTCCTCCATCCGCTACCGGTCCAGCGTCTATGGGGTGTGGGACCCAAGACCACGGCCAAGCTGCACAGCCGGGGCATCACCACGGTGGGCCAGGTGGCAACGATTCCGGAGCGGAGCTTGATCTCGCTGCTGGGCACCGGCACCGGCCGCCACCTCCACGCGCTGGCCCACAACCGCGACCCCCGCCCCGTGCAGGTCGGGCGGCGACGGCGATCGATCGGATCCCAGCGAGCACTAGGCCGGGCGCGGCGATCGGCCCGTGACCTCGACATCGTGATGATGCAGCTCGTCGACCGCGTCACCGGTCGACTGCGCGACGGTGGTCGGCTGGCCCGCACCGTGGTGATCCGAATGCGGTTCGACGACTTCACTCGGGCCACACGGTCCCACACCCTCGACCACCCCACGGCCGACACGTCCACGATCCTCGTCACGGCCCGCGCTCTCATAGCCCATGCGGCACCGATGATCGAGCGCCAGGGATGCACGCTTCTCGGCCTCGCCCTGACCAACCTCGACGATCGCCAAGCCGTCCAGCTATCACTGCCCTTCAACGCCCGTAGCTCCGGCGCGCTCGACACCGTGCTCGACAAGCTCCGAGATCGCTACGGGGCCTCGGCCGTCACCCGGGCGACACAGCTCGGCCGCGATCTTGGGCATTCCATGCCGGTACTCCCGGACTGACTCTCAGGGGGTAGGCGGCACCACGCGAGGCGGCGGAGGCTGACCGCCGTTGGCGGTCCGGGTCATGACCACGTAGGTGAGCAGCTTCTCGTAGACGCCGAGGATCACCGGACCGTAGTTGGGGTCACTGGCCCACACGTGGGTCAGCTCGGTCCAGTTCTGACAGCACCCCGCCGGGCCCCGCAGACGGCTGTCGACCAGAGGATTGACGTAGATGGGTTTGTCCTCGACGTAGGACTTCAGCAGCTGGATCTGGCCCCGTACACCGGACTGGACGTCTGCGAACACGAACCCCGAGGGACACGTGTCGCAGTGACCGATGCCCGCGAAATTGTTGCCGTTCACCGTGTCCGGGTTGGCGAAGTACCCGGTCTCGACCACGGCCTGGGCGAAGGCCATGTCCCCGCGGACGCCTTCGGCGGCACCTTCGCTGATGAACCACCCGGTCAGGTCATCGAGCGGGGCGTTGGCCCGCGACGCATGGTTCTGGCCGGCGAACCAGGCGGAAAGCTCCTCGGGGGTGGCCAGGTTGGCTCCCTCGATGGTGAGTTGCCATCCCGGCCGCTTGGCTCGGGCGTTGGCTTCCTCCTTGTGGGCATCCACCAGCTTGGCCGCCACATCGTCGGCCCCGGCCTGCGCCTCGATCACCTTTTGGGCGGCCTCGGCCGCAGCCTGCCGACTGGCTTCGAGGGTGGCTTCGGCGTCAGCCAACTGCTGCTGAGCGTGGCGAAGGTCGTCCTTGCGGCGGTCGAGCGATGAGCTGAGCAGCTGGCGCTGGCGTGCGCCGGCGGTGCTGTCGCCCTTCAAGACAGCGGAGAGCACGGCATCGCCCGAACCCATGTAGGCGAGCACGGCCAATGAACCCAGTTGCGCGCGGGAGTCCTCGATCTTGCGGTGCGCCTCATCCACGGCGGCCTCGTCTGCGGTCACCTTGGCCTCAGCCTCGGCCTGCACCCGCCCGGCCGCGTCGACAGCGTAGGCAGCAATGCCCTGCCACCGCTCGACGTCCATGACGGTGATCTGAGCCACCAGGAGGCGCACATGGGGTGACGGGTCCGGCAACCTGAGATTGGGCGGCAACGGGGGCTCGCCGGGGAGCGGTGGCGGGCCGCTGCGCGGTGGAAGCGGTCCCGGATCGGTGGCCCCCGGCGGCGCGGTGGTCTCCGGTGACGTCGTGGGGTCCGGAAGCGGATCGGTGGTCGGGGTGGGCGACGTCGTGGTGGTGGTGGTGGTGGTGGGATTGTCGGCCGAGGCCGGCGTGGCCGTGAACGCGGACCACGACACCAGGAACGCCGCCAGGGCGAACAGAGCTGGGAGCACTTGGCGAGCGGGTCGACGACGTACAGCCACGGTCTCTTCCATCGGCATGTTGGCGCGCGCTATTGACGTTTCGGCGCACGCGAGCCTGCCACGTTTACGCCACCCGGGGAAGGCTACGGCAGCTGCATGGACTTGGTCTCGAGGAACTCCTCGAGCCCGAATTTGCCCAGCTCACGGCCGTTTCCGGACTGCTTGTAGCCACCGAAAGGCGCCTGAAGGTTGTAGGCCCCCTCGTTGATGTTGACCTGCCCGGTGCGCATCTTGCGAGCAAACACCTTGGCCCGCTCGATGTCGGCGGATTGCACGCCGCCGGAAAGGCCGTAGATCGAGTCGTTGGCGATGCGAAGGGCGTCGGCCTCGTCGTCATACGGCATGATGGCCAGCACCGGCCCAAAGATCTCTTCCTGGGCGATGGTCATGTCCGAGGTCACGTCGGCGAACACAGTGGGCTGCACGAAGTAACCGGTGTCGAGCCCCTCGGGCGCATCCACGCCGCCGGTGACGAGCGTGGCGCCCTCATCGATGCCCTTCTGGATGTAGCCGCGCACCCTGTCGCGTTGGGCGGCGGATACGAGCGGTCCCAGTTGGGCGTCGCTGCTGCCGGGGCCGACGGCGATGCTCTCGGCGGCCGCCTTGGCTAGGGCCACGACCTCGTCCTGGCGATCACGGGGGACCACCATGCGGGTGAGCGCGGAGCAGGTCTGCCCGGAGTTGAGGTAGCAACCGAAGATCACGCCCGGAGCCACCGCGGCCTCAAAGTTGGCGTCGTCAAGGAACACGTTGGCGGACTTGCCACCAAGCTCGAGATGCACGCGCTTGACGGACTGCGCACCCAGTTCGGTGACGCGCTTTCCGGCGCGGGTCGAGCCGGTGAACGACACCATGTCCACGTCGGGGTGGGCGGCTATGGCCTCACCCACCACGGGGCCTGTGCCGGTGACCAGGTTGAAGACCCCAGCTGGAAGCCCGGACGAGTCGATGATCTCCGCCAGGATGAAGGCGTTGAGCGGGGTGACCTCGCTGGGCTTGAGCACCACGGTGCAGCCGGCGGCGAGGGCGGGGGCGAGCTTGGCGATGACCTGATGCAGCGGGTAGTTCCACGGAGTGATGGCGCCCACGACGCCCACCGGCTCCTTGACTACGAGCGAGTTCCCCACCTGCTCCTCGAACACGAACTCATCGAGGATCTGCACATAGCCGGCCATGTTGCCGGCGGGCAGCCCGGCCTGGATCATGCTGGACCACATGAGGGGCATGCCCAGCTCGTCGGAGATCGTCTGGGCGATCTCCTCGCTGCGGGCCGCCAGGCCCTCGGCGATGGCCTGGACGTACTTGCCACGCTCGTCGGGCGTCGTCAATCCCCAGGTCTCGAAGGCGGCCTTGGCCGCGGCTACGGCCCGGTCGACGTCAGCGGGCGTTCCTGCCGGCACGGCGGCGATCACCTGCTCCGTCGAGGGGTTGATCACCTCGATGGTCTCCTGACCAGTCGAGGGCACCCAGGCCCCGTCGATGTAGAGCTTGTCGTATTCGGTCACGAAATCCCCCTGAAAGGTCGGTCGTGGCCACGCTATCGGTGGTGAAGCCATCCGCCCGCCGGGCGATGCGGAGAGAAACGGGCGGATGGCCTCAACCGCACCCTATCGCAACTCGTTCGTAATGAAACAGCAATGTAACCGTCGTAATCGACACACAAGCTGTTACAACCGATGAGCTACAGCCGGTCGACGATGGCGGAGGCGAACTCCGAGCACTTCACCTCGGTGGCCCCGTCCATGAGGCGGGCGAAGTCATAGGTGACCACCTTGTCAGCGATGGTGGCCTCCAGCGCGGTCACGATGTCGGCCGCCGCATCGGTCCAGCCCAGATGCTCGAACATCATCACGCCGGAGAGCAACACGGAGCCGGGGTTGACCTTGTCCTGCCCCGCATACTTCGGCGCGGTGCCGTGGGTGGCCTCGAAAATGCCATGACCCGAGACGTAGTTGATGTTCCCGCCGGGAGCGATGCCGATGCCGCCCACCTGCGCCGCCAACGCGTCGGACAGGTAGTCGCCGTTGAGGTTCAACGTGGCAATCACGTCGAACTCAGCGGGACGGGTCAGCACCTGCTGCAGGGTGATGTCGGCGATGGCGTCCTTGACCAGGATCCTGTCGCCCGGCTGGCCGTCGCAGTCGTCCCAACCAACGGCCACATCGGCGAACTCGTCCCGCGTCAGTTCGTAGCCCCAGTTGCGGAACGCGCCCTCGGTGAACTTCATGATGTTGCCTTTGTGCACCAGCGTCACGCTGGGGCGGCCGTGCTTCACGGCGTACTGGATGGCGGCGCGGATGAGACGCTTCGAGCCGAACTCGCTGACCGGCTTGATGCCGATGCCCGACCCCTCGCGGATGTCCCACCCGAAGTTGTCGTGGAGCATCCCAATGAGCTTGATGGCGTCGGGGGTACCCGACTCGACCTCGAGCCCGGCGTAGATGTCCTCGGTGTTCTCGCGGAAGATGACCATGTCCACCTGCTCGGGATGTTTCACCGGCGAGGGCACGCCCTGGAACCACCGCACCGGGCGCAGGCAGACGTAGAGGTCGAGAATCTGGCGCAGGGCCACGTTGAGGCTGCGGAAGCCGCCACCGATGGGCGTGGTCAGCGGGCCCTTGATGCCGATGAGGTATTCCCGAAAGACGTCCACCGTCTCCTGCGGCAGCCAGTCACCCGTCTCGTTGAAGGCCTTCTCGCCGGCGAGGACCTCTTTCCACTCGATGGTGCGGCCGTACTTGGCCGCCGCCGCATCCATGACCAGGCGGGCCGCGGGCCAGATGTCCACACCGGTGCCGTCACCCTCGATGAACGGGATGATGGGGGTGTCGGTGACGTTGAGCGAGCCGTCGGCGTTCTGCGTGATCTTGTCTGCCATGGGCCAATCCTAACGATGAGACAAGTTCAAGACAAGTTGCCTAGAGGCCGAGGTTGGCGTAGATCTCCCGGCTCGCGGTCGAACGATTGAGCGTGTAGAAGTGCAGCCCCGGCACCCCGTGTTCGAGCAGCTCGCCACACAGGTCGGTGGCGACGGCCACCCCGAGGGCTCGCACGGCGGTGGGATCGTCGGCCACCTCGGCGAAGCGCGCAGCCAGGGACGGAGGGAACTCAGCTCCCGCCAACTCGGCGAAGCGTTTCACTTGACCGGCGTTCGTGACCGGCATGATGCCGGGCAGCACCGGTTTGTCACAGCCACGTTCGGTCAGCTCGTCGATCATCTGCAGATACGGATCGGCCTCGAAGAAGAACTGCGTGATGGCGAAGTCGGCCTGGTCCAGCTTGGCCGCCAGGTGATCGCGATCGGCGTTGCGGTCCCCTCCGGAACGAGGATGCAGTTCGGGGTGGGCGGCCACGCCAATGGCGAAGTCACCGACGCGGCGGATGACGTCGATGAGCTCGCTGGCGTAGCGCAGCTCACCGGGGTCGATCGAGGGATCCGTGGGAGGGTCGCCCGCCAAGGCCAGGATGTTCTCGATGCCGGCGGCCTGGTATTGCTCCAGGAGCGACACCAGCTGCTCCCGGGTGTGGGCGATGCACGTCAAGTGAGCCATGGCCGTGATGCCGGCATCTTGTTGGATGTGGGTGACGACATCGCGGGTCCGCTCGCGCGTGGATCCGCCCGCCCCGTACGTCACTGACACGAACGAGGGCGAGAGCGGTTGCAACTCGCTCACCGTCTTTTCGAGTTCCCGGGCGGCCTCGTCGGTCTTGGGCGGGAAGAACTCGAACGAATACGTGGGCCCGGCGGCCAGCAGCTCACTGATCTTCGTCATGGCTGATCAGGGTAGGCGGCACGCTCCGCCGCCTCCACTGTGTTGCGGTAGAGGAGCGCCCGGGTCATCGGTCCCACCCCACCCAACCGGGGCGACATCCACGACGCCACTTCCGCCACCTCGTCCACCACATCGGGCACCACGGTGCGCCCCTCGTAGGTGACACCGGCCCCGACCACGACGGCGCCGGGCTTCACCATTTCCGGGGTGATGAGCCCCGGCGTACCGGCCGCGGAGATCAAGATGTCGGCCTCGCGGGTGTAGGCCCCCAGATCGGCCACCCCGGTATGCACCACGGTCACGGCGGCATTGGCCCCCGGTTGCTTGAGGGTCAGCAGGTTGGCCAGGGGACGACCGATGGTGAGGCCGCGACCCACGATCACCACATGGCGACCGGCGATGGGGATCTCGTAGTACATGAGAAGCGCCTGGATGCCGGCTGGGGTACAGGCCACCGGCGCCTTCACCCCCATGACCAACCGGCCCAGGTTGACGGGGTGCAGCCCGTCGGCGTCCTTGGCCGGGTCGAGCCGGAGCAGGGCGGACTCGTAGTCAATTCCCTCCGGGAAGGGGTACTGGATGAGCACGGCGTCGACGGCGGGGTCGGTGTTGTAGTCGTCGACGACCGCCACCACGTCGGCCAGAGTGGCCGACGCCGGGAGATGCTCGCCGCGCGAGGCAATGCCGAGCTCGACGCAGTCCCGATGCTTCATGGCCACGTAGTTCGCGCTGGGACCGTCGTCCCCGACAAGAACCGTGCCCAGGCCCGGAGTGATCCCGCGATCGGCCAATGCCTCGATGCGTTGGGCCAAGTCGGCTTTGATGGCGGCGGCCACCACTTCGCCGTCGAGTATCTGCGCGGTCATGAGACGAACCTACCCTGGAGCGGTGACCGAGAAGTTCGTCCCCCTGGAGATCGGGCCCCTCCGGGTCTGGCCGCCCGTGGTCTTGGCCCCGATGGCTGGCGTCACGAACGCCCCGTTTCGCCGCCTCTGCCGGCGCTACGGCGCGGGGCTGTACGTCAGCGAGATGGTCAACGCCCGGGGACTGGCGGAGGGCGGCGCCAAGAGCTGGGAGCTGGCCGCCTTCGATGCCGACGAATCTCCCCGATCGATTCAGCTCTACGGCACGGAGCCGACGTCGATGGCCGCCGCCGTCCACCGACTCGTCGACGACGGCCGGGTCGACCACATCGACCTCAACTTCGGGTGCCCGGTGCGCAAGGTCACCCGCCATGGGGGCGGATCGGCCCTACCGCTCAAGGCCCGGCTCCTGGCCGCCGTTATCGGTGCCACCGTGGAGGCCGCCGGCGATGTCCCGGTCACGGTCAAGATGCGTCTCGGGGTGGACAGCGAGCTGCTGACCTACCTCGAGGCGGGCCGGGTGGCGCAAGAGGTCGGCGCTCGCGCCGTGGCCTTGCACGCCCGCACCGCCAGCCAGCTGTATTCCGGTCGGGCGGATTGGTCGGCCATCGCCGCCCTCAAGCAGCACCTGACCATCCCCGTTCTGGGTAACGGCGACATCTGGGAGGCCGAGGACGCGCTGGCCATGATGCGCGTCACCGGGGCCGATGGTGTCGTCATCGGGCGAGGGTGCCTGGGCCGGCCCTGGCTGTTCGGTGATCTCGTTGACGCCTTCGAAGGACGACCGCCCAAACCGGCACCGAACCTGGGCCCGGTCGTTGACGTCCTGCTCGAACACGGTCACCTGTTGGCCACCTTGCGGGGGGAGGAGGCGGGGCTGCGAGAACTGCGCAAGCACACGAGCTGGTACCTCACCGGGTACCCGGTGGGAGCAGCGGCGCGTCGCCGACTGGCGATGGTCAGCTCGCTCGACGAGCTGACGTCCATCACGGCATCGCTGGACCGGGCGCTCATGGCGCCGACGGCAGCGGTGCGCGCTCCTCGCGGGACCCAGTCCGGCCCCCAACAGGTCACCCTTCCCGACGGTTGGCTCAACCATCGCCATGATCTGGTCCCACCGCCGGCCGAAGCTGATGTGCTGGTCTCGGGTGGCTGAGCTGGTCTTGGCGTCCGGTTCGCCGCGCCGTCACGAACTTCTGACCCGCCTGGGGGTGCCCTTCACCGTGCGGGTGCCCGACGTCGATGAGACCGCGCTGCCGGGTGAACGAGCCGTCCGCTATGTCGAGCGGCTCGCTCGGGCCAAAGCGGTAGCGACGCAGCGTGCCCACGACGAGGTCGTGCTCGGGGCCGACACGACCGTCGACGTCGACGGCACCATTTTGGGCAAACCCCTCGACCGAGCGGAGGCCCAGGCCATGTTGACGCGCCTCTCGGGTCGGGCCCACGCGGTACACACCGGGGTGGCGATTGCTCTGGCCGGCGACCTCATCAGCGACGTCACCACCACCGACGTCACGTTTCGGGCCCTCACGACAGCCGAGATCGACGCCTACCTCGCCACCGAGGAACCGTTCGACAAAGCCGGTGCCTACGCCATCCAAGGCCATGCCGCGGCGTTCGTGACCGCGGTGGTCGGCAGTCTCAGCAACGTCGTCGGCCTCCCCTTGGCCCAGACGGCGGCGCTGCTCACCCGAGCCGGGTTCGAGCCCATCGTCTGGGGGCCACCGCGCCCTACGTGAAATCTCAGTGCCGGAAGTGGCGTTCGCCGGTGAAGACCATGGCCAACCCCGCCGCATCGGCGGCGGCGATGACCTCCTCGTCGCGGATCGAGCCCCCCGGTTGGATGACCGTGGCGGCACCCGCCTCGACGGCACCGTCCAAGCCGTCGGCGAAGGGGAAGAACGCGTCGCTGGCATACGCCCCACCGGCCGCCCGCCCATCAGCCTTCACCCCGGCCAGCGTGCCGGCGTCGCGACGGTTCTGCTGGCCACAGCCGATCCCGACCGCTTGGCCGTCCTTCACCAACACGATGGCGTTGGAGGTCACCTTGGCCACCACCTGCCAGGCCAGCACGAGGTCAGCCCATTGGGCGTCGGTGGGCTGAGCTTGGGTCACCACCCGCCACTGCGACCGATCCACGGTGACCACGTCGGGGGTCTGCACCAGGTAGCCGCCATCGATCCCCCGCAAACTCAGGTCGGCCGGACCGGGAGGCTGCGCCTCGAGGATGCGCAGGTTGCGCTTCTCGAGCAGGCGCAACAGCGCGTCGCTCTCGAAGCCGGGCGCCACCAAAACCTCGGTGAACACCGGGGCCAGCGCCTCGGCCATCGCCGCCGTGACCGGTCGGTTGACGGCCACGATCCCTCCGAAGGCCGAGACGGGGTCGCAGGCATGGGCCCGCTCATAGGCACTGGTGATGTCGGTGGCGAGGGCCACACCGCAGGGGTTGGCGTGCTTGATGACGACGGCGGCCGGCCCTTCGCCCAGTGCATGCACCAGCCGCCACGCGGCCTCGGTGTCGTAGACGTTCAGGTACGACATCTCTTTGCCGCCATGTTGCACCGCGGTGTCCCACCAACCCGACCGGCCAGCCGTTCGGTAGCGGGCCCCCACCTGATGAGGATTCTCCCCATAGCGGAGGATCTGCTGGCGATGCAGCGTCACGCTGATGGTCTCGGGTAGTTCGGCGGGCTCGTCGCCGCCATCACCGGCGGCCAGCCACTCGACGATCTGCGCGTCATAGGCGGCGGTGACTCGGAAGGCGGCCAGGGCCAACGTTCGGCGGGTGGCATCGGACAACACGCCGTCGGCTCGAAGGTCGGACAAGACGAGTTCATACTGGGCCGGGTCAGTCACCACGCCCACGTATTGGTGGTTCTTAGCGGCCGCCCGGATCATGGCCGGTCCACCGATGTCGAGGAGCTCGATGGACGGATCCGAGGCGAAGGGATACAGGTTGGAGACCACGAGATCGATGGGCTCGATGTCGTAGCGCTCCAGATCGGCTTGGTGCTCGGGGTCCTGGCGATCGGCCAGGAGCCCCCCGTGGATCTTGGGATGCAGCGTCACCACCCGGTGGCCCAGAATCGGTGGCACCCCGGTCAGGTCCCCGACATCGACGACGGGGAGCCCTGCCTCCGACAGCGCTCGGGCCGTGTTGCTGCTCGACACCAGGGCGACGCCGAGGTCGTGCAGGGCTCGGGCGAAGTCGACGATGCCGGTCTTGTCGTAGACGGAGAGCAGGGCTCTCATTGCACACTCCCGCGGTCGAGGATCTCGTGGATGGTGGTGACGTACAAACGGCGCTCGACAGTCTTGATGCGTTCGTGGAGCGACTCGACGGTGTCGTCGGGCAGGACGGCGACGGCCTCTTGCGCGAGGATGAGGCCGGCGTCGACGTCCGGGGTGGCGACGTGCACCGTGCACCCCGTGACCTTCACCCCGTAGGCCAGCGCGTCGGCCACCCCATGCCAACCGGGGAAGGCGGGTAGGAGGGCCGGGTGGGTGTTGAGGATGTGGCCGGCGTAGCGGTCGAAGATGGGCGTGGCCAGGATCGTGCCCCAGCCCGCCATCACCACCAGATCGATGGTGTGGGCCTCCAGCGCCTCGACCACGCGCTCGGTGTAGCCCAGCCGGTCGAAGCCGGCGTCGTAGCGATCGCGCTCGATGCACTCCCAGGCCACGCCGTGGCCCTCGGCCACGTCGGTGGCCCCGCACGGCCGGTCCACCAGCACCAATTCGACAGTCGTGGGGGCGTCGAGGATCGCCTCGAGGATCGTCCCACTTCCGGAAGCCAGCACCGCCACACGCATCCCGGGGACGCTACCAGTGCGCCCCGGGATGCCGATCCGCTACAGAATGCGGGTGGTGTCTCCCTGATACTGCGACTCACCGAAGCCGAGCATCGGGATGAAGATGAAGCCCAGGAGCCACATGCCCACCCCATAGGCGGCCGTCTTCCCGAACTTCCCGGCCACATCGATGTACACAATCGCGGCGACGATGAAGTTGATGCAGGGGATCAGGAACAAGATGATCCACCAGCCCTCGCGGCCGGCGATCTTGATCAGGATGTAGATGTTCAAGATCGGGATGATGGCCAGCCAGCCCTGCTGACCCGCCTTCTCGAAGACCTTCCACAACCCAGCGATGTAGAGCACGATCACGGCGAGGTAGATCAAGAAGAACAGGCCAACTCCCGCGCCCGCGCCTGCGCTCGACCCGAAAAGCCTCAATGCTGCCAGCATGGCTATCCCTCCCAGTAGGTAACGAGGGAAACGCTAGGTCAGCCGCCTAGCTGAACGGTGGCTTTCACTTCGTACGGCGGGTCAGGCGAGGTTGCGAACGATCTCCACCATCAGGCTGCCGGCCTCGGTGGGGTTCGCCCCCACGTGGACCCCGGCGGCGGTGAGGGCTTCCATCTTCGCGGCCGCGGTTCCCTTGCCACCCGACACGATGGCGCCGGCGTGGCCCATCTTCTTGCCGGCGGGGGCGGTGACCCCGGCGATGTAGGCCGAGATGGGCTTGGTCATGTTGGTGGCGATGAACTCTGCCGCCTCTTCCTCGGCCGAGCCCCCGATCTCCCCGATCAACATGATGGCCTTGGTCTCGGGATCCGCTTCGAACCGCTCCAGGCAGTCGATGAACGTCGTTCCGGGGACAGGATCGCCGCCGATGCCGACGCAGGTGGTCACACCGATGTCTTGCAGTTTGAGCTCGTGGAGCGCCTGATAGGTCAGGGTCCCGGAACGGCTCACGATGCCCACCGGGCCGCCCGGCTTGGCGATCTCACCGGCGGTGATGCCGATGTTGCACTTGCCGGGGCTGATGATGCCGGGGCAGTTCGGCCCGAGCAGCTGCACCTGCGGGAAATCCCGCTTGAGCTTGTTATAGAACCACGCCTCGTCCTGGGCCGGTACGCCTTCGGTGATGACGACGATGAACTCGATCCCACCCTCGGCGGCCTCCATCACCGCACCCTGCACACCGGGGGCGGGAATGAAGATGCAGGAGGCAGTGGCCCCGGTCTCGGCCACCGCGTCGGCCACGGTGGCGAAGATGGGAATGCCATCCACGTCCGTCCCCGCCTTCTTGGGGTTGGTGCCCGCCACCACCTGGGTGCCGTAGTCACGATTGCGCAGGCCGTAGAACCGGCCCTGGCTCCCGGTCAGGCCCTGGTAGACGACCTTGGTGTTCTCATCGACGAAGATTGACACGACGTTCCCCTACTTCCGGCCGGCGAGCTCGACGGCGGCCCGGGCGGCCTCGAGCATCGTGGGCTTCGACTGGAGCTTGTCCGACAGATGGGGTTCGAGGATGGCCCGACCCTCCTGCGCATTGGTGCCGTCGAGACGGATCACGATCGGAGCGTCGATAGTGACCCGGCTGAGCGCCTCGACGATGCCGTTGGCCACCTCCTCGCCGCGTGTGATGCCTCCGAAGATGTTGATGAAGATCGCCTTCACCAGTGGATCGTTGTTGATGACCTCAAGGGCGCCGGCCATGACGTCGGCGTTGGCGCCGCCGCCGATATCGAGGAAGTTGGCGGCCCCGCCTCCGGCCTGGTTGACGACGTCGAGCGTGCTCATGGCCAGCCCGGCGCCATTGGCGATGATGCCGACCGACCCGTCGAGGCCGACGTATTGCAGACCCTTGGCGTGGGCGGCCTCCTCGCGCTCGTCGCGCACCTGGGTGAGGGCGTAGTCACCCCACGCGTGGCGGAACTCCGCGTTGTCATCGAGCGTGACCTTGGCGTCGAGGGCGTGCACCCGGCCGTCAGGAGTCAAGATCAGCGGGTTGATCTCACACAAGTCGGCGTCGCCATCGACATAGGCGGTGTAGAGCTTGGTGAGGATGTCCACCGCACCGTCGGTGGCGGCGGGGTTCAACTTGGCGGCCAGCACCCACTGGCGGGCCGCCTCGGGGGTGAGCCCGTCGACCGGGTCGATCCAGATCTTGGCGATGGCTTCGGGGTTATCGACCGCCACCGTCTCGATCTCCACGCCGCCCTCGGCTGACAGCATCCCCAGATGCTTCTTGGCGCCGCGGTCGAGCGTGAAGCTGGCGTAGTACTCCTCGGCGATGTCGGAGGCGTGCTCGATCCACACCGTGCGCACGATGTGGCCCTTGATGTCGAGGCCCAGGATGTTGGTGGCGTGCTCGCGGGCTTCGGCCGCGTTTGTGGCCAGCTTCACGCCGCCCGCCTTGCCGCGACCTCCCACATGCACTTGGGCCTTCACCACCACGGGGTAGCCCACCGCATCGGCGGCGGAAACTGCGTCGTCGACCGTGTCCACAGCGCGACCGTCCGACACCGGAATGCCGAACCTAGCGAAGAACTGCTTGCCTTGATATTCGAGAAGATCCACGGCGGGAAACCTAGTCAGGCGTGTCCGGTGACACCCAAACCGAGCGGTCGGCTTCTACTGCGCGGTCTCCCGCTCGTCGAGGGCGATCTCCAGCCAGGCCGTGATCTCGTCCATAGACGCGCCCGGGGTGAAGATGCCGGCCACGCCATCCGCGGTCAACGCGGCGATATCCGACGGGGGAACGATGCCGCCGCCGAACACCAAGACATCGTCGAGGCCGCGCTTGTCCAACTCGGCCATCACTCGGGGGAACTGGGTCATGTGGGCCCCAGAGAGCACCGACAGGCCAACGGCGTCGGCATCTTCTTGGAGGGCGGCCTCAGCCACCTGCTCGGGGGTTTGGAACAAGCCCGTATAGATGACCTCGAACCCGGCGTCGCGCAGGGCTCGAGCGATGATCTTCACCCCTCGGTCGTGCCCGTCCAACCCAGCTTTGGCGACGACGACTCGATAGGTGCGTTGCACGCACGGGATACTAGAAGGATGATCGCAGTCGCGCCCCGAGACCTGGTGATGGCATGAGCCCGGTCGCTCCCCGCAAGGAGCGCAACCCTCGAACCTTGGCCCTCGCCCTCGTCGGCGTGGTGGTGGCTCTGGTCCTGGCCATCGTGGTGTTCATCTTCGCCATTCCGTCATTGTCGGAATCGGGCAACGTCACCGTCCGGTTGGGCAGCGACACGTTCCCGGCCGGTAAGGCCGCCGAGCGGGCGGTGACCATCAGCGGCGACGGGCCGATCCTGTTTTCTGACCCCGCCAGTGGACAACGCGACATCTTCCTCCAACATCTCGGCGATGACGACACCACCGGCTGGCTGGCGTTCGACGCCCGTCGGGCCGATCAGGGTCGCGACTGCACGCTGAAATGGGACGCGCAGGACCACCAGTTCAACGACCCCTGCGACGGATCCACCGTGCCCGCCGACGGCACCGGACTCACCCAGTACAAGGTCGTCATCACCGATAGCGGCGCCGTGATCATCGACCTGAACCCCGACCACCTCCACGATGCCCCGTCGACGAGTTCGTCGTCGTCGACCACGACCTCAAGCTTGGTCATCACCGGGAGCGTGCCGAAGTAACGCCTACGGCGATCCGCGGTTGCGTTGGCTGGTGAGAGTTGCGCCGCTGGGAGTCGTCCAGGCGAACGTCTGATCGGCGAGAACGGTCATGGTCCACCCGTTGCGGTGGGTCACGCCGTGGTGGTAGCGGCACAACAACGCGAGGTTCGAAAGATCGGTGAGCCCACCCTCACCCCAGGGCCGCACGAGGTGAGCGTCGCACCAGCTGGCTGGCAGGTCGCAGCCGGGGAACGTACACCCGCCGTCGCGGAAGGCCAGCGCTCGTCGTTGCGCCCGGTTGGGTCGGCGCTCCTCACGGCCGGCATCGAGGGGGACGCCATGGCTGTCGACGTAGATCGGGGTGAACGACGCGTCGCAGCACAGATGGCGAGCGACATCACGGCTCACGGCCACGCCGTCGCTGGTGCGGACATCGTCGGGCCCGTCGGCCTGAATGACCAGGGTGACATCGACGATGGGAGCGCGGCCCGTGGGCGTCGAGCAAGCCGCGCCCTTGCGCACCAACTCGACCAGTGCCAGCGCTCGCAGCGTGCTGCGGGTGGGGATGTCGAGCTCGGGGCACAACTCGTGGTCGGCCCGACGGGCCCGCCACAGTCGGTCGGTCTCGGCTTCGAGCAGCTGGGTGAAGCTCAGCCCGTACTCTCCAACCAGCTCACCCGACACCGCAATGGAGTCGGTGCCGACGGGAGTGACGTGCACGTGGTTGCGGGCCAGATCGCGGGTGGGGTCGTAGCCGCCGTCCTGGTCGAGCAGCTCGGCCAGCTCCGTGACGTAGCGGCGCCACGCCGGGAACGGGCTGCGCTGAGCGAGGCCGACCAACTCGCCCTGCAGCTCGACGATGTCCGACTCGATGCGGGGATTGGCTACCGCGACCAGTACCCGGGCGTGCTCGGATGAGATTGCACCGTCGCTCAGGGCCTCGTCGACGACGGGGAGCTGGCGTAGCCTGATGGCCGTGCTGACCTGGCTCGAGATCACGGGCCGAGACATATGGGTTTCATGCGCGAACCATGACGCCGTCGTCAGCCCGAACTCGCGATCACAGACTCCCCTCACCTCGAGCTCGGCCAGGACGTGGCCCCAGGCCGCATCGGAGCTGGCGCGCTGGGAGCCCATGGCGGCGGCCGCCGTCAAGAGCTCCTCGTCGGAAGCCAGCGACACATCGGTGCTCGCCGCCTTGCGAGCGCTTTCCGCCATCTCCACCGCTTCGAACATGTGATCTAGTCTAACAGCTAGCTATCGCTATCTCCACTGCTTTTTGTGCTTTTTGCGTATATCACCCGAACAGGTCGAGGAGGTCGCGCTTTTGCACCTTGTGGGTCCCGGTTCGGGGCAGCTCGTCGACCATCACCCAGCGGCGGGGCACCTTGTAGTCAGCCAGGTGTTCGTCGGCCCACCGCTCCAGCGCACTCGACGACAGCTCCGCTCCCTCCCGGAGCCGAATAACGGCGGCAGGAATCTCGCCCTTGCGCTCATCGGGGATGCCGATCACCGCCGCCTCGGACACATCGGGATGACGCTCGATGGTCTCCTGCACTTCAAGGGCATAGACGGAGTACCCACCGTGCTTGATCACGTCCTTCTGACGACCCACGAACAACACCGTGCCCAGGGGCCCCTTGCGCACGAGGTCACCGGTGCGCAACCAGCCGTCATCGGTCACCGTTGCCGCGCTCACCTCAGGGGCGTTCCAGTAGCCCTTGATGACCCCCGGCCCTCGCACCCACAGCTCGCCGGTACCGCCGGTTCGCACCTCGGCACCCTCCTCATCGACGACCCGAAAGCGATACCCCGGAAGCTGGAACCCGACGGACTCCCCCAGCCCCAGATCGAGCAGAGGCGGTGAAACCTTCGCCGCCACCCCTCCACCGACTTCGACCATCCCGTAACCCTCCACGAAGGCGGCCTCACCCACGGGTCCCACCAGAGGCAGCGTCGCCGTCGCCCCGAACTGCTTGAACTGGCGGGCCAAGTCCCCGGGCATGGCATCGGCACCCGAGGCCCAGACCCGCACCGAGCTCAGATCCCGTTGGTCGGCGCCGGCCTCCAACATCATGCGGTACATCGCCGGCACCCCGACGAAGATGGTCGAGCGCCGGGACTCGATGGCGTCGAGCACCTCGTCCGGACGGAACCGGGGCAGCAGGTAGATGGGGATCCCGCAACACGCCGCCCCCATCAACACCGCGAACCCCATGATGTGAGCGATGGGAAGGGCAAACGCCATCTCATCGCGTCGCAGTGGGGCGGGCCACGCCACACCGGCCGTGACCTGGCCGACGAGGGCACGGTGGGTCAGCTCCGCACCCTTGGGTTTGCCGGTCGTGCCCGATGTGTAGAAGAGCGCGGCGACCGCATCCGGCTCCGTAAGGACGGGCTCGTCGAGGGTGTCGGCGTCATCGACCTGGTGCACGCTGCGGATCACCAACTCCGCTCCCGAGTCGGCCACCACATGAGCGACCTCGTCGGGCCGCATCTGCGGGTTCACCGGGACCGGGATGCACCCCGCTCGCGAGACCGCCAAACACAGCAGGAACAACTCGTAGTGGTTCGGCGTGTGAATCACCACGCGACTACCCGCCGAGGCTTGGACCTGCACCCCGGCGGCCCAGCGACTCACCCGCTTGGCCGCCTGAAGGTAGGTCAGGCGGCTGCCATCGTCCTCCTCGACCAGGATGCGGCCGCCGTGCACCTCGGCCAGGCTGTGCATCACCGAGCCCAGCGTCTCGTTGTGACGCACGATCAGTCTCGCTCGCGTCAACGCCCGCATCTGGCCCCGATCCGGCGAGTCGTCACCGCACGATGTTGGCCGCCCCCGGCGACGGTCGCCAGTTGTGAAGAACCGACGGTCATCCGCCGCGGTGTGCCAAGGTTTTTCCGTGGCCGATGATGCTTCCCCATTTCCCTTCGCCGCATTCGGGCCGTACACCACGCTGCACGAGCCCACGCTCTCGATCGTCAACCCCGAGGGCATCCACATCGGGTCGTGGGTGAACATCGGTTCCTTCTCGGTCATCGAGGCGCTCGTCCCCGAGCGGGGTGTGTCCGTCCACATCGGTGACGGCACCTACATCGGGCATTTTCTGAGGCTCACGGCGGTGGGAGGCGTGCATATCGCCAATGAAGCGTTGATCTCTGATCGGGTCTACATCTCCGACACCAGTCACATCTACGAGGACATCACCCAGCCCATCAAGCGCCAAGGGCTGCGCGACGGGCGGCGCGTCGAGATCGACGAAGGCGCGTGGATCGGTATCGGCGCGGCGATCTGCGGGAATGTGCGCATCGGCCGCAACGCCATCGTGGGCGCCAATGCCGTCGTGGTCAACGACGTCCCCGACTTCACGGTGGTGGCCGGCAACCCGGCCCAGGTCGTGCGTCGTCACGATGGCGACGCGTGGAACTGGGTGGTGGATCAGGTGCGCTGAACGCGTCGCCTAGATCTTCTCGAGCGGAGCCCAGCTGAGCAGCAGCGTCTTTTCACCGATGCCCCGGAAGTGCACCACGGCCTCGGTCTTGTCGCCGCTGCCCCGCAGGTGCTGAATGACACCCTCGCCGAAGGTGGCGTGGCGCACATCATCGCCCACGGCCAATCCGAGTTGGTCGGCCCCCGAGGGTGACGGCGGCGTCGGCTTCAGGGCAGAGTCGACCACCCGCTCGCGATGCTCGGCCCAGGCGCTGCCGCCGCTGGATGTCCCCGAGCCCCCGAAGGTTCGCCCGGTAGGGACGTCGCGCTCGGCCGATGCGCGACTCGATGAGCCGTACCCACCGGAACCGCGCCGCGACGATCGGCGATTGCCCTGCACCGACTCGACCAGCGCCTCAGGGATCTCGTCGAGGAAGCGGCTGGGCGGGTTGTACTGCGTCGAGCCGTAGAGCGTGCGACTCCAGGCGTGGGACAGATACAGGCGCTCGCGGGCTCGGGTGATGCCCACGTAGGCGAGGCGACGTTCCTCTTCCAGCTCGTCGGGCTCACCGATGGATCGCAGGTGAGGGAAGACGCCGTCTTCCATACCGATGATGAACACGGCGGGGAACTCCAAGCCCTTGGCCGAATGCATCGTCATCAGGAGTACCGCGGAATCATCGTCGTCGAGGTCGTCGGTGTCGGCCACTAGGCCGACCTGCTCGAGGAACGTGTCGACCGACTCGAAATCGCGGGCGGCACCGACCAGTTCCGCCAGGTTCTCGATGCGACCCTCGGCCTCGATGCTGTGTTCGGCCTCGAGTTCTGCGACATACCCCGAAGAACTGAGGATGGACTCCAACAGCTCGCCGGGGCCGGCGCCGTCGAGGTGGGCCGCGCTGATCGAGTCGAGCAGGGTCAGAAAGGTGGCGATGCCCTTGACCGCGCGGCCGGTGACCCCCGCCTCCTCGGCCTGACGCAGCGCCTCGATGAAGGCGGCGCCGTGACTGTTGGCCCAGGCGTCGAGGCGCCCCACCGTGCTGTCGCCCACACCCCGCTTGGGCACGTTCAACACCCGCTTGACGCTGACCTCGTCCTGCGGGTTCACCACCGCCTTGAGGTAGGCCATGGCGTCCTTGATCTCGCGACGATCGTAGAAACGGGTGCCGCCGATGACTTTGTAGGGGATGCCCGAGCGCATGAGTTGCTCTTCCATCACGCGGCTCTGGGCGTTCGTTCGATAGAAGATGGCGGCATCGCCCCAGCGCGTGCCCCCGTCGTGCAGATGGGAGATCTGATGGGCCACCCATTGACTCTCGTCGCCCTCATCGTCGGCGTGATAGCGCACGATGGCGTGCCCGTCGCCCTGTTCGGTCCAGAGCTCCTTGGGCTTGCGGCTGAGGTTGTTGGCGATGACGGCGTTGGCCGCGTCGAGGATGGTCTGGCTCGACCGGTAGTTCTGTTCCAACACGATCATGGTGGCGTCGGGGAAGGCGTTCTCGAACTCCAAGATGTTGCGAATGTCGGCCGACCGAAACGCGTATATCGAGTTGTGAACCAGCACACCATCGGCGACGTAGGTGTGGATCTCGTCCACCTCGAGGTCATAGACCGGCCCGTCGTAGTGCTCAACGGTCACCTCCTCGACTGCCGCGGGAAGGAGTTCTCCGTCGCGCTCGACCAGCACTTCCATGCCGGGCCGGAGGTGACTGAGTGGGGTGTAGTCGTAGATGGTTCCCGCCACATTGATCCGGCGCCGAATCTCGAGACCGCCGGCGACAGCCGCCCTGCGGGCCAAGGCCAACGCCTCCCCATAGTCGGAACGCGCCGTCTCGAATCGGTAGGTGCCGGGCAACTTCCCCGGGCGGACGGAGATACCGGCCGCGGCCAGACGCTGGGCGATCTCGGCCCGGTTGGACGACCACTGCAGTCGGTGGTGAGTCCCACTTGAACGTCGGACGGCACACATCGTGAGGTTGAGCGATTGTCGACGCGCTCCACCCTGCGGCCGGTGATGCGGGAACTCCGGGTGAAGGAGGAGATCCTCCATCAACTGCTTGGCCGGACCTTCGGTGTCGAGCTCGTCGAACAACTGCATCAGCAGTTCCTCATCCATCGCCAGCGTCCGACCAATGCCATGGAAGCAGGCCGTAGGTAGGCCGTAGTGGGCGGCGTAGTAGGACTCCCAGTACGACGCCTCGGCGCGCGTATTGGCGACCCGAAGGATCCAAAGCTTGTCGGCGTGCTCCTGCAGGCATCGAACGACGTACCCGGGCTGGGTTTGGCCTCTGCCATCGACGCGCACGCTCTTCGTCTGACCGATGCGGTAGCCGCGGTCGCTCCGCCACATGAGATAGACGATCCAACGGCCAGGATCGAGCTCCATGCGAGCGGGGACGATGTGGTGGGGCGTGCCCCGCAGTACCCGACCCCCCGCCCGGACCGTCACCATCGGGCCAGTCGCCTCGCTCCGGTGGACGTGGGTCACGGTGCCAGAGGCGGTTGCCAACCGACCACTTGTTCCGAGGACGATCTGCCCCTCGACGATGCGTTCGATGGGCACCTGACCGGTGGGTGTGGCCACCATCGTCTCCGGCGGGAGGCATTGATCGGCATCGCCGACTATGCAGACGTTGCGGTGCTCGCCGGCCAGCAACATGACCAGTTCGTTCTGGACGTGGTTGGTGTCTTGGTACTCGTCGACCAGTACATGGCGGAAGCGCTGGCGGTAGTGGGCCAGCACGTCGGGATAGTCCCGAAGAAGCCGGACGGCATTGCCGAGGAGGTCGTCGAAATCCATGGCCCCGGCCCGCTCGAGCCGGATTTGGTACTCGCGGTAGATGTCGGCCAGCTTGCGTTCGAAGATGACCCCGGCCCGCGCCGCGTAGGCCTCGACGTCGAGGCCCTCGTTCTTGGCCGAGCTGATCGACGCATGAATCGACCGCGATGGGAACCGCTTGGCGTCCAGATTCAGATCACGGATGACGTAGCCGGTGAGACGTACGGCGTCGGCCTGGTCATAGATGGTGAACGAGGAGGGGTAGCCCAGCTGCTTGGCGTCGCGACGGAGGATGCGGACGCAAGCCGAGTGGAACGTCGACACCCACATCTTCTCGGCCACCGGACCCACCAGGGCGGCCACCCGGTGCTTCATCTCGTCCGCGGCCTTGTTGGTGAAGGTGATGGCCAGGATCTCGAACGGGGACACTCCCCGCTCGCGAATGAGGTAGGCGATGCGATGGGTCAGCACCCTCGTCTTGCCCGAACCGGCACCGGCGATGACCAGCAGGGGCCCTTCGTCATGGGTGACTGCCTCGGCCTGGACGGGGTTCAGGCCCTCGAGAAGGTCGTGGACGGCGTCGTCCTTGTCCGGAAACGGGGTGAGGCTCATGGTGGACCAACCCTACCTGTGGCCTGTGACGGCCTCCTCGGGCTCAACGCGGCGCCAGGTCACCGTCAGGCTGGCGTTCAGCTGACGCTGACCAGTCGGTCGCGAAAGAAGTCCAGCACCTGATGCAACGCGTCCTGGGTGGGGTTGCCCGGCTCGTCCACCAGGTTCTCGGTGAGCACCGAATGGGCGATCGAGGGGAACCCCCACGGGTTGCCCTTGGACGAGTCGATCTCGACCCCGATGAAAGCATCGCCCAGCTCCTCCCGCAGATGCTCGAAGCGAGCCGCCTTCACAAACGGGTCGCCGGTGAAGCGCAGGCCAAGCACGCACACCCCGTCGGCCGTTCGCTCCTTCACCCGGGCCAGGTCCTCGGGCGACAGTTGCAGGCCCCGCCTCGCCTTCTTGGTCAGGCCCAACGGCAGGGACGGCTGGCTGAGCACGGGGGCCAGCATCCGGTCGTCCAGCATCATGGCCAGGGCGAACCCACCCGTGAAGCACATGCCGACGGCGCCCACCCCAGGGCCGCCACACGACTCGTGGGCATCGGCGGCCAGGGCCCGCAGCCATACCGTCACCGGTGCGGTCCGGTTGGCCGCCCAGGCGGCGAACTCCTTTGACACACACGAGGGGAGGATGGACTGCAAGCCGTACCCGATCGTGGAGTCGCGACCAGGGTCACCGAAGAGCACCGGCATCACCACCGTGCAGCCGATGGCGGCCACCCGCCGGGCGAAGTCGGCCACCTTCGGGGTGATGCCCGGGATCTCGGCCATCACGATGACCGCCGGCCCTTCACCCAGCCGGTACACGTCGCGGGTCTTCCCGTCGTAGGTGAAGGTGGACTTGGTGAAATCGCTCAGCGAGTCAGTCATCGGGCGAAGGCTAGTTTTCGGGGAGCGTGCCCAGCCGCAATCGTGGAGAACCCGTGCCTCGTCCCAAGAACTTTCGCTTCACCGTGCAGGCGCCGTTGCCTCCGGCCGACACCTCCTGGGCTGAGCTCGCCCGTCGAGTGGAGGGGTTGGGCTATTCCGCCCTCACCGTGTCGGATCACCTCGACAATCAGTACGCCACCACCCCGGCCCTGATGGCCGCGGCCGATGCCACCACCACGCTCCGCATCGGCTCGCTGACCTACGGAAACGACTACCGCCATCCGGTCGTGCTGGCCAAGGAGGCCGCCACCATCGACCTCCTCTCCGGCGGCCGATTCGAGTTCGGCCTCGGTGCCGGCTGGATGACCACTGACTACGACCAGGCGGGTCTGGCCCTGGATCGCCCCGGGGTCCGTATCGCCCGACTGGCCGAGGCCCTCGATGTGATCACCGGGCTCTGGGCTGACGGCCCCTGCACCGTCGATGGTGAGCACTACCAGGTGCGCGGCCTCCATGGCTTCCCCAAGCCGGTCCAGTCGCCGCGACCACCCATCCTCATCGGAGGGGGCGGGCCCAAGATCCTGACCTTGGCCGCGCAGCGCGCTGACATCATCGGCCTCAACATCGCGCTGCACGCCGGTCGTATCGACGAACGAGCCGGGCCATCGGCCACGCACGAAGCGACCATGGAGAAGATCGATTGGATCCGTGCCGCCGCCGGTCCGCGCTTCGACGATCTGGAGCTCCAGGTCCGCGTGCACCTCGCCGCTATCACTGACGATCGGGTCGGTCTGGCTACGGCCGTGGCTCCCGCGCTCGGACTCACCCCGGAGGAGGCGCTGGTCTCCCCCCACGCCCTGGCCGGGTCGGTGGACGAGATCGTCGAGCAGTGCCTGGAACGGAGAGAGGCCTACGGCATCTCGTGCATCGGGATCGGGTTGGACGCCATGGAGGCCATGGCCCCGGTGGTCGACCGGCTGGCCGGCCGCTGAATCAGCCGA
>Ga0209068_10000197_pt1 | contig 36553 bp, 30 predicted proteins | sample ColStrG_CSR_2012_FD_187200 | JGI IMG/M metagenome (GOLD analysis project Ga0209068, IMG submission 187200) | Freshwater sediment microbial communities in response to fracking from Pennsylvania, USA - Cold Stream Run_MetaG_CSR_2012 (SPAdes)... | ecosystem: Environmental > Aquatic > Freshwater >...
CGGAGGCGCGAAGGTTTGCGCTTTTGCACTCCCCAGAAAGGTTTGGACTTCCTCGACCAAGGCTCGTCTCTCAATCTCGCGGTGGAACTACAAGGCCCCACCATCCATCTCTTCGGTCCCGGCTTGCAACCATGATTGTTCCTGCGAACTCTCCGCTTCTCGGAGAGGCGGGCTGCCCACTCAAACGCTCGGCTTCTGCTGCTTCCGAACCACGGAATGACTCGGGCTCACCCGCACAACGGCCTTGCACAGTTGCGCGTAATTCCAGTCCTCGCGCAACATCCAGTACAACCTCACCGCCAGCTTCCTGGCCACCGCCACCTTCGCCAGTCCGCGATTCTTGCGCGCCGACAAACGACGGTAAAATCGTCCCAACTCCGCATCGTAGCGGGCCGCACTCTGCCCCGCTTCCACCAGCAAAAAGCGTAGGAACGAACTGCCCTGCTTGCTGATCCGCCCCAGCTGCTGCCGCCCTTCCCCGCTGGAATACTCGCTCGGAATCAGCCCAAAATAACTCCCCACCTGTTTCCCCGATGGAAACCGCTCCGCCGGTCCCATCGTCAGCACCATCGCCAACGCCGTCACCGGCCCCACCCCAGGATGCGTCTGCAACTTCACCGCCGCAGGACGCTTCCCCACTTCTTCCTCAATGCGCCGGTTCAACCCTTCAATCTCCGCATTCAGCCGCTCCACATCCTGCCACAACTGCTTCCGCCTCTCCGCCGCGTACGGCAACATCTCCAACTGTTCCATGTCCGCTCGCCCCGCCGCCGTCCACAGCTTCCTCTGCTTCCGCATCCCCTGGCTCAACGCCAACGCCTGTAACTGATTCTTACTCCGCGTCCGCGCCTGCACCCGCTTGTGCCGATGCACCAGCAACTGCCGCACATCCCGCTCCTCCAAACTCGGCACCCAGATCTGCGGAAACCCATTCTCCAACAACAACTGCAAAATGTGCTCCGCATCCCGACGATCCGTCTTCTGCCGACGCACCCTCTTCGCTCGAATCGCCGCCGCATTCCCCAACCACAACTCGAAACCCAACTCCGCCAGCAGCTTCTCGAACCACGGATAGTGTCCGCACGCTTCCATCCCCACCCGCACCGGACCCGTCAGCCCACGATAAAACTTCTCCGCTTCCTCCCGGTGCCCTAACCGCTTCTCGCTCCACTCACCCGTTAAATTGTCAAACATCGCGACTTGTTGAAAGCTGGGATGAAAATCACAGCCTATAATCAGCATGACGTTGGCTCCTTCTCGAGCCCTTGGTCGTTTCGTCACTTCCAATCTACTCGTGACTGCGAGCCAGCGTCGTTATTCAATCAAACGCCGTTCTTTGGCGTGAGGAATCTGCTATTCGCTTGTTTATTGCGGGATAGCAGATTTCTCGCTACGCTCGAAATGACAATTACAGAAGTTTTTCAACAACCTCCCTCTAGGGGTCCAAACCACAGATTCCCATCGCATTCCTTGACTTCGCTCACGGTTCAAAAAGATAATGAAAGGTTCCGTTCGAACCGCCCGCACTCACTGGTTCGGACTCCCTGCTTCTAGACTGTAAGGAGAACTCCATTGGCAACTAGCGTTTCGACGGCGCCTGATCGTGCGGCAGTCTCCGGGGTGGCTCCACTCCGCGCCGGACAGGGCACCAGCTTTCTGCTGCGCCGTCTGCATTCTCTGAGCGGCATCGTCCCCGTCGGCGCGTTCTTGGTGGAGCACATTTTGATCTCGAACTCCACAGCGATGAACGGGCCCACCGCCTATGCGCATCAGGTGCGCTTTCTGGCGAGCCTCCCGATGGTTCCGATACTAGAATTATTCGGCATATGGCTGCCCATCCTCTTTCATGCCCTCTATGGCTTTTACATCTGGTATCGCGGTGAATCGAACCTGATCAGCTATCCCTGGTCCGGCAACTGGATGTATACCGCGCAGCGTTGGACCGGCGGCATCGCGTTCGCCTATATCGCGTTCCATACCTACACGTTGCGCTTCTCCGGGATTGATCTGCACGCCCATCCGGGTGCGTCGTTCGGCAAGGTGCAGGCGGAATTGTTTTCCGCGCCTTTGTTGGTGTTTTACGTCGTTGGGCTGGTCGCTGCATCCTGGCACTTTGCTTACGGACTGTGGTTGTTCACGGCAAAGTGGGGCATCGTTTCCGGCGAGAAAGCTCAAAAGCGTTTCCTGGCGGTCTGCCTGGCGTTCTTTGTTGTCATGAGCGGCGTAGGTCTGGGTGCCTTGTACAACATGAGGGTGAACTGGGACCAGCAAGCAACCGATGCGGCAGGCGCAGATCAGATAGAAAACGCGAAACCGGCAGTCGCCGAGTAGCCGCACTGGCCAGTTTAGGTTTTAGAACGAGGAGCGTCACGTAGGAATGGCAAATCCGAAGATTATTGTGGTGGGCGGCGGGCTGGCTGGGTTGTCGGCCGTCATCAAGATAGCCGAAATGGGCGGCGAGGTCGATTTATTTTCCATTGTGCCCGTGAAGCGTTCACACTCCGTGTGTGCGCAAGGCGGCATTAACGCTGCGAAGAATTTGAAGGGCGAAGGCGACTCGACCGCGATTCATCTTGACGATACCGTCTACGGCGGCGATTTCCTCGCCAATCAAACTCCGGTCAAGAATATGTGCGATGCCGCCCCGGGCATTATCGATCTCCTCGATCGCATGGGCGTTCCCTTCAATCGCACGCCGGAAGGTCTGTTGGACTTCCGCCGCTTCGGGGGCACGCTCTACAATCGCACGGCTTTTGCCGGAGCCACTACCGGGCAACAGCTGCTTTACGCGCTCGACGAGCAGGTGCGGCGTTACGAATCCGAAGGCAAGGTCAAGAAGTACGAGAGTTGGGAGTTTCTTTCCGCCGTGCTTGACGGAAAGCGCGTCTGTCGGGGCATTTGCGCGATGAATCTCCGCTCGATGGAAGTGCGCACCTTCCCTGCCGACGCGATTATCCTGGCCACCGGCGGCATCGGCGCAATTTTCGGAAAATCGACAAACTCCGTAGTTTGCACAGGTTCCGCACAGTCGGCGATCTATCAGCAAGGCGCCTACTACGCCAACGGTGAGTTCATTCAGGTTCACCCGACTGCGATTCCGGGCGAAGACAAGCTGCGGCTGATGTCGGAATCGGCGCGCGGCGAAGGCGGGCGGGTATGGGTTCCCAGATCCAAGGACGACAAGCGCGCTGCCAAGGCCATTCCGGAAAGTGAACGTTGGTACTTCCTCGAAGAGTGGTATCCGAAATACGGCAACCTGGTACCCCGCGATGTGGCTACTCGGGCCATCCATAAAGTCGTATACGAGCATGACTTAGGGATAGAAGGTCAACCGATGGTTTACCTCGACCTGACCCACATCGATCGCAAGATCCTGGACAAAAAGCTAGAAGGCATTCTCGAGATTTACCAAAAATTCGTAGGGGATGATCCGCGCGATGTGCCGATGAAGATCTTCCCGGGCATGCACTACACAATGGGTGGACTCTGGGTGGATTTCAACCAGATGACGAATGTTCCGGGCGTGTTTGCGGCAGGTGAAGCAGAGTATCAATACCACGGCGCGAACCGCTTGGGAGCTAATTCCCTGGTGTCATGCATCTTCGGTGGATTCCTGGCAGGCCCCAATGCGGTGAAATATGCCAAAGGCTTGCAGAAATCGGACTCGACGAACGGCATCTTTGATGCGGAGAAGAAGCGCCAGGAAGACATGAACAACGGTCTGATGAACAATCAGGGCACGGAAAATCCTTTCCGGCTGTGGCGCGAGCTGGGCGAACTGATGACGCGGAACTGCACCGTCATTCGCTACAGCAAGAAGTGCCAGGAAACCGACGCGAAGATCGTGGAAATGCTGGAACGCATGAACCAGATCAATCTGAGCGATCGCACGCAGTGGGCGAATACGAGCGTGGTCTTTGCACGCCAGCTCTACAACATGATGCAGTTGGCGCGGGTGGTTGCCCAAGGCGCGGCCATGCGGGATGAGTCTCGTGGCGCGCACTACAAACCCGATTTCCCGGAACGCGACGATAAGAATTGGCTGAAGACAACAAAAGCATATTTCGCGCCAGATGCCGATGAACCGAAGTTTGAATTTGAAGCGGTGGATACTTCCCTGGTGCCGCTGCGTCCGCGACGGTACGACGCGGTGAAGTAGGCGGGATTTGGGGACCGAGCGATAGTGCAACCATAGTTCATCCGCGGATGAACAGTGTCCGCATTTTGTGCAGGCATAGTTCAACCGCTATTGAACTATGGAAGTAGCAGAAATTTGGTTTGCCGCGAAAGCGTTTTTCAAGCTCCCGGCAACCGCCGATTTTTCAATGAAAAGGAACTCTCACAAATGCGCAATAAAGTTTCAGTAGTAGGTTCAGGCAACGTTGGCGCCACCGCCGCTCACTGGATTGCCTCGAAAGAGCTGGCGGACGTAGTTCTGATCGACATTCTGGAAGGCATTCCCCAAGGCAAAGGGCTCGACCTGTTGCAGGCGATGCCGATCGAAAAGCGCGATTCTCACATCACCGGTACCAACGACTACAAAGACACGGCTGGCTCGGACATTGTCGTGATCACGGCAGGCATTCCGCGCAAGCCCGGTATGAGCCGCGACGACCTTCTCAACACGAACTACAACATCATGAAAAGCGTGGTCAGCGAGATCGTCAAGTACTCGCCGAACTGCATTCTGATTATTGTGTCGAATCCGCTGGATGCCATGGCGCAGACGGCCTACAAGCTCAGCGGCTTCCCGCGCAATCGCGTGATTGGGATGGCTGGCGTACTGGATTCCGCGCGGTTTAGGACATTCATTGCGGATGAACTCCAGGTCAGCGTAGAGAACGTCACCGCCTTCGTTTTGGGCGGACACGGCGATACGATGGTTCCCCTGCCTCGTTATTCGACGGTTGCCGGAATTCCGATTACCGAACTGATTGAGCCAGCACGCCTGGCAGCCATTGTCCAACGCACGCGTGATGGCGGCGCGGAAATCGTGAAGTATTTGAAGACGGGTAGCGCGTTCTACGCTCCTTCGGCGGCAGCCACGGAAATGGTTGAGGCCATTTTGAAAGACAAGAAGAAGATTCTTCCCTGCGCGGCGTATCTGGATGGCGAGTATGGCATCAAGGGACTTTACGTGGGCGTTCCTGTGAAGCTCGGGTCCAAGGGGATTGAGCAGATTATCCAGATCAAGCTGACGGCTGAGGAACAGGCGGCGTTGAATAAGAGCGCGGATGCTGTAAAGGAATTGGTCGGAGTGATCGGGGTTTAAGACACCAACTTGTCATTCCGAGCGCAGCGAGTGCCTGCCCTGAGCGGAGTCGAAGGGAATCCCTTTCGCTGGCAAGACTCCTGATGGTAAAGGGATTCCTCGCTACGGCTCGGAATGACAAACTCTTTAGAAGTATCTAAAAAGAAGTATCTAAAGAAGCCAGCTACACGCGCTCGATCTTGACCGCGTTCACCTTGATTTCTTTGTGCGGACGATCTTGTGCGTTGCGCGCCACTTTCGTGATTTTGTCAACCACGTCCTGACCTTCGACAACCTCGCCGAAAATGGTGTGTTTCCCAGTCAGCCAACCGGTATCAGCAACCGTGATGAAAAATTGCGACCCGTTGGTGTTGGGTCCGGCATTGGCCATGGCGAGTTTGCCGGGTTTGTCGAACTTGTGGGGAGAGCCCTTCGTCTCGTCTTCAAATTGGTAGCCGGGGCCACCCATGCCAGTCCCCTGCGGGTCTCCGCCCTGAATCATGAAGTTCGGAATCACGCGGTGGAGAACCGTACCGTCGTAGAGGCGGTCGGTGGTCTTCTTGCGCGTGTTGGGATGCGTCCACTCGCGCTTGCCTTCGGCTAGTTCGGTGAAGTTGGCCACGGTTTTCGGAGCCTCTTTTTCGAACAAACGGCATGTAATGTTGCCTTCGGTGGTTTCAAAAATTGCGTAGAGACCCGGGGTTTTAGACATGAAATCCTTTCGTGATGCAGGGACTGAAGCCCGTCAATTTTATTGCTGATCGGCACGGCTAAAGCCATGCCCTGATACGAACCTTACCTCTGCGCAACCTCCGCGGCTGAGGCGCGGCGGAGCAAGCTCCGCCGCCACACAAGTTGCTATTGGTTGGAGGCTGGCTTCTTGGGAGCCGTGCCGGCTGCGGGTTTTGTTCCGCCTGGATGAACTGTATGCCTCAATGGAGGCTTGGCCGTCGCCGCGGCGCCGCCACGAACGATCGTCAGGTGAGTAATCCGGATCGGCTGGAACGGGCGATCTTGCGGGTCACGAGGAACGCGGGCGATCTTCTTCACCAGCGCAATACTGGCGTCGTCACACTGACCGAAAATCGTGTGGTGGCCGCTCAAGTGAAAGCTATGCGCCGAATCTTCGGTGATAAAGAACTGCGAGCCATTGGTGTTCGGACCGGAGTTCGCCATCGCCAGGCGTCCGGGACGGTCGAACTTTAGCGTGTCCACAAACTCATCCTGGAACTTGTAACCGGGATCGCCGGTACCGTTTCCAGCGGGATCTCCGCCTTGAATCATGAAGTCTGGAATCACGCGGTGGAAAATCGTACCGTCGTAGAGCGGCGTGTTGTGCTTGGTGGCGCCGCTGACTGGATTCTTCCAATCCTTCTTGCCGGTGGCCAGGCCGATGAAGTTCTCGACCGTAATGGGAGTCTCCTTTTCAAACAAACTGCAACGAAGCTTGCCAGCGGTTGTGTCAAACACGGCGACAGGGTTGCCGGAGGCCGCCGGAGCAGCAGGCTTCTTTACGAGCGGCTTCTTGGCCACCGTTCCGGCAGTTGCGGCGCTTTTGGCCGGGGTTTTTGCCGCAGGGGTTGCCTGTCCCATCAAAGTGGTGGCAACGCCGATTACGGCGGTACAGAGCAGTAGCTTTTGCATGGAAATTCCTCGCATCGAGTGTCTAGTGGTTTCAGGGATAAGACCTTTAGATTGTACGATATCTTGGGTTCAAAGCGGTTGATTGGGGAACGTTCTGTTGAGGAATCAGGGCCGGAGGATAAAGCGCAGGCTAGCGGTTCGCCTGAGGTTCGTCGGATGGAGACAGCGAGGACGGTTGCGCGGCTTCCGGCAAAGTCGCAGCGGGCACGCTTACCGGCGGCGCAGCGGAGTAGTGGAAGTCCATTCCGGGGACGGTGGTTGGGATATCCGACGGCAATGGCTCGCTCTGGGTTTTAGCGATCTCGCGTCCGTCGCGCCATTCGTCGTAGCGGTCCGACACCATAATGTGGAACACCCACTGGCGGCGCTCTTCTTCAGGCTCCACCAAGCCCGCGGCTTTCAGCGGAACCAGATAGCCTTCCACCCACTTGATCTGTTCCTTGCTCATACCGCGGCGTTGCAGATCCACCGTGACTCCCGCCAGGTGCGACGAGGCGATCTCGCCTTCCGCAGGAGCGGCATTGCGATTGTGGCGGCGCAGCTTCTTTTGCACGACCACCGTACGCACAGCGGAATTTACTTGAATCTGTTGGCCAAACCTTTGGTGATAGCTGGTGGCCAGATCTTCCACAAAATCGCGGGTCCACGGGCGGCAGTAGCGGCGGTCGGGATCGAGGCGCGGATCGATGCGCAGTGTCTCGCCGGGAATGATGGGAACCAGTTTGCCTTCCAGCTTTAACTGCTCGAGTTCGGTATCGTCCTGAATTCGCGGCAACTCCAGGCGGTCAATCTCAGCGTTCTGTTTCAACAAAGAATCGTGCGAAGGACGAAAGACCGGGTTCCAGTAGACGCGGCGAAGGCGGCGATGGTGCCGGCCTGAATGCGGCGTGGTGAACGAAGTGTTGGTGTAAGAAGGCTTGGCCTTTGCGCTCTGTGCGCGACGGATCACGTGATGGCGGTAGTGGTGGCGCGGGGTCGTGCGCGTGGCAGAACCTGTGCCACACCAGACAATCACGGCCAGACTAAGAAATAAGAGGCGACGCGCCATAGTTTCCGAAAGAGCCCAAACTGCCTAAAGCTGAACCAGTGTACACGTTTTGCATAGCTTGTGCGCAAGCGAAAGTGGGTGGCTAAAGTAACATGGGGGCGGTCCGGTGTCAGCCCGGAATTTATGGGGCGAAGCTCTGCAAAGTTCCGCCCAAAACCGACGAAAACAGGCAATTTCAGCAGATAGCGGCTAGTCTCTCGGATGTCTCAGCAAACTCTTGTGCGCCAGTCCCAGGGGCAAACGAATGATCAGCGGTGTCTATATAAGGAACGCGGAGTTTGTCGCGTAAGATGAGCGAGTCCGGAGTGCGAAGTCCAGGAGTTGTCCTTTGCCAAGTTTTCTAAAGAGAACGCTGAATTGGCTGGTATTTCTGGCGGGAATGCTGCTAGGGGTGGCTGCCCTTTCAATGCTGGGCGCACTCGAAGTCGACGGTGACGGCTTCTGTGCTGACTGGATGGCTAGTGGCAATTGGCGGTTTGCTATCACATGGCTCAGCTTTGGGATTGTTTCAATCGGACTCTCGTGGATCGCACTTCGGAACCGCCGCAGAGCTGGGATTCTTTTTCTCATCGCGGCTCCCGTCCCGGCTTTCCGTGCCTACCTTTCGGAGGACAGTTCAATCAGGTCCGTCACCCTCATCGTCTTTACTGCTTTTCTCTTGATGGGATTGTTTTGGCATCGAACAAATCGCTCCGACTGGCCACCTCTTACAGCGCGGCTGGCTAGTACAAGACACAGAGTGGCAGTGAGACTTGGGGCACTCTTGCTTCTTGCGTGCCTCGTGATAATCGGATCCGCGGCCATTGCACTGGTTCCATTTCAGGGCCACGGGGAGTGTGCTGGTGCATGGCCCTTCGCCAGCCCAAGACGTCCCGGACACACGGCATTTGTTGCGACCATCCCTTGGATTCCTTTCGCGATTGTGCATGAGCACTTTTGGGGATTGCCTTTTTGGAGTACCAGGTTTGCCCTAATTGCGAGGGCGGGAATTGGCGGAAAACTTCGGGGTGGAAACACGTATTTCATCGACGGTCACAGGCCGACCGGACTCGTGACCAGGTTCCTTCCAATGGTTGAAATTAGATTTTGTGGACGATCAAGACCTGTTTCAGCCGCAGGACTGGATGTTCGCATACTGCGGGAAGGGCGCTCTATCAAAGGCGTAAGAGTCATCGGACAAGTTTTGGGTGATTACCACAAGCCCGCCATGGGCGTGAATGTCCGTATCATCGGCCCAATGGGAACAATCACCGTGATCACCGACAAAGACGGGATCTATGACATTCCAGATCTGCCAGCCGGGCACTACGAAGTCCGTATCGACCGTTGCAAACCAGAAGATCGGCAGTTTAACTGCGACGTCAACTCCACCTCCGACTTCAAGGACGGGGACGTTTTTGTAAATGAGATAGCAATACCCCCTGACTGAGCCTTTCTACCGTCGAAACAAGTCCGTAACCGCCTGCACCATCACATCCCGGCTGACCTCGGAAATCTCGCGGGTCAGCGGAATGTCTTTAGGGCAGACCTCGACGCAATTCTGAGCGTAGCCACACTCCTGGATGCCGCCGTCTCCCATGAGCGCCGCGAGACGTTCGTGCTTCAGGGCCTTGCCGGTGGGATGCGTATTGAACAAATTGACCTGCGCAATGGTTGCGGCGCCCACAAAACCAGTGTCTTCGTTGAATTGCGGGCAAGCTTCCATGCAGCAACAGCAGGAGATGCAGCGGGAAATCGGGTAGCTCTCTTCCTGCTCGCGCGGAGTTACGCGGGGGCCGGGGCCGAGATCATATGTGCCATCCACCGGGACCCAGGCCTTTACGGCTTTCAAATTTTCAAAAATCACGCTGCGATCGACGGACAAATCGCGCACAACAGGAAACTTCGTCAATGGCTCAACCCGAATCGGTTGCTCCAGTTGATCGACCAGAGCTGAGCACGCCATGCGGGCCTTGCCATTGATCACCATGGCACAGGAGCCGCATACTTCTTCCAGGCAATTCGCGTCGTAGGTGATGGGGGCGGTCGTCTTACCAGCCGTGGTTACCGGGTTTGTGGCGATCTCCATCAGACTGGAAATCACGTTCATGCCCGGCTTCCACGGAATCTCGAAACCGTTCCAATAGGCGGGGGTGGTCGGGCTGTCCTGACGCTTGATCTTGAAAGTAATGGTTTTCGCGTTCGCCATAAATGCCTCAATCTTTGTTAAGGAAACTCTGGTCGTTCTTTGACTAAAAGCAGGTCCTTCCACTGCGCAGTTGCTTCGCTTCGCGAAGCAACTACTCCGGTCGGGATGACAAATTAAAACTTAACCAGAGTTTCCTTAGGCGGCTTTCGCCTTCATGTTCTGAATAATGTAGTCGCCGAACTCGCTGGTCTTGACCTTCGTGGCGCCTTCCATCAGGCGCTCGAAATCGTAGGTGACCTTCTTCTGCAGGATGCTGGATTCCATGCCTTGTTCGATCATATCGGCAGCTTCGTTCCAGCCCAAGTGACGGAACAGCATCACTCCGGAAAGGATGACCGAGCCGGGATTGATGACGTCTTTATCAGCGTACTTGGGCGCGGTCCCGTGTGTGGCTTCGAAAATGGCGAAGCCGTCGCCAACATTCGCTCCCGGAGCGATGCCGAGGCCGCCGACTTGCGCAGCACAGGCATCGGAAATGTAGTCGCCATTCAGATTCGGGGTTGCGAGTACCGAGTATTCTTCTGGCCGCGTCACGACCTGCTGAAAGATGGAATCGGCAATGCGGTCGTTGATCATGAGCTTGCTCTTCCAGTCGCCCTTGCCGTGCGTGGCGTAGATCGAGTCGAGCACACTTTTGACTTCGGCTTCTACCGCCGTGCGGAAGGCGGGCGGCGCGTATTCCATGCCCGGCTCGGTCATCGACGCATTGTCCGCAATGGAGATATTCGGATTCTTGTCTTTGTTGTCGATGATCCAGCTCTCACGCTCGGTCACAACCTGCGCGCGGAATTCCTGCGTGGCAACTTCGTAACCCCAGTTTCGGAACGCGCCTTCGGTGAATTTCTGAATGTTGCCTTTGTGGACCAGAGTCACTGCCTTCAACTTGTTGTCGAGCGCGTGTTGGATCGCCATGCGCACTAGGCGTTTCGTTCCAGTAATGGAGATCGGCTTGATGCCGACGCCGGAATCCAGGCGAATCTGTTTCTTGCCGCTCTTCAGCATGTCTTCGTTAAGAAATTTGATGAGTTTGGCGCACTCGGCGGTTCCCTGCTCCCATTCAATACCGGCATAAACGTCTTCCGTGTTCTCACGGAAAATTACGATGTTCATCCTTTCGGGATGCTTGACTGGCGACGGAGTGCCCGCGTAGTAGCGAACAGGACGAATGCAGGAGTAGAGATCGAGAACCTGACGCAGAGTAACGTTAAGAGAACGAATGCCGCCGCCAACCGGAGTTGTCAGCGGACCTTTGATGGCGACGCGGAACTCGCGAATCGCGTCGACGGTTTCGTCGGGCAGCCAGTTGTCGAACTTGGCCTTGGCTTTTTCCCCGGCAAAGACTTCAAACCACTCGACGCGGCGCTTGCCACCGTAAGCTTTGGCGACTGCGGCATCGAACACTCGCTGCGAGGCTTTCCAGATGTCGCGGCCAGTTCCATCGCCTTCTATAAACGGAATGATTGGGTTGTCAGGAACCTGATACGTACCGTTGCTGTAACCGATCTTCGCGCCATTCGCGGGTACTGCCACGCCGTTATAAGAAGCCGCCATCCTAAAGTCTCCTTCAGTCTCTATGAATGAGAGTGCACAACCAAACTCTTGATTATAGAGAATTTTGGACTGCCGCGGCGAATGGAGGAGTGAGGCTGTAGCGCAGCGGCTGTGGAAGTGATGAAATCCGGCCTTCAATCTCGGCTGCTTAAGCTCTGTCATTCTGAGTGGAGCGAAGAATCCCCCGACTCTGATTCTAGAACTACTCTTTCCAGCTTTCTGGCCACAAATCCCCAGCCAGAAAGCTGGTGAGCAGAAGGTACGCCCGACATTCTGGGGATTCTTCGCTGCGCTCAGAATGACAAAACTTTTTTAGACATCGTAGTAGAGCGCGAACTCATACGGATGCGGCCGCAATCGCATGGCATCGACTTCACGGGTGCGCTTGTAGTGGATGTAAGTCGCAATCAGTTCTTCGGTGAAGACATCTCCCTTGAGCAGGAACTCGTGATCGCGGTCCAGGCAGTCCAGTGCATCTTCCAGCGATCCGGGCATGGAAGGCACTCGCGCCATGTCTTCGGGGCCGAGATCGTAAATATCTTTATCCATGGGCTGGCCGGGATCCATCTTGTTTTCGATGCCATCCAAGCCCGCCATCAACATGGCAGCAAACGCCATGTAGGGATTGCAACTCGGGTCGGGCGGACGAAATTCCACACGTTTTGATTGCGGCAAAGCCGAGTACATCGGGATACGACATGCTGCGGAGCGGTTGCGGCGGGAATACGCCAGATTGACCGGGGCCTCAAATCCAGGCACCAGACGTTTATAGGAATTTGTCGTCGGAGCAATGATCGCCGAAAGCGCAGGACCGTGCTTGATCAGCCCTCCGATATACCAAAGCGCAATCTGCGAAAGTCCGGCATAACCATCGCCAGCAAAGAGAGGCTGACCTTCCTTCCAGAGCGATTGGTGCGTATGCATGCCGCTGCCGTTGTCCTGGAAAATGGGCTTGGGCATAAATGTCACCGTCTTTCCGTGCTGCACGGCAACATTTTTCACGATGTACTTGTACAGCATCATGCTGTCGGCGGCTTTGACCATGGAGTCGAAACGCAGATCGATTTCCGTCTGTCCCGCGGTGGCGACCTCGTGATGATGGCATTCCACGGTAAGTCCGCAGCTTTGCATGGTCATCACCATTTCGGTGCGCAAATCCTGATAATGATCTGTGGGTGGCACGGGGAAATATCCCTCTTTGAAGCGCGGGCGATAGCCCAGATTGTTCTCTTCGCGGCCCGAATTCCAACGGCCTTCTTCGGCGTCAATGAAATAGAAGCCACAGTGTTCGCGTTGATCGAAACGAATATTGTCGAAGATAAAAAACTCCGCTTCGGCACCAAAAAACGCGGTGTCCGCTAATCCCGTCGAAAGCAGATACGTCTCGGCTTTCTTCGCAATGTAGCGCGGGTCGCGGTCATAGCGCTGCTTGGTCACCGGATCGACGACATGCGCCACCAGCAGCAATGTCGGCGCCTCCGTGAAGGGATCCATCACAAACCAGTCAGGATCAGGAATCAGGAGCATGTCGCTCTCGTGAATTGCTGCCCAGCCACGAATCGACGAGCCATCAATGCCAAATCCATCTTCAAAAGAGGACTCTTCCAAATGCTCAATCGGATAAGAAATGTGATGCCATAGCCCGGGAAGGTCGGTGAAGCGCAGGTCGAGCATGCGCGCACCATTCTTCTTCGCGAACTCTAAAACCGTCTTCGGATCAGCCATCCTATGAGCATATCGGCCCAGCCTGTGGATAGGAAGTTGGTTCTGTTTATAGCAGCGATAACTGGTCGTTATGTGGATGCTGAGACACTACTTCAGCAGCCCTGCTCCAATCCTGCCTATGCCATACTGTCAGTCAGGAACTACTGGCAACTGACTACCGGCAACTGATCGCTGCCCTATGGACTTTGACCAGCTAGAGACTTTTCTCGAAGTCGCACGGCACACCAGCTTCTCGCGGGCGGCGGAGAAGCGCTTCCGCACGCAGCCCGCGATTTCGTCGCAGATCCGATCTTTAGAGGACGAAGTCGGCGCCAAGCTCTTCGACCGCTCCGGCGGCAAGGTCTCTCTGACCGCGTCGGGCAAGGTTTTCCAGCAATTCTGTCAGGATGCGATTGACTCGCGACGCACGCTGCTCACTGCCGTCGCGGAAACCGAGCGCGTGCCACGCGGCGAGATCACGGTCAGTGCCAATGAAGGCACTTGCCTTCACATACTCCCGGAAGTTTTTGCCGATTTTAAGCGGCAGTATCCCGATGTTTCGGTCGCTATCAAGCGCGCGGATTACGCCAGAGTGCTGGAGTGGGTCACCGACAACACGGCGGATTTCGGCGTCGTATCGCTGCCTGTCGCCGATCCTCGGCTGACTGTGGTTCTCATTCACCGTGACGAATTAATTGCCATCGCGCCGCCGCAACATCCTCTTGCGAAGTTGAAGTCCGTGACGTTGGCCGAAGTCGCCAAGTTCCCTTTGGTGATGCCGAAAGCCGGACATACGCGCGATGCGCTGGAGGAGCTATTTCATGAGCGCAAGCTGAAGCCGCAGATCACCATGGAACTGGACTCAAGCGAATTGCTGAAACGGTTCGTGGCAGCGGATGTGGGCGTGGGCTTCATTGCGCGTTCCAGCGTGGACGAGGATGCTCGCGCCAATACGCTGGTTTCCATACCACTTTCCGACGCGCAGGTCCGCCGCGACATCGCCTTAGTGTTTCGCAAGGATAAGGCACTCAGCAAGGCAGCACTTGCTTTTATAGATATAGCGGTAAAACATAAATCAACACATGATGTTATCGCTCGTTAGACCTATGATTCGACGTCCTCATGCAGTTCTTCCTCTTCTCATTCTGGCGCTGGCGCCTTTATCCTGCTTGGCTTCGCCACAAGTCGAAAAGCCTTTGGGCAAAATCAAAGAAATCCACGTTACCGGCCTCAAGCTCTACACGCAGGCGGAAGTCCTGGCTGCGAGCGGCTTAAAGGTTGGCCAAAGCATCGTCGAAGGCGATCTCAAGGGGGTCGTCAACCATCTTGGCGCGACGGGTGCGTTTTCGGAAATTTCCTACAGCTATTCCACGAGCGCCGGCACTGTGAAGGTAGAACTCGCTGTCGTGGAAGTCGACAAACTCGTGCCGGTACAGTTCGAAAATTTCATCTGGTGGACCGACGCCGACCTCCGAACACAGTTGCGTGCGAGAGTTCCTCTTTTCAAAGACAAACTCCCAGCCGAGGGTACGATCAACGACTCCGTAGCCGATGCCCTCCAGGCGATGGTCTCCGAGCGCGGGATCCCAGGCAACGTTCAATACTCGCGCCAAGTCACTCAAGAAGGCGGCTCTCCCGAGCTGGTCAGCTATCGGGTTGAAGGCGCGGCGATCCGCGTTCAATCCGTGGACTTTCCCGCCGCGAGCGCTGAAGAACTTCCGGACCTGCGCTCCGCGGCGCGCCGACAATTAATAGGCAAACCATACTCGGCCAGCCAGATTTCGATCATCGCGGAACACGACTTTCGTGACGTGTATCTGAGCCGCGGATATCTGGAGGTAAAATTCGGAACGCCGTCGGCCTCAGTCGCGCCAGCTCCACGAAGTGCCGCCGATCAGAGCAACGATGGGGAAGCTGACGATGAAAAACCGGTGTTGGTGGCAGTCTCATTGCCGGTAGAGTCAGGCATCCAGTTCCAGTTCACGACTGCCGACTGGGTAGGAAATAAGGCCTTCAATGCTGACCAGCTTGAAAAGGCCGTAGCGTTACAGCGTGGCCAGCCCGCCAACCTTCTGCGGTTGCGGCAGGGCCTGGAGCACATGAAGAAGATCTACAGCACGCGCGGCTACATGAAGATTGGCTACAAAATTGAGCCACATCTCGATCCGGCCGCCAAGACCGCCAGCTTCACCGTACATATCCAGGAGGGAGCGGTTTACCATTTCGGCGACCTTACGTTTGAAGGCCTGGATTCGAAGGCGGCGGCTCGCTTGCGCGATCAATGGACAATACGGCCCGGGGAGCCATTCGATACGGACTACGAAGCGCGATTTCTCAAGGAGTCGCAGCCGCCCCTTCCGCCGGGCAGCAAGTGGAGCATTATCGTGGAGGAACATGTGAACGAGTCAGACAAGACGGTTGATCTCACAATCCGGTACGTACCAGCTATTTCCAAATAACGCAGGAAAGGGTGTAAGCTTTTTCCTACGACAGGCATCTCGGAGCTAAGGGTTCCTGCAAGCCCGGAAGAATGCGGTTTTCTTTCGAAGAGCAAGAGAAGTCTGGCGCAGATATTTGTACCAAGCTTAGATTTGCATGGAACCTCAAATTTGCACCAAATTCTCAAGGAGATACTGAATGAAATCCGTAACCTCGATCCTCACAGTTCTTGTACTGCTTGCTACACTGGCGCTGCCTGTTTTGGCCGCCGATAAAGAACAGTCCCTGACCGGCACGGTTTCCGACGCCATGTGTGGCGCCAAGCACTCCGCCGACGCCGCAACCTGTACTCGTGGTTGCGTAAAGAAGGGTTCCGCTTACGCTCTGGTTGTCGGCGACAAGGTCTACACGCTGAAGGGCGGAGAAAAGGATCTCGACAAGCTGGCTGGCCAGAAAGCCACCGTCACCGGTACGGTTGATGGCGACAAGGTTGCGGTCACGGCCGTTAAGGCTGCTGCCTAGGGTTGCGCTATACTGTAAAAAAGCAGGAGCCCAAAGGCTCCTGCTTTTTTGTTTTTGAGGTGTGCCATGAAGTTGCGGCTGATCGTCGCTCTCGCTGCTGCCCTCTTAGTGTCGATTGTTTCTCGACCCCAATCCGCAAGCGCTCAGGAACTGTTTGGCGTTCACGTTGTCGCTGTCAGCCAGCCTCATAGCCCCGTGCAAATCACCGAGTTTACTTTCGGCACGACGGACGATGGCTGGCGTGGGCCAAGGATCACCGTCATGAACCAAAGCAACAAGCAGGTTGAGTCGTTTCAGTTGGAGATTCAGTATCTCGCTCCAAAAGGTTGCAACGTGCTGGGGACGCCAGACGCTCCTTACAACTTCATCACGGTGGAGGGAGCGGACCCTGAATTCCTGAGAAGTAGCGGACTCCGTCGCCGAATTCCTCCTGGACTCTCTGCCGAAAGTTCATTCGATTTTAAGGCTGACGGGCCCTTTTCCTTCCTGAGTGGCAATCCATCCGCGCATTTTCCTTTGAACCTGAAAACCGGATACTTGCATGTTCAGGTCAAGGTCACGTCCGTCAGTTTTGAGGGCGGGTCGAGTTGGCCTGGGTCCTCAGGTAAGCGAAGCTCCAAAATTGAACGAGAAAAGCTACTTTACGATCACGACGCCTACGACGAAGACCGGGTGGACTGCAATCTCTGGAAACCCGTCATGGATCGGCTCAACGAAAATATGAAGTGGACAGACGTTAAGGTGGTCGATCCTCACCAGCTCAAGCAACTTGGCGCTGGACTTGTGCAGACCAGTCACGGAGACTCGGCGGAATTCCTTTACACCTGCGCCTTCACTGAATCCGAGACTTTCGTCAAGGCAACGAAACGGGCCGCCTTCGTTTGCCCGGATCTTTCCAAATAGGTCGTCGGGTACGTACGTACAACGGGTTCAACGTGGCTCTGAATTTTTCACGCATTGTTCACACACCACTGTGTTACATTCAACGCTAATTTTCCATTTTGGAGGAACCTACAGAATTGGGCAAAAACATGGTCCCGAAGCGGATGTTCTTTACGAAGGGCGTCGGGAAGCACAAAGAGCGGTTGACTTCATTTGAACTGGCTCTGCGGGATGCCGGCATCGCCGCACAGAATCTAGTTCGTGTTTCGTCCATATTTCCTCCTAACTGCAAGATGCTGACGCGCAAGCAAGGGTTGAAGTACCTAAGCCCCGGCGAGGTTGTTTTTGCCGTCATTGCCGAGAATTCCACGCGCGAACCGCATCGTTTGCTGGCCTCAAGCATTGGTGTGGCGATTCCCGCAGACCACAACACCTACGGCTACCTTAGCGAGCACCACTCGTTCGGCGAAACCGAAGACGCCGCCGGAGAGTACGCGGAAGAGCTGGCTGCGGAAATGCTGGCTACCACGCTGAACGTAGAGTTTGATCCCGACCGTTCGTGGGATGAGAAGAAGCAGATTTATCGGCTCTCGAACAAGATCGTACGCACTGCCAACGTGACGCAATCCGCTGTGGGAGATAAACGCGGACTGTGGACCACGGTGATCGGCGCCGCGATTTTGATTTTCGAATAAGGGCTGGGATTTGCGGGATAAAGGACGCGGCGATCGCCGCGCCCTTTATCTCTTGCTTATTTGCGACGCGCAGCCTTCTTGGCAGGGGCAACTTTAGGCTTGGTACCCGTTTTCTTTTCCATCTTGGACGCTCCGCGTTTCTTCAGCCGCTCCAGGACACCCGCAACAAGAATCGGCAATCCGACCGTAGCATCGACAAAGACTTCGCCAAACTTGCCGCCTTCGCCAGGAGGGACAAACTTGCCCCACGAAATCGCCTCGCTATATGGGCTGCCGGACAATCCGCCCCAGTACACCGGCTCCGGACAAATACGCACGCCGTAGTGATAGCGCTTCAGCGGGATGTCTTCACCGCCCCGGCGATTTCGTAGCTCGATGAACGGTCCGAATTGTTGTGCCCAGTTACGTGGCACACCGCCGCCAATCGTCAGCAGGCCCAGCCGTTTTTGGCGCAAAGCCGTAGACGCGTACTGCTCCAAATCTTCAAACGGATCGTATTTCAACCGAGGACGGCCTTCGCGCGCGCGTCCGCGATTGGTCAAAGCGAAATCCAGACCGATTTCCGAATCCGTGAAAGCCGGGACAAACACCGGGACGTGCTTCTCGTAGGCTGATTTCAGAATTCCGCGTCCGATGGAATTGTCGTGCAGATATTCGCCGATCGCATGGTTGAGTTTGTAGGAACAATAGGTCTCAGCCGCATCCAGCTTGTCGAGCACGGCGAAAACCACGCGCTCCACGTCGTCGAGATTCTGCTCCGGCTCCAACGTGTCATAAACACGGTTGTAGCCGTATTCGTAAAGGTCTTCGTCTTTCACTTCGGGATTCGCGCGATAGTGATTCCGTCCGGTGGCTTCGACCAGTCCGTGCGCCATCAAGGCGCCCGTCGAAACAATCGCGTGGATCAGCCCCCGATCAATCAGCTCCGTCACAATCAGTCCCATTTTCGCGACGGTCATCGCGCCGGCCAGTGTCATCACAACAAAGCAGTCTTCGTCGCGGAACATGGCTTCCAGAACATCCGCCGCCTCGCCCATTTGTCGCCCCGTAAAGGCTGTCTTCGACATGGCATGCAGCAGATCGCTGATGGAATGAATCTCGTTCAGATCGAGCGGCGCCAGCGGGACGAGCTTGTCCTTCACGGGATCGTGAAGCTTGCGATCATGACCTTCGCCCTCGTGGGTGGAACCCTGATGCGCGGAACCGTTATGAGTGCTGTCCTTCAAACCACACCTCCAACTATTTTGCTTGTGAATATTTGGTCAAAATATATCGCGAGAATTTCCCGTAGTGCTTGGCGCGAAACCATACTCTACCACTGCCGCGCAGTTCTGGCGCTCTGGTATTCTAGGGCGATTCTATTTTCCACGGAGGCTCCTCCGGTGCCAGCGCAAAAGTTTCGCGTCGGACTCGTGCAAATGTCTTGCACGCCGGTTCCCGAAGACAACATGGAGCGAGCCATCGCGCACGTCCGCGCTGCCGCGAAACAAGGTGCGCAGGTCGTCTGCTTGCCGGAGCTTTTCCAGACGCAATACTTTTGCCAACGCGAAGACGCAGCACTGTTTGACCTTGCCGAGCCCGTTCCTGGCCCCTCCACCGAACGCATTGGCGCCGTCGCCCGCGAGCTCGGAGTGGCTATCGTCGCGTCGTTGTTTGAAAAGCGCGCCCCCGGCGTTTATCACAACACGGCGGCGATTTTCGACACGGACGGCAGCTTACGCGGCAAATATCGCAAGATGCACATTCCGGACGACCCGCTTTACTACGAAAAGTATTACTTCACGCCGGGAGATCTCGGATACCAGGCCTTCGATACCCAGCCGGGACGCATTGGGACGCTGGTCTGCTGGGATCAGTGGTATCCGGAAGGCGCGCGGCTCACAGCGCTCAAAGGTGCGAACATATTGTTCTATCCGACAGCCATCGGCTGGCATCCTGCCGAGAAAGCCGAATTTGGCAAGGCTCAACACGACGCGTGGCGGACGATTCAGCGCGCTCATGCGATTGCTAACGGCGTGTATGTGGGAGTTGTGAACCGTGTGGGACATGAGAATGGAAACGTCCGCGGGCAAGCAGCTCCTGGCGTCGGACTGGAATTCTGGGGAGGGTCGTTTCTCTGCGATCCGTTTGGCGTAGTGATCGCGGAAGCCTCGCATGACAAAGAGGAAATCCTGATTGGCGAAGTCGATCTTGGACGCCTTGAGGATGTTCGCCGCAACTGGCCTTTCCTGCGCGACCGCCGCATCGACACTTACGGCAAGATAACGGACCGGTTGAGCGACTCGGAGAACGATTTGTAATTTGGTGATTTGTGATTTGTAATTTGAAAACGTGGACTTTGTTTGCCGCGGAACTGTTGCTTCGTTGTTCCATGGAAGACTTCATAAACTGCGAATCCCGCGCTCTGGATCGCAATCCACAAATTTAGATGCCCACGGCTTCCCCAATTTCGAACTCTTATCGAATGCCCGCAGAATGGGAGCCTCACGCGGCTACGTGGCTCGGATGGCCGCATTTTCGTGGCGATTGGCCGGGCAAGTTTGATCCTATCCCGTGGGTCTACGCCGAGATCATTCGCAATCTGGCGCGGCATGAACGAGTCGAACTCGTGGTTCAGGATTCCCCTGCCGAAGCGAAAGCCAGGAAGATTCTCGACAAGGCGGGAGCCGTCTCTCCAAACCTTAGGTTCCATCGATGGAAGACGGATCGCGTCTGGACGCGCGATTCCGGCTGCATTTTTGTCAGGTCCGGCGGAAACCTGCTGCAAGCCTTGCACTTTCGCTTCAATGCCTGGGCGAAGTATCCGAACTACGTCGACGATGCGAAGCTCGGCACGAAGATGGCGCGCTTCGCCAGAGCGGAGGAAATCAATCCGGTGAAGAGCAAGGTTCGCGTGGTGCTCGAAGGCGGTTCGATTGACGTCAACGGGCTAGGCACTCTGATCACAACCGAAGAATGCCTGCTCAGCAAGATTCAGGAGCGCAATCCCGGCTTCTCGCGCGAAGACTACGAAAAGATGTTCGCGGAATACTTCGGCGCTCAACGGGTGATTTGGCTTGGCAATGGCATCGTTGGCGACGACACGCATGGCCACGTAGACGACATCACCCGCTTTGTCGCACCGAACACGGTACTGACCATGGTCGAACCCAACACCACCGACGCGAACCATGCCGCACTCACCGATAATGTTCGCCGCCTGAACGCTGCTCGCGATCAAGACGGCAAAAAGCTCAATATCGTCGAACTTCCCATGCCGAAGCCGGTCGCCTTCGAGGGCCGCCGGCTTCCCGCCAGCTATGCGAATTTCTATATCGCAAACGGCATCGTGCTGGCTCCGGTCTTCAACGATCCCAACGACCGGATCGCGCTCAACACTCTGGCGGAACTGTTCCCGAGCCGCGAAATCGTCCCCATCTACAGTGGAGATTTTATTTGGGGATTTGGCGCCATGCACTGCATGACTCAGCAGCAACCTGACGTGTAATTTGGTAATGTGAAATTTTAGAATTTACGTGCGGAACTGCGACAGCGATTGAGATTGGCCTTAGCTTTTCACATTACAAAATTACAAATTACCAAATCACAAATTCATGTCCGACGAACTCTACATGTTGGAAGCCCTTCGTCTGGCCCAGCGCGGCCTCGAAGTTGGCGAGATCCCCATCGGCGCCGTCGTCGTGTGCGACAACAAGGTCATAGGCCGCGGCCACAATCGCAACATCCTCGATCACGACCCCACTGCTCACGCTGAGATCCTTGCTCTGCGCGAAGCGGGCGCAGCCATTGGCAACAATCGCTTGGGAGACTGCGAGCTGTTTGTGACAATTGAACCGTGCGCCATGTGCGCTGGAGCCATAATTCACGCCAGGCTCAAGCGCGTGGTTTACGGTGCTGCTGACCCGAAAACGGGGGCTGCGGGCTCCGTGATGCAGGTTCTAAACCATCCAGCCCTGAACCACAGCATGGAAGTGCAGTCGGGCGTCCTGGCGGGCCGTTGTGCGGAGCTGTTACAGCAGTTCTTCCGCGAAAAGCGAAGCCAGACTTAGCTGCGCCCGTTAGGCAACAACCGTTCTAATGCGGAGATGCAGGCATTGAACTTCGCACAGAACCGTCGCAACAGAGCAGAGATGTACAATGCCTGCGTCCAGAAACTGGGTCCAGGAGCGACAAGTGGCCAGTAGCGAAGAGCGCGTCGGCAAATTCCTGAAGCGTCTCCTCGAACAGAAGTCCGCGCTGGAGGTGGTGCAATCGCTTTCCAGCCCGCAGCCTGAACATGCCAACCGCATTCCGGGTGGAAGTTCGGTGTCGCTTTCCGCGATCAACAAGCGGTGGGATCTCTTACCGCATTCTGAAGAGGGCCGTCGCGCTCTTTTGCCGGAGGGTGCTGAATCCGAGCTGGCGTCTTATCAGAACCATATCGAGAACTGTCTGGGAGCGGTGAAGATCCCGGTTGGGATTGCCGGTCCGCTGCGTGTGAGAGGTCTGTTCGCCTCGGGCGACTATTACGTGCCGCTGGCGACCACGGAGGCTGCCCTTGTCGCCTCGTATTCGCGGGGAGCACACGTAATCACCGAAGCAGGCGGGTGCGTGAGCGTGGTGTTGAATGAGGGAGTGAGCCGCACACCCGGATTCGCCTTTCATAGCCTGGTAAGTGCGGGGCTGTTCGCAGTTTGGTGCATCGAGCGCCGCGACGAGTTGCGGGCTATAGCCGCGCAAACTACCGAGCACGGTGAACTCGCCAACATTGGCGTAGCCATCGAGGGCAATCACGTCTATCTCCTGCTCGAGTTCACCACCGGTGACGCGTCGGGCCAGAACATGGTGACCATCGCGACGCAGGCGGTTTGTGACTACATCGCTGAGAATTCTCCAGTGAAATCCGAGTACAGTTTTGTAGAAGCCAATTTCTCGGGCGACAAGAAAGCGACCGTGCACTCGTTCGCGACCGTGCGCGGGAAGAAGGTCAGCGCCGAAGTGACCTTGCCGAAAGAGTTGGTAGCACATCGCCTGCATACGACGGCGGAACATCTGGAGCGCTACTGGAAGATGTCCGCGATTGGCGCGATCCAAAGCGGTAGCATCGGCATTCAGGGACACTTCGCGAATGCGCTGGCGGCGTTGTACATCGCCTGCGGGCAGGATCCGGCGTGTGTGGCCGAGTCGGCGGTTGGCGTGACCCGGATGGAACTAAATCAGCAAGGCAATCTTTATGTGGCTGTCACGCTGCCCAGCATCATGGTGGGCACGGTCGGAGGAGGCACTTCGCTGCCTACACAGCGAGCGTGTCTGGAGATTCTGGGGATGGCTGGCGCCGGACATGCGCGAGCCTTGGCCGAAGTCTGCGGGGCGCTTGCGCTGGCGGGTGAAATCTCGCTGACATCCGCGATTTGTTCCAATGAGTTCGCTCGGGCGCACCAGAAATTGGCCCGCAGCCGGCAAGCTGGGCAGCAGGCAGACAATGGCTAACCGTTGGTGGACCTACCAACGGGAGCGTTTTCCCCTATTTGCACACTCTCCCCTGATAGCGGCCTTCAGTCTCTCTGCGGTCAGCTATTCGGCGCTGATTCGAGGCGCCGATCGCCTCGAGTGGAAGTCTTGTGTCGTAGCATTTGCGAGCTCGTTCCTCTTCTTCCTCCAGCTTCGGCTGGCCGATGAATTCAAAGACTTCGAGGAAGATTCGCGCTACAGGCCTTACCGCCCAGTGCCACGTGGTCTCGTCAGTCTTCGAGATCTCGGCTGGGTATGGGCGGGGTGTATCGTGATCCAACTTGTACTCGCGCTGTGGCTGGCGCCGAGACTGGTTGTACTGTTAGTGCTTACGTGGACCTATCTCGCCCTAATGAGCAAAGAGTTTTTCGCCCGGCGCTGGCTGAAGGCGCGACCGATCACTTACATGGTCACGCATATGGCCATCATGCCGCTGGTCGACCTCTACACCACCTCTTGCGAATGGGTTCCTGCTGGTTCCGTTCGGCCCCCACGCGGTCTGCTGTGGTTTCTCCTCGTTAGCTTCTTCAATGGCATGGTGGTTGAAATCGGCAGAAAGATTCGTTCCCAGCAAGACGAGGAAGCGGGAGTAGAAACCTACAGTTTTCTGTGGGGCCGACGGAATGCCATCCTGGCATGGTTGGGGATGCTGGCTTGCACAGCGGGGTTTGCATACATTGCCGCTCGCGGGATCGGCTTCGCCCGGCCTATCCTTACTCTGTTGCTGTTTTTGTTCTTCGCAGCGGCGGGCGTCGGGATCTACTTTCTTCAGGGTGCGGTCCCGAAACGCGGAAAGCTTGTCGAGGTAATGGCTGGCGTGTGGAGTCTGCTGATGTATCTCAGCCTTGGCTTCATTCCGATGCTTTTACGTCAGTGGGGTATCGCGTGAGTTTTGTTTGCCGTGAGGGCGGACTGCACGAACTCGGCGGCAAGGCTCTGGCCCTGCTGCGGTTAGAACAGGCCGGTCTGCCTATTCCCCCGTGGTTCGCGATCCCGCCGTCGGCGTTCGCTGCCGGTCTGACTAGAGAGCAAGTCGAGGCGCTCACATCCGAACAACCTGAACGACTCAACACAGCACTCCTTTCACTCAAACTATCGGATGAAGTCCAGCGCGAAGTGCGAGACGCTCTGCGGGACCTCTCCGGCGAAGGCAGCCGTTTTGCCGTGCGCTCGTCGGCAGTCGAAGAAGACGGGGCCCAGCACTCGTTCGCTGGGCAATTCGACACCTTTCTCTTCGTCGACCCGGATGGAATCAGCGGCAAAGTCGCCGCCGTGTGGCGCTCGGGGTTCAGTGATCGCGTTCTCGAATATCGCCGCCAACATGGACTCTCGGGAACGCCGTTCTCAGCCCCCGCGGTGCTGGTTCAGAAGATGGTGACCGCAACCGTCTCCGGCGTGGCCTTCAGCGCTGATCCGGTGAGCGGCCGGCGGTCGCTTGCCGTGGTCTCCGCAGTGCCGGGGCTTGGGACTGCCCTTGTCGGCGGCGAAGCTGCAGCCGATGTCTTCAAGGTCGACCGAGCGGGAGTCATTGTGGATCGAGCGATTGTCCGCAAGAACATCTCTCACAGATTCGATCCAGCGGCCGATGAAGGCGTCTCCGCCGTGACCTTGAGCGATGCCGACGCTTTGAAGCCTGCGTTAACTGATGAGCAAGCCGTTGCGGTAGCAGCCCTTGCGCGCCGCGCCGCCCGTGCTTTCGGGCGGCCACAGGATATTGAGTGGGCTATCGAAGGCGACCAGTTGTTTCTGTTGCAGTCGCGTCCGATCACTACCCTCGGTGATCTAGCCGATCCCGAAGGCGCGCTCAACCTTTGGGACAACAGCAACATTACCGAAAGCTACAACGGCATCACCACCCCGCTGACATTCTCCTTCGCACGCTACGTCTACGAGGGCGTTTATCGGCAGTTCTGCCGCATCATGCGGGTTCCGCAGGCCAAGATCGCAGCCAACGAGCGCACTTTCAGCCGCATGCTCGGCCTAATCCGCGGCCGCGTCTTTTACAACTTGCTGAATTGGTACCGAGTTTTGGCGCTGTTGCCGGGATTCACTGTGAATCGTAGCTTCATGGAACAGATGATGGGCGTCCACGAGAGCCTTCCCGACGAGGTTGCCCGTGAATTGGAACAGGCCAGCACTCGCGATCGGGTCATCGATGCGCTACGTGGTGTGCGCATGGTGTTCGGCCTGGGAGGAAACTACTTCACTTTGGATGGTCAGATCGAGCGATTCTATGTCCGGTTGAACAAAGCCTTGGCTCTTCCTGCGACGCCGTTCGAAGATATGCGCCTCGACGAGTTGATCGCGCATTATTACAAGCTTGAGCAGCAGCTGCTTTCACGCTGGGACGCCCCACTGGTCAATGATTTCTTTGCCATGATCTTCCATGGCGCCTTCCGCAAGCTTACAGACCGCTGGTGCGGAGATGGCAACGGTATGCTCGCCAACGATGCGATCCGCGGCCAGGGCGACATCATCAGCCTCGAACCTGCGGCACGCGTTCGCGAGATGGCCGAAGTTGCGACCCGACATCCCGATCTGGTGGCCGCTCTTCGGGAAGCTCCGGTGGCGAGGGCGGTCGGCGTCCTGCGCCAGTATCCTGAGTTTTCCGCGCTCTACGATGCGTACCTAGCCAAGTTCGGCGATCGTTGCCTCGAAGAGCTGAAGCTGGAAAGCGAAACTCTTCACGACGATCCCCTTGTGCTGCTGAGGAACATCGGAGAAGTTGCGTGCGCGGCTTCGACTCCGCGCAGGCCGCAAACGGAGATTCCTTCCACGCATCAGGCCGAGGAGAAGATGCGGGCTACACTGTCGGGTTCGCCCTTTCGCCGCCTGACATTGTTCTGGGTAATGCGCCAAGCCCGCAAGCTGGTCCGCAATCGGGAGAATCTTCGATTCGAACGCACGCGACTGTTTGGAACTATCCGCCGCCTCTTTCTGGAGGCCGGTCGACGCCTGCAGGCCATCGGTCGTCTCGATGATGCACGCGACATCTTCTACCTCGAACTGGGAGAAATTCTTGCCTTCAACGACGGTACGGCAACCACCACGGATCTGCGTTCTCTTGCAGCAGTGAGGAAGCAGGAATTCGCCGCCTACCGAGGCGGTCCTCCTCCTGCGGAGCGCTTCGAGACTCGCGGCCCCGTATATCATGCGCAGGCCTATCGTTCGAGCAAGCCGAGCGGAGAAATTGTGGCCAGCGGCGAAGAGCGGCGAGGTTTGGGATGTTGTCCCGGCATAGTGCGCGGAATCGCTTGCGTGGTCCGCGATCCCAAGCATGCACAGCTGACGGCAGGCTGCATCCTGGTGGCCGACCACACCGATCCCGGTTGGATCATGTTGTTTCCGTCAGCCAGCGGCTTGCTGGTAGAGCGCGGTAGCCTGCTTTCACACTCGGCGATCGTGGCGCGCGAGCTTGGGATTCCGGCGGTAATCTCGATCCCAGGGCTTCTCGATTGGCTCCAAGATGGCGATGAGGTCGAGCTGGATGGCGCCGCAGGAATTGTTCGCCGGCTCGTCGCCAAGGAAGCCAATGCGTAGCGAAGCGGCCGATCGCGCTGATTTTTCGGGCATTCGCTACGCACAATGCTGGGAAGATGCCGACGTCCTGCTTGCCGCACTCACCCCCGGACCGGGGAAGCGCTGCCTCTCCATCGCGTCGGCTGGCGACAACACGTTTGCCCTCTTGTCTCGAGATCCAGAGAGTGTGCTCGCGCTCGACCTCAGTCCGGCGCAGCTTGCTTGTCTCGAACTACGCGTAGCTGCGTATCGCACGCTCCAACACGGCGAGCTGCTCGCACTTATGGGCTCTGTCGAAAGCGATGCGCGTCCGCACTTGTATCAAGCCTGCCGCAAGCATCTGTCATCCAACGTTCTTACGTTCTGGAATGAAAGGCCAAGCCTGATCGCTGCTGGCATTGGTTCCGTAGGTAAGTTCGAACATTACTTCAGGGTGTTCCGCAACCGGATGCTGCCGCTTGTGCATCCTCGTGATCGTGTTCGCGAACTTCTGAATGCAAAATCCGCACCCGAGCGACGCGCGTTCTACGACGCGACGTGGAACAATCTTCGCTGGCGGCTGATGTTTCGTCTGTTCTTCTCTCGGAGAGTAATGGGTTTGCTGGGCCGCGACCCGGAGTTTTTTCGCTATGTGGAAGGCAGCGTCTCAGAGCGAATACTCAAGCGGACAGAGTACGCACTCACCGAGTTAGATCCGGCTACTAACCCCTACATTCAGTGGATCCTGACTGGGCGCCATAACGACGCGCTGCCTGTTGCACTACGAGAAGAGAACTTCGAGCCTATTCGACGCAATCTTGACCGCCTGCAGTGGCGTTGCTGCTCGCTGGAGGAATCACTCAACCGCGACCAAAAGTTTGATTGCTTCAACCTGAGCGACATTTTTGAATACATGTCACCGTCGTCTTACGAACAACTATTGAAACTGATCGTGTCGACCGCTCGCCCCGGAGCCCGTCTGGCTTACTGGAACATGCTGGCACCGCGCCGCCGCCCGGAAACGATGGCGGCGATTCTGCGTCCGCTCACCGATTTGAGTTCGCAGTTGTTCGCCCGTGATCAGGCTTTCTTCTATAGTGCACTGGTGGTGGAGGAAGTCGTATGACCCTGCACGACACAGTGGCCATGGCAGCCGTGCTGGCTTGCGCCCTGGCAATGCTGTTTCTGCTGCGTCTCTATCGCAAGCGGACGGGTGCTGATGGGGAGTGGGTCCGCAAGATGGCGCACATCGGGACAGGTGCGCTTTCGATCAGCTTTCCGTGGATTTTCTCGGGCCGCTTACCGGTTTTTCTTATCTGTTCAGCATCTATCGCATTGCTGCTTGCGATCCGTTATCTCCCGTTCATCCATAATCGCCTTTCAGGTGCGCTGGATGGCGTAGCGCGAAAGTCCTGGGGCGAGATTTACTTCCCCTTGTCGGTCGGGTTGCTCTACCAGTTCGCCGGCGACAATAAACTGCTGTATGCGGTTCCTCTCGTTGTCCTCACACTGGCGGACACCGTCGCAGCGCTGGTCGGGGTCGAGTACGGAAAGCACGGATACACAACAACTGGCGACACGAAGAGCATGGAGGGCTCTATCGCATTTTTCTGCGCCGCCTTCTTTAGTGTGAATGTCGCGCTGGTTGTCTTTTCGGATGTGGGACGTATTGAAACCCTGCTCATCTCGCTCGACATCGCATTGATAGTGATGCTGCTGGAGGCAATTGCATGGCGGGGACTGGACAACATCTTCATTCCCCTCGGCGTGTTCATCCTGCTACGCCTGTATCTGGTAATGCCTTCGAGTCAACTGTGGAACCGCTTCCGCGTTGCGGTTGCGTTGGTTATTTTTGTGACCGCCTACGCCCGGAAGACCACGTTGCAAGGTAGCGCACTGCTAGCGTCGGCATTGGTGCTCTACGTTTCGTGGGCACTCGGGGGATGGCAGTGGCTGGTACCACCGGCCATGTTCCTTCTCGCATATACCTTCTTTTTCCCGGGAAAGATTATGCAATCGGATCGTACACATAATGTGTACGCAGTTTTGAGCATCGCCTCCGTGGGTTTGGTGTGGCTTTTTCTCTTCCGCATCTGGCAGCAACCAGGACTGCTGTTTCCATATACGTTGGCGTTTGCCATCCATCTTGCTCTGATAGCGTGGAATTTCCTCTCCCCTCGATACCCTTCCGCTCGGCTTGCAATGGGTGTCTGCATCCTGGTGTCCTGGGGATTGATGTTTGTGCCCTACGTGCTCATCGAGGGTGAATCCAGGTTGTCGCTGCTGCAAGCCAGCGCTTCCCTTCCCGTCTGTACGGCCGCATTCGGGGTGTTCTACTTCTTTGAACCGCGCAGAGAAGGCATCTATCCTGCGAGTCGCGCGCGCTGGTTGCGACAGGTAGCCCTCGTGTTAGTAGCAACCCTTGCAGCGAGGGTTTTCTAAGTCATGCGCGTGCATTTTTCTGGAACCGCTTCCGAGATCGTACGTTGCGGCGAGTCCTTGGAACTGGGACTACCGCACTTCAATCCTTCGGATTTCGAAACACAGCACGCTGACATTCACCTCTGCGCACTCTCAGAGAACGGCAATGTGCAGGCACGTTGCTCGCTCTGGTGGAATCATGTCCCGGCCTATCGACAATACCGTGTCGGGGTTATTGGACACTACGCCGCAGCAAATGATGAAGCTGCCGCAGCGGTCTTGGCCGCGGCGCGGGAGCGATTACGTGCGGCCGAGTGCACGTTAGCGATTGGCCCTATGAACGGGAACACCTGGCGGAGCTATCGCTTCGTAACAGAGCACGGAGAGCAGCCACCCTTTTTTCTGGAGCCGACGAATCCTCCGGAATGGCCGCTACAGTTCGAAAAGGCGGGATTTTCATCTCTTGCATCCTATTTCTCGGCGCTCAACAGCGATTTGTCACGTCCTGATCCACGTATGGATGCGATGGAACGAAGGAGTGCAGACGCGGGAGTTGTGATTCGCTCAGCGGATGCCGATCTGCGGCGTGAACTGGAGAAGATTTATGCAGTAAGCCAGGTCTCATTTCAACAAAACTTCCTGTACAGGGAGATTCCCAAGTCCGAATTCATTGCTATGTACGAACCCGTTCTGCCAGTCGTGCGTCCGGAACTGGTGCTGATTGCCGAGAGAGCAGGACAGTGCGTTGGCTATCTGTTTGCCATACCCGATCTTGCGCTGAAGGCTCGCGGCCTCGATGTCGACACATTCATCATCAAGACGGTATCCATACTTCCGGAGCCAGAACTTCGAGGCCTGGGTACGTTGTTGGTGGCGCGCGCCCAGCAACTTGGCCGCGATATGGGTTTTCGCCGCTGCATTCATGCACTCATGTTCGAAGACAACATCTCGCTGAACATTAGCCGCCACTACGCCACATCGATGCGTAAATACACTCTCTATTCGAAGGATCTGGCGAAATGAATATCGCCGAGATCCTCTTACAGCGCGCGGCGGAATTGGGCGACAGCGCGGCCATCGTCGATGTCCATCGAAACCGTGACCGCTTCTACAGCTTTCGCGAACTCGATGTCGCGACCGCCAGGGTCGCGGGCCAACTCAGGAGCGCAAATCTCAAGCCGGGTGATGGTGTTCTGCTGTTGCACCCGGTGGCTGCGGAGCTCTATCTGGTCCTCGTCGCATTGTATCGCCTGGGGTGCGTGGCGATCTTTCTGGATCCATCCGCCGGACGGGAGCATATTGCGCGCTGCTGCGCGATCTTTCCACCCAAGGCTTTCTTCGGCAGCCCGCGGGCTCAGCTGTTGCGATACACAATTCCGGCCCTCCACCGTGTTCCCCAAGCGTTCTGTTCTGGTTGGTTTCCGGGCGCACGGCAGCTCCATCTGCGCACCGAGGCGAAGCTTTTACGCGAGATCGCTCCCCTGTCTCCAGAAGCGCCTGCGCTAGTTACTTTCACCAGCGGAAGTACTGGACAACCCAAAGCGGCGTTGCGAACCCATGGCTTTTTGCTAGCCCAGCATCGAGCACTGGAAGCAAGCCTGGCACTTCAACCGGGCAGGCGCGACTTGACCACCTTACCGATCTTCGTACTTGCAAATCTGGCCTCCGGTGTCACGAGCATCCTCCCCGATGCAGACCTGAGATCACCCGGCAAGATCGACCCCCGGCCTGTGCTGGCGCAGATTCGACGACACAGAATCGAAACAACTGCCGCATCACCAGCCTTCTTATCTCGACTCTTGGACGAATGCGAACGAAGCAATACCACAATGCCAGCATTGTCGAGCATCTATGTGGGTGGGGCACCGGTTTTCCCTGGACTTCTCCGCAAAGCAAAGCAGTTTTGTCCGCAAGCCACAATCACGGCCGTCTACGGCTCGACCGAAGCCGAACCTATGGCCGAGGTTGCGCTCTCGGATATCGCGAGCGGGGACTTCGAGGACATGGAGCAGGGTAAAGGGCTTCTCACAGGCCGGCCTGTGTCCTCGATCTCATTGCGCGTCATTCGCGAGCAGTGGGGCGTACCGATTACACCGCTGGATGCCGGGAAGTTCGAGCGGCTTATGGTGGCGGGCGGAGAGGCTGGCGAAATCGTGGTTTCGGGCGGCCACGTGTTACCCGGCTATCTCCACGGAGAAGGCGATACCGAAACGAAATTCGAGGTGGATGGCGCGCGCTGGCACCGCACCGGCGACCTGGGATGTATGGATGCGGTCGGCCGGCTTTGGCTGCTCGGCCGATGCAGCGGAAAAATCCAGGATGCGCGAGGCACGCTCTATCCGTTCGCGGTGGAGTGTGCAGCAATGCAAACTCCCACGATCCGGCGGGCTGCATTGGCTGCTGTCGACGGACGCCGGGTGCTGGCGATTGAAGGTGCGAAGCCGGCTTCACCGGAGGCCATCCTGACTTCGCTTTCGTGGGCACAGTTGGATCAAGTCGTCTTTCTGGAACATGTCCCCGTTGACAAGCGTCATAACGCGAAGGTCGATTATGTTGCACTGGCACGCGAACTCAGACGCGTCGGCAGTCGATAAATTCTTGTGTTGTTCCGAGAAGTTGCGTGGGCTGGCCATTTCACTGGACCTGCCTGCCCTCCGGACTTTGTCCCTTCAACAGCACCGCCGCAATGATTGCGCTCAGCCAACTCAGCGCGGCCGCGAAATACGCGATCAAGCGGAACGAATCGACAAAGGCGAGATTGATCGCCTGTCTCACAGCATTTGCGACCGTCGGATCGAGGCCCGCCGGCACTCTGGCGTCGCCAAGCTTTGCAGCTTCCGCGATCAGAAACGTCCTGGCACTGGCCGGCAGCTCCAGCACGTTCGCGCGTCCAGCTAACGAGTGGCTGAATGCCGACAGCGCAATTGGTCCGAGAATCGCGATCGCAAGCACACTGGACAGGCGAGACAGCGTGCTGTTGATGCCTGAAGCGACACCCGCTTTGCTCGGGGGTACGGCGCGCATCACGGTCGTGCTCAACGGTGCGATGGTCAGGCCCATTCCCAAACCCAACAACAACAGAGCCGGCAGATAGTTCTTCCAAAAATCGCCTGGTCCGTTGGTCACACTCGGAACCGCTAACAGAACAAACCCCAAGCCTGCGATAGCAGGGCCTATCGTCAACGGCAACCGCGGGCCGTACCGATCTACCAACCCTCCCGCCCAGCGTGACAGCAAGACCAATAAGATCATCAACGGAAGCTGCGTCATCCCCGCCGTTGCAGCGTGATAGCCCTGCACCTGGATCAAATTCAACGGCAAAAAGAACAAAATCCCGTTCAGAGCTGAGTAGAAAAAGAGCGTCAGAAAACTGGCAGCGCAGAGCGTTCGCGCTCGAAACAGGCCGAGCGGCATCAACGGATACTGGCGATACGCCTCCACCAGCAAGAACCCCACTAGCGCGACTATGCCACCGCCGAAAGCACACACGATGAGCGGTGCGCGCCACCCACGCGTCGGAGCTTCGAGCAGGCCATAGTTCAGACCCGCTAGCCCAGCCGTCACCAGCGCCGCACCGGCGTAATCGAGCGGCCGCGTCTCCGTCTCCCGCCGATCTTTGGGAATTTTCATCCACAAGACAATCAACGCGGCACCAGCAAGAGGCAAATTGATCAGGAACACGCCGCGCCACCAGCCCACCTGCGCGAACACGCCACCCAGAACTGGACCAACCGCGGAGGCAATCACCGTACACGCTGACCACGTTCCAATCGCCCAGCCATAGCGCTCGGGCTCAAAAGCATCAGTTATTGTCGCCAGACTGCCGGGGATCATCAAAGCACCACCGAAGCCTTGTACCGCGCGCGCCAGAATCAACTTTGGCGCTGTCGGCGCAAGCCCGCACAACAGGGATCCAACCGCAAACAGCACAATACCAATCACGTATATCCGCTTGCGGCCGAAATGATCGCCGAGCGCGCCGCCCAGCAACAACAGTGCGGCGAGAACCAGCGCATAGGCATTGTTGATCCAAAGCAAATCCACGCCTCGCGCACCGAGATCCGACTGCAACGCAGCCATGGCCACGGTCAGGGCTGTGCCATCGATGAACACCATGCTCGCGACCAGCACCGCCGCGACCAACACCCATTGTTGCGTCGTTGTTGTTTTCATCATGGCGCGGGCGGTCGCACGGTCATGCGCAGTCCGCTCTTGAGCCGGAGCGTGATGCTCGGTTGCGGTACGACTGGATGGCCCGGTACGAGTTCAAGGTGACAAGCCTGGATCACCATCGGCACAATCAGCCGCGCCTCCATCATCGCGAACTCGGTGCCGATGCAGAAACGCGGCCCACTGCCAAACGGAATGTAAGCCCGAGGACGACTGTTGAACCGAGTGGGATCAAACTGCTCGGCGCGCGGCCAAAAGCTCTCATGACGATGCAGCACGTACGGGCTGATCACAATGCTCGACTTAGCCGGAATGTGGAAGCCTCCAATCACGTCCTCGGTGATTGCGCGGCGTTCGATGGCCCAGATGGGCGGATACAACCGCATCGCTTCCTGAATGACCATCGTCGTGAATGTGAGGCGCGGTAGATCCTCGACGGTAGGCAAGCGGCCGCCAAGCACAGCCGACACCTCGGAGCGCAGTTGCCGTTCGACATCCGGGTTTTGGGACAACAGGTAGAACGTCCAGGAGAGGGCGTTAGCCGTTGTTTCGTGCCCGGCCAGTAGAAACGTGATCGTCTCGTTCCGTAGCTCGCTGTCGCTGAGCCCCTCTCCAGTTTGTTCATCGCGTACCTGGAGCAGCATCGAGAGCAGGTCACTGCCCGCGTCATTTCTTGCCCGGTGCTCAGCGATGATTCGGTAAACGATCTGGTTCACCGTTTTGAGAGCTCGACGAAATCGGACATTTGCGGGCGTCGGGATGAACTCCGGAAAATCAAGAATCTTCCCCCAACGCTCGTAGGTGTGCTTCAGCATCGTGTCCATCGCGTGCTCGACTGCAGCCGAATCGGCGCCGACATCCGCTCCCAAGAGCGTCTTCCCGACGATGGTGTACGTCAGCCGCATCATCTCCGAAGCAATGTCGAGGGGCTGGCCGTTGGCAAGATTCTCCTGCCAGCGTTGCAACATGGCAGCGGTGAAACGGATCATGTCTGTGGCGAGACCGGCGACACGCTGGCGGTGAAACGATGGTTGTATCAGTCGCCGCTGGCGTTGCCAAAGGGCGCCGTTACTGGTCAACAGACTATCGCCAGAGATCGAGCGAATCATGGCGGAACTACGAGTCGCTTTGTCGTAGTTGCGGGCGTGGGACTGCAGCACGTGTTCAACGTGGTCGGGATGGTTGACTAAGTGCACTACGAGCGGTCCGAGGTGAAAACGCACAACATCACCGTATTCCCGCGCACTTTCCATCATCAAACCGAGGACGTCACGCCGAAATGCTCGCACATTCCCCAACAGGAGATCACCGCGCGGGCCGGGAGCAATCTGGCGTACGTTCATACCGGGTACCCCCATTCGTCGAAACTCCGGCGCCATGCAGTAGCCACCTTCCGTCGTAGATCGGCTGGCAGGCCCGGGAATTTGTTTTTCTCGTAATCGATGAGAGAGTCCACATAACGCTGCAACGGGGGCCGGAATTCCTCAAAACCCGACAGTTTCAGCGCCTCGTAGACAGCCTGGACTTGTCCGACTGGATCGCGTTCCAGCTTCTCAAAGCTGACCTCGCAGAACTGACCCGGGGGAATCAGCGCACGGTCTGCAAAGAATGCGTCATACATCACGCTGTAGCGGTGAAGGATGCGATCGTCGAGCGAGCCCAAGTCAGGCCGCTGCAGGTAGGCATACCACATCGTGGTGTCGTAGAAGTGCCGGTAGGACTGGAACACCGTGTACGGCTCCCGGTGAATGTGCACGAAACGCGCGTCCGGGAACATTTCCAACAATAGACGAATCCGTGCCGTATGCGGCGGTGATTTCAGAACCAGCGCGCGCCCGTATTTCAGTGTCAGCTTTTTCAAAAACCACATAAACCCTGTTTTCCATATTTCAATCTCTTCGCGCGATGCGTCTTGAAACGTCAGATAGCGCAAATAATCATCCTCGCGCCGTGGAAACGTGATCCCCAGATACAGGGAACGCAGAGTCATCAGGCACGGCGCGAACTCATCTTCCTGCGGAGTCTGAAAGCTCAGCGCCATGTTGTCCATGGGGCGTTTCTTGGGTAGGAGACCAGCAAACCAGCGCGCGTTGAACTCTTCCGTCGAGAGAAAAGTGTACGGATTAATCACCTGATAGGTATTGGGATACGCAAACTGCAAAGTGTCTTGCGCCATCAAGTTGTGTAAATGGGTCGTGCCGCTGCGCCAGTGTCCGAGGATGAACAATGGCGCGTTCGCGATAGGCGTGTTGGCAATCGCCGTGTGATAGTGCCTCTCCTCGCGTCGGCGATGGAAAGAATTCAGCAGGCTCAGCACGCTGACGAACGCAGCGCGATGCCAATAGACCGGATCGACGGAAAATCGGTTGTCGCGCAGGAGCTGCCACCAACTATCCGCCGTAATCCCCGCCAGGTAGTTGTGGCTAAGACTCCAGCGATGTTTCAGGCCGCTCGTCATCGATCATTGATATACTCCTGACGCGAATTGCCACAAGAAGAAAATGAAACCAGAGGAGCCGTTTATGGAAAAACATTGCGTAGGGCTTGCCTTAGCGTGCTGCTTTCTTATGTCAGTGGCGGCCGCCCAGAATGCCCCCGAGGATCCTGTGCACAGCGAGTTACGCGCCTTGCGCGTGGAACTCGTGGACGCAGTCAGCAAAGGCGACATCGACAGCGTCTTGAACCATCTTTCTCCCGACGTTGTCGTGACTTGGCAAAATGCCGAGGTCTGCCGTGGACGCCAGGGCGTGCGCGATTTTTTTCAGCGCATGGGCAAGCAATCGTTCAAGGGCTACAAGGTTCCGCCGACGCCGGATGATTTGACCATCATGTACAACGGCGACACTGGCGTGTCCTTCGGCAGTTCCGTCGGCCGATTCAACGTACTCGGCAAGGAGTTCGACTTCCACAACCGCTGGACGGCTACGGTAGTCAAAGAGAATGGCCGCTGGCTGGTGGCCAGCTATCACGTCTCGTGGAACGCGCTCGACAACCCTCTGCTCGCCAGCGCCGAAACCGGGTTATCTTGGATCGGCGGAATCGCCTTGGTC
>Ga0209068_10000198_pt1 | contig 36551 bp, 33 predicted proteins | sample ColStrG_CSR_2012_FD_187200 | JGI IMG/M metagenome (GOLD analysis project Ga0209068, IMG submission 187200) | Freshwater sediment microbial communities in response to fracking from Pennsylvania, USA - Cold Stream Run_MetaG_CSR_2012 (SPAdes)... | ecosystem: Environmental > Aquatic > Freshwater >...
CTCGCCGTGATCGTGTTCACCCTGGCTCAGGCCAGCTCCACGAAAGTTGAAGCGCAGCACCGGAAAACCAAACCCGCTCAGCGCCTTGGTCGTATGAAAAACCACTTTATTGTGCAGGGTGCCGCCATAGAGCGGATGAGGATGGCACACCACGGCAGCATATTGAGCGTCGGGAGCGCCGGCATTGAGCAGCGCTTCCAGTCGGCCCGACGGACCTTCCACAAACAACGATCGAATTGTGCCGGCCTGCGCTTCCATCGGAAATTCAACCAAGCATAGCAGTAGAGACGATCCCCGCGACGACGCCGGATCGCGTGGACCGCGCCTGGAATGGCCTCTTCACTTCCCTCTGGGGTATCCTCTCACCCATGGATTTTGACCTCGCAGCTTTTACCCGCCAGCTCGTGGACATCGAGTCGATCACCGGCAACGAGGGCCCGGTGGGCGATTTCCTCTATCGCGAGCTTAGCCGCCGAGGTTTTCATGCAGAAAAAATTCCGGTCGAAGGCGCACGCTGCAACGTGTTCGCAACGTCCCCTCAGGAATCCCGGCCGGCAGTTGTTTTCTCCACTCACATGGACACAGTCCCGCCGTTTATTCCTTCGTCAGAAGACTCCACTCGCGTGTTGGGACGAGGCTCCTGCGATGCCAAGGGAATCATCGCAGTGCAGGTGGCTGCGGCAGAGCGTTTGCGGCAGGAAGGCGTCCACGTCGGGCTGCTGTTTCTGGTCGGCGAAGAACGTGACAGCCTGGGCGCCAAAGTGGCTAATCAGCGCCCGCCGGGCTCGAAGTTTCTGGTCAATGGCGAGCCTACTGAGAACCGGGTCGCGGTTGCGTCCAAAGGTGCGTTGCGCGTGGAGGTCCTCGCCCACGGACGGATGGCACATTCTGCGTATCCGGAGTTGGGCGAATCGGCAATCGACAAGCTGCTGCTGGCACTGCAGCGACTGCGTGCCATGAAACTGCCTGCGGAAGACGGCATTGGGCCGTGCACGCTCAACATTGGCGTGATCGAAGGCGGGCGCGCTCCCAACGTGATCCCCGACAAAGCGCGAGCGCAACTTCTCTACCGCCTGGTGGGACCAGCGGAGGAATTGAAGCGGGAAATCGTTTCCGTCGTCGGAAACCTGGCGCAGATTGAGTTCGTGCTGGAAATTCCCTTTGTTCGCCTGCGCACGTTGGACGGCCTCCCCACGATGGTCGCAGCCTTCACCACCGACATCCCCGCGCTCAGCAACTGGGGGCAGCCCCTGCTGGTCGGCCCGGGATCGATCCACGTCGCCCACACCGACGGCGAATACGTGGAGAAGAAACAGCTGCAGGACGGGGTGGATTTATATTGCTCGGTCGCAAAGCGATTGACGCTGTGATTCACGGATTGACGTTTCAGTGAGGGCTACCACGGCTATCTACTCCGGCGAACCGACCGGGTTTGCCACTTTGATCTTACGAATACGCCCACGACTAGGACCGCGAACCCGGCCATGAACGATCCAAGGTAAAGCGCCAGAGCTTTCCAATCCCCAGTGAAGGCGATGTGGTAAATCATCAGGGCGGCTGGGACCATAATTGCACAAGACAGAACCAGCACCTTATCCGAAGCGAACATGACACACCCAACAGCCACCATAAGACAAACTATTGCTACTTTGAAATCAAATCGAGAATGCGTGGAGTTGGCACTCCACCCAAACATGGCGCCGTAGAAAATGGCCAACCCTGCGGTTACCGTAAGTGTGAAGTTACGATACCAGGCAACTGTCTTCCCTTTGTAGCCCAAGGCCTCCGTGAACTGCTGGCGGATCGTTTTCATTCACTGGCCCTGTTGCTTCCTCAGATCGTCGCGATAATTACCCACATTGAATTACCAATTCCGCGATCGATAAAGTAGCAACCTTGCGTCCTCGGTCTTACACTAAGCAAATGACCACCCAAACCCTCAACTCGCTTTCCAAGGCCTCTTCCGCCTACCTGCGTTCCGCCATGCACCAGCCCATCCGGTGGAATGAATGGGGCGAGGAGGCTTTTGCCACCGCCAAACGGGAGAACAAGCCCATCCTGCTGGACATTGGCGCGGTGTGGTGCCACTGGTGTCACGTGATGGATCGCGAGTCTTACGACGATCCCGACGTCGCGCAGATCGTGAATGATCGTTTCGTAGCGGTGAAGGTGGATCGCGACGAGCGGCCCGATATCGACAGCCGCTATCAGGTCGCAGTTAGTGCTATCAGCGGGCAGGGGGGCTGGCCGCTCACCGCATTTCTCACGCCCGCCGGCAAGCCGTTTTACGGCGGAACCTATTTTCCTCCCGACGAAAACTACGGTCGCCCCAGCTTCAAACGCGTGCTGCTTTCCATCGCCGACGCTTACCACCAGAAAAACGGTGATGTGATGGAGCAGGCGGAGATGGTGGAGGTCGCGATCTCCCGGGCTGAGTCTTTTGCCGGAAGCAGCGGCGAGTTTTCTCCCAGGGTGATCGACGCGATTGTGGACGCGGCGCTCAAGATGTTCGACCCGCAGAATGGAGGCTTTGGAAGCGCGCCCAAATTTCCTCATCCTGCCGTCCTCGATTTGCTGATTGATCAGTACGTGCGCTCGGGGGATGAGAAGCTGCGCAATGTCTTTGTCCCCACTCTCGAGAAAATGGCTCGCGGCGGCGTGTACGACCAACTGGCTGGCGGCTTTCACCGCTACTCCGTCGATGAGCACTGGATCGTCCCGCACTTCGAGAAGATGTGCTATGACAATTCCGAACTGCTGAAGAACTATGTTCATGCCTACCAGGCGACCGGTTTGGATTTCTTCGCGGCGGTGGCTCGCGACATCGTCCGCTGGATGGATGAATGGCTCAGCGACCGCGAGCACAGCGGCTTCTATGCCTCCCAAGACGCCGACTACTCCATGGAAGACGACGGCGACTACTTCACCTGGACCCGCGCGGAAATGCAGGCGGTGTTGACCGAAGAGGAAGCCGCGGTCACCGGTCTGCACTATGACGTCAACGAAGTCGGCGAGATGCACCACAACCCGGAAAAGAATGTCCTGTATATCCGGGCTTCGATTGAAGAAGTCGCCGGGCGGACAGGCCTGACCGTAGACCGCATCAATGCGCTTGTTGAATCGTCCAAGAAAAAAATGTACGCCGCCCGCCTGAAACGGCCCACGCCGTACGTCGACAAGACGGTTTACGCGGGCTGGAACTCGCTGTGCGTCTCGGCCTACCTCGAAGCTGCGAAAGTATTGCAGCTTGAGGCGGCCCGGCGTTTCGCGCTGCGCTCTCTGGACCGCGTCCTCGCCGAGGTCTGGAATCCGGACCAGGGATTGCAGCATGTCGTCGCATATTCCGATCCTGCCGCCGGGCGGCGGATTGTCCCTGGCTTGCTGGACGATTACGCCTTCACAGCGATCGCCTGTCTCGACGCTTACGAGGCCACCGCCGACCTCAGCTACTTCACCTTCGCGCAACGCGTTACGGACAAGATGGTGGAGCGTTTCTTTGACCCAGTGTCCGGCGGATTCTTCGACACCGCGGCCGCCGATGGAGCGGAAAAGCCGCTCGGCGTGCTGGGTACGCGGCGGAAGCCGTTTCAGGACTCTCCGACCCCCGCCGGAAACTCCGCGGCCGCTATCGCGCTGCTGCGGCTACACGCTTACACCAATCAACCGGGTTATCGGGAAAAGGCGGAGCAGACCCTGGAGTTGCTGGCAGGACTCGCCGGAAAATTCGGGATTTTTGCCGCAACGTATGGCATCGCGGCCGTGCATTCCGTACAGCCGCACACGCAAGTTGTCATTCTCGGGGACGACGCCCTGGCGGAGCACCTCTACAACGTCGCGACCGGTTTCTTCGGCTTCGATAATGCGGTACTCAAGCTGGCGGCGAACAAGGCAGTACCGCAAAACCTGCCTCCAGCCCTGGCAGAAACAATTCCTCATCTGTCCGCGAGCGGCGATGGAAAGTCGGTCGCCCTGGTGTGCTCGGGGTTCAGTTGCCAGCCGCCGATCTCGAGTCCCGAACAACTGAGGCAAACCCTCGGACGCGTTTTCGCGGCCGAAAGAAAAGCGATCTGAGAGAAGAGCGAATATATAGAGAGAAGATCGAATAAGAGAGAAGATCGATCCGAAAATTGCCAAAAAAAGAGCTGACCTTGCCATGGGCATCGGTCAGCTCGGGAAAATCAAAGCCACTTGCGTGGCTAGTCACCAGTAAATCGCTTCCACTCGATACCGCGTGCTACTTCTTCGAGCAGTTCGGATTGTTGGGATTGCACAGCGGCATCGGGCCCAGTTCAGCGTTTAGGATCGGGGTCGCGATTGCCACGTACGTGCAAGCCAAACCTACCATCAGGATCAACATCCTGACCGCACGTTTCATGGTTATCTCCTTAACTGTGCGAGGCCCCTGGGAGCGGGAAACCTCACGGTGGCGGAATTATACAGATCATGGACCGGGAGTGCGAGCCCGCCACCCGCCAGGCAAATCAATTTGAGATTTTTGGTTGGTTACACGTGAAGCTTTCAGGATTGGAAGGACCCTGACTTTGGGCGGAGCAGCGCTTTGGCGCTGCAATAAAGGCGCCTCGCGGTGCGGCTTCAGCCGCGGAGGTGCCTCTGGGGTCGAAGCCCATTTCGGTAAGACCCTGGCCGTCGGCCTACTTGGCCGAGTAATCTCCCTGGCTGCGCGAGAGCGCGCGATCCACCATGCTTTCGAACATGGGGATCAGAGAATCAGCGGGCACCGGATTCTGCAAATCGGTGAGACTTTTTTCCCAGCGATGCGACGCGAACGAGCTCGCTTCCGCTATTCGCACCGGACTCTTGCTCAATACGTAGCCGAGCCAGATGAGGATGGCTACGTTGTAGGCCACCAGGTTGATCACGTGGACCGACACCTCAGACGCGTGGCCGCTCACATGAAACGCCAGCGTGCCCAGTTCCACTGCGGCCGAAAGCCCCAGGCCGAGCGATATGCCAAAACTGTGCTGCCGCCACGACGCTCCCAGATAGCGGGCGAACACCATGAGAAACATGATCAGGCCGACCTGGGCCACTCGCACGCAACGTTGCACCGTGATGATCGCCTGCACGATTGGACCCTCATCCCCGGTGGGGCTGGATGCCGCGACTACAAATGCCACCAGCAGCATCACCAGCGCTGCCCACTTGAACAGCACCGACCCCAAGTCCTTCAAGGTGTGATAGTGACTGAATACGTCCTGAAAAACTTCGTGTATGACCATGAAACCCAGCACGAGATTGACCGCCGCGCAAGTCCAGTAGAACCAGAAGTATTCGGCGTACGTGTAAGTGCCCCATTGATACATCGGGAATAACACGGAAAAGGCCAGAACCTGAAAACCGATATAGGCGAAGAAGACCGGAAAAACGCGATGGAGCTTGTGGCGCAACATCGCGGCCCCGATTCCCAGTTGCAGTATCGGGTGGGCGATCCAGAGCGCGAGTTGGTGGTCTGCGGTCATCAACCTGTTCCAGCCAGCCGGGGCGCACGGTTGACGGAGTACTGCGGCTAGTCTCGCCTGAACCCTAAACTTAGCAGGTTGGACCGAAAGGTCAACCTACCAAGGTAATCCGGGGTAATAGTTACCGGAGTCGTCGTATCACGATGGTAGCAATGGTTTTGCGGCGGACAGCCGTCTCGCTCCCTATCCTCAATCGACGAGACTGCGAGCGACGAGACTGCGAGCAACGACCCTGGCGCCTGGTGGTCGGCAGTTGGCGATTTATTGGTTCTGGTCGAGAAAAAATGTGTCCAGAATGTGACCCTTGCCGTCGATCAATAACACGCGCCCGCCATAGAGGACGCGTTCCAGATCGCCGGGCAGCCTGGGCAGCTGATCTTCGCAAGCCAGAGGCAGCGCCTGGGCCTGGTTTTGAATATCGGAGGTCAAAGTTCCCCCACGATGCATCTGCCGTTCCGCTCCGGAAGGCAACTCGGGACGCTGCGTCGCGCCCGCCGGAAGATCGGAAGCGTGATCATTCACACAGCTGCGAATAATTCTGCGATCGCGCAGCGAAAACAACTGACTGCCGTCGTCTCCACCTGCCGACGCATCGGAAGGAGGATTGGAGTCGGGATTGGGATTGGGATTGGAATCGGAATCCGAAGTTGGGTTATTAGAGGAATTTGGGTTACTAGAGGAAGATCCGTTGGAAGACACCGGAGGCGGTACCCGGGTCGCCGGCCCTTCGCTGGCGCTGGGTGCGGATGCCGGGCTTGAAGCCGACGAGGTAACAAAAGTCAGCACGGCTTCCGGATCGACCAGGGCAGGCTTCTTGCCCGTAGCCGCTGCCGCGCCGGTACCGGCGGCTCCTCCCGCCAGGGTACCGATGGCTGCGCCCTTGCCTCCGCCGGCAATGGCTCCGATTACCGCGCCCAGGGCCGCTCCGCCGCCAATCTTGGTGGCATTGCTCTTGGTGTGCGACTCGCCCTTGATCACCAGCGGCTCCACCCGAATCGACGCGGCCACGGTTCCCGAACTCACCGTATTCAGCACCAGGTCGAGTTCGCCTGGTTCAGTCAGCCTGCCCGTGGGATGCACATCCGTGACTCGCCCGATTACATCCGCACCCTTGGGGTAGAGCTGCCTGCCATTGACTTCGATGGCCTCGTCCAGCGTGCCCCGAAAAGTGTCACCCGTCTGGTTCTGTTCGCTGCTGAGCTTGTCGATCATGCGCACTCGAATCGAGGTGCCCGAAGGAATTTCCAGGCTCTTCTGTCCTGACGCGGGCAGAGGCGCAAACGCCAGCAAGAAAGCCGCCAGCATGGTGCTCGCAAGCGGAAAGTATTTACGATTCATGTCCTTTTCACCTCGCTAAGAATTCGGCTGGCCAAGACAAAGCAGCGCTCCCCTCTTGGGATGCACGCCCGTGGCGCGTGGCTGCACTTAAGATGTGGTTTTGGGTGCCACATTTTTCGCCTCTTTTGTGAAAAGTGGGTCCCTTCCCCATAACCTGACGACCTCATCGCCGATCCCAATTCCCCACTTTCGCAAAGAACGCGAAAAATGGGGCACCCCCGTTCAGCCACCTTCAGCCGCGATTACTGATCGCCGATGAACAGAAAGTACGAGCAGGCCCAAAGATTCGTCGGGACGGTTCCGCGCGGCTGGGTGGTTAGGATGATGTTGTAGTCATCAGAGACTTCCAGATTCTCCAGCACCGACGACGTAGCCTGCGGTTGCACGGTGGCCAGGTACCCAAGGAAAGAGCCAATGTCCCCATCGGCTTTGAAAGCTTGCGCGATGAAGGAAATCTCGGTATCGCTCTCGGCGAAGTGCCAGCCCAGGGATGCCGCCAGTGTCACCGCATTTTCGTAAGCTTTATCGGAAACCACTCCAGGTGGGGGATTATCGAAAATCAGTCGCACCTTGCGTTCGTCCTCGCGGCTGAACTCACGCACTTTCAGTGACCCCGATTTCGCCGTGGCTTTCCAGTCCACGTGCCGCGCCGAATCTTCCGGCTTGTACTCCCGGATGAGATACAGGTCGTCACCGCGTCCCCGGAAAAAGGTTTCGAATTCGCCGGTGATTAGGGGCAGGACTTCGAAGAATTCGGCGGTCGGTTCCACCGGCGGGTACACCAGTATTTCGCGGGCCAGGGGTACGCGCCGCGTCTTGGTCAGAAAGGCGAAGGGGAAGCGGGTGGACAGACCGAAGCTGTTCTGCTGATAGCGCCCGCGGCGCGGGAAGCAGAGTTCCATCTCGGCGGAGAGTTCGGCGCCCCCGGGAACGTAGGGAAAATACGCCGATTCGGTGAAGATAGCCGGGGGTGCGTCACCATCCACTACGCGCCGAAACTGCCAGTCCGGCAGCGTTACCCACTGCCTCGCAGCCGGCCGTCCCGGGGGAAAGGCAAAGGTTGCGGGCGTCCATTGCCAATGCGCCGAGGGCTTGTCCAGCTTGAGTGGGCTTACGCTTATCGAGAACGAAGCCAGCCCGCGCCGGCCGTTCCGGAGTACGATTTTTCCCAGCGCAGGGCGGCCGGCGAAAACCTGTTCCGGCAGTCGGACATCCAGTTCCAGGCCGCGCAGCACCGCCGCCGACGCCAGGCCCGACACCAGGATAGCCGCCAACATCGCCGCCACAATCACATAGAGCAGATTATTGCCAGTGTTCAGAGCGGCGATAGCGATCAGAATCACCGTCATGACGTAGACGATGCCCACGCGGGTTACGTCATAGTCGAAGACATCCCGGACGCGCCCTGCGGCAACTCGGCGCGCCAGGTAGGGCACCGTGGTCAGCCCCACAATCACCGCCAGCGTCAGCGCCGCCGTAGCAAAGATCACGGTTGCCCAAAGACTTCCTGACTCGCGCGCAACGGTGGAAAACAGCGCCGCTCCAAAAGCCAGAACCAGTCCCACAATCGCCAGCAGGAAGCGCATCCAGACTTCCGGAATCTCGACCGACAAAAAGCGGGCACGGGATCGAATTGCGGCAACTGTCGCTGGATCTGCCATGGGAAGATTTCGCTATGTCGAGGTTAGCACCGGCATGAAGCAGGCGCCAACCGGTTTGGCGCCAGCGTGATGAGGAAAGTAACCAGGCGGTATTCGCAGGCTTTCTTTGCGTCCTTTGCGTCCTTTGCGGTTAAGAGCTTTAAAGCCTTTAACCGCAAAGGACGCAGAGATAACGCAAGGAACGCAAAGAAATCCTAGCTTCTTTTTTCTCGCCTCCGCCGCCACCAGAAGAGCGCGGCCAGAACGACCACCACAATCGCGATGGCAAGGTTTGCGTCCTCCACCAGGTCAACCAAACCTTCCCAGTGCTTTCCGAAAAGATATCCCACGCCGGCGATGACGCTTACCCAGACCACTGCGCCCAGGAAGTTGAACAGCAGAAACTTGCGCCAGGGCATGCGCAAGACACCCGCCAATGGCCCTGCGACAATCCGCATCCCTGCGATGAATCGCGCCACAAAGATCGTTGCCGACCCGTAGCGCGCAAACAACTCCTCTCCGCGAGTGATCACACTCGACCGGATGCGCAGGGTTTTCTGATAGCGCTCCAGCAGAGGACGTCCGCCGTAGAATCCGATCGCAAAGCCCAGGTTGTCCCCTGCCGTCGAAGCGCAAACTCCCACAAGGATGATGTACGGCAAGCCCAGTTTGTGTTCCGAGTACGCCAGAAAACTCGCGAGCAGCAGTATGGTTTCCCCCGGTACCGGAAGACCTGCATTTTCCAGAAGGAGAACGAGTCCTACCGCCCAGTAGCCGTAGTGAGCCAGGTAGTTGCGCAGGAGGTCGAAGAGTTCGGCGGACATGTCAGGAGACTTCCCGGCCATTCCGGGACAGAAATCCCGCTACCGACGCGTTGAACCGCTCGGGGACTTCTTCGTAGGGCAAGTGCCCAACGCCGTCGAACATTTCAATCCGGCAATCGGTGAACTGACCGCGCAACCGCTCCGCCGAAGCCGGACTCACCGCGGGATCCTTGCTGCCCCAGAGAAGCAAAGTCGGAATGTGAGCGATGCCCGGCAACGCCGATTCCAGTTCCTTCAGATCGCTGTTCCAGGAACGGGCTACGCCCAACCCATAGTTGAAAGCGCCGGGAATTCGCAAGGGCGCGGAGTATCCCTCGAGGGTGCCTGGCTGGATGCGCCTGCGGTCGCCGTACAGGCGGCGCAAGCCCAAGTCATGGATGATTTCCAGACCGGGCCCCAGGCGAAGAATCAGCCAGGACATGGGCATGCTGGTCACGAACGGAGTAAGCCGCTTTCCGTGCTCCGACCAGGGATTTATGGGGGCGACCAGAATAAGACTGCGCACCCGTTGCGGCGCCAGAGCTGCAGCCATCATTGCCACTCCGCCGCCGTGTGACGTCCCCAACAGGTCACAAGAATGGACGCCAACGCCGTCGAGAAAACGAAGCAGACGTTCGGCATGAGCCCGCAACCTGCAGTCCAGACCGGGAGGCCGGTCGGAGAACCCTACCCCCAGAGCGTCCACCGCGTACACCGTGGCCAGTGGCGCCAGCGCTGGCAAGGCATGTCGCCAGGAAAACGAGTATCCCAGCAATCCGTGAACCAGCACCAGGGCCGGCCCTGAGCCGCTCTGCAGATAGCGCATGCGGCTGGCGTCAACCACCGTCCAGCGTTCCTCGAAGGCCGAAGTCTGCAACTCCCTTTCCGTCTCTGATCCAGTTCTCACGATGTTTTCTTTTTCACGTCGGACAACTCCGCAACCGCCGCAACCCTCTACATAATTGATATCGCCTCTGTCGCTTCTGTGAAGGGGGAGCTCAGGCTCCCCCGTTTTTTCGAGCTGGAACGGCACTTGGCACTTAGCCTTTAGCACTTGGCCCTCGAACCCGACAGCTGCTTTGGCCAAATGCTAAGTGCCAAGGGCTAATTGCCGCTCCGCTTCTTTCGCAATAATTTCTTCAGCACGCGCATGCCCTTGTCCACGTGCTTCTCCTCCAATAAAAATGGAGGAAGAAAACGCAGCACCGTGTCCTGGGTGCTGTTGAAGAGTACGCCCTCGGCCAGCGCTTCCTCGACGATGGGACGCGCCGGAATCGTCAGTTGCAGACCTTGAATCAGACCTCGCCCGCGCACTTCCTGGACTGCCGAATATTTTCCGGCAAGAGCCTTCAACTGTTCCTGCAAGTAGCCGCCCACCCGGGAAACATTCTCGAGCAGTTTTTCGTCTTCAATGATGGCCAGGTATTCGAGCGCCACGCGGCAGGCCAGGGGTCCTCCGCCAAAAGTCGTGCCGTGCTGTCCGGCGGAGATTGCGGAAGCGAACTCCTCGCGGGCGAGAAATCCTCCCAGCGGCAGTCCCGCCGCAATCGGTTTTGCGAAGGCAACCATGTCTGGCGTCACGCCGAAGGTCTGGAATGCAAAAATGGTGCCGGTGCGGCCGAGTCCGCATTGGATCTCGTCGAAAATCAGTGCTGCCCGATGGCGGTCAGCCAGCGCGCGGCACTCCTGAAGAAAAGCGGTCGAGCATTCATAGATACCGCCTTCGCCGAAGATGGGTTCCAGCACGATGGCACAAGTGCTGTCGTCCACCGCAGCGCGCAACCCCTCGAGGTCATCGCGCTGGACAAACTTGACATCTTCCAGCAGCGGCTCAAATCCCTTGCGATACTTGTCCTGACCGGTGAGCGACATAGCGCCGAAAGTTCGTCCGTGATACGAGCCTTGCAGCGCGACCAGCTGGCTCTTGGCTTCGCCACCCACCCGGTGCCCGGCCAGCCGGGCGAGTTTGATCGAGCCTTCGATGGCCTCAGTACCGCTATTGGAAAAGAAAGCCCGATGCAGGCCGGAGAGTTGGCAGAGTTTTTCGGCCAGACGTCCCTGAAATTCGTTGTAGTAAAGATTCGAGAAGTGGATGGCCCGGGCGGCCTGCTCCCGAATCACCTTCACGACTCGGGGATGAGCGTGGCCGAGGGCGTTCACCCCGAGTCCAGCCACGAAATCCAGATAGCGCTTGCCCTCGTGGTCGTAGACGAACACTCCCTTGCCACGTTCAAGAGCGATGGGATAGCGGTTGTAGGTGGGCAGCAGAAAACGGCGCTCGCGCTCGATAATCTCGTCGGTGAAGGTCATGGGAAGAAACGATTCTATCGAAGTCGGGATTGCTTGGCGCCCTTTGCGTACTTTGCGGTCAAGAAATTGAACCGCAAAGGGCGCAAAGAACGCAAAGCCCCTGCCCACAATGCCGTCAGCCCGGCAATTGACCCGGTTCGAACAGCACTTCTTAAGCTTTTGCCATACATAGAGTTACCAAACCCCACAGAAGCCTTCCAAAAAACATAGCTTTACTTCCACAGGCCTTCTATAATCATGGAAGTCTTTTCGTTGAAGTAAGTTAGAGGTTCTCCCTTTGCACACCGCCTTGGCCCCGAACGTGCACAACCATTTACCGGGTAACCCCTCTACCCTCCATCAGGAGCCGTTGCGGTCGATGAACCGGGAGTTCCAAGTCCGTTTTACAGCCGGCCTGCTCATCCTGCTGACCACTGCGGCTGTGGTTCTGGCCTGGATCAACTTCCAGAAAGAACGCGATTTCCAGATTCCCTGGGACGGGGTTTGGTGGATGGAACAGGCAGGAAGCACTGGCGGCCTGGTAGCCGACCGGGTAGAGCCAAACGGCCCAGGAGACAAGGCTGGCATTCGGGTAGGCGATCGCCTGACCGCAATCAACGATCGCGAGGTAACCGATACCCCCACGCGGATGCGTCAGGCGTATCGGGTCGGCGCCTGGTCAAAAGCAACTTATTCTCTGGTCCGGCAGTCGGTTCCGCTGGACATGACGGTGATCCTGGTTCCGGCCGAGCGATCCCTCAACTACTGGCTCCGCTTCATCGCGCTGATCTATCTGGGCATTGGACTTTACGTCCTGCTGCGTCGCTGGACAGCTCCCAGTTCCACTCATTTCTACATTTTCTGCCTGGTTTCGTTCATTTTCTATGCCTTCAAGTTCAGCGGCAAGCTGAACGATTTTGACTGGACGATCTACTGGGGCAACGTCGTGGCTTGGCTGTTGCAGCCGGCGCTGTTCCTGCATTTTGTTTTGACCTTTCCGGAGAGGCGCGGAATTGTCCGCCGTCATCGCTGGATCATTCCGGCTATCTACGTACCCGGGATGTTGCTTCTGGTGATCCACGTTTTCACGCTGCGGATGCTGAAAGCCAGCGAGCGGGTGCGCTGGAATCTGGACCGCATCCAGATGGGCTACCTGGCCCTGTTCTTCGTGATGGCGGCCGGAGTTTTGTGGTTTAGCTATCGCCGGGCCAGCACGCCGATCCTGCGCCAGCAGCTCAAGTGGGTCACGCGCGGCACCATTCTGGCGATTGCGCCATTCACGCTATTCTACGTGATCCCTTACCTGACCGGCGCCCTGCCCACTACGGCGATGAAGGTCTCCGTTTTGTCGCTGGGGCTCCTTCCCCTGACCTTCGGCTATGCCATCTTCCGCTACCGGTTGATGGACGTGGATCTGATCTTCAAGCGCGGCATGGTGTACACGCTGGCCGCCGCGGCGATCGTGGGCGTGTACTTCGCGGTTGTAGCCGGGGTGGCCGAGCTGGTGCACACCCAGGTCCCCAGTTCTGGCCCTATCGGTCTGATCCTGGCGATGGTAGTCACGGCGCTCTTGTTTGATCCCGTCCGTAAGTGGATTCAGGAGCAGATGGACCAGTTCTTCTACCGCACGCGTTATGACTATCGTAAGACGCTGATCGAATTTGGCCGCGAGCTCAGCGCGGAAACCGATCTGGACAGGATGCTGAGTTCGGTAGTCGATCGCCTCTCGCGGACGCTCCTGGTGGACCGCATGGCCATCTTCCTCGCCGCCGGCGAGCCGGCGCAGTTCTTCCTGGCCAAGTCCTTCGGCATGAACCAGACCACTGGCCTGGACTTTACCTTCCTCAGCGCACCGCGACCGGAAATCGAAGCTGGGCACCTTTTCCTGGAGAATGTGCACCAGGTACCACGCGAGACGGCCAGCGCCCAGCAGACGATCGGGAAGCTGGATTTGAACTACTACATCCCCTGCCGTGCCCAGCAACGGACCATCGCGTTCCTCGGGTTAGGCAAGACGGTCGAGGGCGATTTCCTCACCAGCGAAGACGTTGAACTGCTGGAGACTCTGGCCGGTTATATCGGCATCGCAATCCAGAACGCGCGCTTGTACGCGTCGCTGGAACAGAAGGTCGCCGAATACGAGCGCCTGAAAGACTTCAACGAAAATATCGTGGAGTCGATCAACGTGGGCGTGATGGCGGTGGATCTTGCCGACCGGATCGAATCCTGGAACTCGCAGATGGAAGTCATGTACGCTCTTCCCCGCTGGCAGGCGCTGACCCGGCCGCTGAGCGAAGTGTTCCCTGCGGCGTTTGTGGAAGAGTTCTACCGGGTGCGGCAGAATCCCGGCATCAACAACCTGTACAAGTTCCGCCTGGCCACGCCGACCGGCGAAAGCCGCATCGTGAACGTCGCCATCGCCCCTCTGGTCACGCGGAAGTTCAATGTGATCGGGCGGCTGATCATCGTGGACGACATCACCGAGCGCATCGACCTGGAGTCGCAGCTTTCACAGGCAGACAAACTTTCATCGATCGGATTGCTGGCCGCTGGAGTCGCGCACGAAGTCAACACCCCGCTGGCTGTCATTTCCTCCTACGCGCAGATGCTCTCGAAACAACTTCAGGATGATCCGCAAAAGGGCGGGTTGTTGGAGAAAATTACCCGGCAGACCTTCCGTGCTTCGGAGATCGTGAACAACCTGCTGAATTTTTCGCGCACCAGCGGCACCGAGTTCACCGAAGTCAATATCAACAAAATCATTGCCGATACGCTGGCTCTGCTCGAGCACCAGTTCAAGATCACCAAGATCAAAGTTCAGGATGATCTGGCCGAACACCTGCCCCTGATCAGCGGCAACCCCGGGCGGCTGCAGCAAGTTTTCCTGAATCTGTTCCTGAACGCGCGGGACGCCATGCCCACAGGCGGCGACCTTCGAGTCGCCACTGCCAACGGTGACGGAGTGAGCGTGGTGGTTTCCGATACCGGCACCGGCATTGCCCAGGAGCACATACAGCGCATTTACGACCCGTTCTTTACCACCAAGTCGGCGACGCGCGAGGGTCAGGGCAAAGGCACGGGCCTGGGCCTCTCTGTCACCTACGGCATCATTCAGGAACATGCGGGCAAGATTCGGGTGGAGAGCCAGCCGGGTCAGGGCACAACGTTCTATCTGGATTTTCCGCTGATGAGGAAGGCCGTCAATGTCTGAGTTGGCAACCATCCCGCGCCGCTCTGTGAATGAAGCCTCGTCTTCGTCCGCGGGCTCTGTGTTGATCATCGACGACGAGGCTGCGATCCGCGAATCCCTGGAAACCCTGCTGGAACTGGAAGGTTACTCGGTGGAATCGGCGGCCACCGGCGACGAGGGCCTGGCCCGCATCGGCGACCGGCCGTTCGACCTGGTCCTGCTCGACCTGGCGCTGCCGGATCGCAATGGCATCGATTTGCTGGCCGAGCTTCACGTTCACGATCCCCAGCTTTCCGTCATCATGATCACCGCGTACGGCACCGTGGAAAATGCGGTGAAGGCCATGCAGGCGGGCGCCACCAACTTCGTTCAGAAGCCCTGGGACAACGAGAAGCTGCTGGCCGATGTGCGCATCGCGGTGGGCCGTCACCGCACGGAAGCGGAAAACGTCCAGCTCAAGCGCGCCCTCAAGCAACGCTACAACTTTGAGCACATCGTGGGCAAGAGCGAGCCCATGCTGAAGATTTTCGACCTGGTCGCACAAGTCGCACCCAGCCGCTCCACCATCCTCTTGCAGGGCGAGAGCGGAACCGGCAAGGAATTGATCGCCAAGGCGATCCATTTAAATTCGCCGCGACGTGACCGGGCGTTTGTTCCGGTGAATACCGGTTCGATGCCGCCGGATCTGCTCGAATCCACTCTGTTTGGACACGTCAAAGGCGCGTTTACCAGCGCCATCGCTTCCAAGAAGGGTCTATTTGAAATCGCCGACCGGGGGACGCTGTTCCTCGATGAAATCGGCACCATGAGCATGGACACGCAGAGCAAGATCCTGCGCGTGCTGCAAGACCGAAAATTCATGCATCTGGGCGGAGTGCACGAACTTCAGGTGGACGTGCGCATCATCGCCGCCACCAACGTGGACCTGAAGCAACTGGTGCGCGAAGGTAAATTCCGCGATGACCTCTTCTATCGCCTGAACGTAATCACCATCGACCTGCCGCCTCTGCGACAGAGAAAAGAAGACATCCCACTGCTGGTTGATTTCTTCCTTTCGAAATACTCGGAAGAAAACGAGCGTCCGCGACGGAGAATGACGCCGGAAGGCCTGCGTCCTCTGCTGTCCTACTCCTGGCCGGGAAACGTGCGTGAACTGGAAAACGTAGTCGAGAGAGCCGTGGTACTTTCTTCCGGCCTGGACGTTGGACCGGAACTCCTTCCCGACCAGATCGTGGGCCGTGGCAGTCCGGTCCCTCTGCTGGAACACCGCGGCGACGCGTCCCTGTTCGATATCGTGGAAGACTGCGAACGCCACATCATCCTGGACATGCTGGAAAAGTGTAACTGGAACCAGACCGAAGCTGCCGAACGCTTCCACGTGCCCCTGTCCACCCTGAATCAAAAAATCAAGCGACTGAGCATTGAGATCAAGAAGAAGGTACGGGAGTAACAGCTGTCAGCTCTCAGTCTGTCGGCTTTCAGCCGCCGGCGCCTTCACCGTTCCCTCCGGCCGGCGTTCACCATGTTGGGTCTTGTGCTGAAAGCTGAGAGCTGATAGCTGACAGCTTCCCTGCTATAGTTCCTGAGTAGCGACGGAGAATGCACGCATGGCTGCCGGAGATTTCCTCAGTGGTGTCGACCTGATCTCGCCCGCGGAGTTTGCCAAGGAAAAAGTCCTGGCTATCCAGGTATACGCGCTGCTGGTGGGGCGCTCGATTGCCAACCTGTTCAAGCATCCGGTGTATTGGGGCGACATGTTGCAACAAGCTGACCTGATCGGCGTCGGTTCGCTGCCCATTGTCGTGCTCACCGGGTTTTCCATCGGTGGTTCCCTGGCCCTGAACAGCGCGAACACGCTGCAACGATTCGGATCGCTGTCGCTCATCGGACAACTGGTCGCGGTCGGAATGGTGACAGAGTTGGGGCCGGTCATTACCGGGCTCATGGTTTCCGGGCGCAATGCTTCCGGTATGGCCAGCGAACTGGGATCCATGGTGGTGACGGAACAGATCGACGCCATGCGCGCCCTCGGCACCGACCCGACAAAAAAGCTGGTGACGCCCCGGGTGGTGTCGACGGTATTCATGCTCTTTTTTCTGACCATCATCTCCGATGCTTGCGGACTGGCCGGCGGCGGCGCGGTTTCCAGCCTGATGTTCGGGATGGACTGGCACCAGTACTGGAGTTCCGCCTGGCAAGCGCTGGTCTTTCGCGACGTGTTTACCGGATTGCTGAAACCGTTGCTGTTCGGGTTCATCATCGCCACCATCGGATGTTATTACGGAACCTCCGCCCGGGGAGGCACCCAGGGCGTTGGCCGGGCCACCACGCAAGCGGTGGTTGCCTCTTCCATTCTGATTATCGTCGTGGATTTCTTTGTCACCCGGTTGACTATGACACTTTTCGGGTACCACTGAAGCTATGGCCGCACCGCCCACACCTCTCGAGATGCCGGCGCCGTCCGTCGCAGGATCTGCAGAGCCCGTCATTGTGTTCGAGGAAGTTTCTATCGGCTTCGAAGACAAGCCCGTGCTTGACGCCATCTCCTTCCGGCTCACGCGAGGTGAGACCAAGGCCATCTTCGGGGTGGCCGGTTCGGGCAAGAGCACGATCCTCAAGCTGGCGCTCGGGCTGATGAAACCGGATTCGGGCCGCATCTATGTTCTGGGCGAAGAAGTCACCCAGATGAGCGAAGAGGCTCTGTTCGATCTGCGTCGTCGCGTCGGGATCGTGTTCCAGGAAAGCGCACTTTTTGACTCCCTCCGGGTGCGGGAAAACGTTGCCTTTCGGCTGCTGGAGGAAGGCAACATCTCGGAAGATGAAATCGAGCGGCGGGTGCGCGAGGCTCTGAGTTTCGTGGAACTGGAACGAACCGTGAACATGTTCCCTTCGGAACTCTCGGGCGGGATGCGACGCCGGGTGGCCATTGCGCGGGCCATCGTTACGCAGCCGGAAATCCTGCTCTATGATTCGCCCACCGGCGGCCTGGATCCAGTCACGTCCACCACCATCATTGCACTGGTCGTGAAACAACGGGACGTATACAAGACCAGCTCGCTGCTGGTTACCCATCGACTGCAGGACGCTTTTGTCATGGCAACCCACTATTTCGATCGCGAAACCAACCAGATGCGAGCGCTGGGAAGCCGCGCCCATGGGGAGGTTCCGATGACCTTTCTGATCCTGCGCAATGGCAAAGTCATCTTCGACGGTGATATCGACGCACTGAAGCTGTCGAAAGATGAGTACATCCGCGAGTACATCTCGTAGGAAGCTTTCAGCTGCCGGCTTCTAGCTCTGGCTCCGAGCTTTCATTATCCCATGTCATCCTGAGCGGAGTGACTACTTCGCTTGGCGACGTAGTCGCGCAGTCGAAGGACCCCTGCATTCGCCGGTGCGGCGTCAATGATTGTCGCTATTATCAGTTGAGCAGTTACGCGCTGCCGGCAGCGGCGGCACGGTAGTGGTCCTTCGACTCCTCCGCCTCTTCGCAAGCGAAGAGGCGGCCTCGCTCAGGATGACACCGGGTGTAAAGAAAAGGGGAGTAGCAGCTCAGCCTGCTTTCGCCGTCTCCGCAAGAGCCTTGCGCCGGCTTTCTACCCGTGCAGTAATCATCTTCAGCCGCTCACGCCCCGTCTTGGAACTCATAGTCACTTTCTCGACATTGTTGAACAGCCCCGGGCTCTGCATCTTTTCGCGCAGCTCCTTCAAAAGAGGTTGGATTTTGGCGTAGATGAAAAACATCTCCCCGCTGATGCCGCCCTCCAGAAACAGCTCGGAATGAATAGTACCGTGAAGCACCAGTGCCGCCGCCATGTCCCAATAGCCGGCGACCTGACGGAACCATGCGTTCTCCTGGGTCCCCATGGCTGACGCTACTTTGATGAAATCGTCGGCGGTATTGGGCCAGAAGTTCACCAGCCACCAGTTGCGGGCTTTGCGGATCTCGGGTTCACGGCGGAGATCGTAGAGTTGAAGAATCAGTTGGGCGTCGGCGGCGGTGGGCTTCTTTGGCATTTTGCGGAATCTCCTTGGATTGATGATTTTAAGGACTTGCGGAGCTGCGCTCCGCTGGGCGGGCGAGGGCGCCCGCCCCTACGTGGTTTGTGGTTAGGCTACCGGCACGGGTTCTGCGGCACGCTCGTAATCGCACTCTTTATTGGGGCAGGCGACCACCGGTCCTGCCTTCAGGGTTTTCTCAACCAGGTACTCGCTGCCACAACTCGGACACTTTTCTGCCAGCGGCTTGCCCGCGGAGGTGAACTTGCACTTGGGATAATTTCCGCATCCATAAAACGTATTACCCTTGCGCGCCTTCTTCTCCACAATCTCGCCGTCTTTGCAAAGCGGGCACTTCACCCCAATGAAGTTCTGCTTCACATATTTGCAATCCGGATAACCGCTGCAGGCGGTGAACTCGCCGAAGCGCCCGTGGCGGATCATCATATTGCGCCCGCATTTCGGGCAGAGTTCATCCAGCGGGATGTCCGGAACCTTCTTGCCTTGATCCAGACGGCGAGTGGTCTTGCAGTCGGGATAGCCCGTACACGCCATGAACTGGCCGAACCGTCCGCGCTTCAGGACCATGACCCGGCCGCAATTCTCGCAATATTCTTCCTGCGTCGTCTCCTGGATGTCCGCCGAATCCAGGTCGGGCAGATTGATCGGATTCTCCTTGGTGAAGGTGCAGCTCTCAGGATTTTCCTTGTCGTACGAGCTGCAGGCGTAAAACGACCCGTGTTTTCCCCACTTGATTACCAGAGGAGAACCGCAACGCTCGCACTTCTCGTCGGTCGGCTTCTCCATCCGCTTGATGTTCTCCATGTGCTTCTCGGCGTAGCGGAGGTCCTTGGCAAACCGTTTGTAGAAGTCGGCCAGCGCGTTGGTCCAGGTTTCCTTGCCCTCTTCGATCTCGTCGAGTTCTTCTTCCATCCGGGCGGTGTACTGAACGTCGAAAATGTCGCGGAAATTTTCTACCAGCAGATCGGTCACGACCAGCCCGATCTCCGTGGGTGAAAACTTCCCTCCCAGCTTCTGCACGTACTGCCGCTCCTGAATGGTGCTGAGAATCGCGGAGTATGTGGATGGCCGTCCAATGCCGCGCTCTTCCAGCTCCTTCACCAGCGACGCTTCGTTGTAGCGCGGCGGAGGCTCAGTGAAGTGCTGCTCCGGCTTCAGCTCTCGTAGCGTGAGCTTCTGTCCGGCTTCGAGTGGTGGCAGCTTGTGCTTGAGTTCTTCGTCCTCTTCGTCTTTGCCTTCCTTGGATTCCTCGTAAACCTTGAGGAAACCGTCGAACTTGGGCACCGAACCAGTCACCCGGAACCAGAAAGTTTCTGCCCCGGACTTTGCGTCGATGTCGACGGTGGTCTGGTCGAAGACGGCGGGCGTAATCTGCGAAGCCACAAAGCGCTGCCAGATCAGTTTGTAGACTTTGTACTCGTCTTCTTTCAGATATTGCTTGATCTGATCGGGATGACGCATCGCCGAAGTGGGACGGATGGCCTCGTGCGCCGCTTGCGCTGCCTTCTTCTCTTTATATGTGTTCGGCGACTCGGGCAGATAGTCTTTGCCATACTGCGAAGTAATGTACTCGCGCACTTCCGCCAACGCTTCGTTGGAGACACGGGTGGAATCGGTACGCATGTAGGTGATGAGGCCGACCGAGCCTTCCTCGCCCAGTTCCACACCTTCATACAGGCGCTGCGCGATCATCATGGTGCGTTTGACGCTGAAGCGCAGCTTGCGCGAAGAATCCTGCTGCAGCTTGCTGGTTGTGAAGGGCGGAGTGGCGTTACGCCGCCGCTCTTTACGCTCGACGGTGCGAACCAGCCAGTCGGCGCTTTCCAGGGCGGCGCGGATTTTTTCCGCGTCTTCGCCGTTGGTTACTTCGACCTTCTCTTCACCCTTGCCGATGAAGCGGGCATCGAAGGCAGGCGGCTTGGGGCCCGCCAGGTGAGCGTCGATGGTCCAGTATTCCTGCTTCTGGAAAGCCTTGATTTCGCGCTCGCGTTCGACAATGAGCCGAAGCGCGACTGTCTGAACCCGGCCCGCCGACAGACCACGACGGACCTTATCCCACAACAACGGTGAAACCTGGTAGCCCACCAGACGGTCAAGCACACGGCGTGCCTGTTGCGCATTCACAAGGTTCTGGTCAATGTCGCGGGGATGTTCGAAGGCTTCCTGCACGGCACGCTTCGTGATTTCGTTAAAGGTCACGCGGCGGATGCGATCGGGCTCGTCGCCATCCTTCTTCTTCTTTTTCTTCTTGGTCTTCCCATCGCCCAATTCTTCGGCCAGGTGCCAGGCGATGGCCTCGCCTTCGCGGTCCGGGTCAGGCGCAAGGTAGATGTTGTCGGCAGAGAGAGCCAGCTTCTTCAGCTTGGCGAGAACCTTCTCCTTGCCGGGAATGACGATGTATTCCGTTTCAAAGTCGTTGTCGATATCGACACCCAGCGTGCTCTTGGGCAGATCCTTGACGTGTCCGAGCGAGGCTTCGACAGTGAAGCCCTTACCCAGATATTTCTGTATGGTCTTCGCCTTGGCCGGCGATTCGACGATGACTAAACCTTTAGACAATGTGTCCTCTTAATATGGTTACTGGTTTTGAAGCTAGCATGAATGCGGTGGAAAAAGCTATCAGCTGTCAGCTCTCAGCCGTCAGCCTCAGTTCTCAGCTTGTGAATGAGCGATGCCAGCATCCTCTTTACTTCAATCACCCCGCTCGAAAGCCGCTGATAATCCATAGACTTCATGACCTCCAGGTCGCGCGCCAACAGCAGGTGATACTCAAGTTCGCTGGCTGACCCCATGGCGATCTGCAAGAAGCGTCCCAATTCAATATCACCCTTCCGGCAACAGCCCTCGGCAATGTTCGCACCAATTGAAGCCGAAGATCTCCGCATCTGACTCGTCAACCCAAATTGTTCATCCCGTGGAAAGCCCTTGCTGGATTTGTATACATCAAGCGTCAGAACGTGCGCCTTCTCCCAAACCTTCAAGTTTCTAAAGCTCTGCATACCTTTGCCTCCGACAATCGGCCTTTACTGAAAGCTGAGAGCTGAAAGCTGACAGCTCCCTAAAAGCTTTTTACAAAATTCTTCCCCGGCATCTGCTTCACTTTGCCGGCCAGCTCCAGCTCGAACAAGGCGGCGAAGATTTCTGATGACGACAGGTCGGCCTCCAGGCTCTCCACGATTTCGTCGATGTGGGTTGCTTCGTCTGCTTTCAGGATCTTCAATATCTTTCTTTCGTGGGGTGGCAGCTCCGTTTCCCCGAATAGAGATGCAGCTTCCCCGGCCTGAGATTCATCGCTGGCAGCGGGAGTCAGCGCAAGTCGTACTTGCGGCGGGAGTTCTTCCCACACGTCTTCCCACGTCGCCGTCAGCTTGGCGCCCTGCTTGATCAGCGTATTGGGTCCCCAGGAATTCTTGTTGGTCACGTTGCCGGGGACCGCGAAGACCTCGCGATTCTGTTCCAAAGCACAGCGCGACGTGATTCGCGTCCCGCTGTACTCGGCAGCCTCTACAACAAGTACGCCGATGGAAATACCGCTGATAATGCGATTGCGAATTGGAAAATTTTGCGGCGCGGCGAACGTGTTCATGGGGAATTCGGAAATCAGAGCCCCGCCCAAAGCCAGCATTTGTTCCGTCAGGCGGGTGTTTTCTTTGGGATAGAGGACGTCCACTCCGGTGCCAAAAACCGCTACCGTCTTGCCCTTCGCGTTAATGGCGCCACGATGGGCTGCCGCGTCCACGCCGCGCGCCAGGCCGCTGAAAATAACCAGCCCTCGAGCCGCAAGATCGCACGCCAGACGCTCGGCCATTCCTAATCCGTAAGGCGTGGGATGACGCGTTCCGACGACTGCGATCCCTGCTTGTCCAATCACGTCCACATTTCCGCGCGCGTAAAGAACCAGCGGCGGATCGTAAATCTGCTTTAGTTGCGAGGGATACGAAGAATCGTCCAGGCAGACGACGGAAACGCCGGCTGCGGCCGCGCGTCCCAGTTCGTCGTGCGCCAGCTCCATCGAACGGCCAGTTCCCAGTGACTGTGCGGACGCCGCCTGAATCCCGGCCGCCTCCAGTTCGGTCAGCGATGCCTTGAAAACGTTCTGCACGCTGCCCAGATGCTCGACCAGGCTGCGCCCTCGTTTGGGACCTAGTCCCGGGGTCAAGGACAGCGCCAACCACTGTAAGGCAAGGCTTTCGCTGGGTCTGGAAATCACAGCCAGGGCTTCGGGCACGTCGTCACCTCCGCAAGTGTTCTGACTCGCGGACTGTTACACCCGTCAAAAACCCTGTCAAGGTCAGCCGACACACTCCTCTGTTAAGATTAACCATCGGCCGCATGAAACGCCTCCGCATTTCCGCCATTTCCTACCTTAATACTGCGCCCCTGATGTGGGATTTCGAGCACGGAGATGCCGGCACGGCTTTCGATATTTCCTATACCGTCCCTTCAAAATGTGCTGCCGATCTGGCCGCAGGATCGGCGGATATCGGCATCATTCCGGCGGCCGCGTATGCCAGCATCCCCGGACTCGCCATCCTGCCCGGGGTCGCAATCGCATCACGCCGTCCGGTTCGCTCCATACTGCTGGTCAGCAAAGTTCCGCTCGAAAAGATTCGGTCGGTCGCACTCGACACTTCTTCGTTGACTTCGGTGGCACTGACAAAAGTTCTGTTTTCGAAATGGTGGGGAGCAGGCCGAACTTTCACACCTATGGCTCCGGATGTAGAAAAGATGCTGGCGGAGCACGACGCCGGCCTGGTGATCGGTGATCCTGCGTTAAAGGTGGATCGCGCCCGCTATCGGACTTACGATCTCGCCGAAGAATGGATCCGCCTTACGGGCAAGCCTTTTGTCTTCGCCTTCTGGGCAGTGCGGCAGGCAGCTCTGGCTGGTGCTTCACCAGCGCTCGATCTCGCTACCGTCTTTCAGGAGTCGCGCGGCCACGGTTTGCAGACCGGAAACCTGCAACAGATTGCCCGGGAGTGGGCGCCCCGCCTGGGTTTGAGCGAAGAGGAAATAAAGGCCTATCTGACCGAAAATATTCATTATGATCTCGATCCCGCAGGCCTTGATGGATTACAGCTTTTCTATCGTTACGCGAAAGAATGCGGCGCATTGCCCCCCGCGCCCGCGTTGCGCTTTCTCGACGTGGCCAAATCCGCAGCCATCTGATGCTTGACGAGTTCCGCCGTACCACTTGAATTGGGCAAATTGCCTCTAAAGGCAGGAATGTTGACAGAGATTCATTTCCTGATCGCGGTTTCCGTTTGGACCCGGTTGCGGCATCTGGGCGGGGTGGGCCTGATTCTGCTGGGGATCGCGGACAGCTCAATCGTGCCCCTGCCCGGCAGCATGGATGTGCTCACGATTTATCTTGCCGCCAGGCACCATGATTTGTGGTGGTACTACGCGTTCACGGCCACGATTGGCGCCGTCCTCGGCGGCTACATCACCTACAGCCTGGCCCGAAAGGGCGGCAAGGAAGCCTTTGAGCGCAAGCTATCCAAGAAGAAAGCGGCAAAGGTCTTTGAGCGATTCGAACGCTGGGGCTTCGGCGCGGTTGCGGTCCCAGCCTTGTTGCCGCCGCCTTTTCCGCTCGTACCTTTTCTGCTGGCGGCAGGCGCCATGCAATATTCGCGCAAGAAGTTTGTGGCAGCGCTGGCGCTGGGCCGCGCGGTGAGATTCACGATTGTCGCCGGCCTGGGGGCAATTTACGGCAGGCACATCGTCAGGTTCTTTTCGCGATATTACAAACCGGCCTTGTTCCTGTTGATTGGCTTGGCAGTGATTGGGGGCGTTGCGGCTCTGATCCAATATTATCGATATAGAAATAGGTCTGCCGCTGATAGTGGCGAGCAGTCCCTTCGTAGAAAGACAGCATGAAGCGAGGGCCGGCGGCCAGTAATGCTCTACCAGTTGTCATCCTGAGCGAAGTCAGCCATTCGCTCGCGAATGGCTGGTGAAGTCGAAGGACCCCTATGATCCCTAATAACGTTGCGTTATTCCCGGCGCGCAGGATATTTCCGCTGCGGATTTCGTGCAGAGCGTCTGCGAGGAGGTAGAGGTCCTTCGACTGCGCGGCAACTTCGCCATGCGAAGCTGCTGCTTCGCTCAGGATGACATCGGGAATGAGACTCAGGTTTGGCACTGGCCGCCCACTCCGTTAGAATCTTTACAGCGTTTTGTACCTATGACTCTGACCAAACAGCAGGCCCTCGACTTGTTCCGTTCCGACGACCTTATCGGCATCGGCATGGAAGCCGACGCAGTGCGCCGCAAGCTGCACCCCGAAGGCGTCGCCACCTACATCATCGATCGCAACATCAATTACACCAATTTCTGCACCGAGTATTGCACCTTCTGCGCTTTCTACCGGCCGTTGAAGGGGCCCGCGGCCAAAGAGGGCTATATCCTCGAGTTCGAAACCATCTACGACAAGATCCGCGAGACCGTCGAACTCGGCGGCACCGGCGTGCTGATGCAGGGCGGCCTGCATCCCGACCTGAAGATTGATTGGCACGAGAAAATGCTGAGTGGCATCAAGCAGCGTTTCCCGAAGATTCATCTGCACTGCTACTCGGCTTCGGAGATTCTGGCGATCGCCGAATACAGCGCATTGAGCGTCCGCGACACGATTTCGCGCCTGCGCGACGCTGGACTCGACTCCATCCCGGGAGGCGGCGCGGAAATCCTTGACGACGAAGTCCGCTACAAAATCGCCCGGCTCAAGTGCCTGACCGAAGACTGGCTCACGGTGCATCGCACCGCGCACCAGTTGGGCATGCGCACTACTGCCACCATGATGTTCGGCGTGGGCGAGAACATCGAAAACCGGGTCAATCACTTCCAGCGGCTCTACGAATTGCAGGAAGAGACCGGCGGCTTCACGGCATTTATCCCCTGGAGCTTTCAGCCCCAGAATACGGCGCTGGGCGGGCGCCGCTGGGATGAAGCCACCGCAGTCGAGTACTTGAAAGTTTTGGCCATCTCCCGGCTGTACCTTTCGAACTTCCTCAATGTTCAATCCAGCTGGGTAACCCAGGGATTGAAAGTCTGCCAGATGGGCTTGCGCTTCGGCGGCAACGACGTAGGCTCGGTCATGCTCGAAGAAAATGTCGTGCGCGCCGCCGGCGTGACCAATTGCACCACGGAAGAGGAGCTGCGGCGAATCATCCGGGACGCAGGTTTCAAGCCCGCCCAACGCGACACCCTGTACCGCACCTATTTCCTGAACTAACCGAAATTATGGAGGGGCGGGCCTGCCCTGAGCGAAGTCGAAGAAGCGCCCGGGCCTACGTGGTTCCTGGAGGAACATGGATCGCGGAGCACCAGACGTCACAGTCTGGCAAGGCCTTTCGGATACAATAGCGCTTTCCGGTCGGCTGGCTACGGCTGGATTAAGATCAAGAAAGACCGGATAAGGACTTTTCCCCTGGGCGTCGCCTCCATTTCACCTTCTGCTGTGGCCGCTTTCGTGGCCTCGCGGGGTATCGGCCAGTATATTCGCCAGCATTTTCTCGATACGACATTCAGGGGTTTGTACCACGCCAACGCTTTCGATATGGCGTTGCTCGTCCCCTATTTCATCGTTCTGATCTTGCTGGCCTCCTACGGCATGCACCGCTACGTGCTGGTGTACCTTTATTACAAGCACCGGAAGAATCGCACCGTTGATCCGCCGGGGCATTTCGCCGACCTGCCGCGGGTCACCGTTCAACTTCCCATCTTTAACGAGCAGTTTGTGGTGGAACGGCTGGTGGATTCGATTTGCCGCCTGCAGTATCCCCTCGAAAAGCTTGACGTGCAGGTGCTTGACGATTCCACCGACGAGACTCAGGCCGTTGCTCAGGAGTTGGTCGAGCGCTATGCTGCGCGCGGCTTTCCGATTACCTATCATCACCGCGACAATCGCGAGGGTTTCAAAGCGGGTGCGCTGGCGGAAGGCATGCGAACCGCAAAGGGCGAGTTCATCGCCATCTTTGACGCCGACTTTGTTCCGCCGGAGGACTTTCTATTGAAGACCATCCACCATTTCACTGACCCGAAAATCGGCATGGTGCAAACCCGGTGGACACATATCAATCGCAACTACTCCTTCCTTACTGAAGTCGAGGCCATCCTGCTCGACGGACATTTTGTGCTGGAACATTCCGGGCGCGCGCGCAGTGGCGTCTTCTTCAATTTCAACGGCACTGCCGGCGTGTGGCGACGTACTGCCATCGAGGAAGCGGGAGGCTGGCAGCACGACACCCTCACCGAAGACACCGACCTGTCCTACCGGGCGCAGCTAAGGGGATGGAAGTTTGTCTACCTTCAGGATGTGGAATGTCCCGCCGAATTGCCGGTAGAAATGACCGCATTCAAAACCCAGCAGGCCCGTTGGGCCAAGGGTCTGATCCAGACTTCCAAAAAGATTCTCCCCAGCGTAATGAAGAGTGATCAGCCCTTCCGGGTGAAACTGGAAGCCTGGTACCACCTCACCGCAAATCTCAGCTATCCCCTGATGGTCGTGCTCTCGGTGCTGTTGCTCCCCGCCATGATCATCCGCTTTTACCAGGGTTGGTTTCAGATGCTGTACATCGACTTGCCATTGTTCATGGCTTCCACTTTTTCGATTTCCAGCTTTTATCTCGTCTCCCAGCGCGAGTTGTTTCCCAAGACCTGGCCGCGGGCCCTGCTTTATCTTCCCTTCCTGATGGCACTGGGCATCGGCCTGACCATTACCAACACCCGCGCGGTGGTGGAGGCGTTGGTGGGACAGAAGTCAGCTTTCGCACGCACTCCCAAGTATCGCGTCGAGTCGAAAAAAGACAGAGTGAACGCAGCCAAGTACCGGCGCCGCCTGGGGTGGGTTCCCTGGCTCGAGCTCTTGATCGGCGGCTACTTCGCGCTGACGGTCTATTACGCCATCGCCAACGAAAACTATATTACGGTGCCGTTCCTGGTCTTGTTCGTGGTCGGCTACTGGTATACGGGGCTTATGTCGTTGTTGCAGGGCCGCCTCTCCGGTTTGGCTCTGGGCGCCGAAACCCACACCAAGCCGTTTCCGGTTGGGGTGTAGCTGCGGGATTCATCTCGCGAGTGCCAGGTGTTCCGTGTGTTTAAGCCAGCAGCGGAAGATTCGGGTTTGCCCGGTCGTCACAGATCGGATCGGCAATCTTCTTCAGCTCGGGATAGTGCTCCAACAGCGGTTCCGGCGCTTTCAGCCGCTGTCCGGTCAGCATATTTTTTAACTGCAGCGCGTTGACTCCGGCCTTGCCTTCGAAGTGATTGTTGGTCACCACGTATGTGACTTCGGCTTTCTGCGCGATGCGGCCGATCGTATCCTTCCATCCCGCCAGCTCGGCTTCGCTGTACAGATAGTTGTAGCGATCGGCGCCGGTTTCCGCTTCGAACCATTGATCGTAGTTTCGTCCATGCAGTCGCACGTAGCCGACTCGCGAGGTTACGTGTTCAGTGGGCTCGAGCGAGCGCCCGATCAGAGGCTGATCGATGTTGCAGAAAGCCACATTCTTCCGGGCAAATTCATAAATCGTGCCAGGATTGTCCCAGCTGTCATGACGCACTTCCACTACACAGGGATATTCGATGAACTGGCGCAGCAGCATCTCCAGATATTCGCGGTTAAGCGAAGTATTCTTGAACGAGACCGGAAACTGGATCAGCAGTGCGCCCAGCTTCCCTTCTCCGGCCAGGGCCTCCAGTCCCTCGCGAGCGAGCGCCTCGTCTTCATCGTTTGGCCGGATCGACGCAGCCGAGGTCGGCTCCATGACTGCCATGGGATTGTGCGTGAAGGAGCGATGCAGCTTCGCGGTAAAAACAAAATTCGGATTCACTGCCTTGGCGGTGCGTATCCACAGCTTGGCCAGGTGGGGCTTGATGTGCCCGTAAAAAGACGTGTTGATCTCCACCATGTCGAAGCACTGCGCCAAAATTTCCAGCGGATGCTGTTTGCGGTGCTGCATCCCCGGCGGATAAAAGATTCCCTCCCAGTCCTTGTAAGACCAGCCGGCAGTGCCGACGCGGATTTGCGGAGGCGAACTCATCGAATTCCCTGCTGGCAGGTTAGCATAGGCCAGTTTTGCACAGAGCAGCGCCCGAAGCACCAAACTTTCTCCTTTTCTTCTCTCATACCACACTCTAAAATCGAAACAGCCCTATGGGATTCCTGCTGACATTGGTTGTCGTTCTGAACCTGCTGGTATTGATCGTCGCCGTCGCGCTGTGGCGCCGCGGGGCTGCATCATCCCATGCCCCCGAATTAATGCAGCTGGCGCGGGAATCGGCGTCGCTCCGTGAATCCCTGTCGCAGAGCTTTGCCAGCGCTACGGCGGATATGGCTACCCGCCTGGAAAGCACCAAGGGCGACCTGCGCCAGGCAGTGACCGATCGTCTGACCCAGGGGTTTACGGAGATTCGCACGTCGGTAGAGGCGCAACTGGCCGGCGGACGGCGCGAGCAGACGCAAGATCTGCGACAAGCCCGCGAGGAACTGACGAATTCTTTGGCGCTGACGACCTCCCAACTCAAGCTCGAATTCGAAAGCCTCAATCAGAAAACGGCGCAGAGCCTGGATTCGATTCGCGACCGGGTTGACGCCAAGCTGCTCGCCATCACCGACCAAGTGCAGCAGAAGCTCGACCAGAACATCAAGGAAGGCTTTGCCCAGTTTGAAAAAGTGCAGCAACACCTGAAGGCGGCGGAAGAGCAGTTGCGTGAAGTGGGCGCGCTCGGCCACTCCATCAACGATTTGAACAATATGCTGAAACTGCCTCACCTGCGGGGCCAGTTTGGTGAAGCCAGTCTGGAGCGTTTGCTGGCGGATTTCCTGCCGGCTCACATGTTCGAGATTCAGTCATCCGCGGGCGACGGCAATGGACGCGCCGACGCCGTTATCCAGTTCCCCGACCGGCGGCTCCCCATTGACGCCAAGTTTCCTCGTGAGCAGGTGTTGGCGCTATTTGAAAGTAACGTTGAGTCGGAGATTACCGAGGCGCGCCACGAGTTTGTGCGCGTGATGAAAACCGAGGCCAAACGGATCAAGGCGTACATCCAGCCGGAACATGGCACCACCGACATTGCTCTGATGTACCTGCCCAGCGAAACGCTCTACATGGAAGCCGTCCGCAACCGTGAATTGGCCGACTGGCTTAATCTGCAGCACGTGTTTCCGGTCTCACCTAACACCCTGCTGATGACCTTGCAAACCATCCAGTTGGTGCACAAGTGGTACGAAGTCGCCGGCCGGTTCGAGGAGAGTCGCGTGGAGTTGGCCAAAGCGCAAAAGTCGTTCGATCATTTCCAGAACCAGTTTGAAAACGTGGGCAAGAATCTGAACAAAGCCCAGGAAGCCTTTGACACCGCGCAGAGGCATCTGAAGACCTATCGCGGCCGGGTTACCGCGCTGAGCGGGCAGGAACAGTTGGAACTGGACGCGGCAGCAGCCACCGCTACTGCGAAGACTGACGACGAACCCACCTTGCCGCTCATCGATAAGGCCAGCGCCTGAACCCTGCCGTGTCATCCTGAGCGGAGCCTCTGCTTCGCCTCGCGATGCAGAGGTGGAGTCGAAGGACCCCTACCAACCTCAAAAGGTAACGATCTTGATATAGTCCATTTTGTTATATATCATGGTATATATCTGAGGAAGGTGCTTATGCCTCGTACCGCAAAACTATTCCGTAATGGCCGCAGCCAAGCCGTGCGCTTGCCCTCGGAGTACCGGTTCCAGGGCTCTGAAGTATTTATCCGCCGCGATCAAGCCACGGGGGATGTCGTACTGTCGCGCAGGCCGGAGTCCTGGAAAGATTTTTTTGACCTCGCCGACAAGATCGAAGTGCCAGAAGAGTTCATGACTGATCGTGATAACCCGCCGCCCCAGAAGCGAAAGCTGTTCTGATGGTGCGTTACCTGCTGGACACCAATACAGCCAGCTACGCCATCAAAGGCAATGTCGCCCGGGTACGCCAGCGACTACTCACAATTCCCATGGCTGAGGTGGGGATTTCCGTCATTACTGAAGCGGAATTGCGCTTCGGAGTGGCAAGACTGCCCGCGGCGACCCGTTTGAAAGGCTTGGTCGAGGAGTTTCTTTTGCGGGTTGAGGTCTTGCCTTGGAACTCGGCCGCCGCCGACCACTACGCTGAGATACGCGCCGCCCTCGAACGGTCCGGAACGCCGATGGGCAACATGGATATGCTAATTGCGGCACACGCACTGGCGGTGGAAGCCGTGCTCGTCACGCATGATCGGGTGTTCAAACGAGTGAAGCACTTGAAGATTGAGGACTGGAGCAAGGCATAACCGGGCTGTCATTCTGGTCTTCCGGCTTCACTGGCGCTTTGAACGTGCGCGCGGGCGAGGGCGCCCGCGCCACACAAGCAAACCTTCCTACGCTCCCCGCTTTGTCTTCAACTCCGTCAGCAACTGCTCGATGCGGTCTTCTTTCTCGAGCGCTGCCAGACGCTCTTCTACATCATCGGCGGCGATTTCGGACTTGGCTTGGCTGTGGGCCTCCGCGTGAGCGACTTTGCGCTTCATGCGGTCGAAGGCGCTGGCACTTGAACCGTTACCGGCGGCCATCTTCGCGTCGCTGGCTTTGCCCACGGCCCGGGCACGGCGATGCTGGGCGATGAGCAGATCGGCCTTGGCTTGCGCCTCGGTCAGTTTCCGCTCCAGTTGACGCAACGCGGTCTTCAGGTTTTCTACTTGCGCCTTCTGATCGGTGACCTGCTGGGCAAAGCCTTCGCTCAGGTCACGATAGCTTTCTACCCTTTGCAGGGCTGCGCGGGCCAGATCATCTTGTTTCTTGTCGACCGACAACTCTGCTTTGCGCATCCACTCTGCCACCTTGTCTTCATTTTCTTTTTGCTTTTTCTCAAGGAGGTGCTGGTCGGCGATGGCGATCGCCACCTGTGTCTTGACCTGCAGAAGCTGGTTCTGCATATCGAGGATGACCTGCTTGATCATTTTCTCCGGATGTTCAGCCTTATCGACCAGGTCGTTGAGATTGGCGCGGACTAATGTGGAAACCCGCTCTAGTAGTGCCATGATGGACTCCTTTTTAAAGCAGCTTCTAGCTGCCGGCTGCTAGCTCCTCGCTTGATGCTTCTTGTGAATTGCTTCGCACTCGGCGCAGTCGGTGTTGCGCAGGCTGCTTCCGATTGCGACTCCAATCGCGATTCCTGCGGCCAGCCAGATCGCAATGTGTCCTGCGAAGACGCCGGTCGCGGCGCCGACTCCAGCGCCCAGAGCAATGCCAAGGCCGATTTGAGTTGAAGATCTCTTCATATTTCTTTACCTCAATATCCCTCAACAATGGGCGGGACGGGCGCGAGGCCCGTCCTCCATGGCTGTCATCATCACTTCGCTGCTCCGCCCTTGGGCGGCAGCACGTCTGCTTTTGGCGACTTGTCGCCGATCTGGCGGACCTTTCCCAGTAGTTCCGACAGGGGCATGCCCGAAAGCGTTTCGAACAACGCTGGCACCTGCGCTGCCATCTTGGCGATGTCGCCGGTGATCTTGTTCATCCCGGAAGCATCGCCGTTGCCGGTCGAAACAATCGTGATCTTGTCCACGTTGGCCAGCGGACTGGCCAGCGCGCGGACAATTTCCGGCATGCCTGTGAACAGTTTGTCGATCACAGCAGCCTGGTTGTATTCCTGGTAAGCCTCGGCTTTCACGTTCATGGCCTTTGCCTCAGCTTCGCCTTTTTTGAAGATGATCTCGGCCTCGGCCTCGCCCTGCGCGCGAATTGCCGCGGCATGACCATCCGCTTCCGACATGAGCCGCTGTTTTTCTGCCAGCGCCAGGGTTTCGATCCGCTGGCGCTCGATTTCCGCCTGCTTCAATACGGTCGCGATCAGTTCTTTCTCGCGGCGGTTGATTTCGGCTTCCTGCACTTTCACCTGCTGCTCTTTCTCAATCTGCTGCACCTTCACCTGCTCGGCGATGACCTGTTGTTGCATTATGTTGGTCTGGATGTCGTAAGCTTTGTCGGCTTGCGCCTGCTGGCGCTTGGTGACTTCGACGTACTGTGCTTTCTTTACCTCGAGGTCACGTTGCGCCTCCGCCTGCTTGGCCAGGGATAGCGTTTCTGCCAGAACTCGCTCCTGATCGGCCTGAGCCCGTGCTACTGCGGATTCGCGTTGCGCCAGGGCGCGCTTGATGGCGGTATCGCGATCGGCCTCCGCCGTGGCGACGTCGGCGTCACGCTTGATGCGCGCCACGTCGGGCTTGCCCATGTTGGTGATGTACTCATTCTTGTCGCGGACTTCCTTGATGGTGAAAGAAATAACCTCAAGCCCCATCTTGTTCATGTCTTCCGCGCAGGTGGAGCGCATGCGGTCAGACACCATCTCCGGCTGCTTCACGATTTCCTCAACCGTGAGCTGGCCGATGATGCCGCGCAGATGCCCTTCCATAACCAGCCGGATCAGGCCTTCACGCTCCTGATCGGTCTTGGTGAGGAACTGTTCCGACGCGGTCAGGATGGACTCCATGTCCGACTTGACTTTGATCTGGGCCACCGCCTCCACCGTGACCGCCACGCCTTGCTTGGTGTAGAGATCCTGTTGCGGCGCTACGTCGAACGACATCAGCTCGAGCGAAAGCTCGCGGCATATCTGGACCATGGGAAACACCAGCGTGCCGTGGCCTTTGACCACCCGCGTTCCGCCCAGTCCGTAGACGATCAGCGCTTCATGCGGCCCGGCTTTGCGATACAGCCTGGCCATGCTGCTCATCAGGAACAGGATGACCATGACTCCCAGCCCAACGAAAAGCCAGATTTCAAAAATGTGTGAGATCCCGAACATATCGCCTCCTGTTTCGAGTGCCCCGACAAACGCGTCAACCACAAAGGTCACATTTCGACTTCGCTCAATGCAAGCTCCGGTACACGAAGGAAATCAATAGTCTTGGCTTCATGTATTTTCGCGAGCTTTCTGGTTCTGTCTGATCGAATTCAAGTCGTTCACCAGTTTTTCCGGCTCACGGTGACCGAGAAAAACCTCTCCATCCGAAAGCATGATGCGAACACCGGTATTACCCCAGACATAGGCACGGCGTTCTCCAATGCCGCGGATCCCGTATCCGCCCATCGGGCTCCAGGGTGCGATGGCGTATGCCTTGATGTTTTGCAGAGGAATGGAGCGCAAGCGAAAGCCGAGTGTGCTGATCTCCACGCCATGCGAAGTGAAGCGATAATGAAAACCGCTCCAGGCCAGCGCCGTTACAGCCAGCAGAAGCAGAGCGGGCAACATCATTACCAATCGTAGGCCCTGCAGCGGAATCACGGCGATCACGGCCAGCTCAATCGCAGTAAGAACAGCAAATGCCAAGGCCCAAAGCGGAGAAGCATGAACCTCTTCGGCCTCCACACCTGTAGCCAGTCGGGGCAATCCGGATCCACGGTTCGCCACCAGAGCGACTGCGGTCACCGCGAACGCCGCAACAAAGACAACCATGATCGCGGGGATGATGTTGAGCGGCCGACCATATAAGTTGTAGTTCAGCACGGCGGCGTTGATGCTGAATAACACACCGATCACGACGTACAGCATTGCGGCTAATGACCAGGCGAGAACGTCTGGCTTACGGACCCTGGTGAGTGCCCAGGTGAAGGCCACCAGCAGAAACACGGTTAGCCCGATTGTGAAGATGAGCGCGACCTGACGCGTCATCCAGCCGTTGGCTTGGCCGCTCGCTCCGAAATGAGTCGCCATTCTGGCTGGCAGCTGGTCCCAGACCGACCAATACTGGAAGGCGGTTAGAGGAAGAGCCAGCCAGAGCAGCGCTGTGATCGCCCGATAGAGTTTGCTGTCCATTTGATTTCCGCTTCGCCCCACTTCGAGCCCTGCTGCCATCTCTACTTGCCGGAACAGGTGCGAAACAATTGCGCCTAGAGCGAATCCTGCTCTCCTGACATTTCGGCCCACAGGCGTACGTAAGCGATTCCCTTTTCGTAGCGAGTGACCACTACTTCAGCTCCCTTGGCGATAGCTTTTCCATCTTCGCCGCGAGCCCCGCAGGTGCGACGCGTGCCCGCCTGCGAATAGATGATTTCACCCGTGCCGTTCTCGCGGACCGGAACCGAAATTCTGCCCAGCACACCGGTCATTTCGTAATCTGCGGGATCCATGCTTTCCTCGTGTGAGAGCAACACCCGGCTGAGGAAGAGAAACACAATTCCTCCGCCCACCAGGCCGCTGATTACGGCGAGGCTAATCCCGGTGACGAACCACACCCCGGAGTATCGCGTCAGCAGATAACCGGCTCCGCCAAACCAGGCCAGAAAGGCCGCGAACGTAACAAAGTTAAACGGCGAAACATGGGTGTGGCCGTGTGCGATTTTTGCCGCGTTCGCGGGACTTGCAGATCCCTGCCCCGCCGGTCCCGCGCTGTGTCCCACGGGGACGTGCGGCGCCATGTGCGCGTGGGAAAAGTGCGGCAGATGCAGGTGCCAGCGCAGGCCGCCCGCAAGAAACGACAGCAGGCTGAACGAAAATCCCACCGCGAAACAAATGAGATAAAAATCCGCCCAGGTCATACCCGCCGCCTTTCTTCTCTGCTCTGCGCCCGGTGCGTGGCTGCGTGTGGCTGCAGCGCTTCCAGCAACCGGTCGGCCAGCCCGGGCGTATCGAGAATCGCACCCAGGAGCAGTAGACAGCGTCGCGTATCTTTTTCACGCGCCGCCTTGATCAGGACTTCGCTAATTTGCGGATCGCTGGCGAAGCGTTCCGAGCCCTGCAGCAACCAGACATCCAGCTTGCCTTCTGTGGTGCGCAAATCGGACACCAGTTCGGTGTGATAGCCCTTGGGATCGTCCACGAGAAATCCGGGATGGACTTTGAAAAACTTCGCCAGCATCGCGCGCGTAGATTGCGTCATGTGAGGCCGCACTCCGCCTTCGATTTGGGACACGTAGGACTGGCTGATGCTCTTGCCCAACTCTTTGCGGATGGCGCGCACCAGTTCCTGCTGGGTCATGGGGCGGCCGAGGCCGCGCAGCGAGCCTTCCACTTCGCGCAAGTAACGTAATTTTTCGGCCAACGTCATAATCCCTAATCGCGATATTTATATAGCAATCTGCTATTCACGTCAAGAACTGGATGTGCGCCCTTTTCTTGCGGTTACAGGGGAGCTCTGGCCGGAGTTAGGGTCGTACTTCGGAGTGGACTGTTTCTAAGCCGTGTTTAGTTGCCGCGCGCGCACCGCGTGAGAGCACAAAATAAAAGCGCCCCCGTTACGGAGGCGCTTGTTTACAGTATTGACTGATTCAGACTACTGGACTCGGCCGTTGTGCTTCTTGCGGTAGATGGCGCGCGAGGTACGGTCTTCCTGATGGTTGACCTGCCGGCGTTCCGCCGCAGTCAATTTGCCGCCGTTGGCAGCGCGGTCGTGGTGGACTTCATTGTTGATGTGAGATTCGCGGCCTTCCAGGTGAGCAGTTTCACCCGCAGTCAACTGACCGCTCTTCACACCCTGCGCGATCCGTTCCTGCTGGTTGCGTTCCCGCTGTCCTACTTCGCTCTTGGGATTCAAGTTCTGCACCTGGGCATCATGCTTCTCCTTGTAGATGTCCTTGGAAAGCGTGTTCTGCTGCTGGTTCAGGGTGGCGCGGTCGGCTGCGGTCAGGTGACCGTTATCCAGTTTGCGCATGTCACGCTCTTCCTGGTTGACCTCGGATTCCTTCTTTTCCAGATGCTTGGTTTCGCCCGCCGTCAGTTGGCCGTCCTGGATGCCGTTGGCGATGCGATCCTGCTGGTTTTCCTTGCGTTGGTTGATGGTGGCC
>Ga0209068_10000199_pt1 | contig 36244 bp, 28 predicted proteins | sample ColStrG_CSR_2012_FD_187200 | JGI IMG/M metagenome (GOLD analysis project Ga0209068, IMG submission 187200) | Freshwater sediment microbial communities in response to fracking from Pennsylvania, USA - Cold Stream Run_MetaG_CSR_2012 (SPAdes)... | ecosystem: Environmental > Aquatic > Freshwater >...
GACAGCCGCTTCAGCCTGATCCTTCCGTCTGATCGCATTCATATTTGGGTGAAGCTGCGCGCGCTCGGGGTCGCGGGCGTGTGGCACCGCTTTGGCTGCACGCCCACGAGCGGCGTCGCCCGATGAATGCCAGCGTGACGCATGCTCATCGTTACGCGTGCTCAGCGCGCGCCCCATGTGCGCATGCCCAACATGACGAATACCCATCGCAGCGCATGCGATGGGACACCCCGCGATTCGGCGAACCGACGCGGCGGTTGCGACACGACCCCGCCCATCGCGTTTTTCCGAGCCCTGGAGCATTTCAGGAAAATGCCCGCCCCCGCGGAGGCGCGTTAGGGCGTTTACGCCCGTCTTCGCGGGCTATGGGTGAATCCGGTTTTCCGTCCGAAAATGCGACAACGCAAAATGCTGGAGCGGTTTCTGTTTCCAGCAACAGTGCAACCGCTCTAGCCGCGCGGTCCGCGCGGCGGCGGCGGCGGACGGATATCGATGGGCGGAGGCAGAGCTTGCTCGGCCGTGGGAGTCGGACGCCGCACGCGCGGGTCGTCGACTGCCTTGCCGGGGGGTAGCCCGATGGCGGCGGCCGACGGATCCTGGATCGGACGCTGTCGCGGCAGCACGGCCGGCCCGCCCGGACTTGGGGAGGTAATTGTGACCGAACCGCTGGCCGGGCTCGTGATCGAGCTCGGGCGCGCCGCACGCGGCGCCGCCCCCGGCGCGGTGTCGATCAGCTCGCGCTCCGCCGGGCTGCCGGTGATCTCACCCGCATCGTCCGGATGCTCGCGCGCGGCCTGCTCCAGCGCATCGACGCGCTTGGCCTTCTGGTCGACCGCGCGCAGCGCCAGCCAGTTGGCCAGCGCGGCGACGTCGAGCGTGCGCCTCGGTGCATCAATCGGCCCTCTCAGGCTGACCGAGATGTCCGGATGGCTGCCGGCCCAAGAATCGGCGCTCTTGTCCGCACCCGCGAGCGCCGCGCCGGCAGGCGCCGCGACCTTGGGCCCCGACAGGATCAAACGTGCATCGATGGCGCTTTGGGTGAGATCGATGGTCCCGGCGGCGGAGAATTCGGCGCCCTTGGCCTGCACCACAGGATCGACAAGGCGCAATTGCCCCATGGCGGCCGCGATCGATCCCTCCGCCAGCGCGACCGGCAAGGCGCCGACGGCCAGCGCAGCATCCATGCGGGCACCGATCCGCGCCGTGTCGAGCGGTAGACCCTGATCGACCGCACGCGTCACGATATCGAACGCCGCCGGATCGAAGCGGGCGATGCTTCCATCCCGCAACGTGAAAGTCCCCTCGCCCGTGAGCGCGCCGATCAAGGCGATAGGGCTGCGTCCGGTGCCGGTGAGGGCCAGATCCGCCGTCAGCTTGCCGGACAAGGGCGCCCTGGCACCGCCACCGCCGAGCCATTCGGCCGCATCGATGTCGGCAAGTCTGAGATGGCTGCGCGCCGTGATGCCTTCGTCGCCGCGTTCGAAGCCAAAATCACCGCCGATCCGACCTCCGGCAAAAGCGCCATCGATATCGGCGACCGCCAGCCCCGATTGGCTCAGATCGAGGACCGCATGCAAATCGCGGGCGGACAGCCTGGGGGCGAGCGCAACCTGTCCGGCCTTGACCGTGATCCGGCCACGGATGCTGCCCAGAAGGCCGATTTCGAATGGATCGGCGGGCCAAGCGCCGCTGCCGGGGTTTCCGTTCTGGCGCGGGTACCCTATCGTGGCACCAATCGCGGCCGGCATATCCAATGCCGAAATCGCAAGGTCGCCGCTCACCAGCATCGGTTCCGTTAGCCCGATGCCGAGCCCGCCCTTGATCCCGATCCCTGCCAGCGTGCCGTTGATATCCGCCAGAGTGACGACGCTGTCGGCGAGCCCGAGCTGTGCCGTCAGCGTGGACCACGCCGGCTGTACGTTTCGCGGGGCAGTGGCCGACCGCAGCGGAACCACATCCGCGGCGGCGGCCTTGAGCGCGATTTGGGCGGTCGGTCCCCGACTGCCCGCGGGATGCAACGTTCCGTTGGCCGACACATCAAGCCCGCCGGCAAGGAGCTGGCCTTTGACGGCCATGTCGCCATCGAGCGGCCCGCTCAGCTCGAGCGCGAGCCGCCCTGAACGCTGGTTGACCGCGACCAGGCGATCGAGCCCGAGCATGTCGACCAGCGCACCGCCGTCAGTGGCATCGACGAGCCCGGTGAGGTGGACCTTGGTGCTGCCGAGACGCGCCAAATCGATCGCCGCCGAGGCGCTCCCGCCTGCATCGCCCTGCAGATCGAGACGGAATACGCCGGCGCTGCCTTGCAGCTTGAGCTTGGCCGAGCTCGCGGCGCCCGACACGCCGCCGGCGCCCCGATCCATCGCCAGCGATGTGTGCAGCTTGACCGGAACGGAGCGGCTCGCGGCGCGGCGAATCCGCTCCGCGACCGAAGGGGAGAACTTTCCGATCAGGGCCGCCATGCCATCGAGGCTGCGCGCGTCGAGATCGAGAGTCATGCTGCCACGGGGGACCGATTCATGCGTGTCGAACCGGCCGCCGACCGCGAGCTTGGCGCCCCCGATATCGCCGATGGCCAAGCGCTCGATGTCGAGACCGCCGGGGTCGCGCCGCATCTTGACGACAATGTCCTTCGCCTCGACCCCGGCGACCGTGGCCCGCCCGACATCGATCGCCAGCGTTCCTTCGCGGGGCCATTCGAGCGGCACCTCCCCGAGGCTCGTCAGCAGTAGCGATTGCGCCCGATCGAGGTCCAATTCGCCCGCATGCAGCGCCGCGTTGAGCTTGGCGGCTTGGTCGCCGACCGGCCAGGCATAGTCGAGATGACCTTCGATCTTCATGCGATCGAGGTCCGCCTGCAGCCTATCGAAGACGATCTTGTCGCCGCTCAACGCGACGTCGCTGGTCAGGCGCAACGGTCCCGATGTCGCCGCCGGCCCGATGGAACGATCGGCGAGCCAGCCGATCAGCGCCCGCGGATCAACGGACTCGATCTTGGTCGCACCATTGAAGGCGACGCCGCCCGGCGTCGACCCGAGGCGACCGCTGAACGCCACCTGGGTCAGGCCAGGCGCCCGCAAAGCGAAATTCTCGATATTCCACCCGTCGCCTTCGGATTTGAGATCGCCGCCCACGCGCCCGAGCACCGCGCCGGCCAGCGTCACCGTCTCGACGCTGATCCCCAGCCTCACCGGGACCGGCAGGTGCTGCGCCCGCAGGAATGATTCCGCCACGCTCTTGATGGCGGCGAGCGGACGGCGCCCGGACGCTTCCGGCAAGGCCAGGATCCGGTCAAGGTCGATCTGCGGCGCCGATAGCGTCGCCACCAGCTCCGGCTTGCCGCCGAAGGTCAGCTTGGCGTCGCCTTTGAGCCTGATCGCGCGTTCCTCGGGGCCGTATTGGAACTCGACCTGCTCCAGCACCGCCGCACCGCCGTTGGCGCGCACATGGCTGGCGATGTGCCACGATTCGACGATGCCGTCCGGGCTGCGACCGACCGGACGCGCCAATTGCAGCGTGCCTTCAAAGCGTGGCAAGCCATGCTCGACCCAAATCGAGCCGTCGATATCGACCGAACCCGGATGGTCGATCGGATCCACGTTGAGCCGCACCTTGACGCCGCCATCGTCCGCCGGGCGGTTCACCCCCAATCGAAACGGATAATGCTGCCCGTCGATCGCAAAGGATCCCTCGCCCTTGACGGGTCCGAGCAGGGAGCGCACCTGCCCGGTAAATTCCAGCTTGTCGAGCATCAGGCGGGTGCCACTGGCGGCATCGGCGAAGGTGGCGCGGCCATCCTCGATCTCGAGGTGCTCGATCGAAACCGCGTCAGGGTCGAGACCGATGGTTGGCGCGAACCAGGCGAGCCGGCCGGAAGGATCGAGGCTGAGCGTGAGCTCCGGCCCCTGCAGTTTCAGGTCCGGCGCCCGCAATTCCCCACGCATGAGATCGCCCAAGGCGAATTCGATCCGCAGCGCCCGTGCACGGGTCTTGGCCGGGTCGCCTGGGCGGCCGAGCTCGATCTGCTGCAGAGTCAATGTCGGTGTCGGCAGGATGCGGACGTCGATCGGGCCGGTGACCCGCACCTCGAGCCCGGTGAGATGCGCCACCCTGGTCTCGAACTCGGTCCGATAGCTTCCCCAATCGACGAAGAAGGGCCCCACCAGCGCCGTCACCAGCGCCAGAATGATCGCAATGCCAGCACTCAGCAGCGCCGTCTGCACGCCGTCTCCACCCCAAGTGACCTCGAAAGTGCACTCGAAACTATTTCCGAAACTGATTCCGAAACCGTTTCCGAATCCGCGCGCCCCGCCGGATGAGCGGGCCTTTCGAACACCCGAGCCCCGATCAAATGAGCACGATTCTCATCGCATAGCCATCCTGGCGATGCCATCGTGGCCGTCCGTTTACCTTACCCACGGCAACCACTGCTACGCGGCTTACGCGTGGCCTACCACATGGCCATGCCCTGTGGCCGACGCAACCTGCTCATGCCGGCCTTTGACGGCAAATCTATGTCGGTACCGCAATACTGCAATAGAATACCCGGCGATCCCGGCGAGGGGGCATTCGCCGGACGCCTTAACGCGCCGGCGACCTTACCGACCGGCCGGCGCGCGGCCGGCACCGTCCTGACGTAACTTTTGCTTGCATCCTCCGGTGGCCTCGGGCGGAATAAGGATGCTGCGGCCCGGGATGCCCAAATGCTCGATCGTGTCGATTTCGAACCGGTATTCTTCGCCCCGTTCGTCTCCTCGGTGATGCGGGTCGAGCCGGCGTGGATCGACTACAACGGCCATCTCAACATGGCCTATTACAACGTGCTGTTCGACCGGGCGGTGGACGAGGTGCTCGAACTGCTCGGCTGCGGCGCCGACTACGTGAAGTCGCGCCTGCACTCCTGCTTCACCGCCGAGGTGCACGTTCGCTACCTGCGCGAGTTGCATGCCGGCGATCCGGTGCGGGTGACGTTTCAGCTGCTCGACTACGACGCCAAGCGCGTGCACTTCTTCGAGCAACTGTTTCACGCCGCCGACGGCTGGGTCTCGGCAACCTCGGAAAACATGGCGCTGCACGTTGAGATGACCTCCGGCAAGACCGCCGCCTTCCCGTCCGACATCGCCGCCAGCCTGGCCAAGATGAAGACCGCCCATGCCAAGCTGCCGCTGCCGGAAGCCGCCGGCCGCAACATCGCCATGCCGGGCCGATCATAATCCGAAGTGGACCGGACCCAGGCGGGAAGGGCCGCAATCCGGGGACAGGCCACTGCGCGTGTGCGGCCGTTTGGCTTCCGCAGTGGCGCCGCGCCCCTTCGAGTGCCATCTTTGACTTGAGATTCGCCCTCACTGTGGCCGACGAGTCACCAACTTGAAGATCAGCTTGAAGATGCCCGAGCCGACCCACACGTCGCGCGATTTCAATGCCTTGCCGCCGGTTCCTCAACCCGGCGGGATCGCGGCGCGCGCGCGTGCCGCGGCGGCGCCCTATCTCGCCGACCTCAATCCCGAGCAGCGCGCGGCGGTCGAGACCCTGGACGGCCCGGTGCTGGTCCTGGCCGGCGCCGGCACCGGCAAGACGCGCGTCCTGACCACGCGGATCGCGCATATTCTGGCGACCGGACGGGCGCGGCCGTCGGAGATCCTGTCGGTCACCTTCACCAACAAGGCGGCGCGCGAAATGAAGCTGCGCGTCGGCGCCATGGTGGGGCAGATTGTCGAGGGAATGCCGTGGCTTGGCACGTTTCATTCGATCGGCGTGAAAATTCTGCGCCGGCATGCCGAGTTGGTCGGGCTCAAGCCCGACTTCACCATCCTCGACACCGACGATCAAATCAGGCTCATGCGCCAGATCCTCGACGCCGAGGACATCGACGAGAAGCGCTGGCCGGCCCGCATGCTCGCCGGGCTGATCGACAGCTGGAAGAATCGCGGTCTCGCGCCCGAGCAGGTTCCCCCCGGCGAAGGCGCCAGCTTTGCCAACGGCAAGGGCAGGAAGCTCTACGTCGCCTATCAGGAGCGGCTGAAAGTGCTCAACGCCGCAGATTTCGGCGATCTCCTGCTCGAATGCATCCGCCTGTTCCGCACCCAGCCCGAGGTGCTGCGCCAGTATCAGGCACGCTTCAAATACATCCTGGTCGACGAATACCAGGACACCAACGTGGCGCAGTATCTTTGGCTGCGGCTGTTGGGGCAGAGCACCGGCCTCGTCCTTCGAGACGTCGCGCGGAGCGCGGCTCCTCAGGATGAGGATCATCCTCAGGACGAGGATCAAATGTCGGCCGCAACCGCCCACCGCGACCCTCACCCTGAAGAGCGCAGCGGCACGCCGCGCGCCTCGAGGGGCGAGGCCGAGGCGCCCCCGCCCCGCGCCCTCAAGAACATCTGCTGCGTCGGCGATGACGATCAATCGATCTACGGCTGGCGCGGGGCCGAGGTCGACAACATCCTGCGCTTCGAGCACGACTTTCCGGGCGCGAAGGTGATCCGCCTGGAGCGCAATTATCGCTCGACCGCCCATATCCTGGCCGCCGCCTCGCATCTGATCGCCCACAACGAGGGCCGGCTCGGCAAGACCTTGCGCACAGAAGATGTGCCGGGCGAGAAGGTCACGGTCACCGGCTCCTGGGACTCCGAGGAGGAGGCGCGCGCCATCGGCGAGGAAATCGAGGAGCTGCAGCGCGGCGGCCACCGGCTCGACGAGATCGCGATCCTGGTGCGGGCCTCGTTCCAGATGCGCGAGTTCGAGGACCGCTTCGTCACGCTGGGCCTGCCCTATCGGGTGATCGGCGGCCCGCGCTTTTACGAGCGCCAGGAAATCCGCGATGCGCTCGCTTATCTGCGCCTCATCGCGCAGCCCGCCGACGACCTCGCCTTCGAACGCATCGTCAACGTGCCCAAGCGCGGGCTGGGCGACGCCACCGTGCAGCTCCTGCACGAGCACGCCCGCCGGCGCCGCGTGCCGCTGCTGCAGGCGACCAGGGCCTTGATCGAGACCGACGAGCTCAAGCCGCGCCCACGCGGCGCGCTACGCGACCTGGTGGCTTCGTTCGACCGCTGGCGCATCCAGAAGGATGCACTCCCGCACACCGAGCTCACCGAGATCGTGCTCGACGAGTCGGGCTACACCGAGATGTGGCAGAAGGACCGCAGCGCCGATGCGGCCGGCCGGCTTGAAAATCTGAAGGAGCTGATCCGTTCCATGGAAGATTTCGAGAACCTGCAAGGGTTCCTCGAGCATATCAGCCTGGTCATGGACACCGACAAGAACGAGAGCGGCGAGGCGGTGTTGGTGATGACCCTGCACTCCGCCAAGGGTCTCGAGTTCGACACCGTGTTCCTGCCCGGCTGGGAGGAAGGCCTGTTCCCGCATCAGCGGACCTTGGACGATCAGGGCCGCGCCGGGCTCGAGGAGGAGCGCCGCCTCGCCCATGTCGGGATCACGCGCGCGCGCCGGCGCGCCAAGATCTATTTCGCCACCAATCGGCGCATGCACGGGCAGTGGCAGAGCAACATTCCGTCGCGCTTCCTCGACGAGCTGCCCGAGGGCAGCGTGGAGGTCACGGAATCCAGGGGCGGCTTCGGCGGCTATGGCGGCTACGGGGCCTCGCGCTTCGACGAGATGACCCATTTCGGATCGAGCTACGGCACGCCCGGCTGGCAGCGCGCACAGCGCCGCGGCGGCGGTTTCGAGGACGACGTGCAGCAGGACTTCGACCACGATCCGGCCGTCCCGCCCAAGGGGCGCACCTCGGGACGCGCCTCGGGTCGCGCGCAACAGCAAGCGCGCTCCGGCACCGCGGAACGCGCGCCGCGGACGCGCTCCCCGCTCACCATCGAAGGCGAGCTGGTGGCCCGCTCGTCCGGCCCGAGCTCCGATTTCGCCATCGGCGACCGCGTGTTCCACCTCAAGTTCGGCAACGGCAACGTCACCGCGGTGGACGGCAACAAGCTCTCCATCCTGTTCGACCAGGCCGGCGAGAAGCGCGTGGTGGATAGCTTCGTGGAGCGTGTGTAGCTTGACTCCTGCTCGTGTGTTAGATTGGCGAAGGCGAGAAGCGGGAGGGGGCCCTTGCTTCGCGATAGCGGTGAGATTATCCGCCGGCTTCGGCGTGACGGGTTCGAGCTTGTGTCCGTGCGTGGATCGCATCACAAGTTTGTCCACGCGACATTGCGCCGGATGGTTATTGTCCCGCACCCGCGCAAGGACATGCCGCCGGGAACGCTGCGGTCGATCTACCGGCAGGCCGGCTGGCAAAAGGACTGAACGGAGAATTGCGATGCCGCATTACATCGCTCTCATTCATAAGGATACGGACAGCAGCTACGGTGTCTCGTTTCCGGACGTACCGGGCGTGGTGACGGCTGCTGACACGATCGATGAAGCGATGCGAAATGCGGCAGAGGCCCTGGAATTCGCCGCTGAGGATTGGTCCGAGCAGACCGGCTCCGAATTTCCGCAACCGCGAACCATCGACGAGTTGCGTGGCGACGCTGAATTTCAAGAAGATGCAACAGACGCGATGATTGCCGCCGTGCCGTTCCGCGCGAAGGCGGAGGCGGCAGAATAGATGACAGCCCCGCCCGGCGACGGCTCGAAAGCGGTCGTGAATCGAGCAGCCTCGGTGAATAATTTTGCGGAGAGGCTGTGACGTCCACGCCCTCCCCGTCCCGTCCCATCACGATCTATATCGATGCCGATGCTTGCCCGGTCAAGAACGAAGTCTATCGCGTGGCGGAGCGCCACGGCATCAAGGTGATCGTGGTGAGCAACAGCCCGATCGCGGTGCCGCGCGATCCGCTGGTCGAGCGCGTGGTGGTGGCCGCCGGCATGGACGAGGCAGACAACTGGATCGCCGCACGCGTCAGCCGCGGCAACATCGTGATCACGGCCGACATTCCGCTCGCCAGCCGCTGCGTGAAGGCGGGCGCCGCCGCGATCGCGCCGACCGGCCGCGCCTTTACCGAGGAGTCGATCGGCATGACGCTCGCCACCCGTAACCTGATGGATTCGTTGCGCAGCGCCGGCGAGATCACCAGTGGCCCGAAAGCGTTCTCGGCCCGCGACCGCTCGAGCTTTCTTTCCGCCCTCGACCAGGCGATCGTGCGATTGAAGCGCGCCGGGTTCGGGCAGGCCGGCTGATCCGGCGATCGGGGACCAACCCTGGCGTTCGCCGCCGTACGAGCGCATAGTGACCCGCCATGACGATGATGAAACGCGAAAGCTTCCCAATCGCGGACATCTATGTGCCGGTGAAGCGGCGCGCGACGCTCAAGCCGGAGCTCGTGCAAGAAATCGCCGCCAGCATGCTGGAAGTCGGCCAACAAACCCCGATCATGGTTCGCCAAGAGGACAGCGGACGCTTCGTCCTGGTGGAGGGCCTGCATCGCCTGGAAGCCTGCAAGTCGCTCGGCGACACCGTAATTATCGGCTACCTGGTGCAGGCGCGGAAGCATTAGCGTGGCCCGTGCCGAAGCGACGTACTTGTCCCGGCCTCGCCACAAAATCTCTGCTATAGGTTGAGCAGGCTGGGCAGCTATCTCCATTCTGGGCAAACCGCCCTGCTGTGAGGGTTCATCCATGCGCTTGCGGTCTCGGCTCTGCGCGCCGCTTGCAGCAGTGCTCGCGAGCCTGCTCGCGTCCGCGGCGGGCGCCCATGTGCTGATCAATGTCGACAAGAGCGCCCAGCAGATGACAGTCGCGGTCGACGGTGCGCCGCGCTACCGCTTCACCGTATCGACCGGACGCCCCGGCCTCGGCACGCCGAGCGGCACCTTTCGCCCGGAGCGCATGGAGCTCACCTGGTTCTCCAAGAAGTACTACAATTCGCCGATGCCGCATTCGATCTTCTTCCACGGCGGCTTCGCGATCCACGGCAGCTACGAGATCAGCCAGCTCGGCGGCCCGGCCTCCCATGGCTGCATCAGGCTGCATCCCGACAACGCCGAGTCGCTCTACGCGCTGGTCCAGCAGCAGGGCATGGCGGCGACCACCATCGTGGTGTCGGGGGAAGCGCCGGCGCGGCGGCGACCGTCGGCCGAAGGCGAGTATCCGCCCGCCGCGCCCGGCTACGGGCAGCGCGCCGCGCCCTACTACCAGCAATCGCCCTACCAACAATCGCCGGGATTCTTCTTTCAGCAGCAGCCGCGCGGCTACTACAACGGCTATTGAGGAACCTCAGCCTCGCTGTGCCTACCGGGCGGCCGCGAAAATCGCCTGCTTGATGCGGGCATAGGTCCCGCAGCGGCAGATATTGGTGATCGACGCTTCGATATCGGCCAAGCTCGGCTTGGGCTTCGCGCTCAAGAGCGCGGCGGCCGCCATGATCATACCGGGCTGGCAATAGCCGCATTGCGGCACCTGATGGTCGATCCACGCTTGCGCGATCCGGTGCACGCCGTCCCCGGACAGCCCTTCGATGGTGGTGATGTCGGCGCCCTGGACTGAATCGATCGTATAGGCGCAGGAGCGCACCGCCCCGCCGTTGACGTGGACCGTGCAGGCGCCGCACTGCGCCACCCCGCAACCGAATTTCGTTCCGGTCAGACCGAGGTGATCGCGCAGCACCCAAAGCAGCGGCGTAGATGGATCGACGTCGACCTCCGCCGGCGCGCCGTTGAGCGTGAAATTGAATTTCGCCATGATACATCTGTCCATTTTCGCATTGTCGCATTTTCGGACGGAAAACCGGTTTCCACTTTTCCTGAAAATGCTCCTAACCGTAAATCTTGCCGTAGACCGTGAACACGCCTTCGCGCGCGAGCGGCAGGCGCCGATGGCGCTTGCCGGTGGCGGCGAACAGCGCGTTGCAGAGCGCTGCCGGCACGCAGACCGGCCCGATCTCGCCGAGCCCGCCGAGCGTCTTGCGATTCTCCAGGAAGTCGGTGACGAGCGCGGGCGTGTCCGGGAGCGTCGCCACCCGATAGGCGTCGAAGTTGGTCTCGCGCACGTGTCCCTCCGCGAACGTGAGCGCGGAATAGAGCGCGACCGAAAGGCCCCACACCACCCCGCCCTCGATCATCGAGGTGGCGTTCACCCGGTCGAGCACGCGGCCGGGATCGCAGACGGAGGTCACCTTGTGGACCTTGATCGCGCCATCGACCATCGAGAGCTCGACCACCTGGCAGAGATACGAGCCGAAGCCGTCCGCGAAGGCCAGGCCTTGGAAGTGCCCGTTCGGCGCCTTGCCCCAGCCGGCGCGCACCGCCGCGCGGTCGAGCACGGCCAGCGCCACCGGATCGTGCGCGAGCAGCTGCCGGCGATATTGGTACGGATCGCGGCCGGCCGCATGGGCGAGCTCGTCGATGAAGGATTCAAGCGCGAAATTGTTGGGGCCTTGCCCGGTGGTGCGCAGCACCATGGTGGGGATCGGCACCTCGAGCATGTGATAATCGGTGCGCCGGTTCGCGATGGCGTAGGGATGCCCGACCAGGCTCTCGACCGCGAGCGCGTCCACGGTGCCGGGCTTTACCGGCGTGGGCGAGACCGGCTTGATGATGCTCGGCGCCACCAGCCGGTGATGCAGCGCGGCCGGCGATCCGTCCGCTCCGAGCGCGGCACGGATATGGTGGAGGAACGCGGGGCGGTACCAATCCTGCCGTATGTCCTCCTCGCGCGCCCAGATCAGCTTGACCGGCCGGCCGACCGCCTTCGAGCACAACGCCGCCTGCGCGACGAAATCCGCGAGCAGGCGCCGGCCGAAGCCGCCGCCGAGATAGGTGCGATTGATCACGATTTTTTCAGGCGGCAGCTTGAGCACGTTGGCGAGGACGACTTGCGTCATCTGTATGCCCTGGACCGGCGCCCAGACGGTGGCGCCGTCATCGGCCGCCGCGACCGTGGCATTCATCGGCTCCATGGGAGTGTGCGCGGTCCAGGGCGCCTCGAATTCGGCCTCGATGATGCGCTGCGAGTCCGCCAGCACCCCCAAGGCATCGCCGAGCTTCTCGGCCTGCGCCCAGCCGGCATCGCCCCGCATCGCCTTGCGGTACATCGCGTCGAGCGCCGCGTCGTCGAACCTACCGCCGGGGCCCGTCTGCCAATCGACCTTGAGCTTGGCGAGCGCCAGCCGCGCCTGCCAATAGTGCTCCGCCACCACCGCAACCGCGCCGCCCAGCGGCACGACCTTGATGACCCCGGCCATGCCGGCGACCGACGCTTCGTCGACCGCGGCGACCTGCCCGCCGATGGTGGGGGCGCTCACGACCGCGGCATGCACCATGCCGGGCACCTTGACGTCGATGCCGAACACGGCGGTGCCGGCCACTTTGGCCGGAATGTCGATGCGCGGCAGCGAGCGGCCGTGGCCGACGATGCGCCACTCGCGCTCCGGCTTGACGCGCGGCTCGCTCGGCACCGGTCGCGCCGCCGCGGCGGCGGCGACGTCGCCGAAGCCGATGCTGCGGCGGCTGGCAGCATGATGCACCCTGCCGGCGCGTGCGGTCAGCGCGGCGGCCGGCACCTGCAGCCGCTCGGCGGCGGCGGCGATCAGCATTTCACGGGCTGCCGCGCCCATCTTGCGAATGAGCGCGTGATAGGCGCGGATCGATTCCGAATTCCCGGTGAACTGCCAATCGTAGAGCGGATGCCGATAGGGCTTGCCGGCCGGCGAGAACACGGTCTCGCATTTCGACCAATCGGCTTCGAGCTCGTCGGCGATGATCGCCGTGAAGGTCGTGGAAATGCCTTGCCCCATTTCGGAATGCGCGCATTGCAGCGTCACCTTGCCGTCCGGCGCGATCGCGATGAAGGCGTTGATCGCGGCGGCACGCGCGGCTTCTTGCGCAAACAGCTCGAGCGTCCCGACGCGGCCGGCGAGCAGGACGGACCCGCCTGCGGCCAAGCCGTGGACCACATCGCGGCGCGAGAGACGCGGCGCCGAGGACAAAGCAACATCGTTCATGGCGGTCTCCTTCAGCCCGGACATGGGGCGCCGGCTCGCGCCCAGGCATCGAGGGCGGTCTTGAGATCATCGGTCGTCATCGGCGGAGGTGACCGGTGCGCTCCGGGCTCCCACGCCCACCGCACCAGCGCATCGCCGGTGATGTGCGCGACCAGATCGGCGACGCTGCGCCCGCCGTTCTTGTCGCGGTCGAGCAAGGTGCGGCATAGCTCGGCCTTGCTGAGGCCGACCCAGCCCATGCTGGCCGGCGCGAGATGCCAATGTGGGGCGCCCGGAATTCCCGCCATGTCGTTGTTGTGTCCCTGGTGGCAGGCGCTGCATCGCATCGCCGGCATACCGTTACCGTCGATCCCGCGCTGCACGTTCATGGGATGAATGTGCCGGTTATCGCCCTGCGTCGGACGGTCGCTGCGGGGATGGCAGTTGAGACAGCGCGGGCTCTGCAGCACCGACGCGATCCGATCATAGGCCGCGAGCGCGTCCGCGGCTTGCGACGACGGTTGCGCCGCATCCTGGGAAGCGCCGCGATCCCACGTCAAGCAAACGACGGAAACCGCCGTGAAGACCGAAACCGCAATCCAAGCTCCGAGACGCATGCCGCCTCCCTGCCGTTGTGCTATGCCGGCAACTAGAGCATTTTCAGGAAAAGTGGAATCCGGTTTTCCGTCCGAAAATGCGACAACGCAAAGATGCTAGAGCGGTTTCTGTTTCCAGCAACTGTGAAACCGCTCTAGCGTGCGACGTGGCGCATTGGCAATAACTTACGATGAGGTAAGTGCTCGTGTCCGAAATTATCATCGAAAAAATTTCCGAATGCCCCGTGACGACCACCATCGGAATCATCGCCGGGAAATGGAAGCCGACGATTTTGTGCGAGCTGCGCGAGGGCGCGCGGCGATTCAGCGATCTCAAGCGCGATGTCCCCGGGATCTCGGAGAAAGTCCTGACCGCGCATCTGCGCGACCTGGAAGCCGACGGAATCGTGTCGCGGCGCGAGTTTCGCGACGGCGCCATGTTGGCCACCGAATACGCGTTCACCGCCTATGGCCTGACCTTGAAACCGATCCTCACCGCGATGGCGGACTGGGGCACGAAGCACCAGCACGGGGACGACTGAGCGGCAGGCCGAGCGCGTGAGAGGCTCGCGCTCGCGCCGCTGAAATACTTCACCTCCGCCGACGCACGCGCGCGCCGGCAGCCGGCAGCCGGCGGGTCTGTGGCTTGCGGGAGATTGATCGCCCGCAATGGCCCCCTGACTACATCGGCTTTTGGAACTTCAGCACGAACTCATCCACCGGGCTCGGCGGCCGCTGCGTGGTGAAATCGCGCGTGTCCTCGGGGTGGCGCCAGAAATTGCCTTCGGCGACGAGCTTGAAGCCGGCCGCCTCGACCTCGCGGCGCAGCACCGCCTCGTCGATGCGATGCAGGGACTTGCCGACCGAAATGTCGGCGCCCGCCTTGGCGGCATGGTCGGCGATCACCAACAGGCCGCCGGGCTTGAGCGCCGCGAACAACTTGCGGTCCATCTGGGCGCGATCGACGCTCATGTAAGTCGTATCGTGGTAGAAGAACAGGTAGGTGATCGCGTCGAGATCGTGCACGTCGGCCGGCACCGGATCGTCGAAGGGCTGGGCCAGGCTCACGGCATTCTTCATCGCCGGCGTCGCCAGCCGGGCTGCGAACGCCGCCTTTCCGCGCTCGCCGAAATCGGGCGGGTTCTGGCCGTAGGCGACACCGCCCGGCGCCACGGCGCGCGCAACAAGCTCGGTGCTGTAGCCGGCGCCGGCCCCCATATCGAGCACCTTCATGCCGGGCCGCAGTCCGGTGAAGGCGAGGAACGGCACCGGATCCCGGCGCTTGTCGGCCTGGCGATCGGCGTCGCTGCGATCAGGTGCCGCCATCAGGGCCGCATAGTCGGGCGCGCCGCCTTGCGCCGCGGCGCGCGGGAGGCCGAACCAGGCCGTCCCGATGGCGGCAAATATCACGGCGCCGATGGCGCCGCGCCGGAAGCAGGTCGCGAAGAGCTCCGTCATCTTCAATCCTCCCTTTGGTCGATGTTTTCGTTGTCGATGTTCGCGTCCGTGTAGCACGGATCGAAGCAGCGGGCCGGTATTCCGCGCGACACGAAAATTTGAAAGGTATAGGCTCGCGATCGGGTCACTTCCGCCAACGGCCCATCAATCTGACAGACGGGAGGAATCCCAGGTCGGCGCTCGCCTGGCGGCAATGACGAGCCCTGCGTGCAGGCCGGGCTCGACAAAGTCAAAGAAATGCTGAAGTGAAGTTTCGGCTTCTACGGAAATCGAAGTCGGATCTATCCGACTTCGATTTTTCCGGTCACGCCGCGACGCGGTGCATGGCGACGCCCTCATAGAGGCCGTTGATCGCCTTCACCGACTTCTCGATGGCGATCCACAGGGCGGCGACCTCGTTCGCCGCCTCCGAGTTGGAATCGTATTCCTTGGCCCCCTCGCCTTCCGCCAAGGCCAGCGAATAATTGGTGCGCTGGGTGATCTGTCCGGACCAGACCGGAACGTTGAGCTGGGTGAGAACCTGGCGCGCCTCGCGCACGTATGGCGACTCCGTGTTGTCACGCCGTGCCGGCACGCCGTTGATCACGACCGCATAGGGCTTGCCGAGCTTGCGGCACAGATCCATGGTCTCCTTGACGGCCGCGATATCGAACACGGTGAGCCGCGCCGGGATCACCACCAGCGTGGCGGCGTGGATGGCATCGGTGACGGCGGCCGACATGTTCGGCGGCGTGTCGATGAATACCCACTCGTAGCCGGCATGCCGGGCCGCCTTGATGAGATCGGCCACGCCCTCGATGGCGGCGCGCAGCGGCGGTTCGCCGCCGCCGCGCAGCTTGTGCCACAAGGTCAATGAGCCCTGCGGATCGCAATCGATCAGCAGCACCGGCCGCGACGGCCGGTGCGCCTGGGCGGCGAGATGCGCGGTCAGCGTGCTCTTGCCCGAGCCGCCTTTGCGCGACGCGAAGACGATGACGTTCATGAGAGCACCCCTCAGTGATTCGCCTGATCAGGGTACCACGGCCGGGGCTCCGGCCCTACGGTTGGTAGCGACGACCCGATGCGATTTTTGCCCCGTTGATGCCGTAAAATCAGGGGCGAAACTACCTAACCGGACCGCCCCGGAGTCCGCCTCTACCGGGCATCATGGAATCGAAAAGAGAACGAAACAGAATCGAAGGATGAACTCAGGCCGGCCGGACCTTCCCGGCGCCCGGGCCGCCGCCTCCATTGAGGGCCGCCGTGGTTTCGACTATCTTCCCGCCATAAGTTAGAGACCTTCGATAGAAAGGGGATTCTCATGCCGCGCACCATCCGCCTGCAGAGCGACAGCAACGCCCATGACCGTCCTTGGCGGGTGGCCGTCGAACAAGGCTATTTCGCCGACGAGGGCCTCGACGTCGAATATCACGAGGACAATCCCCAGGGCGTCGCCGGACGGGTCGAGAACTTTTCCGAGCGCTGGAAGGAGTCGCAGCTGCAAAAGGGAGCCCTGGAGGTCTACCCGGTGTGCGAATGGGGCGCGATCGAGCGCGTGCAGACGCTCGGCAAGGGCAGGATCATCGGCCTCGACACCACCGTGCGCACCGGTGCCCTGATGGTGCGCCGGGATTCGCCCATTCAATCGGTCGCCGAGCTGCGCAAGGTGCCGATCGCGGTGACCTGGCACGCCGGAACATTCTATGCCGCCATCGAAGTGCTGGAAGCGGCCGGCGTGCCGTTCGACGACATTAAGCTCGTACATGCCAATGATCGGCTCGATGCGCTCCTCAGCGGCCAAACGCCAGCCGCAGCCCTGATGGAGCCGCTGGTGAGCCGCGCCGTCGAGGCCGGCTGCCGCAAGATCGCCGATCTGCGCTGGCGCGGCGGGATCGTGGCGGGCGAGGACGTCGATGACGAAACCGCACAGAAGCTGACCCGCGCCCTCAACCGCGCCGTGGCTTGGCTGGGCGAGAACGAGGAGCGGTCGCGCACGGAGCTCTTGCGCGATCTCGAGCCGGAGCAGCGCAAGACCGGCATGCTGCCCGAACTGACCGGCGTGCAAGGCTACAAGGCGGCCGAGTTCCAGGAAAAAGTCGACTGGATGATGGATCGCGGCTTCCTCAAGGAGAAGCCGGCGTACAAAGACGTGGTCGGCGGCAAATAGGCGCGATTCCACGACCAGCCGTGACGCGCATGATCGGCTGGCGCATCGGATTCATGATCCCGGCGCTCATGCTCGGTTTGTCGGGCGCAACGCCGGCGGCCGGCGCCGAGCCCGTGACGGGCGCGATAACGAGCGCAGCGCAACTTATCGCGCGCGCGCAGAGCGGCAGGGCGGACGTGCCACGCGTCGAGCTGGCGGCGCGGCTCAAGGCCGCGGGCCTGCAGGCAACCTACGACTACACGGTCATGCGCGACAATGCGGCGCGCGAGCTCAAGGGCCGGCCGGACTGGACCGGCCCGGTAAGCGCGGCCGAGTTCGTCAACGCCGACGGCGCCATCGGCCGGCAAATCGCCATCCTGCAGGGAACGGCGCAACCGCCCCAGACGCTCGCCGAGATCGCGCGGCTCTCCGGACGGCCGCAGATTCCCGGCCTCGCGATCGTGTATCTCAACCCGCTCGGCGACCCTGGCGATGCGAACCGGTGGAGAAACATTCTGGCCCACCAGACCGAGGGCCCATCCGGTTCGGCCCGCGCCTCGGCGCTCGCGCAGGCCGCCAATCCGACCAAGCGCGGCGTCACCCTGTGGGTCGAGACCGACGGCACCGCCTACTGGGCGACCTCCGAGCGCGCGATCCCGACCCATGGGGACGGCGCCAATCGCAACGACAACAAATACATCGACAACGCCAAGACCTTTCACGCGGTCGTCAAGACCAACACGATCGGCGTGGAGTTCATCGGCAATTATCCGGACGTCACCAGGCCGGTCACGTCCGAGCAGATGGAGGCTTGGCTGCTGCTGGTGCGCTTCCTGCAGGAGCGCTACGGCATAGCGGCGGAGAACATCTACGCCCACAATTGGATCGACTACAAGGATTCGCGCTATTGCGAAGGCTGCGAGCTGGCGCGGGCGGCGCGAGAGCTCGCCTATGAACCGAGCGGCAGATCCGGCGCCGCTCGCTAGTCGTACTTGATGTTGATTTCGGATCACGCGTTTCCGCGTGGGCGATCCGAAACCGCTTCGCGTCATCAACAAACATCGCTAACCCCACGGAGCGAAACGCAATTCCGTGCGAAGCGGCGGCTCGGCCTTTTCCCCTGCCCAGCGGCAGCGCTTCTTGAAGCCGCCCTGTGGCAGGCGTATCATTGTTGTTTCGAACGGCAGTAATCGCAAGCTTGGCCCGCGTCCCATCACATCGGAGAAAGGTCACCACGATGAAAGCCAATCTCTACGTCGGAACGGCACTCACGGCTGTTGCCATGGCCGCCGCCTATGCGTTTGTGTCGCCCAGCGTACCGCTCGCCGCGGAAGAAGCGTCGCTTCTCGCCGGCAAGGTCGTCTCTTCCACCGGCGCGGCATTGGCCGGGATACCGATCAAGGCCCATCGCGACAACAGCACCGTCACGGTGGCGGTCTACACCGACGCCAAGGGCGAGTATTCGTTCCCCACTTGGTCGGACCTCACGCCCGGCTCCTATTCGGTCGGGATCGAGCTGCCGGATTTCGAGCACGCCGCCCAGCCTGTCGCCGTTGCGCAAGGCAAAGCCGCCAGGATCGACTTCACCCTGAAATCGAAGCCGCTCGCGTATGAGGACGCGACCGCGTCGGAAATCATCGCCGGCCTTCCCGGCACCGACCAGCAGAAGGTTCTGTTTTCCCAATGCAGCAATTGTCACACGCTGCAGTGGGCGCTGCAGGCCGGGCGTACGAAGGAAGGCTGGGTCGAGATCGTCAAGAAGATGGCGGGCCGTGCCGCCGACCGCGATACGCCCGGGACCTATGCGTTCAGCCAGAAGCAGTTCATCGAGCCGTTGGCCGACTACCTGGTCTCGATCCGCGGACCCGGCTCCTCCGACATTATCCCGTTCAAGCAACGACCGCGGCCGACCGATACGGCCTCCACCAATCTGGTCGTGACCGAGTACGCGCTTCCCAGAGGCGGCGCGCGCGAGCTCTACATGCTGCGCGGCGATCGGCGGTTTGTCTGGCCGCACGACGTCATCAACAACGACAAATACGCCTACTACACCGATCACTTCTCCTATGTTCTCGGCCGGATCGACCTGAAGACCGGCGAAGGGACGGAAATACCCTTCCCGTTGCCGGCGGGAGCGGGACGCACCGCCATGGTCGATGACGGTCGTCCGGGCCAACCCGGCGGCGGCGCGCACGAGCTGCAATTCGATCGCCAGGGCAATGTCATCGTCGGCATGGATAACGGGATCGTCAAATACGATCCGAAGTATGGTCAGTTCAAAAGCTGGGTGGGCGGCCGTGCCATGTTCGGTTTGGATCCGGACGGCAATGTCTGGTATCTGCAGCGGAGCGGCGGCCAGCTGACCAAGGTCAGCACCAACAGCGAAGAGCTGAAACCGACGAGCTACGTGGTTCCAAAGAATTTGGGGATCTACGACACCGACACCGATTCCAAGGGCCGGACCGATCTCTATATCTGGTCCGAAGGCAAGATCGGCATCTTCGATCCCAGGACGATCGAATACGCGGAGTACAAGACGCCCACCCCCATGTCAGGTCCGCGGCGCGGGCAGATCGACGGTCAGGATCGTCTCTGGGCGGCAGAATTCTACGCCGGACAGGTCATGATGTTCGACCCGGACAAGAAGATCATGAAGGAATACCCGCTGGTACCCGGGACCAAGCCGTACACGGCGCCTTACGCCGAGCCCTACTCCGCCAGCGCCGACGACAAGAACCAGATCGTTTGGACACACGACTTCAGCAGCAGCCGGCTGTATCGGATCGACATGAACAGCGGGCAATCGACGGAATATTTGACGCCGTCGAACTACGAGGTGCGCGATCTGAAGGTCGACACCGCAGCCGCGCGCCCGACCGTGTGGGTTCCGGCCTATCGTCCGCCGGCCATGCTGGTGAAGATGCAGGTTCGGTAGTTCAATCAGGTCGGCCGGCGGGGTCCGCGGGCCGACGCTTTGCGGCACTAAAATATTTGGCCCGGGTAGCGCTCACGCATTTCCGATGAGCGCGACCCGTTTGCTTTCGCTCTAATCTCAGACGGGCTGTCCGGCCTGACCCGGAATGAGCTCGTAGAAGCCTGCCATGCGCAGGCGCACCGTCACCGGGGCCTCGCTCTTGTTCTGCCAGTACCAGCCGTGGATGCCCTGCCATGGCCCGATCAAGGAACCGCTCGCCTTCGCGCCGGCCGCCTTTTCGTAGAACATCAAATCGCCCGCCTGCCCGGGCGCTGCGTCGGTATGACCGTGAAACTCAGTATGGAAGAATCTGGGATCGCTGATGTTCAGCACTTCCCAGGAATAAACCACCGTGTCCCCGGCCTTCATCCGGATCATGTATTCCAGGCCACGGTCGCCGCTGTCGATCGGCACGTCGACCACATCGCTCCGATAGCCCGCCGGATAAGTCCGCGACACCGCGGCCTTGCCGGTCGGTGCCGGGATTTCGTTCCACTGCGCCATTATGGGTTCCTCCTTCGAGCGCCGGAGACTAGCCTAATACTTCGTCACCGGCTGCACGCGTTGCAACGCGCGTTCGCGGATCGAGGCATCGATCATGGTGGCTGGATCCGCCTTGGCATCCAGCCGATCGTCCGCGGCCAACAGATCGCGCAGCCAGATGAATTTCGCCATGTCGATGTCGAGCGTCGGGGAAACCTCCTTCTGCTCGATCACCTCGGCAAAATTCGCCTCCGGGGTGGGGTCGTTGGGCGGCAGGCTGGCGACCCGGCGCGCCAGTGCGACCACCTCGGCGCGGTGCGTGACCGCATAGCCGTAGGCGTTCATGATGGCGGCGATGAGCCGCACCAGCGCGTCCGGCTTGGTGCGGATGAGCTCGCCGCGCGTGATCACGCAGGTGCGCACGAATTGCGGCAGCACCTCGTTGGCGCGCGCCAGCGTCTTGAGGCCGAGCTCCGGCCGGGCCCCGAAATCGCTGGTCGAGATGGCGGCATCGATGGTCCGCCCGACGATGCCGCGGATGCGCTCGGCGTCGCTGCCGGCCACCACGAAATTGACCTCCTGGGGATCGAGGCCGGACTGCCGCAGCATCGTGCGCGCCACCAGATCGGGAAGCGAGCCGGGCGCCGAAATGCCGACGGTCCTGCCCTTGAGGTCGGCGACCGAGCGCACCTCGGCGCGGGAGAAGAACGAGTAGGCGAGCTTCGGCCAGCTGCAGCCCAGGATTTTCACATCGGCGCCTTTGCTGGACGCGATCATCGGGCTGGTCGGGCTGGCCTCGAATGAGTCGAGCTCGCCGGCGATCAGCGCCTTGAGCAGGAGAACGTCGCTGTTGAGCGCGAGCATCTTCATGTCGAGGCCTTGCTGCTTGGCGAAGCCGCCCTCGGCGGCCATGTACCAGAAGCCGGCATCGCCCTTGGGCTGGACCGCACCGTGCCGCCAAGGGATGAGGTCCTGCGCCGCCACCGTGCGGCCGCCCGCGCAAGCGAGCAGCAAGCCGAGGCAGAGCGACACGGCGAGACGCTTCATCGCCTTCTCCGCGCGTTTTTGGGGCGCGTGCTCAATCATCTGCCTTGATGTTCTTCTCGCGCACGACGCGGCCCCAGCGCTCGAGCTCGTCGCCCATGAGCTTGGCAAATTCTGCGACCGATGTCGAAGCCGGAACGGCACCGGAGCGGATCAGCTTGTCGCGGATGTCATTCCGGCTTGATGCCGATTCGGGCCACGAGCTCCTTCACGGCCGGAATCTCGGCGGCCAGCCGCGCGGTCAGTTGCTCGGGGGTGCCGGCCACGACCTCGAATCCGGCATTGTGCGCCTGCGTGAGCGCTTCCGGGGTTCGCAGCGATACCTGGCTTTCCTTCGCCAGCACCGCCACGATCGCAGCCGGCGTCCCGGCAGGCGCGAACAACGCATTGAACGTGTCGGAGACAAAACCCTGATAGCCCGACTCGACCATGGTGGGCACGTCAGGCAACGAGAACCAGCGCTTGGCACCCGTCACCGCCAAGGCTTTGAGCTGACCGCTCTTGACCATCGATTCCGCCGCCGCCAGCGCGACCGAGCCGACCTGGGTGGTGCCTTCGAGCACCGCCAGCGCGGCCGGGCCGGCGCCGCGATAGGGAACGTGGGTCATCTGGATGCCGGCGCGCAGCTTGAGCTCCTCGCCGGACAGATGCGACTTGGTTCCGACCCCCGGGCTCGAATAGTTGAACGTGCCGGGCGCCGCTTTGGCGCGCGCCACCAGATCGCCGATCGACTTGATGCCGGAATCCGGGCGAACCACGATGACATTGGGGGCGTTGACCAGTTCCGAGATCGGCACGAAATCCTTGAACGGATCATAGCCCAGATTGCTGAACAGGGCCGGATTGACCGCGATCGCGGTCGAGGTGAGCAACAGCGTGTAGCCATCGGGCACCGCGCGTGCCGCAGCCGACATGCCGATATTGCCGGCCGCCCCGCCCCGATTGTCGACGATGACCGACTGGCCGAGCGATTTCTGGAAGGCCGCCGAGATGATGCGCGCGATGATGTCGGTCGGGCCGCCCGGCGCGAACGGAACGATCAGCATGATGTTCCGGTCCGGATAGGCGCCGGCGCTGCCTGGATTGAGGCACAGCAAGGCCGCCGCCATGACGCTCAGCATGGACCATCGGGCGCGCCCCATGACACGCAGGTTGGCTCTGTATCTTATTGCCATTATTCGTTCTCCCGGCCGCTCGGATGGTTCACGATACGGTTCATGGCGACCGAAACAAGCCCCCAGGGTGCGCCGTTTGGCCTCGTTCCGGGCGTCGACCGGGAGCCGGCGATTCCATGGCAGTGACGCCATTTGCTGTGGAGAATGTGGTTGAAAAGCCTGTGCACAAATCTGTGAGATTGCTTGTGGATTGCGTCTGGGCAGATTGTGCACAAACCGAATGAAGTGCGGCGGCGGCACCGCTGTGATGTGCGGGGATATCGACCACCCAATGGCTACCCCAATGTCCACCTCGAATGCGAGCTTCTGCGCCTTGGTCTCGACCAGCGAGGCCGAAGCCCGGCACATCCTCGATGCTCTGGCTGAAAGTTTCGATTCAACCCACGTGGTGGTCGCGGCGTCCGAAGAACGGGATGGACGGTGGACGGTTTCCCTCCACTTTAGCGAAGCCCCCAACGAGACCGCCGTGCGCGCCCTCATCGGGCTTGCGGCCGGTGCGGAAGCCGCCAACGCGCTGGTCTTCGAGACCGTCGAGACCACCGATTGGGTGCAGGCGAGCCTGGCCGGACTGACGCCGGTCGAGGCCGGGCGCTTCATGGTGCATGGCGCCCATGACCGCGGGCGGGTGCGTCCCAATCGCGTCGGCATCGAGATCGAAGCCGCGCTGGCATTCGGAACCGGCCATCACGGCACCACACGCGGCTGCCTGATCGCGCTCGACCGGTTGGCCAAGCGCCGGCCAAACGGCAAGGCCTCGAAGGCGCGCGTTCTCGATCTCGGCACCGGCAGCGGCGTGCTCGCCATTGCGGCGGCGCGGTCGCTGCGGCGGCCGGTGCTGGCGAGCGACAACGACGCCCGCGCGGTGCGGGCCGCGCGCGCCAATGCACGGCTCAACCGGGCGGCTGCTCTGGTCGAGGTCATCCGGGCCGCCGGATTCACCGCGAGGCCGTTCCGTGCGCGCGCGCCGTTCGATCTCATCTTCGCCAATATTCTTCTCGGGCCCTTGAAGCTCATGGCAACCCCCATGGCGCATCGCCTCGGCGCGAACGGATGCGTGGTCCTGTCCGGCCTCTTGGCGGCGCAGGCGAATGCCGCCCTCGCCGCCTACCGCGTCCACGGGCTGGTGCTCGAGCACCGCATCCACCTCGACGGCTGGGTGACCTTGGTGCTGCGCCGGCGCCTGCTGCGCGGGCGCCACCGGAGAGCCGTTGCCGCCCGCCGGCATGGCCAATAGAGTGCCGCCATGTTCGAAGCCCGCTTCCAGTCGTTCGAGGATGTTCCAGAGGGGGCGGCAAGCGCGCCGCGCGTCAAGGCGCTGCGGACCGAGCTCGCTCATCGCGGACTGACCGGCTTCGTGGTGCCGCGCGCCGATCGCCACCAGAACGAATACGTGCCGGCTGCCGACGAGCGGCTGGCTTGGCTGACCGGCTTCACCGGCTCCGCCGGCACCGCCGTCGTGCTCATGGACCGGGCGGCACTGTTCGTCGATGGCCGCTACACCCTGCAGGTGCGCCAGCAGGTAGATGCTTCGTTGTTTGCGACCGAGCACCTGGTCGAGACTCCGCCTCATCAGTGGCTGGAACGGAATCTCGGCAGCCACGACCGTCTCGGCTATGACCCCTGGCTGCATACTATCGAGAGCGCGGAGCGTCTCGCCAAGGCTTGCGCGGCGAGCGGGGCGACGCTGGTCGCGGTCGAGCCCGATCTGTTCGATGCGATCTGGACGGACCGTCCAACCCCGCCGCTCGGCGCCATCCTGTTGCACGATGTCGCCTTTGCGGGCGAGGAGGCGATCACCAAGCTGGCGCGCATTCGACCGGAGATCGGCAAGCTCAAGGCCGACGCGCTGGTGATCTCGGACCCCCATTGCGTCGCCTGGGCCTTCAATATCCGCGGCTCCGACGTGCCGCACACGCCGCTGCCGCTCGCCTTCGCCGTCATCCCGCGGGAGGGCCGCCCTGCCCTCTATGTCGACGGCCGCAAGCTCACCAATGACGTGCGCCATAGCCTGGAAGCGCTCGCCGATGTGCGCGAGCCGCCCAGTTTTGCCCGCGATCTCGCCGAGCTGGGCCAAGCCAAGAAGACCGTGCGCATCGATCAGGCGACCGCCGCCGATGCGCTCGCCCGCCTGGTCACCGCCCAAGGCGGCAAGCTCACCCGCGGGCCCGACCCGATCGTTCTGATGAAGGCGGTGAAGAATTCCGTCGAGATCGCAGGCGCCGGTGCCGCGCACCGGCGCGACGGCGCCGCGGTGGTGCGTTTTCTCGCCTGGTTCGAGCGCGCGGCCGCGGGCGGCACGCTCAGCGAGATCGCGGCCGTCGAGGCGCTCGAAAGCTTTCGCCGCGACACCGGCAAGCTCAAGGATGTTTCCTTCCCCACCATCGCGGGCGCCGGCCCCGACGGGGCGATCGTCCACTACCGCGTGACCCGCAAGACCAACCGGCCGATCGCGCCCGGCAGCCTGTTTCTCATCGATTCAGGCGCGCAATACGAGGATGGCACCACCGACATCACGCGCACGCTTCCGGTCGGCGCACCGACCGATGAGATGCGCGATCGATTCACCCGTGTGCTCAAGGGCCACATCGCGATTGCGCGCGCGGTCTTCCCGGACGGCACCACCGGGGCGCAGCTCGATTCCTTCGCGCGGCAATTCCTGTGGGAGGCCGGGCTCGATTTCGATCACGGCACCGGCCACGGCGTCGGCAGCTATCTGTCGGTGCATGAAGGCCCGGCCCGGATCTCCAAGCTCGGCACCGTGCCGCTCAAGCGCGGCATGATCCTGTCCAACGAGCCGGGCTACTACAAAACCGACGCGTACGGCATTCGCATCGAGAACCTCGTCCTGGTGGTCGAGGCGCCGTCGGTCGCCGGCGCCGAGAAGCCGCTCAACACACTCGAAACATTGACGCTCGCACCGATCGACCGGCGACTGATCGAGCCCGACATGCTGACCGCCGAAGAGCTGTACTGGCTCGACCGTTACCACGCGCGCGTCGCCCGCAGCCTGGCGCCGCTCCTCGATCCGCCGACGCTCGCCTGGCTGCAGACCGCGACCGCGCCGATCGTGGCGCGCTGACGGCAGCATAGCCCTATTGTTTTCATTGAGAAAATCGAATTTGTTCTGGCAAAAATGGAGGTAATTAGGTAGCGATCCGCGCAGCCGTGACAAAGAACTCAAGAGTCACGGCGCATGCTGTGGCGCGGCCAAACTCGCAAGACAAAAATGCATAGCTCTGGGGCGGGCGCTGCCTGAAAATACAGGCCGGAAACAGAGAGCCACCTTTGGCGTGCCGCCGAAGCCATGCAGTCTACGCAAGGATCAACGAGGCGTGCTTGTCCTCAACGGACCAAGAAACTTGGATTGATCGAGATGTCGAGCGTCGCCGCGGCGCGAGTGCCGGCCGGACGCAGTTCCTGAGTTTCAATTTCCTGAATGCGCTGATTTGCGCGGTCGCGTCAAGCGCCAGCCGCTGAAAACATCTCGAGAAGTAACGATCTGCTCGGCTGCGATGTTGTACAGCGCCTCTACTTATCAGGCAGGCTAGCCTTCCGCAGACCCTCAGCCACATGATCGCGGTCGGTCACCTTTGCAAAAGGGAGGGCATTCAAAGAGGCCACCGTCATGTCCGGCCTCACGTGCCGTAGCTCGACACCAGCAACTTGAGCGTCGATAGCTCGACCGGCCTGTGCCAATGTCGCTACGTATATGATGTGCGCCAGCCACCATTCCGGGCGGAGCTGGACAACGAGCGTAGCGCACTCCAAAGCCTTCGCATAACGGGACGCGAGATAGTGGGCCAATGCCAAACCGAAATGCCGATGGGAGTTGAGCGGATCGCCGGGATTGATCCTCAATGCGAGCTCGTTATTGGCAATCGACTCATCAGGCACCCCACCCCAAGCAAGCACAGTCCCGATCGAGCCGTAAGCCAACGAGCAGTTCGGGTTGATGTCCAGAGCGCGTCGCAAGGAGACAAGCGCCCGATCGTGCTGGCCCGCCATCAAATGGGCGAGAGCCAGGGCCCAATGCGCGTATTCGTCCGCATGCTCAACAACAACCGCACGCTGGGCGAACGACATCACCCTTTCGGCTACCGGGCGATTCCAGGGGATGAAGCCGATATAGGCCTGATGCCAGACCCCGACGGCAAGCAATCGACAGGCCTCACCATTGCTTGGATCAAGCGCAAGCACGTTTTCTGCGAGCGACACGATGTCGCTCAACCTCTCGGCTGTCGGCGGGTAGAGGCCCGCGTTCGCGCGAGCAAGGAGGTCGCCGACGTGGGAAGATCGCTTGGCATCTCGCGCAACCGCCTTGCCCTCGCTGACAATAAGCTGCGTCTGCACCGAGGCTACGACGCATTGCGTAAAGTCATCCTGCAGCTCGAAAAGGCCGGTGCTGGCCCGGTCGATCTTGGCTGCCCAGACGTGGTGCCCCCTCTCCGCTTCGATCAGTTGCGCCGTCATGCGAACGCGGCCGTCAGCTTTCCGCACGCTGCCTTCGAGGACGTATTGCACGCCGAGATCCTTGGCGATGCTGCACACGTCGATTGCCCGACCTTTGTAGGTGAACATCGTGTTGCGCGCGATGACCCAAAGACCCTTGATATGAGACAATTCAGTGATGATGTCCTCGGACAATCCATCGGCGAAGCTCTCGAGATCGACATCGTGGCCCATGGCCTGGAAGGGCAGCACGGCAAGCGAGGGCTTGTTGGAAAACCCGGACTGCAATCCCGCCTGTTGTGGAGGCTTGTCTTCCCGCACGTCGCCGACGAATCGGATGCCTTTTCGAGGCGAGGTCTTGATCAGGCGCTGATCATCGCCACGATCTCCAATCGCGGACCGGGCCCCGTTGATGCAGCTGGTCATCGTCGATTCGGACACGATACGACCGGCCCAAATCGCGGCGATCATGTCGTCCCGGCTCACGACCCGCTCACGGTTGCCGACCAGATAGGCGAGAAGGTCGAAGACTTTGGGCTCCAGAGATACCAGATCGGCACCCCGGCGTAGCTCGCGCCGGTCCGTATCGAGCGCATAGTCCTCAAAAAGATAGCGCAATTTGCCAACTCCGGCGTGCTCGCAGCAGCTATAACACGACTCGCCAAGCAATAATCATGGCGATCCCAAGGGAAAGACAAGGCCGCCCGGCAGAACGCCAAGCCTTTCCGAAAGCGCCATCGCCGGCGGCCTGATAGTGTTGTGCCGATACCGAGACGTGGGCCGCTTGTCGATCGATAGCCCGTCGATCGGGGCCGGATCCCGCAGCCAAGGGAGGCACTCGTGCGCCGCTCAACGACCAGCATACCGATCCGGAAGATGTTATCGGCAACGGTCGGTGCGACCGTTCTTACCGGCCTGCTCAGCATCGTGGCGGAGCCGGCCTTCGCCAAGGACACGGTCAAGATCGGATTCATCGGACCACTGACCGGGGGCAACTCGGCCATCGGTCTCGGCGGCCGCAATTCGGCCGACCTCGCGGTCCGACTGCGTAACGCCGATACCGCTGCAAAATACAATTACGATCTGGTGGGGCTCGACGACGAGTGCAAGCCGAACGTGGCCGTGCAGGCCGCCACGAAGATGGCGGCGGACAGAGACATCATCGCCGCTGTGACACACTACTGTTCCGCCGCCGCGATTGCGGCGATCGACATCTATCACAAGTTCGGCTTGCCTATCGTGGTCTGGGGCGCGGTGCTGCCCGACATCACCTACCGCAATCAATATGCCGAGGTGCATCGCGTCAACGGCATGATGATCAACCAGAACGAAACCAACACGGAGCTGGTATCGAAGCTCGGATACAAGACCTTCGCGGTCATCCATGACACCACCGACTACGGCAAGGGCCACAACCAGTATTTCAGCCAGGCACTCGCCGGCAAGGGCGGCAAGATCGTCGGCACGTTCGGCGTCACCGCCGACCAGCAGGACTTCACCGCCGAGCTGACGCAGATCAAGGCGCTCAACCCGGAGGTGATCTACTTTGCCGGTCTCACGCCCCTCGCCGTTCGCATCCGCGCGCAGATGGACAAGCTCGGGGTCAGGGCGGTGTTCGATGGCACGTCAGGCATCGTGTCCGACGCCTACATCCAGGGTCTGGGGCCCCTGGCGGAGGGCACACTCGCGTTCCTGGAAGGCGCGCCGAACGCAAAGCTGCCCGGCGGCAAATTCTTCATGGAGAAATACGCTGCGCAGAAATACGAAGGTCCCCCGGAGACCTACGGCGCGTTCGCATATGCCGGGATGGACCTGGTCCTGAACACGATCGAGAAGGTCGGACCCGATCGCCGCAAGGTCATCGACGATATGGCCCACGTCAAGGACCGCGACTCCATCGTCGGGAAGATCACCTTTGACGACCACGGCCAGAATACCGTTGCGGTCGTTACGAGATATGTGGTCCAAGACGGCAAGTTCGTGGAGTGGGACGACAGCGAATACGCCTCCGGCAAGCGCAAGCTGCCCGGCCAGAAATAGCATCCATCCGAGCGGCGGCGGCCTATCGCCGCCGCATCCCTTCCACGCCGGTCGCGCGCAGGAATCCAGGCCATGGATCCGGGACTGCTTGCCCAATATGTCATGAACGGGCTGATGCTCGGCATGATGTATGCGCTGGTCGCCGTCGGCTTCACCCTGTTCTTCGGCGTGCTCGACGTCATCCAATTTTCCCACGGCGACGTGCTCACCGTCGGCGCCTTCGTGGCGCTGGCGACCTATATCGGGCTCCGCTCGGCGGGGATAAGCTCCAGCCCGATATTGCTGCTCGCCATGCTGGTCGTCGCGATCGGCGCCATAGCAACGCTCGGCCTGCTAATCGCCCGCTATCTCGTGCTGCCGTTGCGCGCGGCGCCGGCACTCAACACCTTGCTCATAACCCTGACGCTGGGCACGGTGCTGCGGGAATCGGTGCGGCTGTTCTATCCCCAGGGAGCCGATCCCAAATCGTTCCCGGCGCTGCTGCCGACCAGCTCGATCAACCTCGGTCAGTTCAACCTGCGGCTCGACAACGTCATCATGCTGGCGGCCGGCGCGGCGGTCATCGTCGGGCTTCAGCTGCTGCTCAATCGGACCAAGCTCGGTCTGGCCATTCGCGCCGTGGCGCAGGACGAGGAAACCGCACGCACCATGGGCATCAATTTCACCGCCATCGTACTCTTCACCTTTGCGTTAGGTTCGGCGCTCGCCGCCTTCGCCGGTATCATGAACGGACTCTATTACAACGAGATCAATTTCGGCACCGGTCTGCTGCTCGGTGTCATCGGCTTTTCCGCCGCGATCGTGGGCGGCCTCGGCAGCATTTATGGCGCCATTCTCGGCGGCTTCCTGTTCGCGGGCCTTCAGACCATCGGCGCGGTCGCGCTGCCGTTCGCAGGTGCCTACAAGGACGTCTTCGCCTTCGCGGTGGTAATCGCCCTCATGGCATGGCGCCCGACCGGGTTGATCCGGGAAAAAATCAGTGAGCGGGTTTGAGCGAATGAAAGGAGCGCAGCAAGAGCCGCGGGCTTCCTTGCTGCCGGGCGCCGCCGCGCTGGCGCTCGCGACCGTCTATGTGATCGCGCTGCTGGCTGTCGAAAAGCAACCGCTGGTCATCGGCCTCTTGGCGCTCGCGATCGTCGCGGTACTCGGCGCCGACCGGATGGGACTGCTTGCCTCGGTGAGCCGAAGTTTCGCCGAGCGCGAAGATACGCTCGGCGCGCTGGCGATTCTCGCTGCTTTTGTCGTCGCGGCGTTCTTTCACGACAATCACTTCGTCCTGCTGCTGGTCGTCACCGTCCTCATTTATGCGGTCGCGGCGCTCGGCCTGAACATCCAGATCGGATATGCCGGGGTGCTCAATTTCGCCGGCGCCTCGTTCTTCGGCATCGGCGCCTACACCGCCGCGGTGCTCAACGCCCACACCGCCGTGCCACACCTCCTGGTGTTGCCGACAGGCGGGCTCATCGCCGCACTGATCGGCTCCCTGCTGCTGCTCCCGGTGTTGCGCACGCGTGGCCACTATGCGGCCGTCGTCACGATTGCCTTTGCGCTGCTGTTCAAAACCTTCCTCGAGGTCAACGACGTGCTCGGCGGGCCGCAAGGCCTGCACGTCCAAGGCATGAACATCTTCGGCTGGTCGCTCAACGACAATATGGCGGTCGGCGATATCGATCTGTCGTTCTACCTCGGTTATTTCGTCGTCAGCATGGCCATGCTGGTGGGCGCCTTCGTCCTGGTGCGGCGCCTCGTACGCTCGTGGATCGGGCTCAATCTCGATGCGATGCGGCTCGACGAAACCGCAGCAGGCTGCTTCGGGCTCGACGTCGCACGATGGAAGATCATCGCGTTCACGCTCGGCAATTTCCTCATCGGCTTCGCCGGTGCGCTGTTCGGCATGGTCGGCGGCTTCGTCGCCCCCAATAATTACACCTTCGCGGATTCGCTCCTCTTGGTATCTATCCTGCTGCTCGGCGGCATCGGCAATCCGTGGGGATTGGCGGTTGCCACGTTCATCGTGGTCGTCGTTCCGGAGAAGCTCCAGACGATCCAAGAGTATCGCTTCCTGCTCTATGCGTTGCTGGTCATCGCGGTGCTGCTGTTTCGACCCGAGGGACTGCTACCGCGCCCGATGCGGCGCTATGTTGCGGGGTGGCGACCGTGACGGCGTTGCTGGAAGCACGCGGTCTGACCAAGAAATTCGGCGGCGTGGTCGCGCTCGATCATCTCGACCTCGCCGTCGCGCCCGATGCAATTCTCGGCCTGATAGGTCCAAACGGGTCGGGCAAGACTACATTCTTCAATGTCGTCACCGGAATCTACGGCGTCGAGGCGGGCGTCATCGCGTTCGACGGCACCGAAATCACGAACGCGGCGCCACCGAGGGTCTACCACGCCGGCATATCACGCACATTCCAGCGCTCGCGCCTGTCGCTGCCGCTGTCGATCTTCGACAATATAATGATCGGCAACCACAAGCGGCTCAATCAGGGGCTTTGGTTCAATCTGATGCGGCGTGGCGCCTTCAAGCGCGAATTCGAGGCGAGCTATCAGGCGGCGCGCAGCCTGGTCGAGGTGTTCGAGCCGCGACTGGCCGAACGGCTGTTCGAGCCGGTTGCCGGGCTCCCGATGATCGACCGCCGCCGCATCGAAATCTGCCGCGCGCTCATCAGTCAACCCAAATTGCTGCTGCTTGACGAGCCGTCGGCCGGCATGACGCACGAGGAAACCGCGGCGCTGATGGATGACATCCTGCAGGTCCGCGCGCTCAACCGGAACCTTGCCATCATCATCGTCGAGCACGAGATGGGCGTGATCGAGCGCATCACCGACCACTGCGTGGTGCTAAATTTCGGCCGCAAGATTGCGGAAGGTCCGTACCGGCAAGTCGCCGCCGACCGGCAGGTGCAGGAAGCCTATCTGGGGGTCGCCTAATGAGCGGACGGCTCGAAATCGAAGGCGTGACAACCGCCTATGACAAGGCGGATGTCCTCGAAGGCGTATCGCTCACGATTGAGCCCGGGCGCATCACCTGCCTACTGGGCTCGAACGGTTCCGGCAAGACCACGCTCATCCGCTCCATCCTGGGCCTGACCCCGCCGCGGTCCGGCCGCATTGTGCTCGACGGCGCTGACATCACCGCGCTGCCGACCCATAAGGTGATAGCTGCCGGAATCGCCTGCATCCCGGAAGGCCGCAAGGTATTTCCCAAGCTTACGGTGGAGGAGAATTTGTGCCTGGGCGCCTACCAGGAAACCTCGGATGCCGTTACGCGAGATCGCATGGCCGAGATCTATCGCCTGTTTCCAAGACTGGCTGAACGGCGGGCGCAGCTCGCCGGCACCATGTCGGGCGGCGAGCAGGCCATGGTGTCGATCGGGCGCGGCTTGATGAGCGCGCCGAAGCTGCTTCTGATCGATGAGCCTTCGCTCGGCCTGTCGCCGCTTTTCGTCAAGAACAACTTCAATATCATTCGCCAGATCAATGAGCGCGGGATCACGGTTTTTCTTGTGGAGCAGAACGTTCACCAGACGCTCGCCATCTCCGATTACGGCTACGTCCTTTCAAAAGGCCGCGTTATCGCCGAAGGCACGGCCACCGAGATTCGAGAGACCAAGGAGGTCCAGGAGGCCTATTTCGGCTAAGGCAGCTCCGCCCCGCAACCGCGAGACGTGCATCATGCGTCACGTCGGTTGGGCTGCCGTTCAGCGTGGCTCGCCAATCAACGCAAACCATTCGTCCTCGGTCAGCACCGTGACGCCCATCTCGGCGGCCTTGCTGAGCTTGGAGCCGGCGCCGGGTCCGGCCACCACGTAGTCGGTCTTCTTCGAGACCGAACCGGCGGTCTTGGCTCCCAGCCGCTCGGCCGTGGCCTTGGCCTCGTCGCGCGTCATCTTCTCGAGCGAGCCGGTGAACACTACCGTCTTGCCGGCAACCGGCGAGGTCGCGGCCGGCTTCTCGGCGTCGAGAATGCGGACCTGCTTGGTCAGGCGCTCGACGATGCCGCGGTTGTGGTCTTCGCCGAAATAGGACGCGAGGCTGTCGATCACGGTGTCGCCGATCTGGTCGAGGTTGTCCATTTCGGCGCGCGTTTCCTCGTCGCCGGCGGCGACCTTCAAGCAGGCTTCGTGAAACGCCGCCCATGATCCGTAGCCGCGCGCCAGCGCCCGCGCCGTGGTCTCCCCCACCTGACGCATGCCGAGCGCGAAGATGAAACGTTCGAGCGAGATTTCGCGCCGCGCCGCGATGGCGTCGAACAGGTTGCGCACCGAGACCTCGCCGAAGCCCTCCTGCTCCTCGAGCTTTACGTTTGGGTTGCGGGCTTCGAGGGTGAAGATGTCGGCCGGCTCCTTGACCCAGCCCTGCTCGAAGAACAAAGCGATCTGCTTCTCGCCCAACCCCTCGATGTCGAAGGCGCGGCGCGAGACGAAATGTCTGAGATGCTCGATCTTCTGATGCGGGCAGGCGAACTCGCCGCTGCAGTGGGACCGCGCACCCTCCTCTCCCCCCGCGATGGCCTCGCGCACCACGGCGGTCTCGAGCGGACAGGGGCAGGTCTTGGGAAACCGGTAGGGCTTGGGGCCGCGTGGCTTGTCCTCCACCACGCCCACCACCTGCGGGATGACATCGCCGGCGCGCTGGATCGTCACCGTGTCGCCGACGCGCACGCCGAGCCGCTCGATCTCGTCCTCGTTGTGCAAGGTCGCGTTCGCCACCACGACGCCGCCGACGGTGACCGGCTCGAGCCTGGCGACCGGGGTGAGCGCGCCGGTGCGTCCGACCTGGATGTCGATCGCCTTGACGGTGGTGGTCGCCTTCTCGGCCGAAAACTTGTGCGCGATCGCCCAGCGCGGAGTGCGCGAGACGAACCCGAGCCGTTCTTGAAGGTCGAGCCGGTCCACTTTGTACACGACGCCGTCGATGTCGTAGTCGAGCGTCGCCCGACGCTCCTCGACCTCGCGGTGGAAGGCGAGGAGCTCGTCGACCGAATGGAGGAGCTTGGTCAACGGATTGGTCTTGAAGCCACAACTTGCAAACCACTTGATCATGCCGCTCTGGCTTTCGGCCGGCAGCTCGCTCATCTCCCCCCATGCGTAAGCGAAGAAACCGAGCGGGCGCGACGCCGTCACGCTCGCGTCCTTCTGGCGCAGCGAGCCGGCCGCCGAGTTCCGCGGATTGGCGAACATCGGCTCGCCGGCGGCTTTCTGGCGCTGGTTGAGCGCGAGGAAATCAGTCTTGGTCATGTAGACCTCGCCGCGCACCTCGCAAACCGTCGGCACGTGCCGGCCCTTGAGCTTCTGCGGCACTTCGCGAAGCGTCTTGATATTGGTGGTGACGTCCTCGCCCTCGGTACCGTCGCCGCGCGTGGCGGCAACGACCAGCACGCCATTCTCATAGCGCAACGACATGGAGAGCCCGTCGATCTTCGGCTCGGCGGTGAAATCGACCGGCATCTCGGCCTCCAGCCCCAGGAATCGGCGCACCCGGTTGACGAAATCCGTGACGTCTTCGGCCGCGAAAGCGTTGCCCAGCGACAGCATCGGCACCGCGTGCCGCACCTTGGCGAACTTGGCCGCGGGTGCCGAGCCGACGCGGCCCGACGGCGAATCCGGCCGCACCAGCTGCGGGAAACGGGCCTCGATCGCCTCGTTGCGGCGGCGCAATGCGTCATAGGCCGCATCCGAAACGGTCGGCGCATCCTCCTGGTGATAGCGCTTGTCGTGCTCGGCGATCTCGGCGGCCAACCGCTCGAGCTCGGCCCTGGCGGCGGCTTGCGTCAACGCATCGACGGCGGTCTTGCTGGCTTCGTTCTTGGTCATGGCTTGCAATATTGCGTGATTCCGGCTCGTGCGCGAAGCCCTATCGGGGCCGGGCGATCATTCCGCTTCCGGTCCGGCACGCCCTTGAAGTCCGGGCACGCATTCGCGTACCCTCCCGGTACCCGGGGAGGAGGCCCCGCCCAATAGGAGCTAAATGCCCATGACAGCTATCCGCATTATCCTGAAGAATTTGTGGCTCGTGCTTGTCGTCGCGGCAATTCCGGCCGCCGCCGGCACCAGCCGCATCTACATCACCAACAGCGCCGGCGACGCCATCAACGTGATCGACCCCGAGACCAATACGGTGGTGCAAAACATCAAGGGCATCGAGGCGGCCCATGGCATCAACTTCTCGCCCGACGGCTCGCGCGTCTATGTCAGCAACGAATCCGACAGCACGCTCGACGTGTTCGACCAGAAGTCCGGCAACCTCCTCAAGAAGGTGCCGCTGAGCAATCATCCCAACAACATCACCGTGGCAAAGGACGGCCGCATCTTCGTCGGCATCGCCCGCGATCCGGGAGGGCTCGATATCATCGATCCGGCGACCTTGACGCTCACCAAGACCATCCCGATGCGCGGCCGCCTGCACAACATCTATATGACGCCCGACCAGAAATACGTCATCTGCGGGTCCGTGCAGAAGAAGTTCGTGTCCGTCGTCGATGCGAAGACCGAGGCGATCGTCTGGGACTACCAGTTCGATCTGGGCGTTCGCCCGATGACCATCGAGACCAATCCGGACGGCTCGACCAAGCGGATATTCGTGCAATTGGCCGCGTTCGACGGGTTCGCGGCGCTCGACTTCGCCAAGCATGAGGAAGTGGCCCGGATCAAGCTGCCCGACCTCCACACCGGCGTCGACATGGATGCCGGCCGCCTCGACGCCCCCTCGCACGGGATCGGCGTCCACCCGGACGGCAAGACCCTGTGGGTCACCAGCATTCCGCAGAACGCCGTTTTCGTCTACTCGCTCGCCGACCTCAAGCTCCTGGGACAAGTGACGCTGCCCGAGCTGAAGCTGTCGGGCCGTCCGCTCGGCGGCGCGGTCGCCAACTGGGTCACGTTCACCGAGGACGGCAAGACCATCTACATCTCCAATTCGGGCTTGCGGTCGGTGACCGCCATCGACACGGCCAGCATGAAGATCAAGGCCGTCATTCCGGTCGGTGAGGTGCCAAAGCGCATCAACACCCTGGTGATGAAC
>Ga0209068_10000200_pt1 | contig 36150 bp, 23 predicted proteins | sample ColStrG_CSR_2012_FD_187200 | JGI IMG/M metagenome (GOLD analysis project Ga0209068, IMG submission 187200) | Freshwater sediment microbial communities in response to fracking from Pennsylvania, USA - Cold Stream Run_MetaG_CSR_2012 (SPAdes)... | ecosystem: Environmental > Aquatic > Freshwater >...
AACCGATTCACGGTGTCTTGCCCATGAGGCACTAGCCTTAATAAGCATTCGCGGGTCGCACTCATATCTCGTATTCGCCCTTGAGGGTTCCCGCTGCATTTGGGAACTGAGCCGCCATCTCATTCCTGGTTTTGCCCTGCAGCACGTCCGAAACTGCCTGAACCGCTCTCTCCACATCGCGATCCGATGTTTGCCAATTGCAAACGCTCACTCGCATGGCGCGGTGACCATTCCAGTTGGTACCGGTGAAAAATGCCTCCCCGGTCGTAAGAATCGCCGCAATAACATCATCCGTCCGCTTCGCATGATGTGCTTCCGACGCTCCCTGCTGGGGATCCAGGAATCGAAGTAACCCCTGGTTCAGACTTGGCTCAGAAAGAATCTCGGCCCCGGGCAATCCACCGATTTGCTCCACAAGTGAGCGTGCGTGACCGCAGCAACGTTCAACGAGACTGGCGATTCCGTCGCGCCCAAGCTGCCGTAAAGCGGCATACGTTGGAAAGCCGCGTGCCCGGCGCGACCATTCAGGATTCCAGTCAATTTGATCGCGTGCCTCGGCGTTCACCGTGATGTATGAGGCGCGATGCGACATGGCAGCTTGGTGCGCTTCCGGATTCGCTACGAATGCATAGCCGCAATCGAAAGGAACGTTCAGCCACTTGTGGCCATCGGTTGCCCACGAATCCGCCCTTTCCACGCCACCGACCAGGTGTAGATACGTCGGACTCGCCGCCGCCCATAGCCCAAACGCGCCATCAACGTGAACCCAGGCGTCGTAATTCTTGGCTAACGGGATCAGGGTTAGAAAATCGTCAAATGCTCCTGTATTGATGCCGCCCGCCTGCAACACAATGATCGTCGGAGAGGCCGAATCTTCCTGCAAAGCGTGCTTCAGAATCTCCGGCTGCACGCGACCGAACGCATCTATAGGCAGGCTCTTCAAATGAGAGCTGCCCAGACCAAGCAGCCGCACTGCCCGGTCGATGGAGCCGTGGCGCTGGCCGTTCGTAAGAATACGGATAGAGGGAGCGCCGCTGAGACCCCGCTCTTCGACATCCCATCCGCGATTGGATAGCATCGCATGTCGAGCGGACGCAAGGCAGGTTACGTGCGCCATTTGGCAACCGCTCACGACAGCAAAGCTCGCATTCTGTGGCAGGCCAAGAACTTCCTTCAGCCAGCCACCCGCCACTTCCTCCACTACGGCGGCAGCCGGCGCACAGGAGTAAAGAGCTGCATTTTGGTCCCACGCCGACGCCAGCCAATCCGCCCCGAGCGCGGCCGGAAGCGAGCCTCCAATCACCCAGCCAAAGAAGCGGCCGCCAGCGGAACCTATAAGCCCACCTTCCACATCGGCGGCAAGTTCCGCAACCACTTGTTCCGGCGGGATTCCCTGTTGGTTCAGCTGTTTCGCGAGTCTGCCGCGGAGAGTAACAAGATCGGCGGTTGTCGCAACAGACGCCGCATCAAGGTTGTCGAGGTACGACAATGCGATCTGAAGCGACGTTTGCAGTACTTCCTTGAATTGCACATTTGCTGGTTCCATAACTGCAGTCTAGCGAGCCACAAGGCGAACGTTCTATCCGAAACTTGCGGTCTAATGCTTTTTGCAAGTCCTAAGGTTGGGTCGGGGGTGGCCGGCAAACCGCGAAAGGCTGCAAGCAGAAATTTGACACAAGCTCCTGGCACACGTAATTTGAGACTAGGCGATGACCTCACCAATCCAGACCGTAACTCCTGTCGTACGAATTAGCGTACGAGTACGAGTAAGTGTGCCTTCGGGCGCGCTTCTGGAGGAATCGGTCTAGAGCCTAGAAACTCACAGAATCCGAACCCACCGCCGGGAGCGCAATCCGGCGGTGGGTTTTTCTTTTGCGGCGAGGTCAGGACGAGGAACAAGGGGAGCCGGGACTTGGAATCAGATTCCAGGAACCGTATCTAAGCCATTGATTACTAGATTCTTATTCGATTTAGCTGGAGTCACTGAGAGTGAAATACGTAGAAAAACTTCGAGGTTGACATAAGGGGAGTCTGAGCCTAATCTATAGGAACTGACCGACCGGTCGGTTTCTACGAGCGGTCCCTGACTCTTCTCAAGGAGAAACACTGTGGCAGCGAAACTCTATTACGAGCACGACCAGAATCCAGCCGCTCTTAAGGGAAAGACGATCGCCATTCTCGGCTATGGCAGCCAGGGACACGCGCAGGCGCAGAATCTGCGCGACAGCGGCTTCAGCGTCATTGTGGGCCTTGATCCTGATCGCCCGTCGGCCAAGCAGGCGCGCGCAGACGGCATGACGGTGGTTTCTCCGGCGAAGGCGGCAGAGCTCGCGGACTGGATCCACATTCTGACTCCCGATGAAACGCAGGGCGCCCTCTACGCTGAAGCAATCGCGCCTCATCTGACTCCGGGCAAAATTCTGGGCGTGTCGCACGGATTCAGCATTCACTTCAAGACCATTGTTCCGCCCAAGGATGTCGACGTTGTGATGATTGCGCCGAAGAGTCCCGGCCATCTTTTGCGACGCATCTACACCGAAGGGCGCGGCGTGCCGGCGCTGATTGCGATCTATCAGGACGCGAGCGGACACGCGAAAGAATTCGCACTCGCCTACGCAGGCGGAATCGGCTCGACCAAGGCCGGCGTGATTGAAACAACTTTCAAAGAGGAAACTGAGACGGACCTCTTCGGCGAACAGGCTGTTCTTTGCGGCGGATTGACTTCGCTGATCAAGAAGGGCTTCGAAACGCTGGTCGAGGCGGGCTATCAACCGGAGATTGCATACTTTGAGTGCCTGCACGAAACCAAGCTGATTGTCGATCTAATTTATGAAGGCGGCCTGAGCCGCATGCGCGATTCGATCTCGAACACCGCCGAATATGGCGACCTGACGCGCGGCAACGTGGTTGTGAACGATTCGGCACGCGCCGCCATGAAGGACATTTTGAAACAGATTCAGGAAGGGACTTTCGCCAAGGAATGGATTGCCGAAAACAACAGCGGCTGCAAGAACTTTGGAAAGCTCCGAGCGGCGGAAAAAGCGCATCCGATTGAAATTGTCGGCGCTCAACTGCGCGGCATGATGTCCTGGTTGCCAGGCCAGAAGAAGGCCGCCGAACCTGCTACGAAGAAGGAAGAAGAGACCGTTCATGCTTAGAGGAGCCGATATCGTTCTCCGCTGCCTGCGCGCGGAGGGAGTGGACATGGTCTTCGGCTATCCCGGAGGCGCGATCATGCCGTTGTATGACGCGCTCGAGGGCAGCGGAATCCGTCACATCCTCTCGCGGCACGAGCAGGGAGCGGTGTTTGCGGCGGAAGGCTACGCACGTTCCACTGGCAAAACGGGCGTGGCGATTGCTACGAGTGGTCCCGGCGCGACCAATCTCGTAACCGGCATTGCCGACGCCAAGATGGATTCCGTGCCGCTGGTCTGCATTACCGGGCAGGTTCGCTCGATCCTGATTGGCAGCGACGCGTTTCAAGAGACTGACGTTTTTGGCATGACGCTGCCGCTCACCAAGTGGAGCCGCTTGGCGACGTCGATTGAAGAAATTCCGGACATCATCGCGCAGGCATTTTACTGGGCGCAGGCCGGACGTCCGGGTCCTGTGTTGCTGGACTTCCCGGTTGACTTGCTGAAAGCCAAGATGGAGTTCAAAGGGCCGTCCGCATTTTCCGTACCGGCGACTTCCAACGGACACGCCAAGCCGGATTTTTGGCCGAAACTGCAAACCCTGCTGCAAGGCGCGAAAAAGCCATTCGTGCTTGTGGGTGCGGGCGCGAAGCTCTCTGGAGCTTGCGAGGCGCTGACAGAACTTCTCGACACGCTGCAAATTCCCGCCTGCGCCACTGTTCACGGGTTGGGCGCCGTCCCTTCGCAAAAGCCTTACTACACGGGCATGGTTGGAATGCATGGCACAAAAGCCTCCAACATGGCGCTGCATGAGACCGACTTGCTGCTGGTGTTCGGAGCCCGCCTGGATGACCGCGTTACTGGCGAGCCTTCACGCTTCGCGCCCGACGCCAAGATTGTGCATTTTGAAATTGATCCTGCGCAACTCGATCGCGTGCGACCTTGCCAGTTGCCGATTGTCGGAAATCTGAAACAAACGGTTCCGCAATTTCACAATGAAGTACGTAGCGTAAAACTGCCTGACTGGAGCGAGTGGCGCGCGGTGGCGTGTGGCCCGGACCGCGCTGAAATCGATTCGACCGGCTTGTCGCAACCCGCGACGCGTTTCCTGGATGCTTTGTTCGAGCAACTGCCCGACAATTCCTTCGTTATCACCGATGTGGGCCAACACCAGATGTGGGCGGCGCAACGCTATCGCAAGAACTCACCGCGCGGATTTATTACATCCGGCGGATTGGGAGCGATGGGTTTTGGTCTACCCGCCGCAATCGGCGTACAACTCGCGAATCCGGACGCGTGCGTTGTTTGCATCTCTGGCGACGGTGGTTTCCAGATGAACCTGCAGGAACTCGCTACCGTCCACCGTCTAAAGCTGCCGGTGAAAATGGTCATCATCGACAACAAGTATCTCGGCATGGTGCGGCAATGGCAGCAGTTGTTCTACGAGCGCAACTACGCCGAAACCGACATGAGCGACAACCCGGACTTTGTGGCGATTTCGAAAGCCTACGGAATTCACGCTGCACTGCTTGGCGTGGACGCGGTTGCTGGCACGGTTGCTCCGCCTTCCACAGCTAAGTCTTTGTTCCGCTTCCTGCAATCGCCGGAGCCGGAATTACTGGTATTCGAATGCCCGAAAGAAGCAAACGTATATCCGATGGTGCCCGCGGGCGCGGCGCTTTCGGAAATGGTTTTTGAAGAAGAGTAACGCGCGAACGGTTCGAAACAAGATTCGAAACAAGAAAGATTAGAAACCACAGGAGCAAGACCATGACGCACCTATTTCGGATTCGCTACAACAACACACAGGGCACCTTGATGCGCATCTTGATGGCCGCCTCGCGACGCGGCCTGCCAATGCCCTACGTGCAGGCGATGCCATTTGACGGCGCACATGAAGCCCGCCTTCTCCTGGACGTGTCGGACAAACAAGTAGCACAACTCTATCGCGACTGGCACGGCACCGTGGACGTTTTGGCCGTGAGTTCGATGCAGGCCGCGGAAGAAGGCTGGGACGCTGCGATCGAAGCGGGAGCGCACATGCCGCCGGCATCGACACGAGTTGATGCACAATCGCGCTCGGCAATAGCGTAAGAGCTGTTCCTTCTAACTGCACGGGCGAGGACGCCCGTGCCTCCACTACCCTGTTCTCCTGCTATCATTCTGCTTCGGAAAACTTCTATGGACCCCAAACATCGCAGCCATTTCATCACCGATGGGCGTGACCGTGCGCCTGCCCGCGCCATGTTCAAAGCCATTGGCTTTACCGACCAGGATTTGCGACAGCCGCTTATCGGCGTGGCCAATACCTGGATCGAGACCATGCCGTGTAATTTCCATTTACGGCGCATCTCCGCCAGGGTGAAAGAAGGCATTCGTGCCGCGGGTGGCACGCCCATGGAATTCAACACCATCGCGATTTCCGACGGCGAAACAATGGGCACGGAGGGGATGCGCGCATCGCTGGTGAGCCGCGAGCTCATTGCCGACTCCATTGAGTTAGTGTGCCGTGGACAGCTGTTTGACGCGGTTGTTGCAGTGGTCGGTTGCGACAAGACGATTCCAGCCGCCGCCATGGCATTGGCACGCCTGAACATTCCGGGCATTGTCTACTACGGCGGGACCATTGCCCCGGGAAATTTCCGTGGCAAGGACGTGACGATTCAGGATGTGTTCGAGGCCGTAGGCGCCAATGCCGCAGGCAAAATGAGCGACCAAGATCTCAAAGCGCTAGAAGACGTCGCCTGTCCCGGCGCGGGCGCCTGCGGTGGTCAGTACACCGCGAACACCATGTCCACGGTGATGGAGATGATGGGCCTCTCACCCATGGGCTTCAACAGCGTTCCGGCCAATGACCCAACTAAGGACGACGTTTCCGTGGCGTGCGGCAAGCTCATCATGGATGTTCTAAAAGCGGGTATCTGCCCGAAGGACATGATCACGCGCGAGGGTCTCGAGAACGCCATTGCCGCCGTCGCGAGTACCAGCGGATCGACGAATGCCGTGCTGCATCTATTGGCGATAGCTCGCGAAGCAGGCATACCGCTGGAAATTGACGATTTTCAAACTGTGAGCGAACGCACTCCCCTACTAGCCGACTTGAAACCAGCGGGACGGTTTGTTGCGGCCGACATGCATCGCGCTGGCGGAGTGCGACTGCTCGCCAAGCATTTGCTCAAGGGCAAGCACGTACATGGTTCCGCGCGAACCGTGACGGGAAAAACGTTAGCAGAAGAAGCAGCTTCGGGATCGGAGACGCCGGGTCAGGAAGTGATCGTGCCACTCGAACGTCCGCTGAAAGCAACCGGTGGACTCGTGATTGTGCGTGGCAATATTGCCCCCGAAGGCGCCGTGGTGAAAGTCAGCGGACACGAGCGTCCGAATCATCGAGGTCCGGCGCGCGTTTTTGAATCGGAAGAAGATGCGATGAAAGCCGTGACGGGCAAGCGTATTCAGGCGGGCGACGTTGTGGTCATCCGCAACGAGGGTCCCAAAGGCGGCCCCGGCATGCGCGAGATGCTAAGCGTGACAGGCGCCATCATTGGCGAAGGTCTGGGCGAATCGGTGGCTCTCCTCACCGATGGCCGTTTCAGCGGCGCAACCCGCGGCTTAATGGCTGGACACGTTTCTCCGGAAGCAGCGCTGGGAGGCCCGATCGGAGCTCTCCGCGACGGAGATATCGTAGTGCTGGATGTACAGAAGCGACTCTTGCAGGCAGAAATCAGCGATGCAGAAATACAGCAGAGACTGGCTGCAGTGAAACCACTTCCGCCTCGCTACCCAAGCGGAGTATTTGCAAAATACGCTGCGTTGGTTTCGTCGGCGTCGCAGGGCGCGATCACAAGGCCGAAGTAGTCGCCATCGAGCGACTGATATGTCTACGGAACCCAGCCCCCCAACAAAAAATCCCTTGCCAGCAAGATTGCTCTTGCCAAAAGGGATTCCTCGCGTTGCTCGGAATGACAAGCTTACATCGTGATTAGCTCTAGAACGTTACCCGCACACCCAACTGCGCCGCAAAGGGAATGCCCACGGTTGTTCCAGGTCCGAAGAAGTCTCCCAACCCGCCTCCGGGGATTTCCAGTTGCTTCAAGCTTGTGACTGGCCCGCATGTGGGATTGCAGATCCCAGTGACGTTGATGCCATCGGGCGTAATCACTCCCGGCAGCGCGGATATATTGGCGATGAAGTTGGCCCCGGGGTTGTTTCGATTGAACAGGTTGAAGAACTCAGCGAACGGATTGACCTGCACGCGTTCCCCGATCTTAATGGGACGGCTCACACGCAGATCCGACTGGATGTAGGCGGTCCCGCGAAACGCATCGAGGGCGGTCGGGTTCCCGTTGATCGAGATTCTGCCACTGTTGGTCGAGTTGGTGATCGTGAACGGCCGGGCGCTCTCGGCCTGGGTAATAGTCGTCAACTCAAAACCGCTGGGCGCATGCACTGTTCCGGCGACCACAAAGCGATGCCGAACATCTTCGCCAGATGGGCCGTAGTCGCCCTTGGCAAAGGCATTCAGCGGATCGCACACGCCGTTCACATAGTCAAAGAGTTCGCCGAGCAAGCATCCCCACGTCTGCGCCTTCGCCAACGTGTAGTGAGCGGTAAGGCTGAAGCGACGCGAGACATTGCCCTGCACGCGGAGCATCAGAGCGTTGTAGCTGGACCGGTTGTCCGTACGGAAAACGTTGACGCCCATTGTAGTAATCGGATCCGTATAGGGGTACGCGCGGTACGCGTGATTCCCCGTTTCATGAGTGTAGTCGGCGCTCATCGTCCAGTGATCATCGAAAGCATGCTGCATGCCAGCAGTCATATGGAGCGCGTAGGGCGTTTTGTAGTTGGGATCGATCAGAGACGGCGGCGCGACGGAATTTGCGTTGACCGACTGGAGTGCCGCGGCCCATCCGCCTTGGGCAAGGTCGTTGAAGAACAGTCCGAAACCGGCACGAATCACCGTCTTCTCGCTCCCGCCAGGCGAATAGACGATTCCGAGTCGCGGCGCAAACTGCTTGCGGTCGTCGTGTGGAACGCGCGTGGGATAACCCAAATCAGCGAGCATCAAAAACGAAGGGTTTTGCGCTTGGCTCTGTCCCGAAGCCGTAAACAATCCGAACGTTGTCTGATACCGCAGGCCATAATTGACAGTCAGATGCCTGGAAACACGCCAGGAATCCTGCGCGTAGAGGGCGAGGCGCTGCACGTTCTGGGAGAAAGCGCCGTTGCCGGCAGGCGTGAAGTTGCAGGTGATGCCGGAAGCGGGAGCAGGACCCGGAGTACACTGCGATGCAGGCGTCGTGTAGTAAAACGGCAGCGGAGTCGTTTTGCCCCCGCAGTCCGTGGCAGTCGAACTCACGTAGCAATCCGGGTTAAACGGATATTGCGTGAACTGCTCGGCGGTCGCCGCGAACGCGCCGCTGAGCACCGGTTCGTGGATGAAATTCACTCCGAACTTCAGAGCGTGGCTTCCAGCAATGTGACTTAAATCGTAGCGAACCTGGTATTTGTCCTGATTGCGCAGGCTGGGGAATAGCGTAATCGGGGTTGCGAATTGGCTGTCGCCAAATGTTTCAAAACCGGAGACAGTCAGCGCCGTCGAACTAAAAGGGAATGCCAATGCAAAGCCCAGATTCGAATTGCGCGTCTGGGTTAGATGTAGCAGGCTGGCATCGAGCACAAGATTCCCAAGCCATGTCGGGCTGAAAGTGTAGGCATTGCTCAGGACTGTGTTCCAGTAATTGTTGTGCGTCGTCAGCCCCGTGGAAGGCAGCGTCGCCTGCTGGACCAACGCGTTGTGCGTCAGATAGCTATCTTGCGACGTGCGCAGGAACCACTGCGACGAAGACGACTGCGCCCAGTCAAAACGAATTGAACTGAGGTAGTCGCGGAACGGGATCGCCACATTTTGAGGTACTGCGATCGACGGGATTCCGGAAATCTGGCCATTCGCGGCCAACTGCGCCAGAGCATTGAATTGCGTAACGCTCGACGGACTGTAGGCGATGCTCGCATTTTCATGCACATGCTCGAAGGATGCGAACATCCAAAATTTGTCCTTCGCCAAGGGCCCGCCCAACGTGGCCACATAGTTCTGGCGGGAAAATGGCTGTTTCGGATCGGGCGCGGGATTCTCAATCGGAAAGCGGGCATTCAGCGAAGAGGCACGCTCGTAGAACGCACCCGTGCCATGCCAGTCGTTCGTACCGTGCTTGGTGGTAATGACCACGGAGCCGGCGGTGGTACCGCCGGTATCGGCATCTTCATTCGCAGTGCGTACGGCGAATTCCTGAATCACGTCGGGCGAAAGATTTTGCAGGAAACCGCCGATCCAGTCATCGGAGTTGTCTCCACCGTCGACGGACAACTCATTGTTCAAGCCCGAACTACCACCGGTCGAAACGGCGGTGATGCGCGCCTTAGTTGGATCGGAAGGTTCCACCGGCTCCGTGCCGGGTACGAGGTACGCGATGTTGGCGAAGCTCCGCGCCGCTAGCGGCAGAGTCTCAAGATCGCGGCTGCTGACAACACCCTGATGCACCGCACTCGCCGTGTCAATGGATTCCGTTGTGATCGAAGACGCCACGCCCTGCACGTTCACGGTCTCGTGGCCCGTCTGCAGCTCAAGTACGACGTTGACGTCGCGCACCAGGCTGACGGCGACTTCGACATCGGCGGCGGCATCAGCAAACCCTTTGGCGCTGGCGACCATACGATAGCGCCCGGGCAGGAGCCCTTCAATGCGGAATTCTCCGCGAGCATTCGCTGTCGCTTCGCGAGTCGTTGACGAACCAGCAGCCTGCACCGTGACGTGGGCGGAAGCCACACGGGCCCCAGTAGAATCTTGCACTTCGCCGCGCAGCGCGCCATTCGGGTTTTGCGCGAGCAGAGTCGAGGACATCGCCAAAATTGCCAGGAAAAGCAGGGCCGGGTTCAGCGAACGCAAACTACGGACGTTGAGAAGAGAGCGGGTCATGAATGAGCCATCCGAGTCAAAAGGAGTGGGCAAAACTACAGGGCAGGGGGAACTGTCCTTCAAAGAGTCTGCTCACTTTAGCGAATGGACCGCGACTACTACCAGCAGTCGTAGATAGGAAAGGGGACCGCTACTGCATCAGCAATTCGGTCAAAGCGTGCGCACCAGCCAGCATTGGGCCGTACAACAGGGCAAACAGTCCAGCAGCAACCAGCCCGGAAGTGTAGGACGTGCGCGAGCGAGCTGGTGCAGGCAGCGGCGCAGTCCAGGCAACCAGCCTCTCCACGCGATCTGGCACTGTGGTTCCGGAATGCAGCAAGGCCATGGTGAGTTCCGCGTTACCAGGACCCGCGGGAGCGTGAGCTGGGTTGGAAGAAACCAGGCGCGAAAGTTTGACCAGCGCAGCCGCCAAATCCAGAGCCTCGCCGGTATTAGAGACGGCCGCGTCATCGGCAGCGGCTTCCGTAGCATCGGCCCAAGCATGTTCAACCCCTTGCATGAACGGAAAAGCACACGCCCGGAAAAGAAGTCTTTTCAGATTGTCGCGGCGCTGCACATGGGCCATCTCATGCCGGATCACGGACTCCAACTCTGCGACGGACAGCGCCGCGGCCGCCGCCGGAGACATGAAGACGGCTGGCCGAACAATGCCCGCTACCGCGAAGGGCGGCGCTTCTTTGCCGACGCCGTTGGCGGTCAAAACCGGATTGGTACAGAACACGGGAACTTGCGCTTCACAACCAACCTCTCGCGCTCCCGTGCGCCAGGTCCGCACCACATGTGCGGTGCGTCCTAAAGCTTTCATCGCATTCCACAGACCCACGGCCAACATGACGAGACTTGCGGTTCCCAGGACAACGGGCAGAACCCGCAAGCGTTCCTCGCTCCATCGGGGCTCGAGCAGCAAGAAGGACGGTACTACGAACAGGAGTGTGATCAATGATGCTGCCGCTAGCGGCAGTATCCTGGCCAGAAACAGCAAATCCGCAGTTCGTCGTTCGGAGCGCTCGCGGCCCAGCGCGACAGCAGCTTTCCAACCCTTTGCTACCACAAGGGAAAGGAGAGCGTAGAACAGAAAGAACACAGAGAGGCTGACCGCTACACCGCGCAGAAAAAACATCAGCGCTCCTCCTTCTTTCTTGCTGCGAGCCCATTGGGTTCTGAGTCTTTGAGTTCCTGCCGCTTGCGTTCGATAAGCTCTTGGAGCTCATCCAGCAGCACGGAGTCGCGCTCAGAAACGATTTCGATCAGGTAGGAAAGCGGTAACGACGAGGTTTGCGAAGAATCAAAAATTTGTTGAATGGCCTCGCCTGCTACCGCACGCTGGATTTCGATTTGAGTCAGGCGCGGAGAGTAGCGAAATGCTCGGCCTTCCGCTGAGCGGTCCAGAAGCCCCTTTTTATAAAGGCGATCCAGCGTCGTCATCACGGTGGTGTACGCCATACCGGAACCGGCGTCCAAAAGCAGTTCTCGCACCGTCGCGTCCCCACGCTGCCACAAGGCCTCTAGAAGACGCACTTCCAGTGGACCCAAATTCGACCATGTCGGAACCCGAGATTTTAGGATCGATCTCATCGGAATTGTGCTCCACGGATTCTACTCCAGGCTCCGTGATCCGGCCACAAATTTTCTATGACGTCCGGCAAAAGGCCCGCCGAGCCCGGGTTTCCAGCCTCCCCAAGACCGGCAATACTGCTTGAAGAGTGCGCAGACTGCCTGCCTCAAAATGCAAAACAATGCAGCTTGACTCGCGCCGGGAGTTCTCCTATAGTGCTCTCTACTATTCGTAACCGTAGTGGCGGATTGCTTTAATTCCCTGACGCAAAAGCCACCTACGCAGATTCCATCTCCGAGATTTCCCCCTTGCCGGATGGAAGGATGTTGGACTCAATATTGCCCGAATTTTCACACTTAGCGGTAGTACGTCTGGTTCAGAATGTGTATCGTCGGCTCCTGCGTTGCCCTTTAACCCGAATGAAAACCACTTCAGCACGTATCTCGTTGTATCTTTCACTCGCCGGACTTCTGATCTCGTTTGCTCAGGGCCAAGAATCTGCGGAGGCGAAGCCGGGAACTTCCTCCACCGGCACGGACAAGAAAGTCGTTATTAAGGTAGGGACCGAGCAGGTCACGCAAGAGGAGTTCGAGACCGGAATCGGGAACTTCGAGGCCGAGAACGAAGAGAGCGCGCAGAAACAAAGGCGCAAACTCGGCGAAGACTATGCTTCTGTGCTCATGCTTTCGCAACGAGCTATCTCCGATCACGTCGACGCAACGCCTGAGGTAAAGCGACAACTTGAACTCCAGCGTCTCCAGATCTTGTCCAATGCGGAGTTTGACAGGTTGATGGCGCAGGCGAAGCCTTCGCCCGACGAAATTAAGAAGTACTATTCCGATCACGCTGCGGACTACGACCAAGTGTCGATTCGCAGGCTATTCATTTGGAAGCGCCACGATGCTAAGACAGGACCGGGTTTGCCCTCGCAGGAAGCCAAGGCCCGCGCGGACGCCATTCTGAAAGCATCGGCCGGCGGAAGCGGGGCCGACAAGCTGGCGGAACCGTTCAAGACTTCCAAGGATGGCTTGCTCGACGCGGCGCCTTCCAGCTTTCCGAAGGGCGAGTTACCGCCCCAAATGGAAAAAGTTGCTTTTGCACTTAAACCGGGAGAATGGGGCGAGGCGGAAGATACACCAGACCGCATCACTCTCCTTCAACTCGTGAAGCGCGACCGCCGGGATCTGCAAACCGTGTCGTCGCTAATCGAACAACGGCTGCAAGCGCAGAACATGCAAGCAGCCATAGACAAGATGAAGAAAAACGCCGGGATTTGGATGGACGGGGAATACTTTGGGACGGAGGCACCCGCTCCCGGCGCTGATTCGCGTGGACCCAGCCCGCCGCCCCAGGTTCAAAAATCCGCAAAATCGAAACAGGAGAATAGCAATGCAGAGGACCACTAGATTTAGCACGCCCTGCTACCTTGCGCTTCCGGCCCTTGTGCTGGCGGCGATTGTGCTTCAGCCAGCTTCGGCAAACGCTCAGATGACATCCGTGGGCATTAACTGCGCCGACGTTCAGAGACTACAACTCTTGAAGCAAGATAATATGCGCGCCGGTCAAGCCCTGATCGAATGCGGCATCGTGCAAGCAGGCCGTCAGGCTGAGCCCGACAGTGTGCCTCCTGCTCCGCCAAACGTTCAGGTCAGCAACCGCGCCTGCACGGACGGCCAAAGCTGCACCCACAGCGAGAACATGGTGTGGCAAAGCACGAAGGACAACAAAACCACCGTCGTCAACTACAACGACCACAACCCCGCTGACAACAACACCTATAGCGGAACATCCTACTCCACCGATGGTGGCGTGACGTTCCACGAAATTCATCCCGCTCCGTTTGGCAAGACGCACGGCCAGAACTTTGGCGATCCGATCGTCGTGTTCAACTCCAAGCTGAACAAATGGTTTGCTGGCGATCTCGTTTCCAACTCGTCGGGCCTGGATTGCGGTTTCCAGGGCATCGGGCTGTGGACTTCCCTCAACGGCATTGCCTGGACGAAGGGGTCCTGCCCACACGTTGGCTCCGCGGATGATCGCGAGTCGATGTGGGTCGACAACGAAACCACAAGCGCCCACTACGGACGCATGTACGTTTCGTTCAACGACTTCAACAACGGCGGAGCCTTGGACGTGGTTTACTCGGACAACGGTACGACTTGGGTTGGCCCAGTAGTCATCAGCAACACCGCGACCTTTATGCGCGACGTACAGGTTACCGGTTCGCCGCGCGGCGCTACCCGATTCGAAGGCACCAGCAGCACGGTTTTTGTTGCCTCCATGGATGAGGGCGGCGGCGGTTTCGCTACCCGTCAGAACGTTATTTTCAAGTCGCTCGACGGCGGAGCTACGTGGACTAAGTTCACTATGGGCGCTCGTTTCCCAGCGGTTGGTGATTCACTTTGCTCGAGCAACCCCTATTTCGCGGCCGTTAACCCCATCTGGCGCCACATGGGCTGGGGCGAACCGGCGGTTGGTCCGAACGGCGTCGTGCACTACGCTTTCGCCAGACGGGGAACCGTTGCTGCCGACAAAGGCGATATCTACTACACCAAGTCCAAGGACAACGGCAAGACCTGGTCCGCTGCGGTCAAGCTGAACACGGATAAAGACGCTGCTTTCAAAACACAGTGGATGCCTTCCGTGTCTTCCGACCAACTCGGCAAGGTTACCGTCGCTTGGTATGATCGCAGCGCTTCCACCGCGGCCTGCGTCAACGTATCCGACGCTGGCTGCAAATACCAGCGCATGGCTCGCCAGTCGAAAGACAATGGCACCACCTGGCTGCCGGAGTTCGCTGTCAGCACCGGCATCATCGCTGAGCCGGATCAACAGGATCCCGGAGTGCAAAGCTGCTACGCTGGCGATTACGACTACGACACCGCCAACAACGGCAATGCTTTCGTTACTTGGACCGATGGAAGCAAGGCTGTAGGTGGAGTACAGGTCCAGAACGTGGACTTCGCCAAGGTTCCGCTACCATAAGCAAGGCTGCGGGAATCACGAACCTGAAGAGGGTAGCCGATTTCGGCTACCCTCTTTTCTTGGTTGCTGCCAGATCCCGCTTCCCGAACTCAAAAAATCCTAATGTTCACTGCCGCAAACGAAGTCTGGTAGTAGTCCGCCCGCCTTGGTACCTTGTCAAAACTTCGAAGAAGCAGGCCAACTGCTGATTCTGTGAGAGAGCCCATCGGACTGGGTCCCGGTGGGTTCTCCACGGGGTCGAATTCAAACCGCGATCCAGATATAGAAGACCTCCGGACAATGCTCGCGGCATGTATTGCGTTGGGCTTTGTCGGTACCCTCGTAGCCCAGGAATACAAATACCTCGACGACGCCAAGCCGATGTTTGTGGCGGCCCCATCGGAGCGGGCCTTTTTCTGCCCACTGCCCTGAACACAGGTTCAGCGTATCGGCCAAAAACTAGCATGCTGGCGCGCTTCAAGGCATACTTAACAGTATGAATGCGACCCGTACAGCGCCAGCCCCGCCCGATTTCGATGAGATTGCCGAGTGGATTGAAGCATTTGACCAGATCGTCCGGCAGGACGGCCCCAGCCACGGAACAGCACTGCTCGAGGCCCTCGCCCAGCATGCCCGCAGCACGGACGTCGAAGTCCTCCCCATCAAGCACAACACTCCCTACGCCAATACCATCCGCGTTGAAGATGAAGTCCCTTACCCCGGCGACCGCGAAATTGAGCGCCGTCTTAAGAGCCTGATTCGGTGGAATGCCATGGCGATGGTGCACCGGCAGAATAAGGAAGATGCCGGAATTGGCGGCCACATCTCCACCTATTCCTCATTGGCTGCTTTGCTGGAGGTCGGATTCAATCATTTCTTTCACGCCAGCTATGGCGACCAACCGGGCGACCTCGTTTATTTCCAAGGCCATGCGTCGCCGGGAGTTTATGGACGTGCTTTTTTGGAAGGGCGAATCACAGAGGAACAAGTGCGGAATTTTCGCCATGAACTCCGCGATACGCCCGGCCTGTCGTCCTACCCTCATCCCTGGCTCATGCCAGATTTCTGGAAATTTCCCACCGTCTCCATGGGCCTTGGCCCGCTAAACGCGATCTATCAAGCCCGTTTCATGCGTTACCTGGAAAACCGTGGCCTCATCGCCAAGACTCCCCGCAAGGTCTGGGCCTTCGTCGGTGACGGCGAAACGGACGAGCCCGAATCCATGGGATCCCTCACGTTGGGAGCTCGCGAAAAGCTGGACAACTTGATTTTCGTAGTCAATTGCAACCTGCAGCGGCTGGACGGTCCGGTTCGCGGCAACGGCAAGATCATCAACGAACTGGAAGCGGCCTTCAGCGGCGCGGGTTGGAACGTCATTAAAGTGATCTGGAGCTCGGACTGGGATTCCCTGTTCGCTCGCGACAAGACCGGCCTTCTGATGAAGCGCATGGAAGAATGCGTCGACGGCGAATATCAGAACTTCAAAGCCAAAGGCGGCGCCTACCTGCGTGAAGTGTTCTTCGGAAAGTATCCCGAGCTGCTTCCCCTGGTCGAGCATATGACCGACGACGACTTGTTCCGCCTGCGTCGAGGCGGCCACGACCCGCAGAAGATCTATAACGCCTATAAGAAGGCCGTGGAAACTACCGGTCGGCCGACCGTAATTCTCGCCAAGACTGTAAAAGGCTACGGCCTCGGATCGGCGGAAGCGCGCAATGCGACTCATCAGGAAAAGAAGCTCAGCGATGACTCCCTGGCTGCCTTCCGGAAGCGCTTTGATATTCCGATTCCGGAAGTAGCTGCAAAAAAAGGACTTCCTTACAAACCCGCAAACGACAGCCCCGAGATTGTCTATATGCACGAGCGCAGAAAAGCGCTTGGCGGCTACATGCCAGTGCGGGAAGTTCCGAAGAAGAATTTTGACGCGCCGCCACTAGAGTATTTTGGGGAATCCACAGCCAGCTCCAAAGGCCGCGCCGTCTCCACGACGATGGGCTTCGTCAGCCTGCTGCGCAACTTGATGAAGGAACCCACCATAGGCAAGTTCGTTGTCCCGATCATTCCTGACGAAGGTCGGACCTTCGGCATGGAATCCATCATTCGCCAAGTCGGCATCTACGCCAGTCAGGGACAGCTCTACAAACCTCACGATCAGGATATGCTCCTCTATTACCGCGAAGAGAAGGACGGGCAGATTCTGGAAGAAGGCATCACGGAAGCCGGGTCGATGGCGTCCGTTACTGCCGCCGGGACGGCATACTCAAACTATCGCATCCCGATGATTCCGTTCTTTACTTACTATTCGATGTTCGGATTCCAGCGTGTCGGCGACGCGATCTGGGCCTTCGCCGATGCCCGCGGAAAAGGCTTCCTACTTGGCGGTACAGCTGGCAGAACGACGTTGTCGGGCGAGGGTCTGCAACATCAGGACGGACACAGCCTGGTTCTAGCCAGCACGGTCCCCACATGCGCGGCTTACGACCCTGCTTACGTTTATGAAGTCGCAGTCATCATTCAGGATGGCTTGCGACGCATGTACCAGGAAAAAGAAGACCTTTTTTACTACATCACGCTGTACAACGAAGACTACCCAATGCCCGACATGCCTGTCGGCAGCCGCGAGGGCATTCTGCGCGGAATCTACAAATTCAAGGCAGGCAGCGGCAAGGCAGTGGTTCAGCTTTTCGGCAGCGGCTCTATCTTGAACGAAGCGTTGCGCGCGCAGGAGATTCTGGAATCAAAATACAAAATCAGCGCCGATGTGTGGAGCGTAACCAGCTACAACCAGCTTCGCCGCGAGGCGTTGGAGACTGAGCGCTGGAACCGGCTGCATCCGGCAGAAGCACAGAAGCGTCCAACAATCCTCACGGTCCTCGAGGGCGCTGAAGGTCCGATTGTTGCCGCAACAGATTACATGAAAGCCGTTCCCGATCAGCTAGCCCCATGGATCGGTGGACGCTTAACCAGCTTGGGCACAGACGGCTTTGGGCGCAGCGACAATCGCCAACACCTGCGCCAGCACTTCGAAGTCAATGCAGAAGCCATTGCTGGGGCCGCACTTTCGCAACTCGCCCGCCTCGGCAAATTTGACGCCAAGAAAGCGCAGAAAGCTCTTGCCGAACTGGGCCTGAATACAGAGAAGGGCGATCCAGCGAAAGCGTAGCAGCTTAGCCCAGCCACGAATCACGTGGGGACAGCCGCCCTCGGCTGTCCGAGTAGGATCACTGAATTCTTCCAAGGGGGGCAGGGCTCCTCGCCTGTCCCTGTGAAACTACTTGTGGCCACGGTATTTAGAGCTGTTCGGGGGGCTGAAGCCCAATTTTTGGCGGCTCCCAACGCCACTCTTCGGTTGCGCTCAGGGCAGGTTTCTGAAGCCGTGACCTACCCCGAAACCATTCGTGAGACCAGTACTATCCCACCGCAGACGAAACAACCCTTGAACTACGGCCGGTAAATCTGCACGTTGTTGTAGACAGTTCCCGTGAAGACGCCTCCGGTGCTCGATCCGCCGAAGCAATACAGCAGGTTGCCAACCGTAGCGTTTCCAGGCACCACCACCGCCTGCGGCATCGGAGCGAGAGTCGTCCATTTCTTCGTCGTGGCATTGAACGATTCCACTACGCTCAGCGCGGAACCATTCGATCCACCGCCAACATACAGTTGCCCGGTAATGGCGGAAGTACAGCTCCCGGACCGGGCTGTCGGATCCGCCACCAGCGTCGTCCACAGGTTCTTGGAAGCGCTGAAGCCTTCGTTATCGCCCGTAAAGCCGGAATTGCTCAGGCCACCCGTAGCCACAATGGTGCTGCCCAGCAGCCCCACATTGATATCGGACTTGGCCACCAACAATGGCGCTTCCGTGGACCAGGCATTCAGCGCCGGGTTGTAGCGAAAGACCGTCGTGACCCTGCCAGGCCCTGGGACGTAGCCGCCTATGACATAGATAAAGCCACTTGCCGCGACGGCGGTCACACTGTCGGTCGCTGTCGGCAACGGAGCTTTCGTAGTCCAGGTGTTGGTCGTGGGATTGTAGGCCTCCACAACCGACAAGACCCCGCCCCCAGTCGCGCAGGAGGCATCGCAGCCGCCGATGACATAGAGAATGCCGTTGACCACGGCGGACGCGGGGACAAAGCGCGGGGTTGGCATGGGCGCGCCCGTCGTCCACTTGTTAGTTGCGGTATTGTAGATTTGGTTGGTGCTCACGACGGTGCTGCTTGTCGCTCCGCCAACGATGTAGACTTTCGTGCCGATAGCACCGGTAGCTGGCCCCTGAACCGCCGTCGGCAACACTGCGCCAGCCATCCACGAATCATGCACGGTAAAGCTCTGCGTGCTAGTCAGCGTCGTCGAGCCAGTGGTGACAGTAACCTTGCCGGTCTGCGCTCCCACAGGCACTGTAGCCGTGATGTACGTCGAACCCGTGAGCACGATCGATGTTGCCGCCACCCCGCCAAACTTCACCACGGAACTGCTGCTGAAGCCCTGCCCGAACATGCCAATCTGGTCGCCAGCCTTGCCCGAAGTCAAAGCCAGCCGCAGGAATGGCGCGGCGCCAATGTTCAGACTGTAGACCGCTCCATACGACCCTCCGCTTGGGCCGTAGAAAGTGTCTCCATACAAGAGACCGTTCGTGTTCTGAACCAGCGCGGCACCAGGGTTCCCGCCAACAGCAACGCTGTCAAACAGGTATACGGTCGAAAAGACACCTTTCGCCGTCACCTTGAAAATGCTGCCGAGACCCATGCCGCCAATGCCTCCGCCGTGGCCGCCGAAGACATTAATTCCGTAGAAGTTGCCGTCGGTGGCCTGCACGAGCGCAACTTGCGGACCCATGCCGTCGGTCGCCGCCAACAAGCTGTGGAGAACGGTGACCGTCCCGCCCGCAGTCATCTTGAACACCACGCCATTGTTGTTCGTACCACCCACGTAAGTGGTTCCGTAGAAATTGCCATCCGTCCCTTGAATCAGACCACCAACGGGTTGAGCGCCGTCCGTGCTGCTGAAAGCGTGAAGAGTGGCCAGCTTGCCCAAGGTGCTGATTTTGAAAGTGGTTCCGAAGTTGTGAATTCCACCGCCAGATGTCGTTCCATACAAATTCCCGTCGGTTCCCTGGACCAACGACCCTTCAGGGTTGAAGCCATCCGCACCCGCTGTGAAAGAATAGAGAATGGTCAACGTTCCGCTGGGTGTGAGTTTGTACACCGCTCCATCGTTATGCGCACCACCCGTGTATGTCACCCCATAGAAATTCCCGTCGGTGGCCTGAGTTGGGGGCGCAACGGGACCAGCGCCATCTCCGCTCGTACCGGTAAACGAGTGAAGAATTGTGAATGTGCCCGTGGGCGTAACCTTATACACGATTCCCTGACCACCGGAGCCTCCGGCAAAACAGGTGCCATAGAAATTCCCGTCGCTCCCCAAGCCGACCCCCGCGCTGCACGAGGTGCCATCGGTCGGCAGGAACTTATATGGGACGCTCTCCGTTCCCGAGGGCGATACCAGGAATACACCGCCGTCGTTATTGGTGTCCTGCGAGAATGCCGTCGAACTATAGAGGTTCCCGTCGCGCCCTTGCACCATGGCGCTTATGGGCAGTGGATTAATCACATCACTGGTGTGGGAGTTGAAGGTGTAGATGACGGTGGGAGTTTGCGCCGAGGCGACAAATGGCAGCGTCGTAAGAATGAGGGTGAGCAGGGTGAGTAAGCGACTCGTGGATAGAAACGACAACTTGACGAATGTGGGTTTCATTGCGATCTCCTGGAAGCGTATGAATCTAAGGCTAGTTACGGGAACAATTCGCCCAAACCCTGGGCCCTGGCCGCATCCCCCGTTAGAGCCGTAGCAATCCGTTTCGAGCTTCCCTATAATCAGGGGGCCGTACTTCCCCTGCAACAGGCACTACCCGGCACTACCCGGCAAAACCCGACAATCCATGACAGCTGCAGGAAATACCGCGCCCGGAAGCCGCCGCCGTCTCGATTCCTGGAAGGAAATCGGCGCTTTCTTTGGCCGCGACGAGCGCACCGTCAATCGCTGGGAGAAGGAACTGGGGCTGCCGGTTCACCGGCTACCGGGAAGGGCCAAGGGTCCCGTATACGCTTATGCCGATGAGCTTGCTGCTTGGATGGCGACGCCTCATGAGAACGGGGCGCTCATGGCGGAGCCGGATTCAGCGGCGTCGCCGGAGAGTGGCCTCACGGCCGAAGATGTCCCGGCTTCCCCTCAGTTGGGCCCGGTGCTGGTGCCCGCGTCGACCGTCCATTCCCAGCCCGAACTGCCTTTGCAGCCCGCTCGGAAAGCCGGACTCGCCTGGATGACGACGGGCTGGTTCGTCGCTGGCGGGATATTGGCGGTGGCTGGCGTGCTGGGTTGGGTTTTGCTCCACGGATCGGGTTCGTTAGAGACGAGGAATGCTAACAGTAAGGCTGCTCACAACACCTCTGGCGTTGTTCTGGCGTCGACGCCGCCTCACAACCCCGAAGCTGAGCAGCTTTACCTCAAGGGCCGCTACTACTGGAATAGGAGAACGCCGGATGATTTGACCAAGGCAGTCGACTTTTTCACCCAAGCCATCGTCAAAGATCCGGGCTACTCGAATGCCTACGTTGGATTGGCGGACTGCTATAACCTGTTGCGCGAATACACATTGATGCCGCCGTCGGAAGCCTATCCGCGCGCGCTAGCCGCGGCGCAAAAGGCCGTGGAACTCGATGATAAATCCTCCGAAGCGCACGCCTCGGTGGCTTTCGCCTCGTTCTATGGAAGGTGGGATGTGGCTACCGCGGACCGCGAGTTTCAACGTGCGATTGAGCTCGATCCCGATAATGCCGTTGCTCACCACTGGTACGCCACGTACCAGGCGATGCTACGTCGGCTTCCGGAGTCTTTGACGGAAATCGACCGTGCCCAAGCACTGAATCCGACATCGACATCGATTCTGGCGGACAAGGGAGACCTTCTCCTGGTTGCGGGAAATACGGACGAAGCCCTCGCACTGCTGAAACAGATGGAAGCCACCGACCCGAATTTTGTTTCCATCCCGCGCTACCTGAAGAACGTGTACTTTGCGAAGTCAGACTACCCCAACTTCCTGGCTGAATGGCGGAAGGAGGCTGTTTTGGTGCATGATGCGGCGTCGCTCGCGCTCGTCACCGACGCGGAGAAGGGCTATGCTGCCGGCGGAGAAAAGGGCATGCTGGAGAGAATTCTGGCTTTGCAAAAGAAGCTCAACGCCAAAGAGCTGGTCTCGCCATTCGACGTGGCCCGGACTTGCGCCCTCCTCGGGAAGCAATCCGAAGCGTTACGGTACTTGAAACTCGCCTATGACAGGCGCGACCCGCTCCTGATCTCGGTCAAGGCTGATACGGGTTTTGACAGCCTCCGCGAGGACGCTGGGTACCGCGACCTGCTGGCCCGCATCGGCTTACCTCAGAACTAGGCGAAACGGAACTCGTATCCCATAGCGGGGTTTACTGCTGTTGCTGTTGTTGCTGTTGTTGCTGTTGCTGCTGTTCCTGCTCCATCCGCCGGTTGGCTCGCGCAAAAACCGGAACCGTGCGCAGGATGATACTGGGAGCCATCTCCGCCGGGGGAGGCGCATTCGCCGGGCTTACGGTGACCGCAACGCTGAGTTCGCTCCGCGCGTCTCCTTTGAAGATACCCCTCGTGGGGGGTATATCGGCGTAGTCCCGACCGATGGCAACCTGGATGTGGCGATCTCCTCCGACAGAGTTGTTCGTTGGATCAAACGCCGTCCAGCCAACACCCGGCACCAGAGCTTCAACCCATGCATGGGAAGCGCCCTCTTGCGTAGTCCGCTCTAACTCCCCTTCTCCCTCGGAGCGAAACAAGTATCCACTCACGTAGCGGCACGGAATCCCCAGCGACCGTACAAGGGCGATCATGATATGGGCGAAGTCCTGGCACACTCCCTTTCGCGCTTCCAGCGCCACGTCAATGGGAGAATCCACACTCGTGCTATTCGGAACATAGGCGAATGCCGTGTAGATCGCCTGATTCAATTCCGCGAGTAACTCCAGTGGAGTCTCGCGTCGCTCGCAGCGGAGTTCACGAGCCAGGCCGGTCAGCAAATCCGTAGGTGTTGCAAAGGTGCTCGGCAGCAACATCTCCCAATAATCTCCGGCCGCAACCTGCTCGTCCAAGGCCGCCCAATCAGCGGCTTCGGACAGATCCAGAGAAGCCGTATCAGTTTCCACCACCGCGTTCGCGGTGATCTTCAGGTGCGCATGGCTTTGTGCGATATCGAAGTGGTGGACCGTATTTTGCAGAAAGTCCCGGTGTTCCATGATGTTGGCCGCGGGCTCGACATCGAGATGGAACTTGAGGCACCGCTGCCGCGAGTCCGTGCGCGGTTGCATCCGCACTTCCATGATGCTCTCGCGCACAGGCGAGTCATAGCGGAAGGTAGTGGTATGGCGTATGGAATAGATCACGATTACCCTCCTTTCTGGCTTGGGCACGCAACAACCTAACCGACCATCGCTGACTCAATCGGATAGTCGAAATAGATCTGATGGATCGCGGCGTGCGCCTGGTTGCATTGATCGTTGATGCTGTTCAGGTATGCCTTCGCCCCGTTGGCCACAATCTCGTCCATCTGGCTGAAGCTGAGCGTCGCGCGCAAGCGCCCTGCAAGTCGAACCGGCTGCTCCGCCTTGCGTTCAGTCAACGCCGCGATCGCCTGCAACGACGTGTACACCATGTCGACGGAGAATCTTACGGCGTGAGGGAATTTCGGGTTGAGCAAAAGAAATTCCGCTACCCATAGTGGCCGTAACTCTGCCGTGTAGGTCTTGCAGTAAGCCTCAAAGGCCGCGCAAGACTTGAGTAGTCCAACCCATTCCAGATAGTCTTCGTTCTCGACGGCTTGGTCGGAAGCTTGGTCCGCAGCAGCATCCCCTGCGAGGTCGTACCGCAAATCCAGACCGCCCGCTGTCTGCGGCAGACGGTTCAGATGCGTTCCAATTAATCGAGCCACGGCATCCGCGCGTTCCACAAATCGACCCAGTTGGATGTAGTACCAGCCTTCTCCATGGCTCATGGTGGAGTCCGTCACTCCCTGGAAAAGATGCGCGCCTTCCTGCACGGAACGAAAAAACGAGTGGGAATGCCGCAGCCACGCCTCACTCGGTTCGGTGCTGTTGATTTGGAGATAAAGCCTGTTGAGTTGCTCCCACATCTCGGTGCTACATTGCTCGCGAACCTGCCGCAGGTTTTCGCGCGCCGCGGCAACGCAGGAAACAATGGACGAAGGATTCGTTCGATCCAAAGCAAGAACGTAAATTAACTCCGAGGCCTCGATCTTGCCGCGGGCTGGAACCGGCACTCGCGCGGCTTCCAGTAACCGCGCCCACCGGCCTGACCCCGATTCCGGGGATTGATCGAGGCGCAACTGCAAGTCGACATCGATCAGGCGAGCGGTGTGCTCGGCCCGTTCAAGGTAGCGGCTCATCCAGTACAAACTGTCCGCTACGCGCGAAAGCATCGTAATCTCGCCAGCTGCCTTCATGCTCGCAGCACCCATGTGTCCTTGCTGCCTCCGCCTTGCGAGGAGTTGACCACCAGCGACCCGCGGCGCAATGCGACACGTGTGAGCCCGCCGGGGACCAGCGTCACGTTTTCCCCATACAGAATGTAGGGGCGAAGGTCAACATGGCGGGCTTGCACTTCGCCATCCAGAAAACACGGCGCTCGCGAGAGGCTCAAGGTCGGCTGCGCAATGTAGTTACGCGGCTCGGACTGGATCCTCGACCGGAATTCTTCCCTTTCTTGCGCCGTGCTTTGGGGGCCGATCAGCATGCCGTAGCCTCCGGATTCGCCCACCGCTTTCACCACGAGCTCGCCCAAATGTTCCAAAACGTAGTTCATCTGCGACTTGTCGTTGAGCAGATAGGTTGGAACGTTGGCAAGAATCGGCTCTTCGCCCAGATAGTACTTGATGATGGCCGGGACATAGGCGTACATGGCTTTGTCATCTGCGACTCCGGTTCCGATGGCATTGGCCAGTGTCACGTTGCCCGCGCGGTAAGCGTTGAAAAGACCGGGCACGCCCAGGCTGGAGTCGCGGCGGAAACAAAGGGGATCGAGAAAATCGTCATCGACGCGGCGGTAGATCACGTCCACCCGACGAAGCCCCGCCGTCGTGCGCATGTAAACAATGTTGTCGTGGACGAGCAGATCGCGCCCTTCGACTAGCTCAATACCCATTTGCTGCGCCAGAAACGTGTGTTCAAAATATGCCGAATTGAACACGCCTGGGGTCAACAGGACAATTGTCGGTTCATACCGTGAAGCGCGATTCTCTGGGGTCAGCGAACGCAGGGTCGCCAGCAGCGCCTGCGGATAGTGATCGATCGGCCGAACACCATAATCCCGGAACAGCGTGGGAAATACTCGCTTGAGAACCTTGCGATTCGCGAGCATGTAGGAGACGCCGCTCGGCACACGAAGATTGTCTTCCAGAACGGCAAAGCTGCCATCGGGCAGCCGCACGAGATCGCTGCCGCAGATGCTGACGTAATTCCCGCGCGCCACTTTTAGGCCGCGCATTTCCGGACGGAAATGCTTGCAGCTATACACCAGCTCGCGGGGAACCACTTTGTCCGCCAGAATGCGGCCCTGGTGGTAGATGTCGCCAAGGAATAGATTCAGCGCCGTTATGCGCTGCGTGAGTCCCCGCTCGACCTTTTGCCATTCCTCCCCGGGGATCGTTCGTGGAAGCAGATCGTTCGGGAACACGCGCTCGGTCCCCTGCTGGTTCCCATAGACGGTAAACGTGATTCCTTGGTGCAAGAAAGAGAGATCGGCTGCCTGCTGGCTCTTGCGCAGTTCCTCCGGGGGCAGTTCCAGCAAGGTCTTATAGAGGCCTTGATAATGAGCCCGCGGACGCCCGGGTGCCTCGAACATCTCGTCGTAGGCCGCATCGAACTGGTAGTTGCGAAATGGAGGCTGCAAAAAGGCCTGGATTCCCCCCGGGATCGCGGTCAAGCGGTGCGAAATATCGCGCGGTCGTGGGTGCAAACTGGGCACCCGAAGGACTCTAAGCCCTACAGAAAGCCAAGTCCAATCAATATTCTTTATTGAGGGGATGAGTTTTTCCGTGCAAAAACCGGCATCCGCGCGCGCCCAGCCGTCGGATCCCCCACGGCGGGGTGCAGCTATAATGAACCGCTGCCCGAATCCATACCGTAGTGCTTCCCGGAGATTCCTGATGCCTCATTCCCTGCGCCTGTTGATCGTGCTCTTGATAGCGACGCTACCCGCAGCGGCCGCTGCGCCCAGTCCCCTCGCATTCGAAATCTCTTTCCCGAGAGAACTTTCAGCGAGTCCTGTGGACGGTCACATCCTCCTCATCATTTCCAGGGACGACAAGGAAGAGCCCCGCTTCGGCGTCGGTGAGGGCATTGAATCGCAGCAGGCGTTTGGCTTGGACGTAGACACTTGGCAGCCCGGCACGGTCGCCCGGGTCGACGCATCCGCTCTCGGCTACCCGCTGGAAAGCCTGCGGGATCTGCCTCCGGGCGATTACTACGTACAGGCGGTTCTCAATGTCTATGAGGCGTTTCATTTAGGCAACGGCAAAACCGTGAAGCTTCCTCCCGACAAGGGTGAGGGCCAGCATTGGCAGACGAAGCCTGGAAACTTCCTCACCAAAGTTCAGAAGATGCACTTGGACGGCAAAGCGTCTGGCGTAATCCGCATTGCTTTTGACCACACCGTTCCAGCACTCGAAAAGGAACTCGCCGACGTAGAAGGGCAAATCGACTGGCGCATGATCACGCAGCCGGACAACGGCGAGGAAAACAAATGGGTGAAGCATGTTCGCGTAAAGAGTGAGCTGCTCACGAAATTCTGGGGGCGACCGACCGAGATCAGCGCCGTGGTGCTCGTGCCGGACGGTTGGGAGGAGCATCCCGACGCGCGCTACCCGGTTCTGATTGATGAGGACCACTATCACCGGCACTTCTTTCCCAGCTTTCGCACCATCCCCCCAGACCCCGGCTTGAAAGACACCGCGGATGGGGTCAACAAGGAAAGAGAACTGCAGGGGTTCGGCTGGAATCTATTCCAACATTGGACCAATGGTAGATTGCCTCGCGTGCTAATCGTGATGCCTCAGCACGCCAACCCCTACTTCGACGACTCCTATGCAGTGAACTCAGCGAACCTCGGCCCTTATGGAGACGCGATCATGCATGAACTGCTGCCAGCGGTCGAAAAGCAGTTTCGCGGCATCGGGCAAGGATGGGCACGCGCCGTATATGGCGGCTCCACCGGCGGTTGGGAAGCACTCGGCCAGCAAGTGTTTTACCCCGACGATATCAACGGAGCATGGATCGGCTGTCCTGATCCGATCGACTTCCGCGCCTACGGCACCGTCAACATCTACGAGGACACCAACGCCTATTTTCGGGAGGGCCCGTTCCTGAACGTACCAAGACCGGAGAAACGCAAGCCGAACGGCACCATCGATTCCACCATGGAACAGGACAACCGGTATGAACTGGTGCTCGGCACCCACAGCCGTTCCGGCGAGCAGTGGGACATCTGGCAAGCAGTCTTCAGCCCGATGGGCGACGATGGGTATCCTAAGCCCATTTGGGACAAGCGCACCGGCCAAATTGACAAGGCCGTCGCTGCCTCCTGGCGCGAACACTCCGACCTCACCTACATCATGAAGCGCGACTGGTCCACCCTTGGACCGAAGCTCGCGGGCAAACTGCACTTTGCCGTCGGCGATATGGATACCTGGTACCTTAACAACGCGGTTCACCTGACCGAATCCGTGCTCACCGACCCGAAGCTGCAGCCCGCCGCGAACGCGACGTTCAACTATGGCCCGCTGCAACCACATTGTTACCAAGGCACCCGACTGGATGCCCCGCAAGTTGAGAAGCTGAACGCCTTCCCGGCGCAGATTTGGCGAATGGTCCAGCACATCGAAGACACCGCCCCGGCTGGAGCTGATGTAAAGAGCTGGAAGTACTAGAGGACTCCGCCCTAGACTCAAGGGGAGTCGAACGCCGCCCGTCACCGCGTGTGACGTGATCCCGGTCACACGCGCCTGTGACAGCGGGCGTGGGTTCTCCAACCCCGACAACGCTACATTAACAGTAAGGTCGGCTCGGGCTGTAGCTCCGCATTTCCCGCGGCCAGCCGCCTCGAAAGCGGTGTCCTGATGAAAAACGCGCTCCTGGATTTACCTCCCGACAACGTCTGGCTGGCGCCGCAAGCGTACGTCCTTGGCGGAGTGTGTCTCGCGCTCGGTTTGGCCTTTGGATTTCTCTTGCGCGGTTCAGAAGCCCCCGCAGCCGCTGGAACGCCGCCTTCGGCGCAGGTTGCAACACCGAGCGCCGGCGGCCACCACCCAACCCCCACCATTGAACAAATGCGTGAAATGGCGGACAAACAGGCGGCCCCGCTCCTGGAGAGTCTGAAGACGAAACCCAATGACGCGGGGATCCTGGCACGGGTTGCGCGGATCTACGAATCAACCCACCAGTTTGGAACTGCTGCGGCGTACTTCCGAAAATCCTTGGCTGTAAATCCCAAGAATGCGGCGATCCGCTCGGAGCTTGCGTCATGCCTTTACTACGGCGGCGATACCGATGCTGCCATTCACGAATTAGAACAGACATTGAAAGTACAGCCGAAAGACCCGGATTCCCTTTTCAACCTTGGAGTCATTCGATGGAAAGGAAAAGACGACCCCAATGGAGCTTTAGAGGCCTGGGAAAGACTCTTAAAGGTGCATCCGGAGTTGGACGAGACCAAGAAGTCCCAGGTTCAGAGCTTGATCGCGCAAGTGAAGCAAACCCACCCGGCTCAATAGTCGGGAGAAATGAACCAATGTAGAGGAGTCACGATGTCTGCCAACAACAAAATACCTTCATCTCGCCATTGGAGCAGCACCCAGGCTTATGCCTTCGCCGTTGTTTGCCTCGTTGTCGGAGTCGCATCCGGCTGGGTTATCCGCAGCCCTCATGCCGCCTCACGGCAAGCTGCTGCTGGTATCAATGCAACGACCGCGAGTGTCCCGGCCGCATCCCAATCGCAGTCAACATCGCAGTCAACGCCCGGACAATTGACCGGGACGGCAGACACGCAGGCTGCGCCTCTACTGGAGCAGCTCAAGTCAGACCCGAAGAATCCCGACCTTCTCGCCAAGATCGGAAACACCTACTACGATGCTCAGCAGTTTCTTGCTGCCATCGAATACTACCAGCGCAGCCTGCAGGTTCGGCCAGCGGAGGTAAGCGTTCGCACCGACCTCGGCACCGCTTACTGGTACACGGGCGATCCCGATACAGGCATTCAACAGCTGAACCAAGCCCTCACCTACGATCCGAACAATGCCAATGCGCTGTTCAATCTGGGAGTGGTGAAGTGGCAGGGCAAGCAAGATGGCAAGGGCGCGCTCGCAGCCTGGCACAAGTTACTGGAAGCCGATCCAAACTACGAAAACAAAGATAAGGTTCTGGCATTCATCGCTGAGGTTCAGAAGCAATCGTCCGTGAAGCCGTAAAGCTTGGTTCATGAATACTGTGGAGCCCTGGAAAGCGCAGGTTTCATCCCCCGCTACGTAGGGACGGCCGCCCTCGGCCGTCCGGGTGGGGGTCCCCACGCGCTATTTCTGGCTCCAGAGACAACGTTTTTCAAAGCTTGGAGAACCGTTTGTGAAACAAAGTTCAAAGATATCGCACAAACATCTTGACTTAAGAACCGTTCCGCTCGGAGAATGGTAGTTAGGTGATCACAAGCGCTTGCGATCACGCTACCAGGCTCCTTGCCGCGATACAGACCATGCACGGCAAAAAGCCGCAAAAATGTGCCGGACGCGCAACTCGCCTTTGTAAGTCCAAGCAATAACTGGACTTAGCCAGCCAACCGCGCATCCGGGCAGCCAAAAAGGAATCGCTCCAGGCGCCGGTCTTAGCCCGCGTATAAGTCCTGGCCCGATTCTGCAACACCCAGGAAATCGTCCCCAGGCACCGGTACGAGTCCGGCATAGGCCCTGGCCGATTTCCGTAGCGCACTGCTGTAACGCGGCGGGAGTACTGTTCGCGGCAAGGGGCCATTTATGAAATTACATCCCAACCCGATCCGCCAGCGTGGAATTCCAATTCCGGATGCTTGGACTGTTGTGTGCCCAGGGGAAAGTTCGCCTGTTCAAGAGCCTGCCCTGAGCGAAGTTGAAGGATGACGCCAAAGCTTTAGAGAATACGGGCTTTGGCCCCCGAGGTACCGGTCGTCTTGCGACCTGTTGATGAAATCAGTTCTAACTATTAGTGCGTTACGCCATGGCACTGCAGCGTGCAAGTATTCGTACCCTGGTTGTACGAAATTGGTGAGGCGGCATTCCGGCCCACCACATTCAGGTCAAAATCCACCATCCGTGCGCCCGTTGGATTCGCTGCCGTAGCCTGCATTCCATGAGCGGTGTGACATACCGAGCAGGAGAACCCATCGTTCGAAACGTGCGACTTGTGCAGCGCCCATGAGGCTGGGGTCATAACCACGGAGAGGTCGTGGCACTTGGCGCACAAGCCGTAGGGTCCATTTACGCTCAGATCAGGGTTTGGACTCACGTTGATGGTAATCGGCGTCCCGGGGCCTCCCGGAGCTTGGCTCGCCAGATAATTTCGTTCCAAAATGTGAGGCCACTTCGAACCGTGCGGGCCGCTTGGGCCAGTGCCGCCGAACTCGCGATTGTCGTCGCTGTTGTGGCAGTCCGTGCAGAAGATCTGGTTTCCCATTGTCCGGCCTTTCGTCGTGGTGCCGGAGAGGTCCAGCATCGTCAGCAGCAGGCTGGGCTGTGGCGATGGGCTCATGCGAATGTGCATCACAGGGTGGCTCGACTTGGCGGTCACATCCATCTGCGTAAGCACGTTCAACGGATCCCCAGCGGCTCTGGCGGGCAGATAGCCATCGATAGGATTGGCTAGCTTCCCTGCACTGCTTCCGTGGCATCGCAAGCAGTTTTCATACTGGTTGATGGCTGGAGTTACCGCAGTGATGCCGTCAAGCGCCACGCCCGTAGTACCAGTCTGCGAAATTCTTAACCCAGGAGGATTACTAAATGCAACCACCTGCTGGGACCCGTGCGCGTTGTGGCAATCCACACACGTAGCATGTCGATTGTTGTTGAGCAGCGCGGTCTCCGCAGCATCGTGGGCGTTCGTGGGACTAGGAACGGGGTGTGCGCCGGGTTTGCTCAACTCCGCAAAGATGTTGGCCGGCGTCGGTGAAACGTTGGAACCTCCACTGTGGCATCCCAAACAGGCTTGCGCGTCGAGCCCCCGCACCAGGCGCGACGGGCCTTGCGCATTGTGCGGCGCATGGCAGGAAATGCAGGAATTCCCCATCACCGTTCCGTAACTTCCCAACCCTGCTTGTCCGGATACGTTGTTGGAGGCCGTAGCATGAATGCTCGCGCCCCATCCCGCCAGCGGATTGGTGAACGTGTTGCCGTTGACGGCGGTCCGCTGGGGATCGTGGCATGCGAGACAGATTTGTCCGTTAGAGCCATCGCGCACCAGAAAGTTCATCGAAAGCTTGTCGGTCGCCTGCACGTGCGGATTGTGGCAGGAAGTGCATTCCACATTTTGGTGGATGAGCTGCACCGCTCCCGTCGGATCGGCCGTTTTGCCTTGCGACACAAGTGTTGAGACTAGATCAATGTCGTCCTTCATCGGCAGAACCAGGCTGAAGGGATGCGAGCTCTGCAAGATCGTTCCAAATTTGTCGGGAGCGTTCATGCCGCCCGTCATCGCCAGTTTGCCGAAGAGTACTGTATCGCCGGGGGCGATTGTGCCGTCATGACAACTGAGGCACAAGCCGCTCTGGCTGCCGAGTGGCAACTGCGCATTGCTCTGCTGGCCGTAGGTTGTGCTCTTGTACGTGGTGTAAGACTGGATCGAGAGCTTTTGATTCCACAACGGGACCATGTTGCCATTGCCGGAATGCGGAACGTGGCAATAGCTGCAGGAACCAGACCGGCCGCCTTGAATCGGCGCAGGAGAGCCCGGGCTGAGATCGTGCATGCCCATGACGTCTCCGTTGATCACCTGGGCCGCCATCGGCGCTGCGAGGAGCAGTATTAGTAAGAGGAGCCGGTACTTCATTGCGTTCCTCCCTTGACTGCCTCTGGCTTCTGGCCGTGATACTGAAAGACTTGGACTCTTCGGTTATAGGAATCCACTACGAACACCCGATCCTCGTGGTCGATGTGCACTCCCGAGGGCATCCGAAACTCACCAAACCCCGTCCCTTGCTGTCCGAAGTAATAGAGAAGTTGCCCTTCTCGATCGAACACCTGCACTAGCCCCTGCGATCCGTCGACAACATAAAGGTGTCCTTCGGAATCGACGGCCACACCTTTGGGTCGAAACATCGCGCCGATCTCGTCGCCGATTTGTCCGATCGCGTATTGCGGCTGCCCCGACCGGTCGACCGCTTGCACGCGGAAATTCATTGCGTCCACGACCAACAGGCCCTGGGCATCCAGATGTAGCTCCGTTGGAAAATTGAATTCGCCGGCTTTCTGGCCCGTCTGTCCGAAGGTCTTCACGATCTCGCCTTGCATATCGAGGACAAACACCTTGTTACGGAGAGTGTCGGTGACGTAGATTCGCTGCTGCGCGGAATCGACCGCAATTCCCGTCGGCCGCTTGAAGTATCCTTCTCCACCCTTGATGCTGCCGAGCGCGCGTTTGTATTTGCCCCCCGCGTCGAAAACGAAAATCTTCCCCGCCTCGGAATCAGTCACATAGATGTTGTCCTGATCGTCAACGGCGACACACTGCGGTACGAGCATGGCGTCCTTGCCTTTGTCCCGGCGCTCAATGAACTTGTACTTCTGCTGGGCAAGATCGAAGATGTGAACACCCTTCGCACCCGGATCGGTCACGATCACGCGCCCATGCGAGTCCGTGACAACACCATAGGGACGAACCAGGAAATGGAAATCGGGCTCTCCGACGACGAAGTCAAACACTTTTGTGAGAAGCCTTCGCTTGGGCCTGACGTCACGGTCTGAGCTGAGGCTGCGATCAAAGGTCAGCTTTCGGCCGCCATCCAGAAGGAGTTCCGGAACGCGGACCTCGGTCGTCTTGGATCTTCCATGAACCCCAGCCCCGCTCGACGCGCTCAGAGCAAGCACTGCGGCCAAAAGCGCGGAAACAACTCGCAACTGCATCCTGAACCCCGCGCTTAAAAGAAGCTGAACCATCGGTAAATCCCAATCGAAAACGAATTGAGGTTTTCAGGAGCTGTGCCGGAACCGCTGAATCCCTGCTCCAGGCGGCTATATCCCCCTCGAACCCCAACCTGCCGGAACTGATATTGCACGAAAGCGCTTTGCTGCTTCATGTTATTCCATGAAGTGACTCCCTGGTTGTTCGAGTTCGTATCCGCATTCAGATAGCTCACGGTAAAGGTCAGTCTACGAATCGGCGACCCGGAAGCCGAAAACGAATAGCTGTTGCCTCCGTACATGATCTGCAATCCTCCCGGGATAATTGGTGGGATTGGAGGCTGGATGAGTCCACTGGCATTCGCCAGCGAGTTGCCATTCGATCGCGAATAGGCGCCTCCAAAATTGATCCGGCCCGTGCCGATGCTGGAGGAATAGCTTTCCCCACTCGAGCTCGTTCCTTTGTAAGCGCTCAGCCCGGTACGGTAAGCGCTGGCGGCGGAATTCCAGAACAACGGACCAAAGCGCCGGCTGACGTTTCCCGACACCGTGTAATAAGACGATAGATAGGTCACCAGCAATGTCTGCATGTTCTGCCCGTAAAGAACCGAGCTGCCGATCGTCCATTTTCCAAACCGACGGTTGTAGGCGACGTCGGCATTGAGGCCCAACGTGTTCTCCCCAGACTTATCCACCCTGTTTCCGTTGGCATAAACGCCCGCTCCCAGCGAGCCACCGACGAGACGCTTGTGGTAGTTCACTCCCCCGCCGTAGTTAATAGACGAGTAAGCCAGCCCCGAGTAGTACTGCTGCCGCCGCTGGAACTGCGCTTGCCCTTGCAGATTCGGGGCGAAAGAATAGGTGCCCAGAAATCCCATATCCCACGAATAAGAAGAGCTTTCGGATCCCTGTACCGCTCCCACAATCGGAGCTCCGGGGCCGCCACCGCCCTGTGGCGGAACAATCGCCTGATACAGCGAGCCGCTCAGATTATCCGAGTAATCCGTATTCAAAGACATGCTGAATTTCTGCGTGGGATGAAAGCCGGCCCCGACGACAACCGTATCGATATTCCCGTTGAAGCGATATCCCAGGTAGTCAGAATGAATGTAAGACCGACTGTACGAACTGCCGAAATTTCCGCTCCATGGCAGCGGATGCGAAACGGCCACGTTGAAGTTGCGAGTATCCGAATCAGAGGTCTGTTGACCTTGAGCGGCAAAGAGGCCGGGAATAATCGCGTGCGACGCTCCCATGTTGACCCCGGCACTGAGGCGATATCCGTCGAGGTCATACGTCGAAGTCAGGAAGATCGAATGGAAGCGGGAGCCTCCTTCTTCCTTTGAGCCAAACAGGGAGTAATTATCGCGACCCATCTGGAATCCCGCTGTTAAAGTGGGAAGCCCCGGAAGCAGTTCGCTCCAGTTGACTCCGAAAGACTGGTTGTTGCCTGTGGTGGTGAAGTTCGGCAGACCTGGCAGGCCAAAGCTGCCCTGACTGTTGTAGGACTTCCTGTAGTGCACGCTGCCAGGAAAATGGCTGCCACTGAAAAGCGAACTGGATAGCGACAGGCCGCTGCTGTTCGTGATGGACTGGAAGTTCGAGTTCGCCCGTGATTGATTAAAGTAAGGATTAATGCTGAAGGAAAGAAAATTTGGATTGTAGTAAAAACCTGTGAGCGCTCCGTTCATGCCGAAGCTTAAGCCATGGCCGGATTGAGTAATATTTCCCCAAGTGTCATTGTAGTCGGCGGAAACGCTGCCGGTCGCGTTCAAGTTCAAGTTGTCGCCCACCTGAACTTGCGCGAGCAACGGTCCTGCCAGCAAGACAATTCCGGCCACCGTCATCGATACTCTGCGCGCGATTCCCAACACAACGCACCGCTTTCCCGGCCAGAGCTAAAGCGTTTCTACCTTGGCGCCTTGCCGCAATTTCTTGTTCAATGCGGCGCGGAGCTGTTCCGTCTTCTGCTGCTCCACTTGCATGCGCAGCTTGGCTTTCACCTTGTCGAATTTGAATTTGCCGGGCAGTACATGGCCGTTGAGCCGAAAGAGAACGTAGTACTGACCGACCTGCGCCACATCGCTGATGTCTCCCAGCTTCATCTTTAGCGCTGGCTGCAACATCTCGGGCGGCATCTTGTCGCGCTCGATCCACTTGTGGTCGCCCATCATCACCCGATAGTCGTCATCGGAAATCTTCTCGGCGAGCAGTCCGAACTGTTCCGCCGTCTTCGTCGCCTTGGCCTGCTTCAGCGCATCGTCGGCACGCTTGCGGGCGTCCTTTACCTGCGCGGCCGTCGCGTTCGCGGGCGGCATGGCTGAAATCGTCTGGATCGCAAATGACTCAGGATAGGCAAAACGCGTCCCGCTCTTGTCGTAGAAGGCTCTGAGCTCGGCGGGCGATACTACGGATTTGTTCGCTACGTTCTTCTTCAGGAATTCGTCGATGAGCAGCGATCTCTTGATCTGGCTGCGTACCAACGGCTCTTTGCCTTGGAATTCCACCGTCAGGAACTGCTTATATTCGTCGTTGTTCGTGAACTGCTTCTGAAATTCTCGCTGCGCTTTGGCGAGACGTTCCGGAGGCACCGTCAGCTTCTGTCGCTGCGCTTCCTGGTACACCAGTTCCTCGAAAATGATCATCTCAAGCGCGCCCTTGCGGATCCCGGACTCCATATTCTGGGGAATCGTTCCGCCGTGCTGCTTGGCGTACGGAAAAATCGCATACTCTTCGCGCAACAAGTCCCGATCCGTGAGCACCGCGCCGTTGACCCTGGCGACCGGCTTGCCCGTAGGCATCGCCAGCTGCACGCTGGGCACGGTAAATTTCGCCGGAGTGTGCGCGGCAACCTGGGCGGGTACTGGCAGCGAACCGAGGATCAACAATCCCAGAGTCAAGCTAGTTAGTAAGTGGATTTTCATCGCTCTTTCCTCATCATCTTCAACTTCAAAAGATCAAACTTGAAAAATCGAACTTGAAAGATCGAACTTGAGAGATCAGGGGAGAGATTGCTCTCTCCCCCGAGTCTGAAGAACTTAGAACACGGTGATTGCCGTACTTCCGTTCTTCTCGTTGGCTTCGCCACCATGGCACTGACGGCAGAACTGCGCTGTCTGGTTGGAACCCGCAGTCGTCGACAACGGGTTGTAGGGTGCCCGAATGAAGAACATCGAAGCGTAGTAGCCCTTCGGCAGTCCGGTGTTCCCGTTGGCCGGGTCGACGGACACGATGTTCATCACATGCTGGTCGTGGCAAGTGGTGCAATACACGGCTGGCTTCGCGTTGAAAGCAACTGGCG
>Ga0209068_10000204_pt1 | contig 35701 bp, 24 predicted proteins | sample ColStrG_CSR_2012_FD_187200 | JGI IMG/M metagenome (GOLD analysis project Ga0209068, IMG submission 187200) | Freshwater sediment microbial communities in response to fracking from Pennsylvania, USA - Cold Stream Run_MetaG_CSR_2012 (SPAdes)... | ecosystem: Environmental > Aquatic > Freshwater >...
TGAGCGAGAGGCAAGGGACTCAAACGCCGTCCCTTGCCCCTCGCGCTCCCCCATCCCGGCTCAAACCGGACTGGGAGTTCAGGAAAGTTGTCGTATTCTCAGGTGAACGGAAATTGGGGGCAGGTCAACAGGGCCTGTAAACAGTGCCAGTAAATGGATTGGTTCTTCTGGAAATTCCCGGAATTGCCTCGCACCCCTAAGCGGCGTCGCGCCGATTCCGTGAACCCGACTTCGTCGGAATTGAACTTGGGTCAATACAAAATCGTTTTAGCAATAGCTCCATCCGAACACGAACTGCTATGATGTCGTCCGGCGCAGCCAATCTTTGAAATAACCTCGGAGGTAAGTGAGCCGTGCGAATCGCGAAATACCTCGTTGTATTCTCGCTGACACTGCCCTATTTGGCAGTTGGCCGGAACGTCGCTGCGCAATCGAGCACTCCATCCCGTCATCGAGAGCTTCCCGTCACCGGCGTTTACGATCCTGCCCTCGATGGAAAAGTGGAGTCCCTGCTGGGCCATATGACGCTGGAGGAAAAGGTCGGCCAACTCGTGCAATATTCCGCGGGCCAGCCCACCGGACCCGGAACCGGCATGACCGACTACCACGACATGCTGGCGAAGGGGCAGATCGGGGCCCTGTTTAACATCTCCACGGCAAAGGAAGTCAACGCCTACCAGCGCGTGGCCGTGGAAAAATCGCGCCTGCACATTCCTGTCATCTTTGGTCTCGACGTGATTCACGGGTTCCGCACCGAGTTTCCCATTCCCTTGGCGCTGGCTTCCACCTGGAACCCGGCGCTTGTAGAACAGGCCTCTCGCATCGCCGCTCGCGAAGCCTCTGCCAGCGGCGTCCGCTGGACGTTTTCGCCCATGGTGGACATTGCGCGCGATCCCCGCTGGGGCCGTATGGCGGAGGGGGCCGGCGAAGACCCATTCCTCGGGTCGGCCATGGCGGCGGCCTATGTTCGCGGATACCAGGGCGACCGATTGGACGCGCCAGACAGCATCGCCGCCTGCGCCAAACACTATGTCGGTTACGGCGCAGCCGAGGGTGGCCGCGACTACAACTCAACGGAAATTTCCGAACACACCCTGCGTCAGTTTTACCTGCCGCCATTCCGCGTCGCCGTGAATGCCGGGTCCGCCAGCATCATGAGCGCCTTCAATTCCCTCAACGGAGTCCCGGCTTCGGCAAATCCTTTTACGTTGAAACAGATACTGCGTCAGGAGTGGGGATTTCAGGGCATTGTTGACAGCGACTGGACTTCGGTTGCGGAATTGATTCCGCACGGCATCGCCAACGATGGCGAGGCGGCTGCCCGGCGGGCCTTTCTTGGCGGCGTGGACATGGACATGGTCAGCAGTCTTTACCATGATCATCTGGCGGCTCTGGTGCAGTCCGGCGCCGTTTCAAGCCAGCAACTCGACACCGCCGTCCGCCACGTGCTGCGCGTGAAATATGCCCTCGGCTTGTTTGAGCATCCTTACGTGGACGAAAGCAAAGAGAAAGCGGCCCTGCTTCGTCCCGAGTATCTTCCTGTTGCCCGCAAAGCAGCCGAACAGTCTTTTGTTTTGCTCAAGAACGCTCCCCTACCCGGCGGCGCTCCCTTGTTGCCTCTCTCCAGCAACGTCCATACCATCGCTCTCATCGGCCCGCTGGCCAATGACCCGGCCACCATGCTCGGCGCATGGGCGGGACTGGGTCAGGGTGAGGATGTTATTTCCCTGGTCGCCGTGCTGAACCAGCGCCTGGGCGCGGCCAATGTTTTTCGCGCGAAGGGCGCCGGCTTCCTCGACGGTACTGACCAGGACATCCTTGACGCGGTCGCGGCCGCCAACCAGGCCGACGTCGTAGTCCTCACCCTGGGCGAGCATCCCTCGGAAATGTCGGGCGAAGCGAGCTCCCGCTCGAAGCTGGACGTTCCGGGACGACAACAGGAGCTGATGGAAAAAGTAGCTGCGACCGGCAAACCCCTGGTCTTGCTTATATTCAGCGGCCGCCCGCTCACCCTGCCCTGGGCTTTCGAGCATATTCCAGCTGTGATCGCGTCGTGGTTCCCGGGCATCCAAGCTGGACCGGCGCTGGTCAGCACGCTGTTCGGAGAATCGAACCCCAGCGGCAAGCTGGTCGTGACCTGGCCCCGCACCGTCGGCCAAATCCCGCTCTACTACAACGCTTTGAATACCGGACGCCCCGCCGACAAGGCCGACCTCAACAAACCACCGGGCGATGGCGACAGCAAATATGTCTCGCGCTATATTGACGAACTCAACGCTCCCATGTTCCCTTTCGGATTTGGTCTCTCCTACACCACCTTCAGCTTTGCGAACACCGAGATCAGTCTCAAGCAACTGTCCGCTGCCAAACTGAACGACGCTCTGGAAAGCGCCGACCCGTCGGCCGTGCTGACCGCGACCGCTTCGGTAACCAACACTGGCAAAGTCGCCGGCGACGAAGTTGTCCAACTCTACGTGCGTTTGCGCGGTACCAGCGTGGCCCAGCCCGTGCGCGCCCTCAAGGGCTTTCAGCGAATCACGCTGGCTCCTGGAGAAACCCGGAAGGTCTCGTTTCCTCTCGATGCCGAATCATTTGCCCTGTGGAACGAGCAAAACCATCTGGCCGCCGAACCTTCCAAAGCCACGATCTGGATCAGTCCGGACTCCACCAGCGGCACTGCGGCAGAGATGAACATCGTCCCCTAGTCATCGTCCCCTAGTCAAGAGCCCGCGTGCCGGAAACGAGCGCACGAAGTCTGTTTTGATGCACTTGCCTCAAGAATCTTGGCGGGTATAGTCCACACTTGTGCAAGGGCCGCTGTCGCAGATAATCCCCCGGCTCACGAGGTCACTGAAACTCATTTTCAAGCACTCATTGACCCGTAACTCTATTATTTTCATTAGGTTGGATGGACACATTAACTGGTGATCCTCCGTGATCGTTTGTGCTACCTTGTCAACTTGGGGGGATTGGCGGCCATGGTTGGAGGAGCACCGAAGGCAGCTAATTACCGCTTCGGGCCGTTCGAAATCAACGCTGGCGAGTCGTCACTTTCGCGTAACGGAACCCGCATCAAAATTCAAGATCTCCCCTATCGCCTCCTTCTGATGTTGGTCGAGCGCCCCGGCGAGATCGTGAGCCGGGAAGAAGTCCGGCAACATCTGTGGCCTGAAAACACGTTCGTTGAATTCGATAACAGCCTGGGCGTAGCCATCCGGAAAATCCGGGACGCCCTGAACGACAACGCAGAGGCGCCTCGTTACGTTGAAACCCTTCCACGGCGAGGCTACCGGTTTGTGGCGCCGGTCACGGTCCTGGGTTCACAGGCAGTTCAGCAATCGGCGAAGGCCCTGAGTTCAACGCCCACCGCAGAAGGCAATGCGAAGCCGGCAGTGGGTCATCCCGATCGTCGCCGCTATGGACTGGCTGCGGCGGCGCTGCTCATTTTGGTTGGCGCTGTTGTGTATGGCCTGCGTTCGCTGCCAAGGCATCTGACCAAGCCGGCCGACACGGTTGGCCTGACACCGCTAGTCCAGGCGCGGCGGGCGGTTGCCGTGCTTGGTTTTCGCAATCTGCCGGGACGTCCCGAAGACAATTGGCTTTCGCTGGCCTTCTCGGAAATGCTGAACACGGAACTCGCGGCGGGCGGCAGCCTTCGCCTGGTTTCTGGCGAAGACGTCGCTCGTGCCAAACGTGAGCTCTCACTGAGTGACGCAGATAGCCTTGCGACAGGTACCCTGGAACGGCTCCGTACGAATCCCGGTGCGGATGTCGTGGTGCTCGGTTCGTACACCCTCTTGCCCAACGGGGGCCAGAACCGTATCCGCCTCGATATCCGACTGCAGGACACCGCCCGGGGCGAGACGATTGCCGAGCAGGCGGTGACCGGCAACGAGAATGACTTGTTTGAGCTGGCCAGCCAGGCGGGTGCGACTTTGCGTCAGACTCTCGGCGTGGGATCGATTTCTTCCGAAGCCAGCAATACTGCCCGGGCAGCGCTACCGTCCAACGAGGAGGCGGCCCGGCTCTACGCGCAGGGACGTGCCCGACTGTGGGCGTACGATTTTCGGGGTGCTCGTGAACTCTTGGTGAAGGCCGTAGACGCCGACCCGAACTACCCGCTGGCTCATTCCGCTTTGTCTGAGGCTCTCTGGCACTTGGGTTATGAAATCAAGGCCCGCGGCGAAGCCGAGCGGGCGCGAGACCTCGACGCCCACCTCCCGCAAGAGCAGCAGTTGCTTATCGAAGGGCAGTATCGCAGGACCATCAGCGACTGGCCCAACGCGATAAAAGCCTATCAGTCCCTGTTCCATCTCTTCCCCGACCGCCTCGACTATGGGTTGCTTTTGGCCTCGGCGCAGACCTACGTCAAACACACCGACGCTTTGCAGACGCTGGCCTTCCTTCGCGGGTTGCCCAAGCCCTCGAACGAAGACCCACGCATTGATGTGGCGGAGGCGGCGGCTTGGATCAATCTTGACGACAACAAAGCCATGGTTGCGGCAAAGCGAGCCATTGAGAAGGCCCAGGCGCAGGGCTCCTACGGAATCGTGGAACGGAGTTATGGGTTTCTTTGTCAACAGGAAGTGGGAATCGGTTCGTCCCAGCAAGGGCTCAACGACTGTGGGAGTGCGATGCAGAGTGGGATTGCCGCCAACGATTTGAGCGGAAAGGCGACCATGGGCACAGATCTCGGGGCAATTTACTTCCAGATGGGAGATATTCCCCATGCCGAACAAATGTTCCGCATGGCCATTCAGGATTTTCGCCGGATCGGGAACGCGGCGGGCGCGGCAGCTGCCTTGAGCAATCTCGGCACCTCGCGTCTCTCCCAGGGCGACTTGAAGGCAGCGAAGACAATGCTGGAGCGCTCGATTGTGGAATATCAGGCCGTCGAAGACAAAGACGGAATTGCCCTGGCGCTGGACAATCTGGGGGATTTGTCCCGTCAGGGGGGGAACCTGGAAGTAGCGGCAACCACCTACCAGCAGGCCAAGGCGGTTGCACAGGAAATTGACGACAAAAGTGCGATCGCCTATGTGATGGAGGGTCTCGGGGATCTCTCCCTGGATCGCGGGGACCTCGGCGGCGCACGCAAGTCTTATGAGGAATCGCTGGCAGGGCGCAAACAGACGGGAGAAAAGCAAAACATCACGGAAACGGAACTTGCCCTGGCGCGAGTCTCACTGGAAGAAGGACACGCCGCCGCCGCCGAAACCGTGATCCGCAGGTGCAAAGAGCAATTTCATCAGGACCATCAGGCTGACGATGAACTTTCCGCCACCATCGCGATGAGCGACGTTCTCCTCGCCGAAGGCAGGTACGACGAGGCGGCAAGAGAAGTGGATGGGGAAAAGCCCTTGATGGCCAAGAGCGCAAACCGACTCATCCGACTCCAGTTTGATCTTGTGTCCGCCCGTGTCGAGATCGCCTCCGGCCACCTCGAGTCTTCCCGCGCAAAACTAGACCGCATTCTCCGGGAGGCCAGGACTCACGGTCTGCTGGGAATCGAACTCGAAACCCGTCTCACTCTTGCACTCTTGCAAAGTAAATCGAGGCAAAATTCAGCCGCACAAACCGCGCTGCTCGAAGTGGAGAACCGTGCGCGCTCCAAAGGATTCGGATTGGTCGCCGCCAAGGCGAGGTCGGTCCGCGAAGGCGGAGGGAAAAAGCCCCGTTGAGTTTTGTTTCTACACCCGCCCCAGGATCGGAGTGATCTGGAGCCGTCCGCGCTAATTTTCCCAGACCACTTCAGCCCGTTTCGCAGTCAAGCGCTCCCTGCGGACGGCGCGGGCAACATCACCCAGTGGCGTAGTGCGCGGCAGTTCGCCGAATTGCCATACCGGCTGTTCGCCTTGTTCGTAATGATAAGGGCTGGTGCAACTGCTCAAAAGACTCTCCTCATGGGCCATTTCGTGCACCGACGCGTGTTGCGGGTTCTCCGCCATACGGATGGGCGCAACCTGACCGCTGATATAACCTGCGGTCTGCCCAAACGCACTCACGGCACAGACCAGAAAAAGCACACCGATCACCAGCTTCATAGAAGTTCTCCAACCGTGGGAATGCACGTCGCGTGCCAGCCTAAGTCTTTGTGCCGCAAGGCTTACTTCGCTTGCGCGCGACCTTCGGCAACACTTTTGCACATCAGTGGAAAGCACGGGGACTACGCGTGAACCCGGTCGCGCGCCGGAGCCGACGCCGCCTGGCGGGCGCGCTCATAAATCTTCCCGTACTCCCGTGCCGATGCGTTCCATGAGAAGTCCTTGCCCATGCCGTTGCGCATCAGCGCCTGCCACGACGTCTGATCGCGGAACGCCTGCAACGCGGCGCGAATGGCGGCGAGCAGCGCCTCCCCGGTGTATTCCGTGAACTTGAAGCCCGTGCCTTTGCCGGTGCGCGCATCCCATGGCTCCACCGTATCGTCGAGTCCGCCGGTGGCGCGCACGATGGGTGGCGTGCCGTACTTCAAGCTGTAAATCTGATTCAGGCCGCAGGGTTCGTAGCGCGATGGCATCAGGAACATATCAGCCCCGGCCTCAATCATGTGCGCCATTTTATTGTCGTAGGCGATGCGCGCGGCAATTTTGCCGGGAAATTTCCGGCCCAGTCGCGCGAACATTTCCTCATACAGCCGGTCTCCGGTGCCAAGCGCGACAATCACCATTTCCTCGCGCGCCAGCCGGTCCATGACCTGCGCAATCAGGTCAAAACCCTTCTGCGTGGCAAAGCGCGACACGATGCCCAGCACCGGCAACTTCGGGTCCACGCCCTTGAATCCAAGCTCTTTAAACAGCGCCTGCTTGCATGCGGCCTTGCCGGCGAGATCTGCCGCGGAATAGTGCGCCGCAATGTGCGGATCAGTCTCCGGGCTCCACTCGTCGTAGTCCGCGCCGTTGAGAATCCCCGCCACCGTGGCCGCGCGGTCGCGCAACACTCCGTCCAGTCCAAAACCGTACTCGGCCGTCTGAATCTCCTGGCTGTACCTCCGGCTGACCGTGGTGATCAGGTCGGCGCTGGCCAATGCACCTTTCAGAAAATTGACCTGTCCGAAAAATTCCATGCGCGTGATGGTGAACAATTCCCAGGGCAGCATCAGCAACGGCAGAGTGTCCGGAGGAAACACTCCCTGATACCCGATGTTGTGAATGGTGAACACGGTGGCCACATCGCGGAACGCCGGGTCTTCCGCATAAATGGTGCGCAGCATCACCGGAATGAGCGCCGTCTGCCAGTCGTGGCAATGGAAAACCTGGGGAACGCCAAGCACCTTTGTGGCTTCGAGTACGCAGCGGCAAAACAGCGCGTAACGCTCGGCATTGTCGGGATAGTCGCCCGCCGCAGTGCCATAAATGCCGTCGCGGTTGAAAAATTCCGGACACTCGACAAAGTAAGTCCGCACGCCGCCGTGACTACCACCGGTGACCACCGAAGCGAAGCGGTATTTGTCATCGAAGGGCACGGTGATGCTGCGCACCACGGTGGCCGCGTCGTCGAGTTTGGTCTGGCGGTAGCGTGGGATATAAACGCTTACCTGGTGCCCGAGCGCGGCCAGAGCGCGCGGCAGCGAGCCAATCACATCGGCAAGACCGCCGGTCTTCGAATACGGTACGCACTCCGACGCGGCGAACACGATGTGCATGGAAGCGGCCCCTCCTGGGGATGGTATGGCTTGTGCGTCGCCGCTCGCAGGCACACCGGGCGCAGGCGCGCCGGGCGCGGCCTCCGATTTCCTGCGGCGCGACACTCGCGGTTTGGTTTCGTCTCCGGGCAAACTGCTCCACTCCGCTTGCAGTGTGAGGAACGCTCAATCTTTCTGTTCTATGATGACAACGCGAACACCGGGACAACCCGCCAGTCTAATCGCGAAAGAAAAGAGGGTCAAACGTGCCCAAGATGGCTGCCGCACCTGCGTCCAAGCGTAAACCGAAACTGGGACAGCATTTTCTGGACAGCGCGTCCCATGCCATCGGCATCGTCGAGGCGCTGGGCGACATTTCCGCCAGCACCGTGCTCGAGATCGGTCCGGGCGGAGGCGCGCTGACTTCCCTGCTGGCGCGGCGCGCGCGCCGGCTGATTGCCGTCGAATTGGACCGCGTGCTGGCCGCGCAGCTTCGTCTGCAATTCGGCATGACCCGCAACACCGAGATTCTGGAAGCCGACATCCTGTCGGTAGACTTCGATTCTCTGCTGGGCCCCCGGCCCGGCTCGACCAGCCCGGGACTTGAGCGTTCCTCCGACCGCGTCAAGGTCGTCGGCAACCTGCCCTTCTACATCACCTCTGAAATTCTGCTGCGCCTGTTTGCCAACCACCGTCACTTCTCGGTGCTGGTGCTGATGGTGCAGCGCGAAGTGGCCGACCGCATCGTCGCCGAGCCGGGAGGCAGCGACTACGGGCTGCTCTCGGCCACCGTCCGCCTTTACGGGCGCGCTGAGAAAGTTATGGATGTGCCGCGCAGCGCGTTCCGTCCGCCACCCAAAGTGGATTCCGCGGTGCTGCGGATTTCACTCGATCCCAAGCTGGAAGCGCTCGGCGTGGACAGCGAGGCCTTCATCGCGTTCCTGCGGCAATCGTTCGGACAGAAGCGCAAGACATTGTGGAACAACCTGAAAAGCAGCTACGACGCCCCCACATTGCGCCGCGCGCTGGAACTGGCGGGCGTGACCACGTCGGCGCGCGCGGAAACCCTCTCGCTGGAAAAAAGCGCAGCCATATTTTGGGGATTGGGAAAACGCTGAAGCTACGTCGCTTTTATGTTTGTCATTTTCACGTTTGTCAGTTTTACGTCAGTCATCCGAGCGCAGCCAACGACCCCTGCATTCCCGGCTGCCGGCAAAGCGCACTCACTCGCGGTCATCCCGATTGCGGTCTTCCCTATTTCTGTTTCGCCGCGAAATCCACCAGGCTCTTCAACACCTCGGCCGGCACCTGCGCAACATTTCCAATCGTCCGTCCGTTGACGAACAGCGTGGGCGTGCCTGTGACCTGCACCGACTTGCCCAGCGCAATGGATGCATCCAGATGCGCCCTGGTCACGGGAGTGGTCGAGCAGGCCGCGATTTCAGGGCCTTTCAATCCAACTTCGGCGGCGAGCGCGGTGAGCTTTTCGTCGGCGTTTTCGGCGGTGATGTCCTGCTGGGTTTCATAGGCGCGGGCCACAAACTTGAAAAACGCCTCATGGGAAGCCCGTCCGACGCAATCAGCATACGCCGCGCCCTTGGCCGCCCAGTTGTGCATCTCGAGCGGGAAATTCTGAAACACAAAGCGCGCATTGGGTTCGGACGCAACCAGACCCTCGATGGCGGGTTGCGCCGCTTTGCACGCCGGACACTGCAAGTCGCCGAACTCGACAATGGTCACGGGAGAGTCCTTGGGACCGCGCGCGGGCCCGTTCATTCCCTTCTCCAGCAGCACGCGATCGTGCTCAAACGGCTTGGCGCCAAACGGAATCACGTCGCCAATCAGGGCGTGCGCGCCATCGGAGCTGACAAAAAGCCGCCCCAGTTGCTGGCCGTCCGCCGTGGCGTAAATCACCACCACCTCCGCCAGCCCCGGAACTGCGGAAGGACGGATCGAAGAAACTTTGTAGGTCAAATCTTTGTTCCAGCCGTGGGTCTGCTGCAAAAACGACATGACGGTTTCTTCCGTCGGCAAACCGGCGGCGGCGGGCGCTGCCGTCTGGCCAAACGCAAACACGCAAAGAATCACTGCAGAGAACATCGAGATCAGAAAACGGCGCATGGGTTCCTTTCAAACGAGAAGCATCGTAGTTTTTATCATAAATGGGCGGCGGACATTTTCGAGCGCAGGTGGGAACCTGAAGCGACAGCCTAAAATGTAGAATATGATTCGTATCGAGATGGTTCGTATCGAGTTCCGAAATCATTGTTTCGAATCATTGTTTCGAATCATGGAGGCCCATGCGCTCCCTCACAGTTGTACTTGCCTCGCTCTTGTTCTTCGCTCCGCTTGCGCTTTGCCAGGAAGAGCATCATCACGCTCTGTCTGAAGCGGAAGTTGGTTCGGTGCACTTTTCCACTTCCTGCCGGACTGATCTTGCGGGGAGCTTCAATCGCGCAGTAGCGCTGCTGCATTCCTTTCAATATGAAGACGCGCGCCGGGCCTTCACCGAGATCGCCGGCCAGGACCCGCAATGCGCCATGGCGCTATGGGGCGTTGCCATGTCTCACTACCACGGAATGTGGGGGAACGGAGACACCGCCGCCGGCCGCGTCGCGCTCAACCAGGCGCGGCAGATCGCCGCGAACAACGCGCAGACCACTCCGCGTGAATCCGCCTTCATTGACGCGCTGGCCGAGATTTACCGCGAAGACGGCAAAGACACGTACGCCCACGGACAAGCCTTCGAACAGAAAATGGGCGCGCTGCAGGCGGCTTACCCGCAGGATGACGAGGCTGCGATTTTCCACGCGTTAAGTCTTGCGATTACCGCCCCCAAGACCGACAAAACCTTTGCCAACCAGCGGAAATGCGGCGAGATCCTCGAACCGATCTTTGCCCGGCAGCCCCATCATCCCGGCATCGCCCACTACATCATCCACTGCTACGACAACCCCGTGCTGGCTGAAAAAGGCCTGAGCGCGGCCCGCATGTACGCCAAAATTGCGCCCGCTTCCGCCCACGCCAACCACATGCCTTCCCATCTGTTCACGCGCGTGGGATCCTGGGACGAATCCATCGCGTCCAATATCAGGTCGGAGGAGCTGGCCGCTGCCGCCGAGGCCGCGTCGAAAAACGGCGAGGCCCGCGACCAGCGACTGCATGCCATGGATTACCTGGAGTACGCGTATCTGCAAAGCGGGCGGGTGCAGCAAGCCCGGGGCGTGCTCGATGAGATGAACGCGTTACCCGCAGTTTCCGGATTATCGCTCACCGGAGGGTACGGGCAGGCCGCCATCCCCGCGCGGTATGCCATTGAACTGAAGAACTGGGAGCAGGCCAGCCAGCTTCGTCCGCACGATGGCGACGTGCCGTGGGCCGAGGCCATCACGTGGACGGCAATCGGAATCGGCAGCGCCCGTTCCAAGCATCTGGAACGCGCGGGTCAGGCCGAAACCAAACTCGCAGCCCTGCGCGATGTCGCCGCAAAACAAGACAAGTATTGGTCCGATCAGGTGGAAGTGCAGCGCCGTGAAGTGGCGGCGTGGATCGCGGAACAGAACGGCAAGCCCGCCGATGCCCTGCCACTGGCGCGTTCCGCCGCTGAGCTTGAAGAGAGCATGGACAAGGCTGCGGTCACGCCGGGGTCGGTGACTCCGGCGCGCGAGATGCTGGCGGAGATGCTTCTGCTCGAACATCAACCCAGGCAGGCGCTGGCGGAGTATGAATTAGTGCTCAAGACCGCCCCCAGGCGTTTCAACGCACTCTATGGTGCCGCCAACGCCGCCGAGGCTGACGGAAACACGGCTGCGGCGACCAGCTACTTTCATGCGCTCACTGAAGTCGCGGTGGGCGATGAGCGGCCTGAGTTGAAGACTGCGCGGCAGAAGTTGCTGGCCGAGAAAGCGTCGAAGTAACAACTCAAATTTCGTTTCTCGCCGCAATCGGAAACCGCCGCCCATACCCGAACGCCTTTTCTGAAATCTTGATGCCCGGCGCGGCTTGCTGCCGTTTGTACTCGGCGCGGTCTACCATGCGGACAATGCGGCGGACAGTCTCCACATCGAACCCTCGCGCCGCGGCAATTTCCTCCGCCGATCTGGAATCCTCCACATAGTCTTCCATGATCCGGTCGAGGACCTCGTACTCCGGCAGCGAGTCGGTGTCTTTCTGGCCGGGGCGAAGCTCGGCCGAAGGCGGCTTCTCAAGCGTCGCCTGCGGAATCACATGGCGCACCGAGTTGACGTAGTTCGAAATTCGATACACCTGCGTTTTCGACACATCGGAGATCACCGCCAGCCCGCCGACCATGTCGCCGTAGAGCGTGCAGTAGCCCACGCCAAGCTCGCTCTTGTTGCCGGTCGAGAGCACAATCGCGTTGAATTTGTTCGACAGCGCCATCAGCAACATGCCGCGCGCGCGTGATTGCAGATTTTCTTCGGTCACATCTTCCGGCAACCCGGCAAACACGTCTTTCAACGTCGCGCGGGAAGCCTCGAAGACCGGGCCAATCGGCAGCAACTCAAAGCGGATCTTCAGGTTGTGCGCCAGGGCGCGCGCATCGCTGATGGATCCGGGCGAAGAATACTGGCTGGGCATGCCGACGCCGATGACGTTCTCCGGACCAATGGCTTCGGCCGCAACCACGGCAGTGAGCGCGGAATCAATGCCGCCGCTCAGTCCGATGATTGCTTTCTTGAATCCGCACTTGCGCATGTAGTCGCGGGTGCCGAGCACCAGCGCGGCGTAAGCGCTGGCGTCATCGCCGGCGATCTGTTCATGCACATCGCCGGTGAGCGCGGAGGAGTCGAAGTAAATCAGGTCTTCCTCAAACGAGCGTCCCTGCGCAATGATGTCGCCGTTGGGGCCAAGCACGATGCTTGATCCGTCGAATACCAGGCTGTCGTTGCCGCCCACCTGATTGACCATGGCGACCGGCACGCCGTGGTTGCGGGCGATGGTGGCCAGCATGTCACGGCGCAGTTCGCGCTTGCCCAGCCAGAACGGCGACGCGGAAATATTGAGCACCAGCCTGCCGCCGGCGCGCACCAGGGTCTCGACCGGGTCCACGTTATAGAGGCGCTTGTGCCAGAATCGGCTGTCGTTCCAGGCGTCCTCGCAAATTGTGAGCGCAACCTGATTTCCGCCGAACTGAAACAAGTCCTGGCTTTTGGCGGGAGCGAAATTGCGCTGCTCATCGAATACGTCGTAGGTCGGCAGCAGCATCTTCGATTGCAGAAAAACCAGCTTGCCGTCGCTGACCAGCGCGGCGGAGTTCAGCACCGACTTGCCGGTCTCAGACGCCGCGGGTGTGACCAAGCCGCAGATCACCGCAATGCCGCGAGTTTCGGCTGCGATGTGGTCCAGAGTTTCGCGATTGCGCGTGACAAAGGCGGGCCGCTCCACCAGATCGCGGGGCGGATAACCGCAGATGGAAAGTTCAGGGAAAAGAATGAGTTGCGCGCCCGCGGATTGGGCGCGCCGGGCATAGTCAATGATTTTGGCCGCGTTGCCGGAAAAATCGCCAACCGTGGAATTGATCTGACCGAGCGCGATCTTCACATGTTTAGTGTAAATCAGCGTTCAGCGATCAACCATGGGCGGTCGGCCGCGAGAACCGGGAACGGCACGAGTGACTCGTGCCGTTTAGGCGCTCCTATTTCAACCCGACCGTCGCTTTCAGCGGCAGGCTCTGCGAAGAGCCGCCGGCCATGAACGAATAATCTCCCGGAACCAGCTGCCAGCCTTTTTGCTCGACGTTGAAAATGGAAAGATATTTTCGATCCACGTCAACCGTGACCTCTTTGCTCTCGCCCGCGTTGAGTTTGATTTTGCTCCAGCCAACCAGCCGTTTCGGGGGTTCCGCCGCGGCGGCGGGCAGCGCGGCATAGACCTCGGCGACTTCGGCGCCGGCGCGATTACCCGTGTTGGTCACGGTGAAGCTCACACGCGGATTCATTCCCGGCGTTACCTTGAGATTCGAATACGAATAGGTCGTATAGGAGAGGCCATAGCCGAAGGGGAATAACACCGGCTTGTGCTCCGCGTCGTACCACTTGTAACCAACCTTCACGCCTTCGTCGTAGGTCACGTCAAAAGACGGCAGACCTGCCGCAATCTGCTTCCACCCCTTGGCATCTGCATCCACGGTGGCCTTGGGAGGCTTGACCACAACGGGATGCGGCAAATCGGCTTCGCTGCGGGGAAAGGTGACCGGCAACTTCGCGCTGGGGTTGACGTCACCAAACAGCAGGTTCGCGACCGCCTCCGCGCCCCGGCTTCCCGCGTACCACGCTTCCAGGATGCCACTGACCTGCTCGGCCCAGGGCATGGTCACCGGACTGCCGTTTTCCAGTATCACCACCGTGTGTGGATTCGCCGCCGCTACCTTGGCAATGAGATCGTTCTGATTGCCGGGCAGGGAAAGACTTTCAAGGTCCATGCCCTCACTTTCCCACTGGTAGGCGAACACGATGGCCACGTCCGCAGTCTTGGCCAGAGCTGCCGCTGAAGATACGTCCGTTCCCGGGTCGTATTGAACCTTCGCTGCCGGGGCCTTGGCACGAATGCATTTCAGCGGCGAAGTTGGAAACCATACCTGGTCTTGCCAATTGGTCTGGCCCTTTCCCGGCGGCATAATTGCGTTTCCGCCCGGAGGGTCCACCTGCGCCGAGCCGCCGCCGGAAATCATGCCTACATCCGCATGCGCGCCGATCACCGCAATGCTGTGGACCTTCGAAGCGTCCAGCGGCAATTGTCCATTCTCGTTTCGCAGCAGCACCGCGCTCTGTTCTTCAATCCGCTGCGCGATGTCCAGGCCGCCCATGACATCCACAACGCCTTTCCGCGGCGGATCGTCCACCATGCCGCTGGCAAACATCGCCCACAGAATGCGATGGACGTGGTCATCCACTTGCGCCAGCGGCACTTTGCCAGATTCGACCGCCTTCTTCATCGGCTCGCCATAAAAAATCTCGGCCGGCTCTTCATGATCGAGCCCCGCTGCGGAAGCCTTGGCCGCGCTGTGCGTCCCGCCCCAGTCTGAGAGCACGAAACCTTTGAATTTCCAGTCGTTCTTCAGCACCTCGGTCAGCAGATATTTGTTCTCGCAGGCGTAGTCTCCGTTGATGCGGTTGTAGGAACACATCACGGCGACTGCGTTCGATTCAGTCAATCCAATCTCAAAAGCCAGCAGATCGCTCTCGCGCGCTGCGCGCTGGTCAATGTTCACGTTCACGGCGTTGCGCCCGCTCTCCTGATTGTTGAGCGCGTAGTGTTTGATGTCGCCCATCACGTGCTGGGCCTGCAGGCCCTTCATGACCGACCCGACCATTTTTCCCGCCAGCACCGGGTCCTCGCCCAGATATTCGAAGGTGCGTCCATTGCGCGGCTCGCGGGTGAGGTTGACTCCTCCACCCAGCGACATGTTGTAGCCCTGGTCGCGCAGTTCGCGTCCGATCAGCGCGCCATATTCATAAGCTGCGTCGAGGTCCCAACTGGCCGCGCTGGCCTCGTTGTTGGGCAGCGCGGTCGAGTAACGGCCATTGCCTCCGCTGCCGCGCACTCCATAGGCGGCGTCGGCCATCTGAATGGCCGGAATGCCCAGTCGCGGAATGGCCACGACGTATCCCGGCCCGCCGTTCGAGCCCCCGGCAAGCGGGCTTACCGGACCCAGTCCCTCCCAGCCCGTGCCATGCAGCATCGAGATTTTCTCGTCCAGCGTCATTTCTTTTAACACCAACGACGCGCGCTCGTCGGGCGAAAGGCCGGGGTTCATCCACGGATGGCTGGGGTTAGCCTTTGATTGGGCGAAGCTCGCCAGGGAGATGAGGGCAACGGCTGCAAAAGAAATCAGGATGGCGGCGCGCAGAATCATTCGTGATTGTTTGGGTTCACGCTGGGACATAGGTTCACCTCGCGAAGGGCGATTTACCGCTGCGGTAATTTAGCAGCTTGGGGAAGCCTTCGTCTCGCTTTCTACCGGCGAAAATTCGGAGACACAGAATCAGGAAGGGCACCCGTAACTCGTGCCCTTCCCGATTCGGGACGGAGTGAGCGATGGAACGAATGGGAGTCGGGCGAAAAGCCGGGACCTCCCCAAAGTGGGCTCTCAAGGGTCGCCACCTACGGTTCGTCCCCCTGCCCGCCACCCAGACCGGCCCGTGTAGGGCCCTGGCGTTCCCCAGGATCGCGTGCTGAGCTCTGGGTGGCACTGGAGGTCATTTTCTGTTTTCGACCCGCCTATGGGCCGCCAAACGCCCGCAAATGGCATATGTAACATGCTTGGTTTCAATAACTTAGCGCCACGGTTTTCCACAACCAATTTGAGCCATGGAATCAGTGACTTACAGGCGGACGAGGGATTTATCGGTCAGCCATCACACCTCGCCGGTGACAGGCGATGGGACTTGCCGAAACCTGAGGCGTACGCGGCATAGAAACTTATCGCCAGGAATACAATTGGTTTGAGGGTTGTCGTAATGATCAAAATGATCAGAAGAGACTCCACTCCCTATCCGCATCGCGGCATCGCCATGCATTCCATTTCGGTCGGCGGGAATTTCATTGGTTTTGTTTTTGCGGTCGGCTGCGTGCTCATGTTCGTGATGGCGCTGCCGGAGGCGATACGAGGGCTCGCACTGGCATCCATGATTGCGGGAGTTTTTGGTTTCGGCGTGATCCGCTTGATTCGCATGCTCAAGGGCACCGACTGACGCCAGAGGCTAAAGCCTCGTCATCGAACATCGCCTAAACGGCACGAGTCTCGTGCCCTTCCCGGTTCAAACCAACCCTGCTTCACTTCGCCGATGCTGGCAGCGGCGCGTTGCCTTTCCGGTCGCGCCAGAGCACGCGGTTGAGGCGCGCTGCGCCGGCGGCATCGGGACGCGAGAAATTCATCTTCGCCGATTCGCTGGCTCCGGGTGCGGTGCGCTTGTTGATCTCGTAAATCAATCCATTGTCGCGATTGCTATAGTCGGCCGAGTAAGGCGGTTGATTGCCTGCGCCGGAAAATAGCGGCGCCATCAGCGGCGCGTAGGCATCGTTCACGTTCATGGGCGGTAACCCAATCAGCGACTCCAGCGTGTGGATCATGTTGGCCGTCGTGTAGAAGTGGTGCGCCAGGAACGGCTTGGCGGCGGAGCCGGGTGAATATTTGCTGATGACGAAGGCGATGGAGCGGTGCGCGTCCACGTGGTCGGCGCCGTCCTGGGCATCATCTTCAAGGACAAAGATGGCGGTATCGTCCCAGTAAGGGCTGTGCGAGACCGCGTCGGCGACGCGTCCGAGCGCAAGGTCGTTGTCGGCAACAGACGCAGCCGGGCGCGGCAAGTTCGGACGCGTGCCACCGGTGTGATCGTCAGGCAGATAGAGCAGGACAAACTGAGGCAGTTCGAAATCTGCGCCTTCTTTGTTCTCGCGGGCTTTGGTGTAGGCGGCAAATTCGTTCAAAAATTCGTCAGCGCGCAGCTGGTCCGGATAATCGGTATTGAAATCGGGATAGAGCGGATCGAAATGTCCGCGCAGGTTGGCCTTGCTGGGCTTGACGCCCTTGAGTGCGGGCACCGGCCACGGAAACGGGCTGGCCGATCCGTGAGGATTGCCGACGTTGGGCGGCAACGTGTCGCCTTTGCGGATGTCGCTGCGCGGGCACTCAGCGGTCGCGTTGGATGGAGTTCCCTCTTTTGGCGAAGCGGCGCGGCGGTTCTTGTTGCACCATTCCGCCTGCACAAATTCGCCGTAGTCGCGATAGGTGACGCCGTGAGTGGCGACATTGTCCCAGAGATAGCCGGTGGCGGGATCGTCTATGTCGGGCTGGTTGTGGTCCAGAGGATATTCGTCGTTGACCGTGCCCTGAAAATCGTAAATACGTTCATGGCCGCGATAGGCGAGCTGCCACGTTTTTTCGTTGTAGTCGCTGGTGATGGCGGCGGTGGACCACTGATGGCCGTCGCCGGAAACTTCCCCGCTATCGTAAAAATTATCGAGCACGCCGAATTGCAGGGCGAGCTTGTGTTCGTTGGGCGTGATGTCGGAGCCGTAGAGATTGAGTGAGGGGTCGCCGTCGCCCACCTTGAGGTCGCCGAGCACCTGGTCGTAGGTGCGATTTTCTTTGATGATGTAGATGACGTGCTTGATCGGATTCTGGCCACCGGCGAATTTAATGGTGCCGGGATCGGTGTCGAACAGGTTGCTGGACTCGACGGTCCTGGTGAAGCTGTCGAGTTTCTTAAGCGTGTCGGGAATGTTGAGGCGCGCAATGGAACCACGCATGAGCGTCGGAATGTAGGCGTGGTCGTGGTGACGGCGCTCGTAGCGTGTATTGCCCATTTTGTTGTTGGGGCCGGTGCCTTCGCCTTTAGCGGTGGCGATGAGGAGATCGTCGCCCTGCACGGCGAGCGCGCTGGGATACCAGTCGGTGGGGATGAGGCCGATGCGGTCCACATTGAGTTTGTCCGAAACATGATTTTCAGCCACCGAAGAAAGGCTGGACACATCAAAAACTCCGACAGCATCGAGTGCGGAGTAAGCGATGAAGACGCGCTTACCATCGCCGGACTCAGCCAGCGCGATGGGCCAGGTCCCGTGGACGGGCCCTGTATTGTTCGACACCATTCCCAGCGGAGCGGAAACCGCGCCCGAACTGAGAAACACGGCCACGAAGGCGTCCGAATTGGAAAGTGTCACATAGAGAAGACTTTCGTCGGGACTCAGAAGCATGGCAGTCGCGTGAGGGCTGGGCGCGATGGGATCTTTGGAGCCAGGCAACTCGATCCAGCGCGAGACTTTTCCGCTGGTGAGGTCAAGCTCCGCCACCTGCGATGCATTCCACAAGCTGCACCAGGCGCGCTTGCCATCTTTTGTGGCGACGCAGGTGTAGGGAAACGACGAGGGCACCAGATTGCTGGTGCTCAGGTCAAAGCTCCGCAGAATTTTTCCGCTCACCGGGTCGAGCAGGACGGCATTGTCCGAGAGATTATTGGCCACCAGCAGGCGGTCCGTATTGCCGCCTGGCACGACGGCGAGGCCAGCGGGGAATGGGATCGCGGTCCCTTTCGGGATCTTGCGCAGCGCGGATGCAACCGTCTTCCCTTCCGCGAGAGGCTGTGGAGCAATCGGAATAAAACGCTCGGGCGCGACTTTGCCTTCCGAAAAGCTATACACAGCAATGCCATTACCGAGGTTGCCGGGCTTAGCGCCGGTGGGATCGGTGATCGAACCAATGCTGGCATAGAGATGCTTGCCGTCGGAGCTGAAGGCGAGGCCGAGAAAATAAGTTTGATGAGCCTCATCGCCGAGGCGGGAGTCGGGGAAATCGGTGTATGCGTTTGATTTCCCTTCGTTCTTCAGGTCAAGCACCGAGATGGATTGCTGGGCCAGCGTTTCCTGAATGCCGTAGCCACCATTGAGCAGCGCGGCGTAGCGCCGGTCGGGGCTGATGGCGATGGTCGCGGGAAAGCTATTGGTGCGCGCGATCTTGCCGGGCGCGGGAACGCTCAGCGTTTTGCTGCTGGGCAGGTTGATAACGTGAGACGGCGATTTGGTCTGGGCCGCGGCGATGCAGTTCAGCAATAAGAAAAGCGCAGCGGACAGGCGGCGCGGGGCAGCAGACATGACAACCTCCGGGAACGGCAAGGATATCGCAGAATGCGGCTCCCGGGGTGATTCCTGCAAACCCTGCTTTTGCAGGCCGGTCACGTGCCGCGAAAAGCCTTGCTGGACAGCATAAATAAGGCTTTCCACGACCGACATCCGGGGTATAATTCGCTCGGATTCTAGAATTCCGTTAGCCTCCCCTGGCCTCATGCAAGACGGAGTCTTCTGAAATCACATCCCTGAATATCCTGTTCGACTCGGAGGACTCCGGTGAACTATCCCAGATCAAGGTTCTTTTCTTTCTTTGTGGCAGGTCTTGTGGCGGCGATCTGTGTCGCGCCGTTGAGTGTTGTGGCGCAAAGCTCTCGCGCCGGCGTCGCATCCGTCAGCCCAATCAAAGCGGGCACGGTTCCAAGTCTGGTCAGCTACTCGGGCACGCTAAGAGATGCCAGCGGACGAACCGTCACCAGCATCACTGGCGTGACTTTCCTGCTCTACAAAGATTCGCAAGGCGGAGCGCCGCTGTGGGTAGAGACGCAGAACGTCACTCCCGACAAAACCGGCCACTACACCGTGCAGCTGGGATCAACTACCAGCACAGGTCTTCCGTCAGAAGTGTTCATGACCGGCGAAGCGCGCTGGCTGGCGGTGCAGGCGGCGGACGAAACCGAGCAGGCTCGCGTGCTGTTGGTGGCCGTGCCCTATGCGATGAAGGCGGGCGACGCGGCCACCATCGGCGGACTGCCTCCGTCGGCCTTTGTGTTGGCTGCGCCGGCTGCAAACAATGACGCCGCGAGCGCAAGTCATTCGGCCGCGACATCAACCGTGCCGGACTCGTCCGCGCCACCGGCGTCTTCCAACGTCACCACCACAGGCGGCACGGTCAACGCGATCCCGCTGTTCACCACAGTGACCAACATTCAGAACTCGATTCTGACCCAGACCGCGGCCACGGCAGTGAATGTCGGCGGCAAGCTCAATCTGCCGGCCACCGGCACCGCCACCACGGCGACGGGCAAGAACTCGCGACCGGAGGCATTTGTGGCTTCGGTGTTCAATGGCAGCACCTCGACCGCGGTACCGCAGACGTTCCAGTTGCAGGCTGAGCCTGCGAACAACAACACCACGACCGCCTCAGGCACGCTCAACCTGCTCTATGCTTCCGGCACGGCGGTGCCAGCCGAGACCGGATTGAAGATCGCCAACACTGGCAAGATCACCTTCGCCACCGGACAGACCTTCCCCGGCGCAGGCACACTCACCGGCATCACCACGGCGGCGGGCAGCGGGCTGGCCGGCGGCGGCACGACGGGAACGCTGAGCTTGCATCTGCTCTCGACCTGCGCGGCCAACCAGATACTCAAGTGGAGCGGTACGGCGTGGGCGTGCGCGGCCGACGCCAACAGCGGGGGCACGATCACGAAGGTGACGGCGGGCGCGGACCTGACTGGCGGCGGCGCCACCGGCGCGGTCACATTGAACCTCGACACAACGAAGGTTCCGCTACTGGCCTCGGCCAATACGTTCACCAACACTCAAACTATCAATGGCGGCCTGGTTGCCAGCGGCAACGTGAGTGCGCTGAATATCAGCGCCACGAACAGTTCTCCGTCGGCCACCGCGATCTTTGGCAGCGCGACGTCCACTAGCGGGAACGCCTGGGGTGTGGAGGGCCTTACCGGAAGCGCGGGACCGAATGCTTACGGCGTCTTTGGCGCGGCTAGTTCGGGAACCGGGACGCCCTACGGAGTATATGGATTAGCCAACAGTATAAGTGGAACTGGCGTGTTCGGACAAAACGGATCCCTCAGCCTTACGGGTCAAGCTTATGCAGGTAGTGCTCCGGCCGGCGTCTTTGGCGATGGAGGAAGCACAAACCAGGGCATTGGCGTCTTCGGCACAACAGACGACGCCATGGCGGGTTTTTTTGCCAACAACAGCCCATCGGGAAACGACGCGTTGGAGGCGGTCGCTGCCAACGCTTCCTCAAACCCCTTCATTGCGGTAGGTGCCAACGGCGATTGCTATGTTGATGCAAACGGCAACCTGAACTGCACGGGCAGCAAGAACGCGGTGGTGCCGGTGGATGGCGGCAAGCGCACGGTGGCAATGTCAGCGATCGAAGCGCCGCAGAACTGGTTTGAGGATTTCGGCGAAGCGCAACTGGTCAACGGGGTCGCCGTGGTCACACTCGATCCCGACTTCATCCAGACCGTCAACTCTGAAACCAACTACAAAGTCTTTCCCGTGCCCAACGGCGACTGCAAAGGCCTGTACGTGACCAATAAAACCGCCAACTCATTCGAGGTGCACGAGTTGGGCGGCGGTACGTCCAGCATCAGTTTTGACTATCGCATCACGGTGCTGCGGAAAAAGTATGAGAACGTGCGCTTCGCCGACCACACGCATGACCTGGACGGGCACAAGCGCATGATGGCGCGAATCAAGGAGAGAGCCGGGCACCCAGCGTCGCATGATCCGGTGAAGAAGTTGCAGCCTACACCGGCGAAGACCGCGCAACTGGCGGTGCCCCGCCTGCAAGCGGCGCGGTAGAACTGCTCCGACGGCGCGCGGGCGCGAAGCAAGTGCCGGACTTCGTCCGGCGGACAGCCGAGGGCGGCTGTCCCCACACAAGTCAGAAGCTAGAAGCCAAGCTAGAAAGCCAGAAGCTAGAACGCCAGAAGCCAGAAAGCTAGAAGATAGAACGCCAGAAGCTAGAAGCCAGAAGCTAGCAGCAGGAATTCAATCGCCGGGAGCGGGCGCCGCCTGGCCGCTGGCAGCGGGGCCGGGCTGCTCGAGCGCTTCGGCGTGCACGTTGTGACGAACGTCCGATCCCTGCACCCAGAAGATAACGTCCTCGGCAATGTTGGTGGCGTGGTCGGCAACGCGTTCCAGATTACGCGCCACCAGCAGCGCATCGAGCGCCTGGCGTACCACTTCCGGACGTTCGTTCATGGCCTTCACCAGTTGGATAAAGGCGTCGTCTCTCATGCGGTCCACGACGTTGTCCATTTCAAGCACCGCCTGCGCGAGTTCAACTTTTCCTTCGATGAAGGACTCCAACGCGCGGCGCACCATGGCGCTGACGGCCGCGCCCATGCGGGCGATGTCCACGGGAATTTCAACAACGGGCAGTTCGGCCATGTCCATCACGCGTTCGGCAATGTTGACCGCCTGGTCTCCGACGCGCTCGAGGTCGGAGTTGATTTTGGTGACCGCGAGGATGAAGCGCAGGTCCACGGCCATGGGCTGCTGCATGGCGAGCAAGTCGAACGCGGCTTCATCAATGTCGCGCTCGCAGGCATTGATTTGGCCTTCGCCCTCGAGGATCATCTGGCAACGGGCCAGGTCACGGTCCACATACGCCTGGCGGGCGCGGTCCACCGCCTGCTCCGCCAGACCGCCCATGCGGAGAAGTTTTTCCCGAAGCTCGTCAAGTCCCTGCTGAAAACGCGTGCGCATTATCCGAACCTGCCTGTGATGTAATCTTCCGTCCGCTTGTCGGAGGGTTTGGTGAAAATCTTTTCCGTCTTGTCGAACTCCACCAGCCGGCCCAGCAGAAAGAAGCCGGTGAACTCGGCCACGCGCGCCGCCTGCTGCATGTTGTGGGTCACGATGACTATCGTATACCGCTCTTTGAGCTGGAAAATCAATTCTTCAATTTTTCCCGTGGAGATGGGATCGAGCGCCGAGCAAGGCTCATCCATGAGCAGGACTTCCGGCTCGACGGCCAGGGCGCGGGCAATGCAGAGCCTCTGCTGCTGTCCGCCGGAGAGACTGGCGCCGGATTTCTTGTGAATGCTGTCTTTGACCTCGCCCCACAGAGCGGCGGCATCCAGCGAGCGCTCGACGATCTCGTCCAACTGCTTGCGGTCACGGAAGCCGTTGAGCTTGAGCCCGGAGGCGACGTTGTCGTAGATGGACATGCTTGGGAACGGATTGGCTTTTTGAAACACCATGCCCACGCGGCGGCGCAACTGCGTCGGAGAGGTCCCGTTGTATGCATCGAGATCGCCAATGCGGACGCTGCCTTGGACGGTCGCGTCGGGAATGGTCTCGTGCATGCGGTTCAGGCAGCGGATGAAGGTGGACTTCCCGCATCCGGAGGGGCCAATCAGCGCGGTGGCATGATTGGCAAGCACACTGAGACTGATCTCGTAGAGGGCCTGGGTTTTTCCATACCAGGCGTTGAGGCTTTCGACTTTGATCCCGACACCCATAGCTCAGGCGGCTCCCATGTGGGTTCTGCTGACGGCGATGCGGACCGCGGAAACTGCCCCGACAATCAAGACAATAAGGACCAGCGCGCCCGCCCAAGCCTGCCGGTGCCACTCATCATACGGTGAAATCGCGTAGGTGAAAATCTGTAGCGAAAGAGCCGCCGTGGGCTGGTCGGGACGCAGGTTCCAAAACTGATTTCCAAAGGCGGTAAAGAGCAAAGGCGCGGTTTCTCCGGCCACGCGCGCAAAGGCCAGCATGATGCCGGTGATGACGCCCGGCAGCGCCGTGCGCAGGGTGATGGAAAGCGTGGTCCGCCAGCGCGAGATGCCCAGACCATAGGCAGCCTCGCGCAACGCGGTCGGCACCAGCAACAGCATTTCCTCGGTGGTGCGGGCGATGGTGGGCACCATCATGATGGCAAGAGCTACCGCGCCTGCGAACGCCGAGAAATGCTTCTGCTGAAAAACGACAATGGCATAGGCGACGATGCCGATCACAATCGAGGGAACACCGTTCAGAACGTCGGCAGTGAAGCGGACAAGTGTGCCGAAGCTGCTCTGGCCATACTCGGAGAGGTAGATGCCCGCCCCGATGCCCACGGGCACTCCGAACAGACTGGCCAGCGCGAGGATGAAGCCGGAACCGACGATGGCGTTGGCCATGCCGCCACCGGGCTCGCCGACCGGCTTGGGAGTCTGCGTGAGAAACGCCCAGTTGATGGAACCGATGCCACGGTAGAGCAGGTAGCCGAAAATGGCGAGAAGCGGCACCAGCACGATCACCACGGCGAGCACAGCATACGCGGTCGCGAGATGGTTGGACAGGCTGCGGCGCAGGCTGAGCGGAGCGACGGTGGCGGCAACAGAGTGGGCCTGCTCAGGCATGGGCCCCCCGGGGCAGACCGCGAGTGACGCTCCAGACCAGCACTCGAGCCAATGCGTTGACCACAATCGTCACCAGGAATAGCGCGAGTCCGATCTCGATGAGCGCGGCGAGATAAGTGTTGCCGGTGGCTTCGCTGAATTCATTGGCAAGGACGCTGGCCATGGTATATCCGGGCGCAAACAGAGATTTGGCGATCTCCGGGCGGTTGCCGATTACCATGGTGACGGCCATGGTTTCGCCGAGTGCGCGGCCCAGGCCAAGGATGATGGCCCCGGCGATGCCCGCGCGGGCATTGCGCAACACGCCGATGCGAATCATTTCCCAGCGTGTGGCGCCAAGAGCCAGCGCCGCTTCGCGCTGGTGCTGCGGCACGACGCGAAGCACTTCGCGGGTGATCGAAGAGATGATCGGCAAAATCATGATCGCCAGGATGATGCCAGCGGCGAGCATGCCCAGTCCGTACATTGGGCCTTCAAAGAACCCGCTCCAGCCCAGAGTTCGGGACAGGAAAGGCTCGACGTAAGTCCGCAGAATGGGCACGAGCACGAAGATGGCCCAGAGGCCGTAAATCACGCTGGGGATGGCGGCGAGCAATTCGGTGAAGAAGGCCAGTGGCGCGCGCAGGCGGCGCGGGCACATTTCCACGATGAAGACTGCAACTCCAATCGCCAGCGGGACCGCAATCAGCAATGCCACGAGTGAAGAAACCAGCGTGCCGTAGATGAACGGCATTGCGCCAAACTGCTCGTTGACAGGGTCCCACTCGCTGGAAGTAAAGAATTTAAAGCCAAAGGCGTGCCAGGACAGCGCCGATCCAATCCACAATTCGTAGACGATGAGCACGAGCAATGCCAAAATGCCGATGGCGCAGGCCATGACCGCGTACTTGAAAATCTGGTCTGCGGCTTCAAGGCCCGGTTTTAGCCGCACGGGAGACGGGCCGCCGGCAGGAGTCACGGGGCCGGGGCGAACAACCTCAACCGGTTGCGGTTCTGGCATAAGGGGTCGCGGGAAAACTGGATTGGCCATCCGAGTGTACCGTAGCAAAGCGTTGTTACAGCCGTGTTAAAAACTGGACAGATTGGAGCGCGATTTATCCCCGCAAGGTAAGGAACCGGTTCATGTACACTCTTGCGCAAGCCCCATGCCAACATTTGCCGCGGTTGATATTGGATCAAACTCCGTCCGCCTGAAGATCGCAAAACTGCGCGGGAGCAAGCTGCACGCAATCCATGAAGACCGCGAAGTGACGCGTCTGGGTGAAGGCGTATTCCGCCAGGGCTTTGTTACGCCGGAGGCGATGGCGGCGACCATCAAAGTATTGCGGCGGTTTCACCGCGCCATTCAACAGACCGCCGCGGACCAGGTGCGGGTGGTGGGAACCAGCGCCCTGCGCGACGCGCGGAATTCGCTGGCGTTTCTGGAGTGGGTGCGCTCGGCAACCGGCTGGACGGTGGAAATCATTTCGGGCGTGGAAGAAGCGCGGCTGATTCACATGGGCCTGGTGGCGGGCCGCCGCACCGACAAGGCCGCCGTGCTGATGATGGACCTGGGCGGCGGCAGTTGCGAATTGACGGTCTCGCAGCGCGGGCAGATTCGCAGCACGGTGAGCCTGCCGCTGGGAGCAGTGCGGCTGACCAATGAATTTCTGAAGCACGATCCACCGCGACGCGGCGAAGTGAAGCGGTTGCGCCGGTTTGTGCAGCGGGAAGCGCGACGGATTGCGCCACGGGTGGCTGCGGCGAAAGTACGAAGTGCGATTGCGACCTCGGGGACTGCGGCGGCGCTGGCGGCAACCGCGGCGCATCTCGAGAAACGACCAGCCGGCCAGCGTTCGCTGGTGACGCGCGCGGAGATGGGTCAGATCGCGAAACTGCTGGCCAAGTCGCCGGTGGCGGAGCGGCAGCAAATCGAAGGCATCGGGCCAAGGCGCGCGGAAATCATCGTCGCCGGCGCGCTGGTGTATCACGAACTACTAGAGAGTTGCCACCTGACCGGGTTCCGTTACTCGCCGTTGGGACTGCGCGACGGGCTGCTGGCGCAAATGGCGGCGGACTACGACAAGGGCTCGCGCTCGCGAAAGCAGATTGAGTCAGAGCGGTGGGAATCCATTCTGCAGGCGGTGCAGCATTACGGAGTGGACCGCAAACACGCGCTCGATGTGCGGGCATCGGCGCTCTATTTATTCAAAGCATTGCGCTCGCTGCATCGCCTTCCGCCGGAATATGGCGAGTGGATTGGCGCAGCGGCCATGCTCTACGAGGTGGGCGACTTTCTGAATCGCAGCGGGCGGCACCGCCATGCTTACTACATCATTTCGAATTCCGAAATTCTGGGCTACACCCCGCAGCAGAGAAGAATCATCGCAGCGGTTGCGCGTTACCTGGGGAATTCCCGGCCGGCGGCCGAAGACGGTCCCATCAAAGCGCTGGAGCCGGCGGACCGGGCCAATGTGCAGAAGGCCGTCATGGTGCTGCGTCTGGCGCGCGGATTGAACCTGGGCCGCGTGGGCGCGGTGCGCGAAGTGAGGGCACGGGCACAGTCCGGCAAAGTTCTGCTGACCCTGGTTCCGCGTGGAAGGGCGGCGGTAGACCTGGAACTGTGGGCGGTCGAAAGGGACGCGGCTTACTTTCGCGAAGTTTTTGGACGGGAACTTTCTACCGCCGTATCGTGAAGCGTGCGCAGGACGCGAGGCGTCAGGCACCACTGCAGCGTTCCACCGCCGCGCTTGAGGTCCACTCGGGCGATGGCGCCCTTCTTTAAATCAAAAGCCGTGTCGGCCTCGGCGCCTCCCACCAGAATGCCCAGAAACTGGCTCAGGTTGGGGTTGTGTCCGACCACCATGACGGCGTCCTGACGGGCGTATTTTTCGAGCATCCGGCGGAAGTCGGAGAAGGTCGCCTCGGGCCGCAGCGCGGCTTCCAGATGAAGTTTGCCTTCGTGGCCAAGCTCGTTTGCGACCAGCGACGCGGTCTGGGTGCAGCGCTTGAGCGGGCTGGTGAGGATGGAGTCCACCTGGGTCTCAAGCGCGGTCAGAGCGCGACCGATGTATCCGCACTGGTTGACACCATCTTTGTCCAGGGCGCGAGTTTCGTCCTTCTTCGGATTGGACAGCGGTTCGCCGGCGCTGGCGTGGCGCAAAAAATAAAGGATCATGACCGGGCTATCTTAACCTTCCTGGGGGAAGTTCGCTCGCGCGCGTCGGGGATGGCTGAAGGGACGGGCTGGCGGCCTTCGGCGACGGAGATAAGGAAATCCTGTGCGCTGAAAGCGGCGGCACCGCTCGGAGCGGCCTTCTTGCGCGCCGTCCCTCCCATTTGCCAAGCGCGCGCATAGGTGGCGTCCTTTAGCAGGACGCGGGCCTTACGATTGTCGGAGAGATAGGACGCGAGAATTTCGTGGCGAACACGCTGGCGGATCATTTCGTCCTGGAGCGGGACAAGAATTTCGACGCGTTCGTACAGGTTGCGCGGCATCCAGTCGGCGCTGCCAATGTAGATTTCTTCCTCGTCGCCATTGGCAAAATAATAGATGCGGCTGTGCTCGAGGAATCGCCCGACAATGGAACGTACGCGGATATTTTGACTGACACCGCGGACCCCGGGCCGTAATCCGCAGATGCCGCGTACGATCAGGTCAATCTCGACGCCCGCCTGCGAGGCCCGGTAGAGGGCCTGAATCACGTTCTTGTCGAGCAGGGCATTCATTTTGGCGATGATGCGAGCGGGCCTTCCGGCGAGCGCGTGGTCGGCCTCGCGGTCAATCAACGCGATGGTTTTCTCCGATAAGTCCAGCGGCGCGACCAGCAAAGGGTCGTAGCTGGGATTTTCAGCATAAGCGGTCAGGAAGCTGAACACATCGCGGACGGCGTGGGTGATTTCCGCGCGGGCGGTAAACAAGCTGAGGTCGGTATAGAGGCGCGCGGTGGCCGCGTTATAGTTGCCGGTGCCGATGTGCACGTAGCTGCGTGTGACCCCGTCGGGATCGCGGCGGACGATCAACGAGAGCTTGCAGTGGGTCTTGAGTCCGACCAGGCCATGAAAAACCTGCACGCCGGCGTCCTCCAGATCGCGCGCCCAGCGGATGTTGGAAGCTTCGTCGAAGCGTGCCTTCAATTCCACGACCGCGGTGACTTCCTTGCCTGGGGCTGCCTCAATGAGCGCCTGCACGATCTGAGAATTCTCACCAGTACGGTAGAGCGTCTGCTTGATGGAGAGCACGCGGTCGTCATTGGCCGCGGAACCAATGAATGACTGCACGGCATCGTAGGAATCGAACGGATGATGCAACAGGATGTCGTGGCGGCGAAGCTCTTCGAAGAGGTCTTTGGATTTTGCGGTCAGGCGCAGTTCGCGCGGCGTGAAGGGCCGGTACTTCAGGTCGGGCCGGTTGGCCTGCTCATAGACATTGAACAGGCGGGAAAGATTGACCGGGCCGTCCACGGAAAAGACCTGCCAGGGGTCGAGTTCGAAGACGGTGCGCAGGCGCTCGATGATTTCCGGGTCTGCCTGGGCCTCGATCTCCATGCGAATGGCGTCCCCCTTGCGGCGGTTGTGGAGCTCGGCACGAACGCTCTCCAGCAGGCTGCGCGCTTCTTCCTCCTGCAAATACAAGTTGCTGTTGCGGGTGACGCGGAACGGCGCCGAGGAAACGATTTCATAGCCCTGATACATGCGGTGCGCGTGATGGGCGACCAGGTCGGCGAGGAAAATAAAATCCACCGAATCCTCGGAAGGAATTCGAACCAATCGCGGCAATGCCCGTGGCACAGAAACCACACCCATATAGGTCAAGGCCGAACGGCGCTTCCGCCGCAGCAGGAAACCCAGGCACAGCGCCTTGTTGATGACGCGCGGAAACGGGTGCGTGGGATCCACGGTCACTGGCGTGAGCAGGGGGTCCAGTTCCCTATCGCAGTAAGCTTCGACAAAACGGCGCCCGTCTGCGTCAAGCTGTTCGAGGGTGAGGACGCGGATTCCGTTTTCCGAGAGGCTGGGGCGAAGGCGCTCGTTCCAGCATTCATACTGGCGGTCTACGAATTCGTGCGTGCGCCGCGCAACCAGATCGCGTTTTTCGATAAGAGTGAGACCATCGGGTGTGGCGTCGTTAAAGCCGTCTTCAATTTGTTGCACCATGGCCGCGACGCGAATCTCAAAAAACTCATCGAGGTTGCTCGCGGAAATGGCGAGAAACTTCAGGCGCTCGAGCAGCGGGTTGCCGGTGTCCTCCGCCTCTTCGAGCACGCGCCGGTTGAACTCCAGCCAGGACGTGTCGCGGTTGAGGTAATACTGTGGGTTGTCGAGAGAAACGCGTGCCATGGATGCCTGAGCTATTCCGGGGAGTTCCGCGTCGCACTCGAAGTCGGCGCTGCGGAGACGAACTGCAAAAGAACAGTATAAAACATGCGGAGCGTCGGTGGCAGTTTGGAGTGGGGTTGGGTCGGAAAGTGCAGATTAAAGTGCAGATTAAAGTGCAGATTTCTGCACAGTTGATCCCCCGGAGCAGCAGGACTCACGTAGTTCCACTGAGTCGCTGGCCTTGACGCAGCCCCTACTGGGAGGATTCATGAAACTGCGTCTACTGGTTCGCGCCGGTTTTGGCATCTTTGCACACGCGATACCCCTTACTTGAGTTTCTTGAGCGATCGCAGCGGGCTTGTGTACAGTCAAAGCATCCTTTGCAATCCGCACAATTCGCGCGGGGCGAATCATCCCGCCCGTTGGCTAAAAACACGAACGGCACCAGCACTGATTTTCACGCTGGTACTGTTCCTGTGCTGCGGGACAGTTGCGCTTGCATCGGCGACCAGCAAGGCAGGCGCGACCAGCGCCGCGCAAAGCCAACTGGCCGTCGTAGACCCTGTCATCCAACAAGCGATTCGCGAAGGAACGGTCCCAGGCGCGGTGCTCGTCGTCGGCCATGACGGCCGTGTGGTGTACCAGAAAGCTTACGGCAATCGCGCGCTCGAGCCTCGCCTCGAGGCCATGACGCTGGACACCGTGTTCGATCTGGCGTCCATGACCAAGGTGATCGCGACCACCACTGCCGTCATGCAACTGATGGAGCAGGGGAAAATTCGACTGAGCGAGCCGGTGGTGAAATACCTGCCGGATTTTGGACAGAACGGCAAAGAAGACATCACGCTGCGGCAATTGCTGACTCACTACTCGGGCCTGGAGCCGGACCTTGATCTCAAGGAAAAATGGGAAGGCAAAGAGACCGCGTACCGCATGGCATTTCACGATCCGCCGGAATTGCCGCCCGGTTCGAGTTTTTCCTATAGCGACGTGAACTTTATCACGCTCGGCGCCGTGGTTGAGAAAGTTTCAGGCGAAACGCTGGACGCGTATGCGTCGCGCCACATTTTTGCGCCGTTGAAAATGACGCGCACGCGATTTCTCCCGCCCGCAGCCTGGCGGGCGAAGATTGCGCCCACGCAATACGACGAAAACGAACACATGCTGCGCGGAGTGGTACACGACCCGACGGCGCGCCGCATGGGCGGCGTGGCGGGACATGCAGGGCTGTTCGGGACCGCCGCCGACCTGGCAAAGTTTGCGCAAACGCTTTTGAATGGCGGCGGCGGCATCTTATCGCCGCTCAGCGTGCAAAAGATGACGCAGCCCGAGCAGCCTCCGTCTGCCACCGCCGTGCGCGGCTTTGGCTGGGACATTGATTCCCCGTTCTCCTCCAACCGCGGAGCGCTGCTACCCGTTGGATCGTTCGGGCACACGGGGTTTACGGGCACGTCGGTCTGGATTGATCCCACGACGCAGACCTATGTCGTGCTATTGACCAACGCGGTGCATCCGCGCGGGCAGGGCAATGCGATTGCCCTGCGGGCGAAGGTCGCGACGGCCGTGGCCGCGGCATTGCATCTCAGCGCAAACGAGAAAGAGGCGATGCGCTGGCAGAGTATCACCGGCTACAACGAGGCGCAGAGCGCGGCGCGTCATATCGGCGCGCGAAATGGATCGGTCAAGACCGGCGTTGATGTGCTGGAAGCGCACAGCTTCGACGCTCTTCAAATCGCCGGGAAAAAGAAACATATTGGCTTGCTGACTAATCAGACCGGCGTTGACACCGACGGCAGGCGCACGATTGATGTTCTGGCGCAGGCGCCCGGTGTTTCGCTCGACGCCATCTTCAGCCCCGAGCACGGTGTTACCGGCGCGCTGGATACAACCGCCATCGGCGACTCGAAGGATTCGGCGACAGGAGTGCCGGTCTACAGCGTCTACGGCGCGACAGACGCTGCACGGCGCCCGTCGCCGGAAGTACTCAAGACCCTGGATGCGGTAGTCGTGGATATTCAGGATGCGGGCGCGCGCTTTTATACCTACGAAACTACGCTGGGATATTTTCTCGAGGCCTCCGCCGCGGCGGGAATCGAACTGATCGTGCTGGACCGGCCGAACCTGATCAACGGTTCATTCGTTCAGGGGCCGGTCTCCGACGCCGGGCATGAAACGTTCACCAACTATTTCCCGTTGCCGGTGCGTCATGGCATGACGTTGGGCGAACTGGCGAAGATGTTCAACGCCGAAAAGAAGATCGGCGCGAAGCTAACAGTCGTTCCGATGGATGGCTGGCTTCGCGGCGACTGGTATGACTCAACGGGACTGACCTGGGTGAATCCATCGCCGAACCTGCGCAGCCTGACCGCGGCCGCGCTTTATCCAGGAGTCGCGCTGATCGAGGGGACGAATGTTTCGGTCGGTCGCGGCACCGACACGCCGTTCGAGGTAGTCGGCGCGCCGTGGATCAAAGGTAGGGATCTGGCGACATACCTTAACGGTCGCGCGATTTCGGGAGTGCGCTTTGTGCCCACAAGCTTTGAGCCAACCGCGAGCATGTATCAAGATCAAAAATGCCAGGGCGTGAATATCGTTTTCCTGGACCGCAATACTCTGGACGCGCCGGAGTTGGGACTGGAACTGGCTTCGGCGCTGAAAAAGCTTTATCCCAGCGACTTTAAGATGGACCGCATGGCCGAATTGCTGGTGAATCGCGCGGCGTTTGACGCCTTGTCCGCAGGGCAGGACCCGCGGCGGATCGCGCAGGACTGGATGGACGCCGTCAACGAATTTCTGAAGCGACGGACTCCTTACCTGCTGTATAAGTAGTCCTGACCTCCGGGAAACCTCGCGCGCCCCGCGCGGCATCCTAGAGTCAGGTTGTGGGACAGCGAATGCGAGGAATGCGCGAAATGAAACATCCATATGTTTATGCGGTGACCGGCTTGCTGGCCGGAGCCTTGCTGGCCGGAGCCTCGCTTGCCGGCGCTCAAAGCTCCTCTGACAACGCCAAGGACGGTCCAATGATCCCTGCCGGCGCCAAGCTGCCGCTCGTGCTCAAACAGTCCATCTCCACCAAGAACGCCAAAGAAGGCGACCCCGTCTATGCCGAGACGGCGTTTCCGTTTGTTCTGGACAATCACATGCTGGTCCCGGCCGGGACCTACGTGCAGGGGGTGATCACGCACGTGGAGCGCGCGGGCCGCATCAAAGGACGCGCTGAGATTCAGATGCACTTCACTTCGATGATTTATCCCAGCGGCTACACCGTGATGTTGCCGGGGTCGGTGGACAACACGCCGGGCGCGGACAACCACTCAGTGACCGACAAGGAAGGCACGATTAAGCACGACAGCGAGACCGCCAAGAAGGTCGGGGACGCGGCGCGCAACGGAGTGTATGGAACCATGGGTGGCGCGACGGCGGGAGGGCTGGCGACCGGCGGCCTGAACGGCGCGCGCGTGGGAGCAGGAGTTGGGGCCGCAGTTGGAGTTGCGTGGGCGATGCTCAAGCGCGGCAGCGATGTGAAGCTCGATCCGGGCACGTCCATCGAGATGGTCATCGTGCGTCCGGTTGCGCTGGATGCGAGTCGCGTGCCGGGATACAGCTACCGCTGACCGAGACTCATTCCCACCTACTTCAGAGTGTAGAGCGCGTTGACGTGCGCGGTGACACTGACGTTCTGCGGCGAAAATTCTTCAGTTGGAGCGGGCGCCATGGCGGCGGCGTTGGCTGCCATCATGCGGCCCACGCGCGGCGCCATGATCCGGAGATTCTCAAACGTGTCCACTGAGGCATACGACAGTTCGCCGAGGGTGCGTCCGCTGGCCCGGGCAACGGTTTCGGCGGAGGCTTTCGCCCTGCGATAAGCGTCTTCCACGGCCTTGTTCTTGGCCTCGTCAATATTTTCGAGCGTGTAGTTAGCACTTAGACTTTCAGACACGTCGGCGTCGGCGAGTTGCTGGGTGATCGGGCCGATCTTGGCAAAGTCTTTCAGCTTGAGCGTCACGTCGGTGGTCACCCGATAGCCGATGAGTTTCTGCTTGCCGGCATGGTAGTCATAGACCGGCTGCACGGAAAAGAAGCCGATGTTCGCTGTTTTCGGGTCAATGAGGTTGGCGCGCAGGACTTGCCGGACCTGTTCGGTCTCCTTCGCGGCGTGTTCGTAGGCAGCTTGCGGCTTGTCTTCCTGGACCGAGATATTGAACTGAATCACAGCGGTATCAGGAGTGGCGTCGAATTTTCCATCGGCGCCGACGTAAACCGAATTTGCCTGCGCGGTGACCGCAGGATGCTCCTGCGCGGACATGCTGCAGGCTGCGAAAAAAACGAGTATCAGAGCAATGCGCGACATAAGTAAGCCTCCAGCTTCGCCGAGGCGAAGCCTGCGCCTGAATTGTATGCGATCCGCGAAGCCCTGGTTGCAGTCCGCATCAGCGGGCCGGCAGTTGCAGGTTGTGATCGAGCCGGACTTCGAGCACGGTGTGCTTTTGCAAAATCAGATTGCGGTCCACCGTGAAGGCGTAGAGAGCGCCCGCAGCAGCCCCTGCACCCGCTCCGGCGGCTGCGCCTCTGCCGTGGCCGAGCGCGACGCCCGCCGCGGCCCCGGTTCCCGCTCCGACCGCGATGGCTTCCGCCACACGTTCTTTGGACATCCCTTTGCGCTCGATCTCACCCTCGTCGCCCATCGGCTTCATGCCATGTTCACCGGGCACGCCGACAACGGTCGCCAGCAGCGGAATCCATCCGTGGTCGCTCTTGACTTCGTCAAAACTGAGGAGCAGTCGCGAGTGCAGGCCGGGCTCGACCGTGCTGACGTGGCCTTTGATCTTGCTATCGCGGCGGAGTGTGAGATTGTCGCCGCTGGCCAGGTCTTCCGCCAGGCGCGCGGTGAAGCGGTCGCCGGGCCGCAGGCGGCTGGTGTCGAGCTTGTCGTTAAGCCGGATGAGGAACGTTGTGCCCTCGGGCACCGCATTGGGCGGAGCCTGCGGCGCAATCGCCGGGTCTTTCATCTGCATTTGTGCGTGTGCGGAAAGGGCCAGAATGCCTGCCATCAAGAAGGAGGTAATGATCTTAAACGTCATGAATGCGACCTCGCATGGAACGATATGAACAGAATGAAGCCTATGATTTAGTTGGATGATGATTTGAGGGAATTTGCTGCCTTGGTGGCGCAATCTAGTGAACCGTCGCGTTCCACGCGGAAAGCACGAAGCGGTCCCGTTCTGCATCCCGACCGCAACATAGCGAAGCTAGCACTTTACGTTCTGTCATTCCGACCGTAGCGAACCCGGAGCGAAGTCGAAGGGGAGCGGAGTGGAGGAACCTGCTTCTCGCTGGCCCGCGCCCGAACAAGCCTGTGGATCTCTGCCGCAAATGTTCTGTTGGCTTTGGCTGTCGGGAGAGATTCAAAACGGGAATTTCCTTGGTTGTCGGGGGGCCCCCCTCCCCCTGATCTATTGGAATCATGGAGTTAGCGGTATTTGGATGAAAAATCCTAGGGGCTCAGTCACTTGCGGGTAAAATACTGCGCTTAAAGAGTTTAGGCCTTGTGCTGGCATGGCTTCATTACCGCTTCCGCCTTGACCATGATGAGCTAGTTGCGAGTTGGGCGCAAGGTTAGATGTCACAGTGCGGAGCGGCTCCTGTGTGGAAAGTCGGGACGTGGCATCGAATCTCCGCGAAGCATCTGCCCGCCTACCTTTACGAAATGACGTGGCGTTTCAACAACCGTAAGAACTCGTTCCTGTTTCGGGACACCATGCTCAAACTCATCCACTCGGACAACCTTGAATACAAAGAACTCACTTCGGCAAAGGCCGCATAATCGCAGCCGCCATTTTCCTTAAATAAGCCGGGATACTCATGTCCGGGTGTGTATTCCAACAAAATGCTTCGCATGGAGATGATCCGTCTTTGCACTCCGTCTCTTTTATCGTTTGTTGGTAGTGTAGCGCACCCCTCAAAACTGGACACAAGGGGCCGTGTTTGAAGTAAGGGTAAGGGCGAACCGGGCACGGGTGGCGTGCGGGGTTTGTCCGTGGAGTCCGCGATGCGGACGGTCGTGATTGTACTCCTCGAT
>Ga0209068_10000206_pt1 | contig 35569 bp, 32 predicted proteins | sample ColStrG_CSR_2012_FD_187200 | JGI IMG/M metagenome (GOLD analysis project Ga0209068, IMG submission 187200) | Freshwater sediment microbial communities in response to fracking from Pennsylvania, USA - Cold Stream Run_MetaG_CSR_2012 (SPAdes)... | ecosystem: Environmental > Aquatic > Freshwater >...
TGTTGTCGGCGCAGGACGGTCTGGCGAGCAGGCCGTAGTGGCGGATGCGGTGGAAGCCTTTGGGCAGGACGTGCATCAGGAAGCGGCGGATGAACTCATCGGTGGCGAGCGTCATCCGCTTGTACTGCGCGCGGCCGTCGGCGCGATAATCCTTGTACCGGAAGGTGACGCCGTCCTGGTCGAACGCGATCAGCCGGCGGTTGGAGATGGCGACGCGGTGGGTGTAGCGCGCCAGATAGGCGAGCACCGCCTCGGGCCCGCCGAAGGGAGGCTTTGCATAGACGTACCACTTGATCCTGCGCAGCGGTGCCAGGTAGGCCGCGAAGGCCTTGCGCTCCGCGAGGTAAGCATGCTGGCCGAAGAATGTGAGCCGGCCGGCCTTGTGGGCGGCGAGGAGCTTGGCAAGCATCCGCCCCCGGAACAGCGCGGTGAGCACGGGCACCGGCAGCAGGAAGCGGGGCTGGCACGCCAGCCATCGCTTGCCATCCAGGGCAATGCCGCCGCCCGGCACGATCATGTGCACGTGCGGGTGATGGGTCATGGTCGAGCCCCAGGTGTGGAGCACGGCGGTGATGCCGATGCGCCCGCCCAGGTGCTCGGGATCGGCCGCGATCGTCAGCACGGCCTCGGATGAGGCCTTGAACAGCAGGTCGTAGACCACGGCCTTGTTCTGATACGCGATGGCGGCGATTCTGGCCGGCAGCGTGAACACGACATGGAAGTAGGGCACCGGCAGGAGCTCGGCCTCGCGCTCGGCGAGCCATTCCCTGGCGGCGGCGCCCTGACACTTCGGGCAATGCCGGTTACGGCAGCTGTTGTAGGCGATGACCTCATGGGTGCAATCTTCGCAGCGCATGATATGGCCGCCCAGCGCCGCCGTGCGGCAGCGCTCGATGGCAGTCATCACCTTCAGCTGGTCGAGGCTCACATGGCCGGCATTGGCCTGACGCCACGCCGCCCCGTGGCCGCGGAAGATATCCGCGACCTCCAGGGTTGGACGGGACACGGCGCCGTTACGCCGGCGGCTGGTCGCTCCTGTTCTTCCCGGGGGTCAGCGGCGTGAGCCGATCGAGCGGGCTCATGACCGCGCGGATCACGTTGGTGGCGACCTGCGCGTACAGTGCGGTGGTGTCGACCTTGGCGTGTCCGAGCAAGACTTGGATCAAACGCACATCGGTTTTCTGCTCGAGCAGGTGGGTGGCAAAGCTATGCCGCAAGGTGTGCGGCGTTACCCGCTTCTTGATCGCGGCCATCTCGGCGGCGGCGTGAACCGCGCGATTGAACTGCCGCGTCGTCATCGGCAGCATCGGGTCCTGGCCGGGGAACAGCCAGACCGCCGGATGGGCGATGCGATACCAGTCGCGCAGCAGCTCCAACAGCTTTGGTGAGAGCATCGCAAAGCGATCCTTGCGCCCCTTGCCCTGTTCGATCCGCAGCAGCAGGCGCTCGGAATCGATGTCCGACACCTTCAGCGCCACCACCTCGGAGACCCGCAGACCCGCGGCGTAGGCGGCGCTCAGCGCGGCCTTGTACTTCGGTCCGGGGGCGGCCTCCAAGAGCCGCGCCACCTCTTCGGGGCTCAAGACCGCCGGCATCTTGCGCGGCTCGCGCACGAACGTGAGGTGCCGGGCCATCTCGGGCCGGTCGAGCGTCACGGTGAAGAAGAAGCGCAGCGCCGCAACCGAGCCGTTGATGCTCGGCGGACGTACGCCGGCCCGCGTCTGATGCAGCTGGAAACGGCGAAGATCCTCAGGCATGGCCGTATCCGGCGAACGGCCGAGGAAGGCTGTGAACGTCCTCACGTGCCGGATATAGTCGTTGCGCGTCTTCTCGACGAAGTTGCGCACCGTCATGTCTTCGATCATGCGCCGGCGCAGCGGGCTGATGGGCTTCTCACTCATCGGGGTGCTCCTGTCTTGAGGTGGAGGTTGTTGACCCCTCGATCCTCAAGGCAGGACGCCCGGCCTGTCACCCTATCCCGCTCACCTGGTCACTCCGTCCGCGCCGCTGGCTCTGCCTTCGCGCGCAGCGCGCTCCCGCGCGAGCGGGTTCGTTCGTTGGCCCGAAGCCGAAGTGCTAGAGAGCACCGCGGATTTCCGGTTATCGAGGTAGAGCGGACGCTCTGATCTCGTTCCAAGACTCCAGACTGCCATGACCCGATGTGGTATCTTTGCAAATATTCAATTCGGGGGGAGATCGTTATGAAACACTGGCCAGCCGCTAGCATTGCGTTGCTTCTGTTCGGGCTCCCTGCTTTCTCGCACTTGCATCAGGCGTTCGGCCAGGCCGAGGCGGGGTGGATCACGCTGTTTGATGGCAAGAACCTCGATAACTGGAACAAGATCGGTGACGCCAACTGGCGGCTCGAGGATGGTGCCGTCGTTGCCGATAAAGGCGACGGCTTTCTGGTCTCGAAGAACGCTTACGCCGACTTCCAGCTCAGGGCCGAGTTCTGGGTCGATGCCGACGCGAACAGCGGCATTTTTATTCGCTGCACCAATCCCGAAAAAATGGGCGGCGCTTCCTATGAGGTGAATATCTGGGACACCCGCCCCGACCCGAGCTATGGCACCGGCGCGATAGTTGGTCTCGCCAAGGTTAATCCGATGCCGAGAGCCGGCGGCAAATGGAACGTCTATGAGATCGCGGCCAAGGGCTCGACCTTCACTGTGACCCTCAACGGGCAAAAAACCGTCGAAGGCGCGCAGGACGCCAAGTTTGCGAGCGGGCGGATCGCGCTACAGCACGGTTTGGGTGTCAAGGACGACAAAGGCGTCGCGAACGACAAGGGAGTGGTGAAGTTCCGCAAGGTGGAAATCAAGCCGCTGTAGACGCGGCAATTCCATCATTAAAACCACGGATCCGATTTCTGCTGGCACCTGCCCGATCGAGTTCATGGTGGCGCCCAACACCGGCGTGTTGACCGTCCAGGCCGAACTGCCGCGGAACCCTTGTCGGATTGGCGGAATAAACGGCCCTGGTCGTCGAGAATGCCGTTCGGCGCCGGCGCATACATATGGGACAATGTCGCCGCCATATGGTGACAAGGTCGCCGCGCTTGAGCGGCGCGAAGATGGCACGCAGGTGTGAGAACGACTGGCCGATGTGGAACTCAGGTCACCCGTCCCGCGCCGCATGGGTCCCGGCGACGTAACCGTGGACGGATGCTCGGCCGAGACCATGTTGCTGGCCACCACCGCTGGCTTCGCCGCCTGCGTAGAGGCCGGGTATGACCTCGCCCCAACGGTCGACGACCTGCGCCCTCCCGTTTATCCGCAGACCGCCGAATGAATCGAGCATGCCAATCGGCGCCCAGGCCGCGTAGAAGGGTGGGGTGCTGATCTTGTGCATCATCGGCTTCTCGAAGTCTTCGTCGACGCCTTTGTCCGCGAACTCATTGTACCTCGTCACCGTCTGTTCCAAGTATTTGAGAGGCATCTTCTGATGGGCATTCTCCATAACCTTCTTGGCGAGTTCGGCAATGGTGTCGGCTTTATGGAAGTACCCGTCGGGCGGATCGGCAATGTAGGGATAACGAATCTTCCAGCCTGTCCGCGCGACCGAGGCGGAATCAAAGATCGCCCACACCGGTCCGGACTGAAAGTCAGGAGGCTGTGACCCCTCGTTGATCGCAAGTGCTGCGTCGGTCGCAGACGACCTCTTGAACTGGGCCTTGATTTGGGCCGTGCTGGCATTGCGCCAATCCGTCGCCGTGAATGGCTTGCGGGTGCCATCGGTTCCAGGCGGATACTTGGGATTGCCGATTGCGCTATTGGGAATGGCGGTCTCGCTGTAGAAGCGCTTCCCGACCTGGTTCACGGCGATCACATGCTCCCATCCGGAATTGCCGATATCGATTCCCTTGGCCTTTGCGAATGCGAACGAGGGATGCCCCGGAAAGATGTTTGCGTGTGGATCCCTGGTCGCGAGCACATTGCTGATCCTTGGGGATGCGAGCTGGTGCTCATAGTTCTGCATCATGCCGGCAAGGTTCGCCCCTATATCCATGCCCGCAACAATCCCGCTTGCATCCTGGCCATGCGGTCCAAGCAGGGGGATCAACGCCTCCTCGAACGCATCCATGTACAATCTCGGATCAAACATCGTGCGAATGTAGCGATTGTTCAGATGGCCGCCGGTTCCGATGATGACCGCCTTCCGTGCGCGGATATGGATCGTGGCTGCGCGCTCGTCGGTGTTGCCGTTCTGCCAGAAGCTTTCCAGGCGAGCTCCCGTGTCGGGCTCGAACCTTGGCGTGTAGCTCGCCTTGATTCCCAAAACCCTGCCGGTGAACTGGCCCTCGCGGATGATCTCATCCATGTGGCGGTTGAGCATGAACCGGACGTCCTTTTCCCGGGCGCTGAACTCCAGGCACCTCGCGAGGCAGAAGCCGCCGTAGACCCAGCCCGGCGCGCCAACCGGCGCTGCCGGAATCCCGGGCGTTTGGCGCATCGGATTGAAGCGCGAGTGCCGTTCCTTTTCGGGATCGCCTCTGTCCTCCGCCGACAGCGTGCCCGCCTTGATGTCGGTTTTCGCCGCCAGCTTCAGCATGGCCTTGGCCATGCGCGCGCGCGACACTCCGCCGCCAAAATGGGTGCCGTCGACACGGGCAAACCGGACGTAGTTCTCAAGCTGGAATTGCCTTGTCAGCGGAGCGTTGTCGGCCCAGGCACGATGGAGCTGGCGATCGTTGTAGCGGTACCTCGCCATGCCGCTCGCGTCCACGACCGACCAGTCGGTCATGTCCTTGAACAGCAGGTCTGGGTCGTCCTCCAGATCGGCCGGCGGAACAAGCGGAGCGGTCAGCCCGAAACCGTCCGGGTCGGCGCCCGCGTGATCCCTGGCCTGTATGGCATCCCCGCCGCCAAGGGAGACGAAGCCACCGCTGTGGATCATCTTGCCGCCAACGTCGAAATTCGAATCGACCACGAGCACGGAGGCCCCGAGGTCGCGCGCCCTGATGGCGGCATGCAGCCCGGTGCACCCCGCGCCACAGACCACGACATCCACCTCATAATCCCATGCAATGCCTTGAGCCGATGCTTGGCCGGGCCCTGACAGGACGGCTGCGCTTACGCCTGCGGCAGCACCGTTCTTGAAGAAGTCGCGCCTGCTGAAGGACTTCTCTTTCTGCAGCCTTGTTTCCTTCCGTCCTGAGTCGCGCTTCTTGGCCATGTCGGTTTCCTCCGTGAAGTCTGAGGCCGGCAAGCAATTCAATTGTGACTGCGCGCCACCCCTCTGATGTCAGCAGCGACGATGCCCCCAGACCGACGAGTTTGATGTGCGCCCATCCATGATCGATCCCTCACAAACAATGGATCATGTCCGCTCCGGAGAGACTAACACATCGAAATCTGAGGCCAGCAACCTTCACCCACACGTTGGGCTGTGATCCGGCGTCCAACTTTGACCCCACTCCGATTGCGCTCTAAGTAACTGCAGAACTTATGGAATTGTGCGTTCTTGGCGGAATCGATCGGCGTCCAATCGTGACCCCGCCCATTCGCGACGACCGCCGCGCCTGCTTACCTTCGTTCCCACGCCGTCCGCAGTGATCGAATAGGCGAGCCAGCCGAATGTCGGCTCATGGCCCGTGCCACTGATGCAAATCAGGAAGGATCCTCCGCAAATCGTCTCAAGCGGGCCTGTTTGGGCCGACAGGCCATCCGAACACCGTTTGCTGTCGAACCCCTCCATTTCGAGCCAATGAGCGCAAAGTGAAAGGATCACGGCTCGGAATCCAGGTTAACAATCCACGGTGACAGCCATGGAAATAGATTCTTCCAGTTGCCCTCGAGCCCGAGAGGACTCGCATGCCGAGTATTCCGGCATTCAATTCTGGTCGTCGGAGGCATGGGCTACGGCCAACAGCACAAAAATTCCCTCCGGTGGGACGTGGCGTTAACCTGACTTCCGTGCCGTGGTGAAAGGATGAATGCAAATTGACTCGGAGTACCGGCGGCGTACGATACGAATAATTCATTTGGGAGGGAGTGCCATGGAGGTCCGGCGCAAGGCCTTCATCCGCAAGTGGCGCCTCAAGCATCGCGCCGTTGCCGACAGTTTGGAGGAAGCAGGCGAACGCTTGTTCGCCTTCACCCGGCTGCCGCCAAGCCAATGGCGCAGCGTGCGCACCACGAATGCGATTGAGCGATTGCACGAAGAGTTCAAACGAAGAATCAAGACGCAGACCGTGCTGCCATCCGCCGACACCGCCGCCATGCTGTTCTGGGCACTGCTCGCCTCCGGTCAGATCAACATGCGCAAGGTCGATGGCTGGCAGACCCTCGCCACACCACCCATCGCTCAGCCAATTGACCTCGCAGCCTGAAACGTTACCTTCATGTTACCCGGAGAACGCGCCACACCAAATTCCAACCACATTCCGGACGGCACCCGGGATCGAGCCGCGCTACAAGCGTTCAGTGCGTTGTTTGTTGCGTAATCTTTGATAGAATCATTCTTGGAAGTTGTTCGGAGCTTGCCGCGAAAAGACGCAGGTTATGCAGTAGCGCTTCGAGGCGGGCCGTTAGGTCGGACATTGGTGCAATTCGTCTTGCTTCAATCGCGTGATGACGGAGGGTCTCGAATAATCTGATTGCAGGTGGTGCAGCGATAAACCAGTTGTCGCGGCCACAGCCCAATACTCGGGAGCTTGCCGACATATTCCATGGAGGAACGACAGTCGGGACACTTGCGCCCCTCCGCCGCAGGTGCCGACTCGTTGTCCACGTTAGCCATGGCCGAGTCGTAGGTATAATCACCTAAGCAATCAACAGGTTCCGCTGCGATGGTTCCGGCGGGCATTGCTGCACCGGGGGTGACCCTTGAACCCGGTGATGTTCTCATTCCGTTCTCGCCACCCCAGTTGCGGCTCTTTCATTTTTAGGTGCTGATTTTATGGTTTGGTAATGCCCCCGAGGTAAGCATTGCGGACTGGATGAATATGTTGCTCCCGTTGGGAAGCCCCGGCCATGTCGTCACAAACATGCCGGGGCTTCTTTTCTTTTGGCCCCTCAGTTTCTCAACATAGCGCGCATCGGTTGTGTCAAATTTACACGATGGGCGAGTTCGAAGAACTAGCCGAGGAATATCAAAGACGGGCCGCGCATTGCCTATCGGAGGCGGATGCAGCCGTTCCCGCCGATAGGAGGCTATAGGAAGCCCTTGCGCTACAATTTCTGAGGCTTGCCGCCGACGCCACAGCGCTCCCAAAGTAGATTTTGAGGGCTGGCGCTTTTGGCCGTCTCAGTTAGCGGCCTCGTCATCTGGCCTGGGACTTATAGGACCTCACCGCACTGCTCGTTAGAACATTAGAGAGACCGCCGCGCACGCCGCTTGCTCATCTTACGCCGGAACAAACGCGAACGAGCAAAACCAGCCACTCAGGGAGAGCCAAGACCCGGACCCGTTTGGTGCGTATATGAAGTTTTTTACGGCTTGGTAATGCCCTCCGGCTAAGCTTTGCCCACTGGAAGGAACTTGGACACCTTTTGGTTCATCTCGGGAAGCCCCGGCCATGTCCCCACATGCCGGGGCTTCTTGGTTCGTCAATGTCCGTATTGGGGTGCTTAGATGCGCAGCGCAAGCAAATAAGGCTCGATCCATGGGAACCGAAAATAGGAAATTCGCACGACGCAATATCGATCTAGTCGCCCGATTCAGTCAGAATGACGGGTATAGATGCTTGAGTTTGACGCGTGCGTTAGGTGTTGTGAAGTGCCAGTTGGCCTTGGTGTGGTGAGCGTTGCGGTCGTACTAACAGGCGGCGATTTCCTCGATGAGAGTTTGTTTGTCGGGGATGCGGCGGTCGAGGCATTGGGACGACAGAACGCCGAGTTCCGACTCCGCCAGATCGAGCCAACTGCCGTGTTTTGGCGTGTAGTGCCATTCGAAGCGCTCGACCAGCCGCCTGGCTTCGGCGGCCGGAAAGGCCTCATAAAGTGAAGCCTTGGTGTGGGTGTTGAGATTGTCCTGGACCAAAACGATGGTGTTGGCGTCCGGGAAATGGGTATCGGCCAAGTCCTTCAAGACGTGAGCATAATCCACGGCGGCACGGCGGTCCGTCACCTTGACATGGCGCCAGCCTTCGAGCGGCGCAAACATCATGAACAGGTTGGCGGTCCCGTTGCGCTCGTACTCGTAATCGAAACGGGCTGGGCGGCCCGCTTTCATCGGGATCGGCTCGCGCGTTTCGGCAATAAGTTGCTTTGAGGTCTCGTCTACGCAAACTAGCGGACGATCGGGATCGCGTGGCCGCGTGTAGACGGCCAGCACGTCTTCCATGGCGGCTACGAACGCGCTGTTGGCCTTCGGCGGAATGACCCATTGCTGTCGGCGATGGGGCTGGAGAATGTTTTTTTGAGAGTCCGTCCGATCGTGCTGTCGCTGGCGCGATCGACGATGCCGAGTTCAACAACCTTGTTCTCCAACAACCGCAAGCTCCAGCGCGCGCGTCCCTTCGGGGGTTTGGAGCACGCCAAAGCGATCAGCTTGGCTTCCTTCTCGCCATCGAAAATTCGCGCAACCGCCGGCGTCGCGCGTTGCTTGCGGCTCAACACAGCCTCAAAGCCCTCTTCCACCAGTTGCTTGCGCACCCGGTAAACCATGGACACACTGGTATCCAGAGCCTTGATGATCCGGCTGTCACTCCACCCTTCACCAGCTTCCGAGACATCGGCCTTCAACAAAATCCGCGCCTTCAGCAGCCGCCGTGCCCCGGGCTCTTTCCTTTCCGAATCAGCGTTCCAAGCTGCTCGCGTTCCTCGCCGCTCAGCCGCACAACATACTTCTTTACCGAAATCTCCTTCGCAGCCATGATTTGCCTCCGTCGCATGTGGTTGCGAAAGCGAATCACTAATTCCTTTCGAATTGGTTGACGCGGGCGACTAGTGGTTCAGATCGACACAGCCGATGGCTCGACCCTTCGCGGCGACTTGTTGGACTTGTCTCAGGGTGGGGTGCGCCTCAAAGTAGATGATCCCGACAGTTTGCCCGAGCAATTTATGCTGAACCTCTCAGATAGGATCCATCGGTGGTCTCGGATCGCGTGGCGTTCCGCTGAAGAGATCGGAGTGGAATTCTTGTCCGCTCCGCAAGCGCCGGCTGATAGCGAGGCCAGATGTTCGGTTCTTATTAAGTGTCCCAGGACGGGCAGGAATATATCGACCGGCATTCGACTAACGGTCGCGGATGATCTCAACAAATTGTCAGGCGTACGTAGGTTCACTCAGTGTCCGTCTTGCGATGTCGTTCACGGCTGGACGCCGAGTGACGCCTCGCTGGCGCCGGCCTCAAGAATCTGAAACGGCAGCGAATGAGATTCTGTCAAAGTGGCCGGTGTCGAAACGGATGGACAGTTCCCGGACTAGGGATAAAGACGCGTCGTTAACTCATCGGATCGAGTTGGCGATAGCCGTCTAAACGCCCGTATCAGTGTCTGATCTGACAAAGGATTGTGGCGCTACTCCTCGGGAGTGTCTTCGGATTTCATCCTCTCGTAGCGCTCCACCTGGCTGGCAAGCCTGTGCCAGGTCCGCGTCATCCCGAAAAGGATATTTCGCTGGCCGGACGCGTTGGCCGCGCGTGCCAATTGAGCACATTCAGCGGAGCGCTCCCGACATTCTGCCGGACTGATCACAATCCCACGCCCTTCAAATCCGACTTAGGGCACTGGCCTCGGCCCGAAAAGAAAGAAGCCCCGCGGCTGTCCAGGCTCCGGAGCTTCTCTGGCGCTGGGCTTGGGCATCGAAGAATCCAACGCCAGGAGAGGGTAAGGGAGCATCGTTAATTGAAGATGAACTGTGTAACAGTCGCATGAAAAAGGCCCCAGCGGGGGGTAACGCGCTGGGGCTAAGGCAGTCTTGAGGTGGACCCCAGAGAGGTCACGGTCACGTCCCTATCAGGACAGAAATACCGCTGCCTAGCGCAAAAGTTGTGCGTTAGCCAAATTGAGTTGCGATGTGACAATTAGGACACGCGCCCGGAAGACCCCAGGCCCCGCGGGGATCCCTTGCGCAAACGTGAACAACAGCCGGAATGTATCCCTATAAGATGCGATCGTATTGGCGCTGACATTGCGCTGACGCATGAGCCGTTCGGTGAAGTAACGCTCGATCAGCGTGGCGACGTTGCAGCTCGGCTTCATGGCCCGGCCTCCCACCGTTGATCGAGACGTTGCGCCGCCTCTTGCATCAGCTCCGGGCAGGCAGAGAGGTACCAATAGGTGTCGCGCACGCAGGTGTGACCGAGATAGGTGGAAAGCACCGGGAGCTGCTGCTCGACGTCCGTACCCTCCCGATACCAGCCGAGCAGGGTCCGGATGGCGAACCGATGCCGCAAGTCGTGCACGCGCGGTCCGGTCCGGTGCGGTCGCCAGGGCGCCGCAGACCGATCTCGCGGGACAAGCGCCAGAAGACACGGTGGACGTACTGATGCAGCAATCGACCACCGCGCTCGGCGACGAAGAAGTGTGTGCTGCAGCGCGATCCGAGATGTGCGTCGCGCCGGTCGGCGTAGCTGCGGAGCGCCGCGCGGGTCGTCGGATGCAAAGGCACGAGGCGCGACTTTCCGAACTTGGTCAACCGGACCGTTAGCACGCCCGCCTCCAGGTCGACGTCGTCACGCTGGAGGCCGATCACCTCGGACAGACGCATGCCCGTCACCGCGATCAACCCGAACAGATAATGGTAGGTCCATCGGCGCAGCCCGTCTTCCGGCGGCAGAGCCCGCGCCGCCGCCAGCAACGCATCGATCTCCGCGTCGCTGTAGATATAGGGCTTGGCACGCTTCAATCCCGGCAGGATGCCGGCGGGTGGCACCTCCGTCTTCGGCTCGATGTTTGCGACATGGCGCGCGAAGCCCCGCACGTCAGTCAATCGCAACGCCCAGGTCGCATGCCGATCGGGCGGCAGTGTCGCCCACTCCATCGCCAGCTTCGTGGTGATGGTCGATGATCATGCGGCCGCCGCAGCACGGACAGGGATGCGCGAGCGTCGGCTGTTCATCGGCCTCGGCGGCATCTGGATCGCGGGCCTTGGGCTGCGGAGCGGGCGAATTGAGCAGCTCACGGGCGCGCGCAATATTCTCGGCACGCTTGTGGCTGGCGAACATGCCGTAGTGGCGGATGCGGTGGAAGCCGGTTGGCAGGACATGGATGAGGAAGCGGCGGATGAACTCGTCGGCCGCGAGCGTCATGACCTTGGGACGCTTGCGGCCTTTGGCGCGATAGTCCTTCCATTTGAAGGTGACGCCGGCATGGTCGAAGGAGATCAGGCGGCTGTTGGAGATGGCGACGCGGTGGGTGTAGCGCGACAGATAGGCCGGCACGGCCGCGGGTCCGCCGAACGGGCGCTTGGCGTAGACGACCCATTCGATCTTGCGTAACGGGGCCATGAATGTGGCGAAGGCCTTGGGCTCGGCGAGCGGGGCGTGGGTGCCGAAGAACTTCAGGGCGCCGGCCTCGTGCGCCGCCGTGAGCTTCTCCAGGAACAGTCGACGGAACAGGCGCGAGAGCACGCGCACGGGGAGGAAGAACCCGGGCCGGCATGACACCCAGTGAGTTCCATCGAGCGAGATGCCGCCGCCCGGCACGATGATATGGACGTACGGATGGTGGGTGAGCGCCGAGCCCCAGGTGTGCAACACGCTGGTGAGCCCGATGCGGGCGCCGAGGTGCTTGGGATCGGCCGCGATGGTGATCAGCGTCTCGGCCGCGGCCTTGAACAGGATGTCGTAGATCGCGGCCTTGTTCTGGTAGGCGATGTCGCCGATCGGCGCCGGCAGCGTGAACACGACGTGATAGTAGGGCACCGGCAGCAGCTCGGCCTCGCGCTCGGCGAGCCACCGCTTGGCAGCGGCGCCTTGGCACTTCGGGCAATGCCGGTTGCGGCAGGAGTTATAGGCGACGTGCGTGTGCGAGCACTTCTCGCAGTGCGCCACATGGCCGCCGAGAGCCGCCGTACGGCAGCTCTCGATCGCCGACATCACCTTCAACTGGCCGAGGCTCACGTGGCCGGCGTTGGCTCTGCGCTACGCCGGTCCATGGCCGTGGAAAATATCCGCGACCTCCAAAGCTGGACGCGACATGCGCGCCGCGCTTTAGGCGGGCGGCTCGCCCCTGGCTTCATTCTTCTCCGGCATCAGCGGCGTGAGGCGATCCAGCGGGCTCATGACTTCGTGGATGGTATTGGTGGCAACGCGCGTGTAGAGCGCCGTGGTCTCGAGCTTGGCATGCCCAAGCAGAACCTGGATCACCCGAATATCGATGTTCTGCTCGAGCAGGTGGGTCGCGAAGCTATGGCGCAAGGTGTGCGGCGACACGCGCTTGGTAATCTCGGCCATGTGGGCCGCGGCGTGGCAGGCACGCGTGAGCTGGCGCGTCGTCATCGGGTTGGCCGGGTTCTGGCCGGGGAACAGCCAGCCCTGCGGCCGCGCAATGCGATACCAGTCGCGCAGAAGTTCGAGCAGCACAGGGGAAAGCATCGCGTGGCGATCCTTGCGGCCCTTGCCCTGCTCGATGCGCAGCATCATGCGCTTGGAATCGACATCCGATACCTTCAGCGAGACGACCTCGGAAACGCGCAGCCCTGCACCGTAAGCGGCACTCAGCGCCGCCTTGTACTTGATGCTCGGCGCCGCCTCCAGAAAGCGCGCAACCTCCTCGGGGCTCAAAACAACCGGCACCTTGCGCGGCTCGTGCATGAACGACAGGTGCTTGGCGAGGTCGTCTCGATCGAGCGTCACTTTGAAAAGGAACCGCAGCGCCGAGACGGTAGCGTTGATCTTTGGCGTGCCTGCACCACTCGACGCCAGATGCAGCCGAAAGCGGCGCACGTCCTCCGACTTGGCCGTGTCGGGAGAGCGGCCGAGGAACGCGGCGAAGTCCTTGACCCTTTGCACATAGTCATGTTGGGTTTTTGGCGCGAACTTGCGGATCGACATGTCTTCGATCATGCGCCGGCGCAACGGGCTCATGGCCTGGTCGGTCATGGGGATGCTCCTGTCTTGAGTGAGGTTGTCGAAACCCCTCGATCTCAAGACAGGACGCCCCGTCCCGCTAGGGTGTTGGCCATGCCACATGCCGCAGCGCTCTACCGCGCGAGCGGTTTAGTCCTTTGACCCATTCTAGACCTCGCCGATTCGTCGGCCACATGCTAAATTTCTCGCAGACTAGGTCTCTGGGAGGTTCCGACATGATGAAGCGGCGCGCGTTTCTCGGCGGCACGTTGAGTGCTGTAACCGTAGCGAGTGCCAAGGCACAATCGGCAACGGCGATAGCGCCAAATTCGGCCATCCAGACACCGCCTGGGCCGCTTGTCTGGCCAGTCGTGACGAAGCCGCAGCCCGGTATTCGATTGTTCGCTGGTCACACGGATACGGTGCCTGACATTGTCGGCCGGATAGGAACGCCACCGAGCTTGGCGATCTTTACTGAAGGCAATCACCTGATGGTGTTGCTCAGCGACGATATAGTCGGCGCATTTCCGTCGTGGGCCAAGTCGCAACTGCAATATGCCGATCTCGATCTGGACAATATAGTAGTAGTGACCGTACCCCAGCCCATCGTCGTACAGATGATACGTACTGGAGGAATTGCGTTAGGCAACCTCACGCTCGACGTAAGCCGTAAGTCCGGTTTCTACCCCGATATCGTCATGGGCGGGGCCGACCCTTTGCGACAGTTGCGCAAGCTAGGAGTAATCGAGCCGCAGGCGCGTTTCTTCGCAAAAAATCGCGGCCTTGCCTTGCTTGTCCGCAAAGGCAATCCACTCGGGATTCATGGCCTAACCGATGTCGTACGCACAGGTGCGCGAATCGCGCTACCGGATGCGGTCGAGGAAGCAGGCTCTCGTGCCAGGTACCGCGCCGCCGTCGACGATCTGATCGGAAAGTCCGCAGCCGACGCCTTCTTCGCCGCGGAGGTGCCGCGCTTTCCAGGTCGCATCGGCATTGTGCATCGTGATTTTCCCGAGATGGTCGCGCGCGGTTATGCGGACGTAGCCCTCACGCAGTATCACCTCATCTCCTATTGGACGCGGCTATTCCCAAATCACTTCGAGCTTGTACCCGTTTCGGGCGCGGAGCGGTTTTTTGTAAAGATCGCCTTTGGTCGCGTAATCAATCCGCTGCGTCCCCGTGCTCTCAGGGCCTTTGAGGAGTTCTTCTTTAGCCGAGCAAGAGACGTCTATCCCCGATATGACTTGGCGCGCATGAATGACGATGAGTTTGGAACGACCTTGGGGCTCGATTGATTTTTGGACAATCCGCATGTCAGCGCCTGTGAAGGTTTTCGGATGCCGGCCGCTACGAACGGTTCCACGCGCGCCGGTGGCCGGCGTACGAAAACCTCCAAGGGAGATGCTATGGGGCGAGCGGCGAGGACAATGGCACCATCGTCGCTCCAGCGAATCAATGGAGCGCCCCATGCCAGAGATGAACGATCTGAGCAGATCCCTCGTAACTCTCGAACAACATGCAACACTGATCGCCGTGATCGAGATGGGCCAGTCGGGTTGGCTGGTCGCCGGCATCGTGCCTGGCGTCCAGCGCCAGCCGTTGAAGAAGCTCGCGGTCGACGAGAGTGCATTGCTGAAGTTGCTGCTTCGATGGCGAGAGGAAGCGGAGCAGGCAGGACACAGAATCAAACGCATTGCTGTCGCCTTCGAGGCCGGCCGTGACGGCTTCTGGCTGGCGCGTTGGCTGAGGGCACGCGGCATCGAGGCCCACGTCATCCACGCCTCAAGTGTGGCCGTGTCGCGCGAGCATCGACGGGCAAAAACCGATCGGCTCGACACTGAGCTGCTAAAGCGAGCTTTTCTCGGCTGGCTGAGAGGCGAGCGTGATCACTGCAAGATGGTGGCGATGCCGACAACCAAGGACGAAGATGCCAAGCGGCCCAACCGGGAGCGCGAGAGCCTCGTCGGAGAGCAAAGTCGGATCGTCAACCGAATGAAAGCAGCGTTGACCCGGCTTGGCATCCGCGGCTTTAATCCTAAGCTGAAGAAGGCTGCCGAGCGCCTCGAAGATTTGCGCACGCCCGAGGGCGAGCCGATCCCGCCCAACACGTTGGCTGAGCTGCATCGCGACATGGTGCGCCGGCGGCTCGTCAGTATCAGATCCGGCAGATCGAGGATACTCGCCTGGAGCGTCTCGAGCACGCGCCCGGTGATGGACCACACGCCACGGTGCGCCTGTTGGCGCGCGTGATCGGGGTTGGCATCGAGACCGCCGACATGCTGGTGCAAGAGGTGCTGTCGCGAAACATGCGCGACCGAAGGGCCGTAGCGCGTTATGCGGGCCTCACTGGGTCGCCCGACGAGAGCGGGCAGAAGCGTCGCGAGAAAGGGTTGGCCCATTCTGGCAACGCTCGGGTTCGGCGGGGCATGATCCAATTGGCGTGGCGATTTCTCATGTTCCAGAAGGACAGCGCCTTGGCGCAGTGGTTTCGAGCCCGCACCGAGAACGCCCGCGGCACTCGCAAGACCATGATCATGGCCTTGGCGCGCAAGCTTCTGATCGCCTTGTGGCGACTCGTGCGAGAGGGCGTGGTGCTGGACGGCGTCGTTCTGCGCCCGGCGCAATGAACGGAGGTCGCTGAAGGCACCCGACAGTTTCGGCTCAGTCCGTCCGTTTGTGACGGGTCGCCGATGACGGTTCGAGGTGGCGGGGTCCCGACGTGTTTCCTTGGCTTTCGCCGAAAGGGAGAATGGGTCCGCCGCTTCGGAGCTTCGCTGCCGATGCGCATGGCTGCATCATGGTTCGGGTGGTTCTCACCAATGCGCTGAACCCCAAGGTCGCGGTATTCTTTCTCGCACTTTTGCCTCAATTCATCGACGCTGACGCACCTTCGGAGGTTGCCGCGTTCGTTTCGCTTGGTCTCTTGTTCAACGCAACCGGCACCTAGTCTAGTAGTCGAGGCGCCCGCACAATTCACTGAATGGGACCATCACGTGCCCGCGGTAGACCCGGCGCTCCTGAAGGCGTCGGTACCATGCCTCCACGTTTGGAACGGATGGCCGCTCGATTTCCAGCTCGAAATAGCGGTAGAGCGAGGTGCCTGCAGGGATGTCCGCCAGCGTGAGAACGTTGCCGCTCAGGAACTCCCGGTCGGCGAGCATCTTGTCCAACAATTGGAAATGCCGGGCGCAACGCGCGACCTTGTCGTGAATGGCAGGCAAGTTCCGTTGAGACTCCGGTGTCCGATAGAATCCCCAGAAAACTCCCAAAAGAAAGTCAGGCTGGAGCGCCGTCTGCGACCAGTCCATCCATCGGTCAGCTTGCGATCGCTCGCCTGGGTCCTCAGACCAGAATCGACCGTTGCTGTAGCGTGCAGCGAGGTAGCGCAGAATTGCGTGGGACTCCCATACGATAGTGCCGTTGTCGTCGATGACCGGAACGCGGCCATGTGGGTTCATCGCCCTAAACTCAGGGGTATCAAGGCCACCAAATTGCCCGCCGGCTTGAAGGTGCCGGTGCTCCATCCCTAGCTCACCAACCAGCCACATGACCTTTTGAAGGTTCAACGAGCTGCGCCGTCCCCAGACTGTCAGCATCTGAAATGAAGTGTCTCCGCTGGGGATCATCGCCTGCGATGTCCCCGGTTACTAACAAATCACGATGCATGCGGTTTCTGCAACGATGGGTGCTCAAATTTGCAGACCGACAAATACATTCAGTTTAGCATGCTGTCGGATCTCTCGAACACGCAATTGCGGTATATCCGGAACCCTAGCTTGGGTCAGTCCGGCTTGGCACCCGAGTACTTGACTACCTTGGCCCACTTCTCAGTTTCCTCGGCGATGAGCTTTCCGAAGTCGGCAGGCAAGCCCACAAGCGCCGTAACCTCCCAAGTCGGCAAGCCGACCTGATCGGTGTACTTTCGCACGATCTTGAGCGCGATCACAGTGGCCTTGCGACCTTTTCACGGGCGCACCCGCGATTGGCGAAGCCGCGTTCGATGTCGCCAACCCGGTCAAAATTGGCGCGGTGTATGACCACGTTGACTGTGAGCGGCCCCGGCACCTGACTGGCCGCACGCGCGCGACGTTTGATATCTTCGGGTCGGGGGATCAGTGGACGGCCCTGCACTCCGCGCTGGGCGATGCAGAGGAAGTCGACCGAGTGGAAGCCGCCGAGTGCCTTCGATCGCTCGTCAGCAAGATCGTCCTGACGCCGGAGGACGGCAGGCTGGTTATCGAAGTCCATTGGGAGCTCGCCGGGATCCTAGCGATCGCCCACGCAAAAGCTCCCCTGGCAAGCACCGATGGCGCTGTGTCGCGAGCCTTGGCGAATGCGGGCAAGAATCGCCTGCCGAAACACAAAGGCCGCCCGTGGCGGGGCGGCCGATGTGGCTGAAATAGCACAGCAAGTAAAGCTTGGACCATGAGCACGATCGGGTGGCAGTTGGTCAGGACAGCGCCTTTTGCAGTCATGCCGCAGTCGTGGCAAGCGGAAGCGGAATACGCACGAAAACCGTGGTTCCTGCGCCGACCGAGGATTCGATCTCGAATTCGCCGCCGACCAGCGAAAGTCTCTCGCGCACGCCGGCAAGACCGAGACCGGATCGTTCGCCGGCCGGCCCCTTCTCACCGGTCGCGTCGAATCCGCGGCCATTGTCCTCAATCGTCAGCACCATTGTGGTCCCGACACGATCGATGACGACACTGACGGAGGTTGCCGTCGGTGCATGCTTGGCGATATTCGTCAGCCCCTCCTGGGCTACCCGATAGATGGTTGTCCGTATTTCATCCGAAAGCTCGTCGAGCAGGGGATCGGCGCAATGGAAGTCGGTTTCGATTCGATATTGTTCGGACCATTCTGTCGCGTAGTTGGCGAGAGCACTCGCTAACCCAAGCTCGTCAAGCGATGCGGGCCGCAACTCCCAGGCGACGTGATGAAGCGCCTTGCCCATCTGCTCCATTTGGAGACGGAGCCGACACAGACGATCACGCTCGCATCCATCTGACATGCTCTCGATATCCTTCAATTCCAACATGACTGCGGTCAGGCTTTGCCCGGTCTGATCGTGCAGCTCGTGGGCTAGGCGCAAACGTTCATCCTCCTGAGCACGCATCAGACGGCGGCGCAGGTCGTCGCGTTCGCATTCATTCTGCCTACGGACCGTGATGTCCATTGCGACGCCGAGAACCCGCAAGGGTCGACCCAACCGGTCGCGTTCGACCCGGGCCTTGGCGTGGACCCAGCGCTCTTCGCCAGTATCGGCACGCACGATCCGATACTCACGATCATATTCTTCGCTTCCAGAAATGTTACGCGTGACCGCGTCGGCAACAGAAGGTCGATCGGACGAATGGACCTGCGCCAGAAAGTTTTCGAGGCCGGGTTCAACCTCGCCTGAGACGCCTAGGATCTCACGGTAGCGATCGGACCAAGCCTCCTTTCCGGTAACGAGGTCCCATTGCCAGGTGCCGACATTGGCAGCGGCGAGCACAAACTGGCGGCGGTCTTTCACGGCCAGCAGTTCCTCAGATGCAGCGGCAAGGACGCTCGATATTTCCCAGTAGGAAGCCGACCGGGCGGCCACCGATCGTGCCAGTTTTGGCTCGCGTCGAACCGCGGAGACCGCGTCGCGCAATTCCTTTATGGACCGGGAAAGAGGACCGGTGGTGCGATGCGCCATCACCGCCGCGAGGAACGCCAGAACGAATCCGATGATGAGCATTCCGCCGAGCCCGAACAGCATCGGCTCATCGAAGACGCTCTGCGGTACGCCGACCCCCACGACCCAACCGGTCGCTTCCATCCGGCGATAAGCCCAGACGAACGGCACGCCTTCAGCGTTGGGGCCCCTCGCCAGACCCGACGGCATGCCCGGCTCGAGCAAATCAAGCGATGCAGCCTTTACGCCGGCGAATTTGTCGTGGTCCTTTGAGCGGGCGACGATCCCGCCCTTGTGGTCGATGATGGTGACAATCCAATTATCCTCCAGACGCGATTGCTTTAGGATCTCTGCAAATACGTCGAGGTCCACAATCCCGCAGAGCGCATATTGGACGCCACTAGTTTCTCGTAAAGGCACGCATTCGACGACGATATTGCGGTTCAGGCGGGGCCCAAAGAATGCGGCGGATAACACTGGTGTCCCGCTACGCAAGGCATTGTGGGCGACTTCACCCATAGGAATCTTATTACCATTGTCCAATGTCGCCCCCCACGGAAATGCCGTGTTGAACACCCACTCGTTGCGTTGCAATTGACGTAAAGCGATATGGAACCCGACCTGCCCCGAAATCTCGGCAGACTTGCGATACAATCTTTCGAAATCGCCGCGGCGCAAGCTGTCGGAGGTTATCAACGCCGTCAGCAGATTGGTGACGCTGGCGATTTCGCGATCGACCGTGAACCCGATATCACGACTGGCGCGGTCCAACTCCTTTTCGGCGTTCGCTTGTACGGATGCCACAAGGCGAAGAACGATGATCCCGGACAGGGCCATTGCCAGACCCGCCAGGGCCCCGATCATCACGACCAACAGCGTACGGATCGATGGTGCACCGCGATTGGGCGTAATGGGGTTGCCGACCATCATTTGTTGGCTGTCACCCAGATCCCGACAGGCGAATCAACTGACATATTACCGCGTTGCGGACGCATAAGCGAACGGCGCATTCGGGGTGCGTTGGAGCCTAGTACGTGGCGGTAACCACGATCGTATCGGTGTAAGCGGCGGGCGCCGGCGTCGTCTGTGGCGGCACGCGGCCAAAGACGGTCAGAGCCTGATTGGACCCTGTTCCGGTGCCGGACAGGGTGTCGGTACCGACCGTATTGCCCCAGACCGTCGTTCGACCGCTGGTGGTGTAAAGCGAATAGGTGATCGTGTTGCCGCCGCTCGTCATCTTACGGTTGGCGACGGTCGCGCCCGTTCCGGTGCCCGCGTCCAGCCCGACGTTGTATGGCGTTCCGTTGGTGCATTGCGGAGTTACCGTGCTCGTGCCGTCGACATTGGCAGCGAGCACTCCGGCAGAGCCGAAATTCAGGTTGGTGGCGGTCACAGAGCAACTTGTGGTAACCGTGGCGCTCACCGTGAAAGAGAAATTTGCCGTGCTCCCTCCAACTGAACAATTTCCTCCGGATGCCAGCGCTCCGTAATGCAACCGTTGGGTTGCTCCAGACGCCATGCTTTCAGAATATGAACCCGGCGGTGCGGTTTGCTGACTGCCGGCAAGTCGTCCATAGAGCGTGACCGTCGCGGAAATATTGCCGGCACCGTTGCTTGTAAGATCGTTCTGGCTGCCGCCCCCGAGAAAGGGGGTGGAATAATTACCCCACTGCTGGGTGCGGGCTGCGTCTTTGTACAAATCAAAATTGAGACGGTTAGCCCCGGAGGGCATCCTCCGTTGATTGCCCGAGACATCCGCTCCCTTTCCTATGTCCGTGCAAAACCGATAGGTCGTGTTGGCGGTAGCGCCTGAGCAGGTGATCGTTTCAGTGCCAGTCGTGTCGACGGCCGTACCCGGCAGAGCGTTGACGGATCCGAAGGAGACGTTGGTCATTGACGCGGTGCATGTGATCGCAGCCGCCGCAGGTTTGGCCCCGCAGCAACCGAAAACGATCGATATGAGAATTAGAAGCCGACGCATGAATTCGCCTCGAATTCAACCCGTGATGAGATCCGAAACCGGCAGTAATTGCAGCGAGCGACCAGGTACGCGTCAGCGATCATCGGCACACGACCGACGAGATCACGACCTGCTCGTTCGGACGCGGAGCATAGTTGAACGAAGCCTGGCAGGTGCCCTTTACGAGCGTGACAGTTGCCATATTCACATTGCCGAGGCGCTTGATGAAGGCTCGCCCATCATAGCCGACGACGAAACTTTCGCCGCCTTCAATTTGCCCTTGAGCGCCAGGCGGGAGCGGCTTTCCATCGGGGCCTACAAATACGACGATCGCGGCTTGCGCGTCGGTCTTGACGCCGAATTTCACCAGAACTCCGGAGCGATCAGCCGGCGCAACGATGTTCTGCGTCGTTTCGATTTCGGCATCGACCGGAAGGTTGCGCGCATCGATGGTGATCTTGTTTTTTTGATACGAGCGCAAGCTCGGAATGAGGAGCTTTCCTCGGCTGTCCGTCGTCCCCATCGATCGATTTTCGTAAAAAACTTCGACGTTGGGGACACCGGTGTCGACGACGGCAAAGGAATCGTCGATTCGATTGGCGAAAACCACGCCGGCCCCGATGGTGGCGATTGCGCCTTCGACTTCGGCGATACCCCGCGCGCCGTTGCGATCCTGGCTGACACCCGCCTGCAGGCGAGCATAGGAGGAACGATAGGAGACCGTCGCTTGACGATTCGTCGAGTTACCTTCGGTATCGCGCAGGCTCCAGCCCCAACTGTCCGGTCTTTGATCTAGCGGTCTGACGATATCGGACGTGACGCTGGTGCCCCCTTTACCTGCAGCGACCGAAGTCGAGGCCGACATATTGTCACCCAGCGGAATGGACACGCCGCCAAATACCCCAACGTTGCTGCGATCGCCGAGGTCAGCGAAGGTCGTGGCGAAAATCGAGGCATCGTATGGCAGGTTGCGAGACCATGACGCCGTGACAATGCTCGAACGTGTCCCGCCTCCATCTTGCAGCTGAATAAAGCTCGCGTTTATGGACGAATTGACATCAAAGGGCAGCGGCATTCCGAAGGTCAGCCGATTGAGCATTTTCGGCGGTCGCGCACTCGCGAACAAAGGTGTGACATTCCGGCCATATACCGCAAACGGCGTAGCGTATAAAAACACTCCGAGAAAGCTCGGGACCGTCGGCTGCATTTTCGCCGTGACGGAAGCAAGGTCGTCATAGGAGCCGAACGTCATCTGCGAGCTGGCATTGACGGTGACGCCGAAGAGCTGCGTTTCATACGCAAAATAGGACTGCAACCCATAGGCGCCACCGAAGTGACTCGCGGCCGCCGCGGCTGACGCAATACCGATCGAACCCGTCTGGACGACCGCTCCCACACCTGCGTTCAACAAGCCGCCGCCTGCCTCGGCATGGGTCTCGACCGTCATCCAATCGAAAGCACCTTTTCTGAAGGACGCTGAGGCAACCGGCGTTTCCGTGTAACCATCCGAAGTGGTGCCGTAGGAAAGGCGGGGAAAGCCGCCCTCGACCGAAAAGCTGGTGAGGTCCTTTGCCAAAAGATCGGGTGAGGCATAGAACGGCATGCTCATTGTTGTTGCATGGCCGGCCGAATCGTGGACGACGATCCGAGCGTTCCCTGCACCCGATATGATAGGAATGTTTCCCAAGGTAAAGGGGCCGGGCTCGACTTCTTGCGTGAACGTTTTGATGTTGTTGACATAGAGGTCGACGGTCGATGGCACCGCCGCGCTGCCATTGATCGAAGGCAGCGGCATCGTCACGAGATCGGGACGAACACCAAAGCTGCGCTGCGCCTGGACGCCGCCGACACGGATCGAACGTGTCCATGAGAGACCGCCTGAAATCGTATCTCCGCCGCGAGATGTCACCATCGTGTCTTGATCGGAATGTGAAAAGGTCGTTTCCAATCGTCGTCCTTCAAATTGCCCGGAGGGCGAAGCCAGAAGAATGCTTGATTGAGAAAAGGTCCCAAACGGGGTGAAAATCCGGCCGTCGAGCGACAGCGAGGTCCCTGCGAAGGCAAACGGATGCGCATTGACCCAACTGCCCGTCGTGGTCAGCAGAGAATAATTGAGGACGCCGCCATAATCGGATCGCGCTGGTACGAAATCAGAGTAGCTCGAGAGAAGATCAATATGCTTTGGCGCGAGCAATTCATTCGGGGCCGAGATAGACAATCGCTGAGCGCGCTGGTCGTACTGATAGGTAACGCCCGGGAGGTCATTGAGGATGACAATATCTGTGCGCGGTTTGTCATCTTCAAATCTTAGACCGATTTCGAGAAGCTCGGAGCGTGCCGACGCCATGCGACCGTCTGGAAGCAACAGAAAATCGCCAATCAGTCGCTTCGGCGCACCATTGATGCTGACCTCGAGCTGCAGTCGTTTTTGCTCTGTTGAACGTTCCCCGCTTGATTCGGAAGCGGACGACGTGCTGGATTGCGATATCGAAAGCAGTTGGGAGAGTGGCGTAGTCGGCGAGTTTCGCGCAGCAGGAGCTCGAAACCGCGTTGCGCCAGCAAGGCCATCTAGCTTGCGAAAACGCGGCGGATCGACCGGATCTCCGTCGAAAGTCGGGCTAAACGATTCCGCAACAACGATGGGAGCGCTGTTAGCTTCAAATCTCAAGCCGCGCTCGAGGGGTCCGGACCGCGCCAGCACCATACGACCGTCGAAAAGCAACGCCTCGAGTTGCAGTCGATTCTGCTGTGCTGAACGTGCGGTGCCGGACTCGAGGGCGGGCGGCATGCTGGATGAGGGCATTGCATCAAGTTGTGTTGGCCGCGCGGTTGAAACACTTTGCGAAGCGGAAGCTCGAAACCACGTTGTGACAGCGACAGCATCCGGCCTGCGAAAACGCGGCGGATCGGCTGGATCTCCATCGAACGTCCGTCGAAAAACGTTTGCTGCAGCGGGAGGGGTGGTCTGTGCTGCCGCATTGATTGACGACATCATGACCGTTGCCAGCACAGCACCGCTAACGGTCCTGGCATTCGCTCGGCGGCAGCAGTGAGGCCCCACAATCCTCTTCATTTCGACTATGTGCTTTGCGTTCCATTCCGTCCTGCGACTCGCTAAATCGAAACAACAAGCGGTATTCTCAGCGTTTGCGGGCGTGACGCTGCGCGAGGGCCGCGCCAGGCCAGCAGCAACAGGGGATTTTTTACGGTCGCCTGATGATTGAGGCCACGGCCTGGATTGGCTCAAGGTCGCTTTCAGCTGAAATGGAGATTGTGCCCGGGGCGGCAAATCCGCGCGCACTGAAGGGTGCGGTCCAATTCATGGCCGACCTTCCCAGCACATATCCGACGAGTCCGTTTCCAAAAGTAATGATCTCTCCGTTGGAATGATGAACGCGAAGAGAGGAAATCCGTAATCGTCTGTTGCCATTGTTCTGCGCGCCCACGATCAATTTTTCACCTTGAACGGAAACCGTCCACGCGACTGAAGGGCCGCCTACCTGCGGTGGCCCAAAGAAGACTGGGATGGAGCTCCGTACCAGAAGATTGACCGTCCGGCCTTGCCATTGGACGGGTGAAGGAAGCTCATCGACGAGAAGTCGATAGCCTTCCTCGCTCGTCACCGGTTGTTTTGAAACACGAACAATTCGTACGACATAGTCGGCTTTCGGCGTCAGATCCGCGTCCGGCGGACTCGCAACGACATCGGTCGTCGGCTCGAGCCTTTCGATGCCGTCCGTCTGTGACCAGCGAAATACGCGAATCTGTGCGTTGATTGGCGCCGGCCCTCCGTTCCGGAGCGTCAACGTCGCTGCGGCAGAAGGCGCCCTCACGTCGACAAGAACGGGTTCGACTTGCAGACTGGCGGCGTGCGCCAGAGCCGCATTCGCGACCAGAAGCGCCGCCGCTATGTGGAGACAGGGAAATCTTGCCAGCATGATCTTCCTAGCTTTCAAGGCCGCTCACTAGTAGGTCACTGTTACGGTGATCGTATCGGTGTAAACTGCCGGAGCGGGGGTCGTCTGAGGCGGCACGCGACCGTAAGCCGTGTAGCTTTGAGCGGCGCCGTTGCCGGTCGCCGCAACCGTGTCTGTACCGACCGTATTGCCCCAAACCGTGGTTCGGCCGCTGTCGCTGTAGAGCGCATAGTTGACCGTGTTCGCGCCATTCGTCATTTTGCGAGCAGCTACCGTCGCACCTGTTCCGGTGCCCGCGTTCAACCCGATATTGTAGGGCGTCGTGTTGGTGCACTGTACTTGGATAGTCGATGTCTGATCGACGTTCGCCGTAAGCACACCTTGGGAGCCGAAATTCAGCGTCGACGCGCTATTGATCGTGCATGAGGCCGTTATGGTGATCTGCACCGTAAAGGTCGTCGTCGTGGTAGCGGCATAAACGGCATCGCTCAGAAATATGAGGCCGGCCGCAAGGACGAGAGCGAGTCTTCCCAACACTGGTTGCTGCCTTCCGCGCTACACCCACTGAATTCTTGATTGCAGGCGTAGATTTTTATGGTTAACGGGTTATTGCTGATGTACTTGATCAATGCCGGTCACTCGACGGGGAAACCCGCCTTCGTCAGGATTTGCCTGACGCTTAAGCTCCGGCGTGGCAGCGTGCTGAGGAAATCGAATCGCCATGAAAAACGCGCTTCCGGGATTGTTTAGAGAATTAAGCCCGAGCGCTCGCTCTCGAAAGCGGCCAGATCGCTGCCTGCACGGCGGTTCCGATCATCTTCGTGGTGTAGAACTTCAATTCGAGCCGCACCGCCACGTTCGCCTTGGTTCGGACGGAGGTGAGGTAAGCTCGTTCGCACGGTGCTGTGGGTCGGTGCCGCCACAACGACTGTTGCGCGAGTTTCGCTCGAACAGCGAGCGTTGATTGCATGAACTTTCTCGCGCGATCTCCATCGCACTTCAGGACGACTTCGCAGCGGAGCATCGAAGGGGCTCTGGATATCTCCTGGAACAATCTGTTTCTGCTTACGCTGGTGCTATTCGTCATCTCGCTTGCCAGCATCGAATTTACGCGTAGCGCAAACTCGATTGCTACTCTTTGGCCATCAAACGCAATTCTTTTGGCAGCCATGCTCCGGTCTACGCGTCATTTAAGGAACTATGGCCTCATATGCCTGGGCGGCGGAGCGGCCATTGCCTTGGCGAATCTTGTTGGCGGGAACGGTCCTGCGCTTAGCGTAGCCTTGACGATGGGCAATCTTGTCGAGGTGGCCGCCGCATGGGTGCTTCTGGCCCTATTTCAAGACAATGCCTCTGACCTAACCTGCATTCGGGGCATATCCATTTTCATGCTGCTTGCAGGAGGCATTGCTCCACTCGCAAGCGCGTCCATCGGCACCGCGGCGGTGGCTGCGACGCATTCAATTCCATGGGTACCCATCTGGTTGAACTGGTACGCAGCCGATGCACTCGGCATGATCATTGTGGCGCCGTTCCTGCTGAGCTTGAAGCCCGAGGCCTGGCATGCACTTCGTATTAAGAAGCGGTCCAGAGAAGCTCTTGGCGTCCTTGCTCTAATCGTGTTGGTAACCGTTGTTGCGTCGTATTATCGATCTTATATTTTCATTTCCGTTCCGGTGGTTCTGTTCGCGACGTTTCGATTCGGGGTCATTGGTGCCGCCACCGGGACATTGGTAATAGCACTCATCGCCGGCGTGTTCATCATCAAAGGGATGGGTCCTTCTATTCTTTCGGAATCCGATCTATCCCCCCAACGGATATTGGCACTGCAGATTTTCCTGGCCGCCACCTCTTTCTGGTCGTTGCCGGTCGCCGCCGTGCTCGCAGAGCGTGACCGTCTCTTAGCCGACCTCGCTTTGACAAACTCGCGTTTAGAGGTGGAGGGGGCAAGAAAATCTCAGCTGGTCGTCGGCCTGCACCGTCGCCTGGTGAACGCGGAGGAAAGCGAGCGCTTGCGACTTTCACATGAGCTTCACGATCAGACCGGCCAGAGCCTCGCGGCCGCCATGCTGGAACTAAGATACATCGAACCGCTAGTCGTCGAAGAAGGCCGCGAGCGGCTGCATCTGCTTCGAAAGCGAATGGCGGAGATCGGAAAAGCGCTTCATCGGGTCGCGTGGGAGCTGCGGCCGGCATCGATCGATGAGCTGGGGTTGGCGAGCGCGCTCAGCAACGACATAACGGAATGGGGTGCGCAATACGGCATCGAGGTCGATTTTTACTGTGGCGACCCCAGACTCGATAAATTGTCGGAGGAGATACGTACAACCATCTTTCGCCTTGCTCAGGAGGGGTTGACCAATATCGTCAAGCACGCACGGGGAGCAACATCCGTTAGCGTGGTGATTGAGCAACTGGACACAATGCTGCAGCTGGTGATCGAGGATGATGGTTGTGGCTTCAACACCGGCGCTGCGATCAAGCATGCCGACGACAGCAAGGGACTTGGTCTGGTGGGAATGCGCGAGCGGTTATTATTGCTTGGCGGCAAGCTCGAGATCGAGTCATCGACCGGCGCCGGCGCCACGATCTTTGCCCGAATTCCCGTCAAATCCGAACGGACGACGGCATGAGCGCAAAGACGCGCATCGTGCTTGCCGACGACCACCCGATTGTCTTGAGCGGGTTGCGGAACCTCATTCAGTCAGAGGAGGATTTTGATCTCGTCGGCGAGGCATCGGATGGGATCGCGGCATCGAGAGTGATTCGCGAGGCACGGCCGGATGTTGCTGTGATCGACATCTCGATGCCCGGGCTCAACGGCATAGTCCTAACCCGCCGCCTCGTCGAGGAAATGCCCTTGATGCGCGTTTTGGTGCTTACGCTTCACGAGGACCGAGCCTTTGTGACACAGGCTATGCAGGCAGGGGCTCGCGGATATGTTCTCAAGAGATCGGCGGCTGAATGCCTCGTTCAGGCGATTCGCGCTGTTGCTATTGGCGGGCTCTATGTTGATCCTGCAATCGCCGACCGCATGTTCGCAGGCCAAAAGCATGCCGATCGGCAGAAAAGCAGCGGGTTCGGGCTGGATTTGACCGAGCGCGAGGCTGAGGTCCTCAAGCTCGTTGCACTTGGATTCACAAACAAGGAAATCGCGCGCCAGCTCGATGTTGGCGTAAAGTCGATCGAGACTTACAAGGCCCGTGGAGCGGCAAAGCTCGGACTCAAGACTCGGGTCGAGCTCGTTCGCTATGCGTCCGCTCAAGGATGGCTGGCCGAGGTCTGATGCGTTGGGGTTGAGTCTCGAGCTTTGTGCTGTCTTTGGCCATTCGTGCCCGTTGATCGAAGCCGTGCCGTCGTATTGCTACCTCCGACATAGTCGAACCGAATTCAGTAACTCACTGTGACGGTAATCGTATCGGTGTAGACTGCCGGAGCGGGGGTCGTCTGCGGCGGCACGCGACCGTACACCGTGTAGCTCTGTGCGGCGCCGTTGCCGCTTGCGGCAACCGTGTCGGTACCCACCGTATTACCCCAAACCGTGGCCCGGCCGCTGTCGCTGTAGAGCGCATAGGTGACCGTATTGGCGCCATTCGTCATCTTGCGCGCAGCCACCGTCGCACCCGTGCCGGTGCCCGCATTTAACCCGATATTGTAGGGCGTCGTGTTGGTGCACTGGACCTGGATCGTGGAGGTTTGATCGACGTTTGCCGTCAAGACCCCCTGGTTGCCAAAATCGTGCGTTGAAGCGCTGTTGATCGTGCACGAGGCCGTTATGGTGATCTGCGCTGGAAAAGTTGCTGTCGTAGTCGCTGCATTCGACACGCCGACGAACGCCAACACACCAACTGTTACCAAGGCGAAATTCAGTTGCAGTCGCCTCTTACACAACGCTAATATTTGAACCACGACAGTGTCCTCCAATTCGTTCGATCCGAAATTATTGGCCTAACAGCGTTAATTAAGCGTAAGCTGGCGGTTTGAGCGGTTACTGGGCCGGCTGTCGGTGGTGATCCTTGCCTGTTGATTCCGCGAACCGATTGCGCACATCGGGGGATTGCAAACACATCTGCCGGGGAGTGCCCGTTCAGACGATTTATGCTGCCGTTATTGATGAACTCTATGTCGATTCGACAATTGGTTTACAAGTTGCGCAGAGTGAGCAATACGCGATCGTGAAGCCGATCAGGATCGCGCTCTCCTGTCTTGGCAACGTCAATGACCTTTGAAGCGATAATTTCCGCCGGCGGTTCGGTTTGGCCAAGTTCTTGAAATGATCGACAAACCGCCTCGAAAACGGCGAGTAGCAGTTCGAGCTCCTTCGCGTCAAAAGGTGGTTTGTCGGGACAACGGGGATTAGACATTTAGCCAAGCCGTCATATGCGCAAATTCCATGAAGAGTAAGCCGCGATCACAGGAGCGTCTTGCTCTATACTGATATAGTTGCCGCAGAGCCGCCTATCGCGTAGATGTGTCGCCCATCCACACCGTCGAGGTTGAATCGCTTCCGCTTAATTTTTGCGTAAAATGGTCGGGCTACGAGCAGAGCGCGTTGTCAGGGTTTCCCTGACGTGTTAGCGGCGCTTTCAATGTCGGAGGCAGGCGGAGGACGAGTCGATCGCCGCAGTCAGATATTTGCCAACCACCCTTGAGTGGATGCGTAACGGACAATATCGGCGCGCGTCTTGAGGCCGAGCTTTTCGGTACCACGAAGCTTGTAAGTCTCGACCGACTTGATCCCGATGGCGAGGCTGCGAGCGATATCCTTGTTGGTAAATCCCAGCGCCGCCTGCTTGAGAACGTCAATCTCGCGGTCCGTCAAATCCGAAACGGCAACAGTTCCCCTGCCGCGTCCTGCGCGCCTGGAGGTTGCATCGAACATGCGATGCGCAATCGCAGGATCGACATAAAGACCGCCAATGACCACGGCTCGAATGGCTTGAACGAGATTTTCCGCAGCTGATCTTTTCAGGACATAGCCGCGCACTCCAGAGTCCAAGGCTTGCTTCAAATAGGCGCGGTCCTCGTGAAGCGTAAGCACCACAAGCCTTACACTCGGCATTTCGTTTGCCAAGCGGCGGCTCAACAATATGCCATTGAGCTCGGGCATCGAAATGTCGACCACCGCAATATCTGGCCGCTTCTCGCGAATGACTCTCAATGCCGCAAGACCATCCGATGCCTCGCCGACGAGATCGAGATCGCACTCCCTCCGGAGAAGATTGCGCAAGCCATTGAGCACGATCGGGTGGTCGTCGGCTAGAACGATGCGCGTATTTGCCGTCATGCTGCCGTCCTGGCAAGTGAAAGCGGAATGCGCGCAAAGACCGTGGTGCCTATGCCGACCGACGATTCGACCTGAAATTCGCCCCCAACGAGCGAAAGTCGCTCGCGCATGCCGGCAAGACCGAGGCCAGATCGTTTGCCTGTTGCCCCGCTTTGCATCACCGTTACGTCGAATCCGCTGCCGTCGTCCTCGATCGTCATCACGACTGTCTCCCCGACGCGATCAATAACGACACTGACGGCGGTTGCCGTCCGTGCGTGCTTGGCGATATTCGTCAGCCCCTCTTGGACAATCCGGTAGATGGTGGTCCGCATTTCATTCGAGAGCTCATCGATCTCGGGATCGGCGCAATGGAAATCGCTTTCGATTCCGTATTGTTCGGACCACTCTGCGGCGTAGTTGGCGAGAGCGCTCGCGAGTCCAAGCTCATCAAGTGATGCCGGCCGCAACTCCCAGGCGACGTGATGAAGCGCTTTGCCCATCTGCTCCATTTGGAGACGAAGCAGACGCAGACGATCACGCTCGCAGCCATCCGACATACTCTCGATGTCCTTCAATTCCAACATGACTGCGGTCAGGCTTTGGCCGGTCTGATCGTGCAACTCGTGGGCCAGACGCAACCGCTCGTCCTCCTGCGCTTGCAGGAAGCGTCGCCGAAAATCGTCGCGCTCGGCCAGAGCCGTAGAAAGTTTCTCTGCGGCGCGTTTTCGCTTGGTGATATCGACGACGGTTGCCATGATCAATTTGCCGGCGGGAATACTGATTGGGTTGAGGCCAATCTCAATGGGAAATTCGCTGCCGTCCTTTCGCCGTCCGAAGAGATCGCGGCCCGCACCCATCGGTCTTGCCTGAGCGGCGCGTGCAAAGTCCTTCCTGAGTGCGGAATGCTCGATGTGGAGCGATTCTGGCATGAGTGTTTCAACAGGCTCTCCGATCAGTTCATCGCGGGAGAAGCCGAACATCGCCTCCATCTGCACATTGATTAAGACAATGGTACCGCCTCCATCCACGACGACCACCCCGTTCGGCGCGTGTTCAAAAAGAACATTGAACTCCGCGGAAGTAGGTCTCCGGTCGATTCCCAGCGCGCCGAAAGATTCGGAGAATCGACCACCGATTTGGTGCGCTCCGACCATCGCAATAAGCACAATAATAGTGCCCACGCCTCCAAAGCCCGCCAAAGTGCGATTTGAATTTGCCCGCAGCACACCCTCGGGTATGCCGACGGCGACGGTCCAGCCGGTCAATTCGGAGCGGACATGACCTGAATGGTACGTGATCCCATCCAGGCCGAGTCTCATGACGACAGACCGCAGGGGCTTGAGATCGAAGACATCGAGAACCGTTCGAACGGGTTTTCCGACAAACTCATCCTTTCTTTCGGACCGAGTGACTATGATGCCATTTCTGTCGAAAACAGAAGTGACAATATCGGCGGAGAGCGCCATATGTCGAATGATCTCCGTGAATCGCTCCACCGGAATGCCCACTGATAGAAAATATTCCAAGTCACCGTCGATCGCCACCGGCAGGATTACCGCGACAACGAAGCGGTGGACAAGCGGGCCCCAAAAGATATTGGATACGAACGGACGTCCCGATCGAAGCAGCTCCTCCTCAGCACCGCTGAGCGGAGCCGGAATGCCATTAGCGAGATTTGTCCCCCATGGAAGGCCGGTGTTGATCAATTGCTTGTCGATCTGGCGATCACGTAGAATAATCTGAATATTGAGCTTCCGCGCTACCTCCGAGGCCTGTCGATGAAAGGATTCGAAATCCCTGCTCTGGAGATATGGCGAGCCGGCCAACGCGATCAAGATGCTGCGGATGCTGACAACCTCGCGGTCGAAAAAAGCCGAAATGTCGTCTGCTTCCTGCAGAATATTTCTTTCGATCTCGGCTCGCTCGGAAGCGGCCGAAAGACTTGCAAGCCACCATGAGATCAGCAGGGTCGGAATTAGGAAGACGACGGCAAGCGTGGCAAAATAGAAGCGCGCAGAAGGTCGGCGGCGACCTCGAACCAGCAAGTGCGCGAGCAGCCCCAACAGTTGTCCCTCAATTTACAATCCGCTAACATTGAGGCCACTGGCAGTATGTCAAAACCAGTCGTACCGATACCAGATCGATCGTCCGCCAAGGCCACCGAATCGATGGGTGGCAATATGAATCAATTCGAAAAAAAAAGCACTGTACCGTTTGATTCTTTACCGACCACAGAAGCCCCGAACGAGGTCTGGGCCTCCGTGACTATGTTTGTCAGAATCAGACAGCCTCCCGACCGGAGCACGATTGACGACCGCCGGCAACAAAACCCTCAGTATGTCAGGAAAACCCTGACGTCCCGCAGCGCAGACGATCTCAGTTCAGCTGTCATCCAAGCCGCAACTTGCGAAATCGTGTCCCGTCGCCGAACAGAGCCGGAGTACGGGCAAACAGTGCCGGCGATAGGTTTTTCCTTACGTGTTGCACTTTGAGCAATGCTCAGTTGGTTACAGGAGGTGGTGCGGTTCCATTGCCGCGCCTCGCAATTGTGCGAGCAAACGTAGTGCGCCTCAAGACGTCCCTATGGGCCTCTCTCTGCTGAGCGGACTTCATCTGAAGTCTCTATTCTGCTCGTCGGGAAATTCCTGACAGCTTGCCCGAGTTTTATTCCCGATCGGTTCGGCGCCGGAGACATCGCCAAGGCATGCTGCTATCAAGTCATTCTGCAGCTATTGATTCGTTCGCGCGGTACTCAGGAGTCCTTTTGACCTGGGGTGTCACTGGCAACCAGCCTTTGTTTCTTGAATAGAGTTCGTTAGCCGAGGAGGCGGACTTGCGCATGAGCGCGCGTCGAACAACAGATCGTCGGCGCACTGCCCACGCTGGATGGTTGACGGAACTGCAATCACGCTAGGACTATCTGACAGAAAAGGCGATGACATCCCGATAGCTCTCGAAGGGGGTAGTGGGCTTGGCGGACGTGACATGGCCAATAATTAGATGGACACTGACGAGGAACATTTTGAGTCTTAAATTTCTACAGCGTGCCGGAGAAACGCTCGCGCTCGCACTCGTTTATTACGCGCTCGCAAGGATCGGACTGCAACTTCAGTTCGCCCAGAGTCAAGCATCGCCGGTGTGGGCGCCATCGGGAATGGCGTTTGCGAGCGTGTTGTTGTTGGGTATCCGCGCAGGCGGCGGTGTATTTGTCGGGGCGTTCTGCGCGAATCTCGCCGATTTCTACGTCAAGAGTGGCGGCAGCGAATACATTGAGATCAATGGCTTCGTAGGCCATCTAGCGAATCATCCAGATCATACTCTCGTCAGCGCTTTGATCGCAGCAGGGAACACACTGGAGGCGACGACAGGATACTACTTGCTCGGCCGGCTTGCTCAAACGTGGTCGCTTCCCTTTAGTAGCATTCGCGATGTGCTTGCATTCTGCGCCATAACGCCCGTGATGTGCGCCGTCAGCAGCACGATCGGGGTCGCAAGTCTGGTCGTAATTGGCGCGCTGCCCGCCACCCTTTTTGAACCTGCTTGGCTAACTTGGTGGCTGGGGGACATTACGGGCATTCTTATCGTGTCTCCCTTCATAATTACGTGGTGGCATATTGGACGTTTTAGTTTCGAAGCCACTTCGGTGTCCGCAAGCGCATTGTCACTCGTTGTTCTGTTCCTGTTCAGTGCAATGACTTTTAACGAATGGTTTGACGTATCACTGTTCAGAAAAGCTGCATACCTTTTGTTTCCGATACTACTGTATGTCACTTTCAAACACAGCATTGAGACGGCGACGTTAGGCATTTTTCTCACGTCTATGTTAGCTATTTTTGGAACGATTCACGGGCGCGGCCCGTTCGTTCGCGAAGATCAAAATGAATCTCTGCTCCTGCTCCAAGGCTTTATTAGTGTAGTTTCCATGACCGTATTGTTCCTCACGGCAGCGGTTTCTGAGCGCCGCCGGGCGCTTGAGGTAGCACTAGACGCGCGTCGCCGCCTGATGCAAGCACAGGAGAATGAGCGACTCCGACTGGCGCGCGAGTTGCACGATCAGACCGGCCAGAGCCTCGCTGCGGTCATGCTAGAGCTAAAAGAAATGGAGGTGTTCATTATTGAGGGTGGACGTGACCGACTTCAGCTGGTGCGAAGGAAACTGGAACAAATGGGGAAATCCCTTCATCACGTGGCTTGGGAATTACGGCCTGCATCCATGGATGAGCTCGGGCTGGAGAGCACTCTTACCAACTATGTATCCGAATGGCGCGGGCAATTCGGAATCGAAGCTGACTTCCATTGCCACAACACTAAACTTGATGAACTGGCGGACGAGGTGCGTACAACGATCTATCGTGTCATTCAGGAGGCGCTGACCAATATCGCCAAGCACGCGCACGGCGCTACCTTCGCCAGCATCGTAATCGATCAGACAAATACAATGCTGCAATTGATTATTGAGGATAATGGCGTTGGTTTCGATGTGAGGCTATCAACCGAAGCCCAGCAGAACCGCCGCGGCCTTGGTCTCATCGGCATGCGCGAACGACTTGCGCTTGTCGGGGGCGAATTTGACGTCGAATCGTCGGCCGGCGCAGGAACCACGGTTTTCGCGCGCATCCGACTTCCAATCGCGAGGACGGCGGCATGACCGCAAGAACGCGCGTCGTTCTGGCCGACGACCACCCGATCGTGCTCAACGGCTTGCGCAGCCTGATCCAGATGGCGGACGACCTCGAACTGATGGGGGATGCGTCGACAGGTTTAGCGGCGTTGAAGCTCATTGACGAGAAGTGTCCCGATGTCGCGGTGGCGGTTCGCCCCAGAAAGGCGAAACTATTGCCGTGACGCAACCACTTCAATCTTGACTGCCTTGTCGAATGCGTTCACCACCAGCAAGCCTACAGTTGTCAGCTTCAGCTCGAGCGCCGACTTGCGCGCCGAGTCCATCGACATTTGAGGGCCTTGGTGCTGCCGTTATTCGGCGAGCCCTTTGCGGCATCCGGATTTCGCTAAAACGTAGCGATACTCGTCGGGATTTTCCTGACATCTTCAGTAGTTCGACACAGGTCGATGGCATATTCGTTCCCCTGGCGACAACCGTTGGAGACGTAGTGGCGACACAGTGCCTCGACATCGCGCGCGAGACGGTGCGCCAATTCGGCGGCTTGAAACATCATGGAGACGTTCGGCAACCGCTTCCAGATCGGCAGCAACAGGCCAGCAGGTCTATGGACAAGTCTGTGCGGCCTGCCACGGCAAGGACGGGTTGGGACAACGTGCCGCGACCGGGAACGGCTATCAGTTTCCGCCGCTCTGGGGTCCCAACAGCTACAACAACGGCGCCGGCATGGCCCGCCTGCTGGGCGCGGCTGCGTTCCTCAAGCACAACATGCCGTTCGGCACCACCTACGCGGCCCCGGTTTTGAGCGACGAAGACGCCTATGACGTCGCCGGCTTCATCAACGGCGCCGAGCGGCCGCAGCGGGCCAATCTCGACAAGGATTTTCCGATCCGCTTGCAGAAGCCGGTGGATGCCGCCTACGGCTCTCCCTGGCGGAAGCTCCATACAGCTGGCGAACCGGGGCGAATCGGGTGATGCTGGTGCCCCATGGTCCAATTTCTGAGATTGCTTTGTAGTGCGCTTATTGGGCTGATCCAGTCCAGCGCACAGCGTGAAGCGGAGATCTTGGTTCTTCGCCACCAGATCAACGTCCTCAGGCGCAAGTCGCCAATGAGACCGAGACACCTGATATCGTTCCCACCCTGGCGCATGTGGACGTGCCAAGAGCATCGGAGTGGCTAAG
>Ga0209068_10000208_pt1 | contig 35393 bp, 29 predicted proteins | sample ColStrG_CSR_2012_FD_187200 | JGI IMG/M metagenome (GOLD analysis project Ga0209068, IMG submission 187200) | Freshwater sediment microbial communities in response to fracking from Pennsylvania, USA - Cold Stream Run_MetaG_CSR_2012 (SPAdes)... | ecosystem: Environmental > Aquatic > Freshwater >...
GGTGGGCGCAGAGGGACTTGAACCCCCGACCCCCTGCTTGTAAGGCAGGTGCTCTGACCAACTGAGCTATGCGCCCGGGAGTTGTTGGAGCCTACCGAAGCTTCAGGCTGCTGCCTCGAGGCCGGCCAGGACTCGCCTGTACTCCTCCAGGTCGCGGGCATGGGCGATCTCGTTGACGACCGACCAGCGCACGATGCCACTCTTGTCGATGATGAACGTGCCCCGTTTGGCAGTGCCCTTGGCCTCAACGAAGACCTCGTACTCCTGAGCGACCGCGCCGTGCGGCCAGTGGTCTGACAGGAGCTGGAAGGTGTACCCCTCCTGCTCGGCGAAGACCCGGAGCGAGAACCTGCTGTCGCACGAGACCGCAAGGGTGACCGTGTCGTCGTTGTCGAAATCGCCGATCCGGTCTCGGATGCTGCACAGCTCACCGGTGCACGTGCGGGTGAAGGCCCACGGATAGAACATCAGGACGACGTTCTTGCTCCCCCGGTACTGCGCGAGCGTGACCGACTCACCGTGCTGGTTCACCAGGGTGAAGTCCGGTGCCAGCCGTCCCACCTCGACCATGTCGTCCCTCTCCCCTTGGCGGAATTTGTGCGCGCCTACGGACGCGAGAGCTGCTTGATGAAGCGTACGGCAGGATCTGGACGTGACCCCGACCGCCCTGGTTCCCTCACCCGGAGAGCAGGGGGTGCTGTCCAGCGACCCTGCGGCGGCAGCGGCCAGAACGCTGGCGTCGTGGGACGACTTCATTGAGCTGGCCGAGCGAGCAGACCTTCAGGCGGTCGGCCGCGCCAAGGCACGGCTGGGCCGCGAGGTCGTGCTCCCGTTGGGCACGTGGCCCCAGACCCGCTCGCTCGCCCAGGTGCTGGCCGACGCGGCGGCCGGGCGGGTAACAGAGCCGGTCGACCTGCAGGACCAGGAACGGCGGGTTCTCGCGGCCCATGCCGACGCGAGCGACGCCGAGGTGGTGAAAGGGCTTCGGGTGGCCCGCGACGACCTGGCCACATTCTTGGCGACGGCTCCGGCGACCAGGACGCTGGAGCAGGCGACCGCCTCACTGTTGGGCGCGCTGCCGGTGCTGACCGTGTTGCACGCAGCGGCCTACCAGCTGGCGGTCTGCGCCCTGGACCTAGAACCGTGCGGTGTGCGTGCGCCGACCGCGCTGCTCGAGCGGGGCGTGGTCGCCCTCGTCGACACCACCGGCGCCCTGGCCGCGCGAGAGGGCGTCGATGGGTCGATCACTGCGGTCATGCCCGGATCGGTCTGGGGCTTCGGTGCGCACCGGGGTGCGTGGCGGACGGTGCAGCTGGACACGACCGGCGCAGTCCCCAGCGGCCCGGCCGTGGAGGCCATGGCCAGGGTGATCCTGGACGTCACATCTGGACGTGACCACAACGTGCCCAGGCTGTGGCGCGAAGGTGCCTTGGTGACTCATGACCTGCCCGGGTTGGCCCGCCTGTCCCCCATTCTGGAGCAGGTCCCGGGCATCCCCGGCGGCCCAGCGCTTCGCGCGGCCGCCAGGGCGCTGTCCGGGATCGGCAAGGTGATCGGCGCCCTGCCCGGCTGGCCGAGGTAGACCGTGACCGGACCTGGCCGCAGGACTCAGCGGCGGGCGGCCTTGGGCGCGACCAGGCGGGTGCCGGACCAGTCCGGTGCCGCCGCGACGCTCGAGGTGGCCGACAGTCCGGCTGTCGGTGCCGCCTCACCGATGTCCGACGGCTCGACGTGGCCCGGTCGTCCTGACTTGGGGGTGAGCAGCCAGATCACCCCACCCGAGCCGAGCGTGGTCAGCGCGTCCACGAGTGCGTCGACCAGGTCACCGTCATCGTCACGCCACCACAACAGCACGACGTCGACCACATCGTCGTAGGTCTCGTCGACCAGCGAGGTGCCGGTGGCTGCCTCGACGGCGACTCGCAGGTCCTCGTCGCAGTCCTCGTCCCAGCCGAGCTCCTGCACCACCTGGCCTTGCTGCAAGCCCAGCCGGCCGGCCTGCTGGCGACGACCCTCCGCGGCGTCCGCGGTCGCACTCACTTGACGGTCCCTTCCTCGTCGACACTGCTGGCCACAACTCAAGCAGCCGGGTCGGGCCCGGCCTCGTCGGGTAGTCCATCGGAGCAAGGCGCCCCGGTGCAAGTCCTTGGCGCGTGTTCGCGGCTACTGGCCGGTAGGAGAGACAATGCTCGTCGGGACCTTTGCTGGTGCCTGACCGAGCCGGACGGTCCCGAATCGACCCGCTGGACGAGCACAGGAGACATGACCACCGTGGCCATCGGACGTGAGCGCGAGCCCCTGATCAACGCCGGTCTGCCGACCCAGCTGGTCGACGTGGATCCCGAGGAGACCCAGGAATGGCGTGAGTCCCTGGACGACGTCATCGACCGGGCCGGGCCGTATCGCGCCCGGTACGTGATGCTCAGCCTGCTGCAGCGGGCCCGCGAGCGCGCCGTCGGCGTACCGTCCCTGACCACGACCGACTACATCAACACGATCCCGCCGGAGCGCGAGCCGTGGTTTCCCGGCGATGAGTGGGTTGAGCGCAGGATCCGCGCCTACTGCAGGTGGAACGCAGCGATCATGGTCCACCGTGCCCAGCGTCCCGGCGTCGGCGTCGGCGGACACATTTCCACGTACGCGTCGTCGGCCTCGCTGTACGAGGTCGGCTTCAACCATTTCTTCCGGGGCAAGGACCACCCCGGCGGCGGGGACCAGATCTACTTCCAGGGCCACGCGTCCCCCGGTATGTATGCGCGGGCCTACCTGGAGGGACGGTTGACCACCGACCAGCTCGACGGGTTCCGGCAGGAGCTGTCACATCCCGGCGGCGGGCTGTCCTCCTACCCGCACCCGCGCCTGATGCCCGGGTTCTGGGAGTTCCCCACCGTGTCGATGGGCCTGGGGCCGATCAACGCGATCTACCAGGCCCGCTTCAACAAGTACCTGACCGCGCGGGGGGTCAAGGACACCAGCGACCAGCACGTGTGGGCCTTCCTGGGCGACGGTGAGATGGACGAGGTCGAGTCGGTAGGCGCGATCGGGCTGGCCGCCCGCGAGGAGCTCGACAACCTGACGTTCGTGGTCAACTGCAACCTGCAGCGCCTGGACGGGCCGGTGCGTGGCAACGGCAAGGTGATCCAGGAGCTCGAGGCGCTGTTCCGCGGAGCCGGTTGGAACGTGATCAAGGTCGTGTGGGGGCGCAGCTGGGACAAGCTCCTCGCCGCGGACACTGACGGCGCGCTGGTCAACCTGATGAACCAGACCCCGGACGGGGACTACCAGACCTTCAAGGCCGAAGACGGAGCGTTCGTTCGCGAGCACTTCTTCGGGCGGGATCCGCGCACCCGCAAGATGGTCGAGGACTGGACCGACGAGGAGATCTGGTCCCTGGCGCGCGGCGGGCACGACTACCGCAAGCTCTACGCCGCGTACAAGTCGGCCACCGAGCACAGTGGACAGCCGACCATCATCTTGGCCAAGACGATCAAGGGCTGGACGCTGGGCAGCCACTTCGAGGCCCGCAACGCCACCCACCAGATGAAGAAGCTCTCGCTGGAGGACCTCAAGGTGTTCCGGGACCGGCTGCAGATCCCGGTCGACGACGCCGCCCTGGACGCCAAGCTGCCCCCGTACTACCACCCCGGCGCGGACTCCGACGTGATCCGCTACCTGCACGAGCGGCGAACGGCGCTGGGGGGCTACCTGCCCGACCGGCGCCCGGCCGCCAAGGCGTTGACGTTGCCCGGCGACGCCCCCTATGAGGTGCTCAAGCGCGGGTCTGGCCACCAGGCCGTCGCCACGACGATGGCCTTCGTCAGGCTCCTGAAGGAGCTGCTGAAGGATCCCGAGATCGGCGCCCGATTCGTCCCGATCATCCCCGACGAGGCCCGCACGTTCGGGATGGACTCGCTGTTCCCGACCCAGAAGATCTACAGCCCGCACGGCCAGACCTACCTCGCGGTCGACCGCGACCTCGTGCTGTCGTACAAGGAGTCCAAGAGCGGGGTGATCTTGCACGAGGGGATCAACGAGGCAGGCTCGGTGGCCTCGTTCACGGCGGCCGGCACGTCGTATGCGACCCATGGCGAGCCGATGATCCCGATCTACATCTTCTACTCGATGTTCGGGTTCCAGCGCACCGGCGACGGGTTCTGGGCGGCCGGGGACCAGATGGCCCGCGGCTTCGTGCTCGGCGCCACGGCGGGCCGGACGACGCTGAACGGCGAAGGTCTGCAGCACGAGGACGGCCACTCCCCCTTGCTTGCCGCCACCAACCCCGCAGTGGTGCACTACGACCCGGCGTTCGGCTACGAGGTCGCCCACATCGTCCGCGACGGGCTGCGCCGGATGTACGGGGAGTCCCCGCAGGACGTCTACTACTACTTGACGATCTACAACGAGCCCTACGTCCAGCCCGCCGAACCCGACGGCCTGGACGTGGCGTCACTGCTGCGCGGGATGTACCTGCTCTCGCCCGCGGCCGACGTCCCGCCCGGGGCCGCGCGGGCCCAGCTGCTGGCGTCGGGGGTTTCGGTGCCCTGGGCGCTGAGGGCGAGCGAGCTGCTGGCGCAGGACTGGGGGGTGCATGCGGACGTCTGGTCGGTGACGTCGTGGAACGAGCTGCGTCGCGACGGACTGGAGGCCGACCGCTGGAACCTGCTCAATCCCGGTGAACCGGTCCGAACCGCATTCGTCACCGAGCAGCTCGGCGGACGCCCCGGGCCGGTGGTTGCGGTCAGCGACTTCATGCGGGCAGTTCAGGACCAGATCATGGCCTGGGTGCCGGCGGACTTCGCTGCGCTGGGCACCGACGGCTGGGGCATGTCGGACACCCGCGGCGCGCTTCGCCGGCATTTCAAGGTGGACGCCGAGTCGATCGCCGTTCAGACCCTGGCCCTTCTGGCCAGGCGCGGCGAGGTCGATGCAGGCGCCCCGCTGGCCGCTATCGAGAAGTACTCGCTACTCGACGTCACCGCCGCCGACCCCGGGTCAGGCCTCGGGGAGTCCTGACCCGACCGGCTGGTCGGACCCCGGCCCGCCGCGCCCGTTCACGCAAGGTCCGCGTGCATCTGCCACACCAGGACCTCGGCGGGGCCGTCCACGGTGGCGGTGACCCGTTGCCCCTGTGCGCCGCTGAGGCGGGCAGTGTCCCCGCTGGCCAGGGCCCCCGCACCTTCGAGCACGACCGAGCCCCTGGCCACGAACAGGTGCACGAACGGGGCGGTGGGCAGCTGGACTGACTCGCCGGGGCCGACCCGCGCCACCAGCAGGGCCGCGTCGCGCTGATTGATCCGGATGGCGCTGGCAGCGGCGTGCTCCGGGCGGCCTGAGGCCACCACCACCAGACCTCCGCGGTCCAGCTCGGGCCCGACGTCGAGCTGCTGGTAGCCGGGCCGCAGCGCCCCTTCGTCCGGGATGACCCACATCTGTACGAAGTGCACGGGGGTCTGGTCAGCGGGCTGCCCCGTCAGCCGCCAGGCGTCGTTCTTCTCACTGTGCAGGATGCCGCTGCCGGCAGTCATCCGCTGCGCCAGCCCGGGGTAGATCACCCCGCTGTGCCCGGCGGAGTCCTGGTGCACCAGGGCCCCCTCGAGCACCCAGGTCACGATCTCCATGTCCCGGTGCGGGTGGGTCTCGAAGCCGCTGCCCGCTGCCACTACGTCGTCGTTGGACACCAGCAACAGCCCGAAGTGGGTGTTCGCCGGGTCGTAGTGCGGCCCGAAAGAGAACGAGTGCCGAGAGTCCAGCCACGTGTTCTTGGTCATGAACCGGTCGCCGGCCCGGCGCAGGTCCACGGCGGCGCTCATCGACGTCTCCTGGTCCAGGCGAGCAGCTCCTCCACGGGCAAAGTATTGACCACCGTCGACGCCTCGACCCCGCACGCGGCCGCCCGGGCGCACCCGTACGGCTGCCAGTCGAGCTGGCCGGGCGCATGGGCGTCGGTGTCGATCGAGAACCGGCAGCCCATCTCGACCGCCAGACGCAGCAGCCGGGTGGGCGGGTCCAGTCGCTCAGGGCGAGAGTTGATCTCCACCGCGACGTCGAACTGCCGGCACGCCTCGAAGACCAGCTCGGCGTCGAAGTCCGACTCGGGTCTCTTCCGGGCGCCGCCGACCATCCGGCCGGTGCAATGGCCCAGCACGTCCACGGCTGGGTTGGCAACGGCCACGACCATCCGCGCGGTCATCTCCGGGGCGGCCATCCGCAGCTTGGAGTGGACAGAGGCGACGACGATGTCGAGGCGGTCGAGCAGCTGCGGCTCCTGGTCCAAAGCGCCGTCGTCGAGGATGTCGACCTCGATCCCGGTCAGGATCCGAAAGGGCGCAAGCTCGGCGTTCAGCTCGGCCACCACGTCGAGCTGGGCAACCAGGCGCTGCGCCGACAGACCGTTCGCGACCGTCAACCGCGCCGAGTGGTCAGTCAGAGCCAGGTAGGCATGTCCCAGCTCGGCCGCGGCCAGCGCCATCTCGCGGATCGGGGAGCCCCCGTCAGACCAGTCGGAGTGGGAGTGCAGGTCCCCTCGCAGGGCGCCGCGGATGTCGCCGCCGCCCGCCGCGACCGGCCGGTCCGCGTCGGGCCGGAGCCTGGCCAGGTACTCGGGCTCCTGGCCGGCGGCGGCCTGAGTGATCACCTGCGCGGTCGCCGCGCCGATCCCCGCCAGGTCAGTCAGGGTCCCGGCGGCCAGTCGTCGGTCGAGTTCACCGTCACCGAGCTGGTCGACGACGCCGGCCGCGCCGCGGAACGCCTTGACGCGGTAGGTCGGCTCGTTGGCTCGCTCCAGGAGGTAGGCGATCCTCCGCAGCGCCGCGGCAGCGCGCTCGTTCGAGGTCATGGCTCACCTTCTCGCAGGGCGAGCGCCACCAGCCAGCCGGTGTTCACACCCAGCCAGAGTCGCTGTGCCGCGCCCGGGTGCGCCCCCGCCGTCGAGGCCAGCAGAAGCGCGGCGGACACCGGCGCCAGCGCCGCCGACACCAGCGCCAGCGCGCGGGCCTGGACCCACCAGCGGGCCGCCGACGCGACCATCGCCAGGACCACGAGCACTCCGTAGCAGGCGACGGCCTTGCCGTGCAGCGAGTCCATCAGGTCAGTGGGCCGGACCTGGCCGGCGACGGCGCAGCGGGCGGCTCCGGCTCGACAGCTGATCCTCATCGACGCAACCACCAGCCCGGCCAGGCCGGCCGCGGCCAAGAACAGCGCCACCAGCCGCGACCCGCGCCTGAAGATCGACGCCACGGCCAGGTGGGCCGTTGACAGCGCCACCAGTGCGCCGACCCCCAGCCAGGCGTGGTCGGCCCCGCGGGAGGCCAGGGCGCTGATGTAGTCGCGGGTGGGGGCGTATCCGTCGTTGACCCAGCCGGCCAGGAAGACCACCACCCAGAACACTGTGACGGCGGCGACAGCCATCAGGGGCAACCCGGCGCGCCGGGGCACGAGGAGCTGGCCGCGGCGCACCGAGCCAGGCTACGGCCCCCGCCCCGGCCTTCGATCGCGGCGCCGGGTCCGGGCGCGATGCACCGATCCTCCCGGTCGTCCGCAGTCGTCACTTGTCGATGTTCCACAAGAAGACGGGCATCGCACGGCTGAGTCGGCCTACCCTTGGGCCCGTGGGCGGCGAGCGGGCGGCGACGGTGCGCCGGTTCGAGCGTGCGATCTCCCAGCTGGCCGACGACGCGGTGCAGCGGATGGACGAGACCTTGCCCTGGTATCGGGCGATGCCCCCGCAGGAGCGCTCATGGGTGGGTCTGGTGGCCCAGGCCGGGATCGCGGCCTTCATCGAGTGGTTCCGCGACCCCGGACCCGAGCTCGCCATCACCGCCGACGTCTTCGGGACCGCCCCCCGCGAGCTCGCCCGGGCGGTGACCCTGCAGCAGACCGTCGAGCTCATCAGAGCCACCATCGGGGTCGTGGAAGACCGGGCAGACGAGCTGGCCGCACCCGGGCACGAGCAGCTGGTCCGCGAGTCGGTCCTGCTGTACTCGCGGGAGATCGCCTTCGCGGCGGCGCAGGTGTACGCGCAGGCGGCCGAGGCTCGTGGGGCGTGGGACGCGCGACTGGAAGCCCTGGTGGTCGACGCCCTTCTGCGCGGAGAAGTGGACGAGGCGATCAGGTCGCGGGCCTCGGCCCTTGGCTGGGGCCAGCGCGGCCAGGTTGCCGTCGTGGTCGGGCGGGCGACCGACGCCTCACCCGACGCGGTCGCTGACGGAGTCCAGCGCGCTGCCAAGGCTGGCCGCCTCGACGTGATCAGCGCGGTCCAGGGGGACCGCCTGGTGGTGGCGATCGACGGCGTGGTGGACGCGTTGGTGGCCGCCCGCGCGATGGCCGGCCAGTTCGCGCCGGGGCCGGTGGTCGCCGGCCCGGTCGTGGCCGACCTCACCTCGGCCGCGCTGTCCGCCGCCGAGGCCGTAGCCGCACTGCGGGCCTCGGCGGCCTGGCCGGGCGCTCCCCGGCCGGTGGCGTCCGACCAGCTCCTGCCCGAACGCGCGCTCGCCGGTGACGCCGGGGCCCGCGCTCGCCTGGTGCAGCACGGGTTCGCCTCGTTGTCGGAGGCGGGCGGCGACCTGCTCGGGACGCTCACCGCGTACCTGGAGGCCTCTGGATCCATCGAGGGAGCGGCCAGGGCCCTGTTCGTCCACCCGAACACTGTGCGCTACCGCCTGCGCCGGGTGTCCGAGGTAACCGGCTTCGTCCCCACCCAAGCCCGCGGAGGGTTCGCCCTGCGCATCGCGCTGACTCTTGGCCGGCTGGACGCCGCAGCGAAACAGGACGGACATCTGTAGGAGACAAGTTAGAGGAATCCTACAATTGTGGGCGCGCATCCTGGTCAGCCTCGATACCCCCCGTGACCCCGGCGGTGCACCACGGTGGAGAGGTGCTCGCCATCGTCGCGCCCGGACAGGGCTCCCAGGTCCCCGGTTTCCTCGCACCGTGGCTCGAGGTCGGCAACGTCGCCGCCCGGCTGCGCTGGCTGTCAGCCTGCGCCGGGCTCGACCTGGCGTACTACGGGACCGAGGCTGACGCGGAGACGATCCGCGACACGGCGGTCGCCCAGCCGTTGATCGTCGCAGCCGGGCTGATCCCGTTGCTCGAGCTGTTCCCGCACCCGACCGAGGCTTTCGGGAAGGTCGGCGTCGGCGCCGGCCACTCAGTAGGTGAGCTCACCGCCGCAGCAGCGGCCCACGTGATCAGCGCAGAGCAGGCCATGGTCCTGGTCGCCGAGCGCGGCCGTGCCATGGCCAAGGCCGCTGCGGCCACCCCGACCGGGATGACAGCGGTCCTCGGTGGCGAACGCGACGTCGTGATCGCCAAGCTCGCCGAGCACTGCCTGGTCGCCGCCAACGAGAACGGGGCGGGACAGATCGTCGCGGGCGGCACGCTGGAGCAGCTCGCAGCGCTGGCCGCCGACCCTCCCCCCGGGGCGCGGCTGCGCCCTCTGGACGTTGCCGGGGCTTTCCACACCGAACACATGGCGCCCGCGGTGGGCGCGCTGGCGGCGCTCGCCTCGTCGGTCAGCACCCACGACCCGCGCACCCGCCTGCTGTCCAACCGGGACGGCGCGGTGGTGCACGACGGTCGCCAGGTGCTGCGCCGGATCGTCGAGCAGGTGGCGAACCCGGTCCGGTGGGACCTGTGCCTGCGGACCATGGCGGACCTCGGCGTCACCGGGGTGCTGGAGCTTCCGCCGGCCGGCACCCTCGTCGGCCTCGCCAGGCGCGTGATCCCCGGTGTCGAGACCGTCGCCTTGAAGTCCCCTGAGGATCTGGACGCCGCTCGCGACCTCGTGGCCCGCCATGGCAGCAGCAACCCGGTTGCCGACATGCCGACGTGGCGCCTGCTGGTGGCACCGGCCAAGGGGACATTCCGTCGCGGGGTGAGCGCCGAGCTGCTCACGCCCGGGGACAGCGTCGGCGTGGTCGTGACGCTGCGCGACGAGCACGTCGTCACCGCCCCGCACGGAGGCCATGTGGTGGAGTGGCTCGTCGAGGACGGTGACCCGGTCGCACCCGGCCAGCCCCTGGTCCGGCTCCACCCCGAGGCGGTGCCGGCGTGAGCGGGGCGGCGCCGACGTTCACCATGGGCACGGGCGCGCCGTTCGCACGGATGCTCGGGATCGGTGGGTACCGCCCGTCACGAGTGATCCCGAACTCCGAGATCGTCGACCGGATCGACTCCTCCGACGAGTGGATCCGCGAACGCTCAGGCATCGCCACGCGGCACGCCGCCGCGGCCGACGAGAGCGTGGTCGACATGGCCCAGGTGGCTGCGGAGAAGGCGATGGCCAACGCCGGGATCACCCCCGACCGGATCGGCTGCGTGGTCGTGGCCACCGTCACGCACCTGATGCAGACCCCCTCCGCGGCCGCGGTCCTCGGGCACCGCCTCGGGGCGGTCAACGCGGCCGCCTTCGACATCTCGGCGGCCTGCGCAGGCTTCTGCCACGCGCTCGCCCTGGCCAACGACATGGTGCGCGGCGGCTCCGCCGAGTACGTCCTGATCGTCGGGGTCGAGAAGCTCAGCGACATGGTGGACCCCTACGACCGTGGCTCGGCGTTCATCTTCGGCGACGGTGCAGGCGCCGCCGTCGTCGGGCCGTCGGACACCCCCGGCATCGGCCCGGTGGTCTGGGGTGCGGACGGCGGCCAGGCCGACGCGATCACCCAGGACGTGCCGTGGCACGTCCTGCGCGACGACCCCGAACACAAGTTCCCGACTTTGTCCATGAACGGTCAGCAGGTCTTCCGCTGGGCGGTCTTCCAGATGGCCCCGGTCTGCCAGCAGGCGCTCGACAAGGCCGGTGTCCGGGCGGACCAGCTCGACGCGTTCATCCCGCACCAGGCCAACCTGCGGATCATCGAGGCGATGGCCAAGAAGCTCGGCCTGCCGGCCGGCGTCGCCGTGGCGCGCGACATCGTCACCACCGGGAACACCTCCGCGGCCTCGGTCCCCCTTGCCATGGAACGCCTGCTCGACAACGGCGAAGCGCCGCACGGCGGCACCGCGCTGCTGATCGGGTACGGCGCAGGCCTGTCCTTCGCCGCACAGGTCGTCACCCTCCCCTGATCCACGCGGCCGCTACCGGGCCGCTAGCCTGCCTGCACGACGCCGCAGCCGCGGTGCGCACCTGCTCCAGAACGCTCAGCGTGAGAACACCAGCTAAGAACCACCTGGCTGAGGACACCCAGTCCGGAGCACCGAAGCTCAGGGACCCTCAGTCAACAGTGAGTCAACACTCAGTAACCCCCACCGAAGGAGTCCCCCAGCATGGCCACCCAGCAGGAGATCCTGTCCGGCCTCGCCGACATCGTGAACGAGGTCGCAGGCGTCCCGGTCGACGATGTGCAGCTCGAGAAGTCCTTCGTCGACGACCTGGACATCGACTCCCTGTCGATGGTCGAGGTCGTCGTCGCGGCCGAGGAGAAGTTCGACGTCAAGATCCCCGATGACGACGTCAAGGGACTCAAGACCGTCGGCGACGCCGTCTCGTACATCGCGGCCGCGGGCGCCTGAGAGATTCTCCCGTCCGCCACCCGATCACCTTCACCCCAGGAGGGCCGTAGCCGTGGGCCAGCAGACCGACACCGACGTGGTGGTCACCGGGCTGGGAATGACGACGCCGGTCGGCGGCGACGTTCCCAGCACGTGGGCCGCCCTGCTAGCCGGCACCCCCGGCGGCCGGGCGCTGACCGAGTCGTGGGCCGAGGAGCTGCCGGTCCGCTTCGCCGCGACCGCCCTGGTGGACCCCCTTGAGGTGATGGACCGGGTCGAGGCCCGCAAGCTCGACCGCAGCGAGCAGTTCGCGCTCATCGCGACAAGGCAGGCCTGGTCGGACGCCGGGAGCCCGCAGGTCGATCCGCTGCGCCTCGGCGTGGTGATCGCCTCCGGGATCGGCGGCGCGGTCAGCCTGCTCAACGCATGGGACACGATGCGTGAGAAGGGAGCCCGCCGGGTCTCCCCGCACACGATCCCGGCACTGATGCCCAACGGTCCGGCGGGGTATGTGGGCATCGAGCTGAAGGCCCGGGCCGGGGTGCACACCCCGGTGTCGGCATGCGCCTCCGGGGCTGAGGCGGTCACCTACGCCGTGCACATGATCCGCTCGGGGCGGGCCGATGTCGTCGCCGCCGGGGGTACTGAGGCGTGCATCCATCCCCTGCCCATGGCGGCGTTCGCGGCCATGATGGCGCTGTCCAAGCGCAACGACGAACCTGGCCGGGCCTCCCGCCCCTACGACAAGGGCCGCGATGGCTTCGTCCTGGGTGAGGGCGCCGGAGTGCTGATCCTGGAGTCCGCGGCGCATGCCGCCGCGCGCGGCGCCCGCGTGTACGCGGTCGTCGCCGGCTCCGGCATCACCTCCGACGGCCATCACATCGCCCAGCCCGACCCGGTGGGCGCCGGCGCCAAGCGGGCGATCGAGTTCGCCCTGACAGACGCCGGTCTGACCAGCGCCGACATCTTCCACGCCAACGCCCACGCGACCTCCACCCCCCAAGGTGACGTGGCCGAGGCCTGCGCGATCCGAGGCGTGCTCGGGGCCGACGTCGACCACGTCGCCGTGTCGGCAACCAAGTCGATGACCGGGCACCTGCTCGGCGCGGCCGGGGCCGTGGAGTCCATTGCGACAGTCCTCGCGCTGTACCACCGCCTGGCCCCGCCCACGATCAACCTCGACGACCCCGACGACGACGTCGCCCTCGACGTGGTCACCGGTGCCCCGCGGGCACTGCCAGCGGGACCGATCGCCGCGCTGAACAACTCCTTCGGCTTCGGCGGGCACAACGTCGCCGTGGTCTTCAGGAGCGTCTGATGACCGCGGCGGACACGGCCCCCGCGACTGTCACCCTGGCTCCCGAGGCGCCTGCGGTCGACCCCCGCAACCCCAAGGTCCGGATGACCGCCCTGTTCGACCCCGGCTCCTTTATGATCATCACGGCCGAGGACGACAGCGGCATGCTCGCCGGTGCGGGGCGAGTGCACGGCACCCCGGCCGTCGCCTTCGCCTCTGACCCGTCCATCCAGGGCGGCGCGATGGGCTCGGCCGGCTGCAAGGTGATCCTGGCCGCCTACGCCCGGGCCCTGGCCGACAACTGCCCGGTGATCGGGCTGTGGCACTCCGGCGGCGCCCGCCTGCGCGAAGGTGTGCTCTCCTTGCACGCGGTCGGCGAGGTCTTCGCGATCATGACGCGAGCATCGGGGCGCATCCCGCAGATCTCGGTCGTACTGGGCGCCGCGGCCGGCGGCGCCGCCTACGGCCCGGCATTGACCGACATCGTGATCATGGGACCGGCGGGACGGGTGTTCGTCACCGGTCCCGACGTGGTTCGCTCGGTGACCGGCGAGGACGTCGACATGGAGCGCCTCGGCGGCCCCGAGCCGCACGGGCGACGCAGCGGCGTGGTCCACATCACCACAGACTCTGAAGGCCAGGCACTGCAGGCCGCCCGCTCGCTGGCGTCCATGCTCGGCAACCAGGGCCTGTTCGGCCGGGTCGAGGACGTCGACCTGGCCGGGCTGATGCCGGACTCGGCCAAGCGGGCGTACGACGTCCACCCCCTGGTGGCCGGACTGCTCGACGAGGGAACAGCCGTAGAGCTGCACGAGCGCTGGGCTCCGAACATCACCGTTACCCTCGGCCGCCTGGGTGGGCGCACCGTGGGGGTCGTCGCCAACAACCCGCTGCGCCTGGGCGGCTGCCTTGACTCGGCCTCGGCCGAGAAGGCCGCTCGCTTCGTGCGCATGTGTGACGCCTTCGGTGTGCCGCTGGTCGTCCTGGTCGACGTGCCCGGGTACCTGCCGGGCGTCGCCCAGGAGTGGGAGGGTGTCGTCCGGCGCGGCGCCAAGCTCCTGCACGCGTTCGCCGAGTGTGTGGTGCCCCGGGTGACGGTGGTGACGCGCAAGGCCTACGGCGGCGCCTACATCGCCATGAACGCCCGCGCGCTGGGTGCGACCAAGGTGTTCGCGTGGGAGGGCGCCACGGTGGCCGTGATGGGGTCGGTCGCAGCGGTTCGGGTGCTGCACCGGCGCCGGATCGCGGACGCGCCCGAAGACACCAGGGCGGCCCTGGAGCAGGAGCTGGCTGACGAGCACGAGCTGATCGCCGGCGGCATCGACCGGGCCATCGAGATCGGTGTCGTCGACGAGGTCATCGACGCCGCACATACCCGCACCGCGGTGGCCGCCGCCATCTCCAGCGCCCCCGCTGTGCGCGGCACACACGGGAACATCCCCCTCTGATCGCCGACTGATCGCCCTCTGGTCCCCCTCTGGTCGACCCTGCGGGCGCCGAGGCGACGACAAGACCCCGGTCCCTTGCTAGGACCGGGGTCTTGTTCGCTGAGCGGCCAGGCGACCGGGCGCCCTATCCCTTGACCGAGCCGGCCAGGAGGCCGCGCACGAAGTAACGCTGCAGGGACAAGAACACGATCAGCGGGATGAGCATCGAGATGAACGCTCCTGCTGTCAGCAGCTCGACGTGGGAGCCGAAGTTGCCAACTTGCTGCTCCAGCCGGGCGTTGAGCGGCTGAGTGTTAGACGTACCGAAGGTCAGGGCGACCAGCAGGTCGTTCCACACCCACAAGAACTGGAAGATCGCGAACGACGCGATGGCCGGCAGGGCCAGCGGAAGCACGATCTTGCGGAACGTGGTGAAGTGGTTCGCCCCGTCCATGGTTGCCGCCTCCATCAGGTCCCGCGGCAGTTGGGACATGAAGTTGTGCAGCAGGAAGATCGCCAGCGGCAGGGCGAACATCGTGTGGGCGATCCATATCCGCGCGAACTCCCAGGACGACTGGCTGAACAACAGTGCGGGCGCGACTTGGATGTTGCCGATGTGGAACCCGGTCGAGAACAGCCGAAGCAGCGGGATCAGGGCCATCTGGATCGGCACCACCTGCAGCGCGAAGATCGCGAAGAAGATCCAGTCGGCGCCCTTGAACGGCACCCACGCGAGCGCGTAGGCAGCCATCGTGGCGATAGCCAGCGGGAACAGTGCCCCCGGGATCGCGATCACCAACGAGTTCACGAAGTACGAAGACAGACCACCGGCGGTGTTGTAGCCGCCGCCGAGGAGCACGTTGGAGTAGTTGCTGAGCGTGACCGACGGGTTCTGGAAGAAGGTCCACCAGCCGCTGTTGATCGCATCGGCGGCAGGCCGGAACGACGTCACGAACAACCCGAAGGTCGGGATTGTCCACATGATGGCGATGACGACGACGATGCCCGAGACCCAGGGCGTGCTGAACATCTTCCGAACGGCCTTGACCGGGGGTTCGCGATTCTCCCCCGCAGCGGTCACGGGATCAGCGGTGACAGCGCTCATCGGTTCGCACGCTCCTTCCGCAGCTGGACGACGTTGTAGACGACAAGCGGGATCACGCAGGCGAACAGGATCGTGGCCAGCGCAGCGCCGTGCCCGGCGTCGCCCTGGACGAACGTCTGGGTGTACATCTCGTTCGACAGCACGCTCGTGCTGTAGTTGCCGCCCGTCATCGTCGCCACGATGTCGAAGATCTTCAGTACGGCGATCATGATGGTGGTCAGCACGACGATCACCGTCCCCCTGACCATCGGCAGGGTGATCTTGCGGAACAGGCTGAAGCCGGTGGCACCGTCCAGACTGGCCGCCTCGAGCACGTCGCCGGGCACGTTCTTGATGGCCGCCGACAGCACGACCATGGCGAACCCGGTCTGCACCCAGATCATGATCACCATCAGCAGGAAGGTGTTCCAGGGCTCCCACAGGATCCAGTTCGGCGGGTTCTTCCAACCTAGCCAGATCACGACCTGGCTGAGCAGCCCGATCTGGTTGACACCGGGCACGTTCTCCCGCCAGGTGTAGACGAACTTCCAGATGATCGACGCGCCGACGAACGAGATGGCCATCGGCAAGAAGATCAGCGACTTGGCGATCGACTCGTGCTTCATCTTGTCGATCAGCAGGGCCAGGAACAGACCGAGCGCTGTGGCCAGGATCGGGGTGACGATGATCCACACCGCGGTGTTGATCAGAACCCGGTGGATATCCGGGTCGGTGAAGGCGTACTTGTAGTTGGCAGTGCCGACGAAGTTGATGCTGTTTGAGTCGAAGAAGCTGAGGCCGACGGTGCGGATCGCGGGGATGACCAAGCCGATGATCAGCAGCACGAAGGCCGGCCCCAGCAAGATGGCGATGGTCAAGGGTCGAACGATCTTGCCGGTGGCGTAGCCCGCCGCCAGGAAGACCAGAAGCAAGATGCCGAAGAAGACGATGATCGCGGTGGCGGCGACGCCGAACTTGGGGAGCGCGTCCTGAAGGACGGTGTTCCAGTCAGTGGAAGTCCGCATGGCCCTCTCTCCAGAAAAGAGTCGGTCGAGATGGCCGGGTCGAGGCGGTCATCTCCGGCGCGCGACGGTCGGGGCACGGAGGCTACTCTCTCCGTGCCCCGACGTCGCTTACTTCTCCGAACGGATCAACAGGCGATCCGATGCGGCCCGATCAGGACGTCGGCCAGCTCGCCTGGATCGCGTCCAGCACCGCCTGGGTGTCCTTGTTCTCAGCGAACCATGCGGTCAGCTGCTTCCACTCCGAGCCAGAGCCCACTGCGGACGGCATCGCGTCCGAAGCGTCGAACCGGAAGGTCGCCTTCGGGTCCGTCAGCTCCTGGAAGGACAGCTTGTCGATCGCGTTGGTGTATACCGCTGGGTCGACCTTGTTGTTGGCCGAGACCCATCCCGATGCGACCTTGATCCGGCTGGTCGCCCAGTCGGCGGTGGACAGGTAGCTCTGGACCGCCTGCACCTCCGGACGTCCGGCGAACGCGGTGACAAACTCGCCACCACCTTCGACCGGGTTACCGAACTGGCCCATCGACGGCAGGTAGAACGCGAAGACGTCACCGGTCGGACCGACGTTCGTGCCGGCCGGGAACTGGGCCGCGTAGAACGATGCCTGCTGGAGCATCCAGCACTGCTGCTTCAGGATCGGCTGGCCCGCGTCCTGGAACGTGGTGGTGGCAATGCTCTGCACACCGCCGAAGCCGCCGTTGACCCACGCCGGGTTCTTCATCCAGCCAGCCACGGTGTCCATGGCCGCCTTGACCTTCGGGTCATTGAACTTCAGCGTGTTCGCGATCCACTGGTCGTAGACGTCACCGCCGTACATGCGCAGCATGACCTCTTCGAGCCAGTCCGTGGCCGGCCAGCCGGTCGCGGTACCCGAGCCGATGCCACCGCACCAGGGCTTTCCGCCCTTGCCGGCTGCGGCGATCTTGCCGGACAGCGCCATCATGTCGCTCCACGTGGTCGGCACGGTGTACCCGGCCGCCGTGAACTCCTTCGGGGAGTACCAGACGAGCGACTTCGCGTTGGAGCTCATCGGCGCCGCGTAGAAGGTGCCGTTGACGGTGCCGTAGGACTTCCAAGCGGCGTTCCAGTCGTTGGTCACGTTGTCGACCACGGCCTGCGGCGGCTTGGCGACCTTGCCGGTCGCGACCATCTTCGCGAGCAGTCCTGGCTGCGGGATGATCGCCAGGTCAGGGGCGTTGCCACCGGAGACCTTCACCGGCAGCTGTGACTCGAAGGAGTTCGAGCCCTCGTAGGAGATCGTGATTCCGGTGCACTTGCTGAACTCGGCCCAGGACTTCTGGAGCGAGTCCGACTCCGGGCTCAGGATCGAGGCGAACATCGTCACCGTCGTCCCCGAGTGACCCTGGTAGGCGGAGAACGCCGCACAGGCCGGATCTGACGATACGGACGAGGTACTTCCGGTGGAGCTACTCGAACAGGACGCGATCAGCAGCGATGCCGTCACCGCCGTCCCGATGAGCGCGACGCCGCGGCTGCGCGCACGTGCAGTCATGGACTCTCCCTTTGCACTAAGAGACCCCACCGGGATCCGGCTGGGGTGTAAACGCTGAGATGCTTGCGCGTTTCTAGCCTCCAGAGCAAGGGTTACGCGCGAGTTTTCCGGCTTGTTCGGTTACAGTTTCGCAACGGCCCGGTCATCTCAGGGACATCACGCTCCCGTTCGGGCAGCACCGTGGTCGCGCTCCCATGGTTCAACGGTGGCGCCCTGCCCGTTGTGGGAGGAAAATGGGCTGCAAGCGGTTGCGGTTCTGTGCCCGCGATTCGTGAAACTCGTTACATCCCGTCGTGTTCCGGGAGCCCCTGTGGGACCGGTCCAGGCAGGACGAGGACGCACTCGACCGATCGGGGACTGTGAGCGTGACCAAGGCTGGTCCCGAGGCGCAACGCTTGAGCGCGTCATCCACACCGATGTCAACGGAGACCCTTGTCAGCAGGGCCGGGGAGCGCCGACGGTTCTGGTCGCGCAACCCCTTGCGTTCGCAGGGCGCGACACGTGACCGCTCGGAGGTCGCCGCGCGAGCCCGCCGGCGTGCTCGCGCCCTTGTCGCAGCCGCCCTTGCGGTGGTGTTGGTGGCCTCCTGGGCGGGCGATCAGCACCGGCGAAGTGCCGAATTCACCACTTTGATCACTGTCGCGGCCCGCGGGCAGGCGGTTGTCATGGACGCCGACCGGCGGGTGCAGTCCATGATCGAGTACGTCTCGCCCCTTCTGCACGCGGCTCGCACACCACCGGACGTGCGGGCCGGGCTGCGCCAGCTCGTGCAGACCCAGGCAGACCAGGCGGCGGCCTCTCTGCGCGCGGATGCGACGTCCATTGAGGCCATCTCGGTGTGGTCATGGCACAGCCAGCAGATCAGGGCGCGCGACGACTACGTAGCTGAGTTGCAGGCCTGGGCCGCCTACTACCAGCAGTTCATGACGGTGCAGGCGTCCGTCGCGCCGGTCACCAGGCAGTCTGCGGTCCAGGCGGCGACCACCACGACTCGTCGAGCGTTCCTCGATGCCGCGACGAACGCCTCCCAACGCCGTCAAGTAGCCCTCGTCCTGCCTCAGTGAGGCCGACGGTACCCGGGCGACCAAACCGGCCGACCGAACGGTGCTCGGCCAGTTCTAGACGACCTGGTGCAGCCAGCGCACGGGCGCGCCCTCGCCAGCCCAGCGGAAGGTCTCGAGCTCGTCATCCCAGGGCTGACCGAGAAGCTTGCCGAGCGCATCCTCCACCGAGGTCCCAGACGACGCGGCGTCGATCAGGACAGCCCGGATCCGGTCCTCAGGCACCAGGAGGTCGCCGTGCACCCCTGTGATCGCGTGGAAGAGCCCGAGCTCAGGCGTGCACGAGTAACGGGCGCCCTCGTTGCCTGGGCTGGGCTCCTCGGTGACCTCGTAGCGCAGCTGTGCCCAGCCCCTCAGGCAGGACGCCAGCTGGGCCGACATCCCTGCCTCACCCTGCCAGGACAACTCGGCTCGCCACAGGCCCGGCTCAGCTGGCTGCGCGGTCCAGTCGAGGGTCACGCGCATGCCTAGAACCCCTGCCAGCGCCCATTCCACGTGCGGGCACAGCGCAGAGGGCGTCGAGTGGATGTACACCACGCCGCGAGTAGGCACCGTCATCTCCAGTCAGTCGGTCGAGGGTCGCCTTCCCCAGCTACCTCGGACCCGCCCAACCTGATGAACAAGTACCAACGTTGTCATTCTGCCCCACGCTTGCCCGATTCGGAAGGACGCAAGCCTCGATAGGCTCGGCGTTTCGCGGGGCGGTAGCTCAGCTGGTCAGAGCAGGGGACTCATAACTCCATGGAACGCCCTTTCTGACACGCTCAAACGGGCCTCAAAGGGCACCTGACCTGCGACTATGCACTTTTGACATCTCACGACGTCTCTCGGCGTGTCGCGGCGTCTTGCGGACTGGATGCGGACTGAACAGAGATCAACTCCGACACGCCGGGCGGGTGTCACCTCGAACCTCCCCAAGTCGGCCGGGCTCCCCTGTCGGGTTCTCGTGCGGCTCGCCCCCCCAGGGGCGAGCGCTAGCCGCTGGCCCTCTTGGCTGACTTCCGCGCGGCCAGGTACAGGCGCGCGTTCCAGGCCCCGACCCCTGCGGAAAAAATGATCAGCAGCACCGTGGACCCGTGCCACCACGGGCTGAGGGTCGAAGTCGTCGACAACCACGCCGCGAGCACAACGCACTGGACGCCCATGATCACCGCGTCCGTCAAACACCGTCGCGGCGACTTGGTCGGGCGCTTGGTTGGCGGCGGTGCCAACGGATCCGGCGGCAGCTCTCGTCCGGCCTCCATGCCCACAGTGTGACGTCCTCGACGCGCCGCCGGTGGCTGAGGCGCAGATTCGCCCCGTACCGGCCGCCGGTTCGGTGTTGTCCGACGGACGAACGCCCAGTGAACTCACCGCCGAAGGGCAGCGGGACTCAGGGCCGGGAGTCATAGTGGCTGCGCGGCAGGGTTGCACCCCCTCCCAGGGTCACGCGCCCCTGCCGCACCATGCGCCTTCCCGTGAGCGGCCCCCGACCGGCACCGCCGACCACCACCTTGTCGGGCCGGCGGGGGTTCCGCTGTCTTGGCGGCTCAGCCAAGCAGCCAGCTAACGTCACCAAGGTCCGGCGGAGGGACGCAGTCCTTGAAGTCTTTGACGGCACCGATGCTCAGCGGCCCCAGCTCAACCGAATCCGTCCACCCCTCGGAGGTGGCCACTTGATGCTCGATCCGATCCGGCGTGTCTGGTCTCGGCAGCACAACCAAGGTCGAAGGTCGGGGAACCCCTAAACATCACACCTTTACTCAGCCGGTGCGGGGGTCCTTCACCCGCGGAGATTGCGATAGTTGGCCCCACCCCCGCTGGCCCTGGACTTCGTGATCAATGTTGACCAAGGTGGTTCGCACGATCGCGCTCGCCGACTTCCTTCGGACGCCAAGGAGACATTCGTGTTGCGTAGTGAGCTGCCCGGCAAATTCCGGACAGTCATTTTTGGGTTGTCTACGCTGAGAGTTGTTGCTTGTGCCAGGCTGCTTCTACTTCGTTGGGGGTTTGGTAGCCGAGCGCGGAGTGCAGCCTTTTCTGGTTGTACCGTAGTTCGATGTATTGGGTAATGTCAAGGCGGGCGTGTTCCCGGGTGGGATATGTGGTGCGGTTGACGCGTTCGACTTTGATGGTGCCGTTTACCGATTCGGCCCACGCATTGTCGTAGCATGTTCCGGTACGTCCGAGGGACCGCCGAATGCCCAGACTGTCGGTGAACGCCGCGAACTCCGCGGAGGTATATTGACATCCGCGGTCGGAATGGAAGATTGTTTCCCCGGGCCGGATGGTGATATTGCGGGCGGCCATGGTGAGAGCGTCGATGACCAAGGAGGTGCGCATGTGGTCGGCCATCGCATAGCCGATGATCTTCTTGGTGAAACAGTCCAACACCGTCGCCAAGTACAGCCAGCCTTCCCACGTCCTCACGTAGGTGATGTCGCCGACGAGCTTGGTCCCCGATGCGGTGGCGGTGAAGTCCCGGCACACCAGGTCAGGGGTGCTGGCAGCGTCCCCGGCGATCGTGGTCACCGGGCGCCACGGCCTGGGCTGACAGGCGACCAGACCCAGCTCACGCATGACCTGGCGGATCGTCTCGTCGTCGGCGTGTACCCCGCGCCGAGCAAGGTCAGCGTGGACCCGACGGTAGCCGTAGGTGCCATCGGACTCCTGGAAGGACCAGGCGACCAGCACCTCCAGGCGCCGGCGGGCCAGCTCACCAGCCGACGGGCCGCGGCCCCGCCACTCGTAGTACCCCGACTTCGACACCTTCGCCCACGAGCACATCTTGACCACCGGGTAGTTGCCTTCTTCGCCACAGATGAACGCATACTTCGCGCTCACTGCTGCTTCTTTGCGAAGAAGGCCGTCGCTTTTCCCAGGAACTCGTTCTCCATCCTGAGCTCACGCACTACCCGCTCGAGTTCCTTCAGCCGGGCCCGCTCCGACACGGTCAGCGGTGGTTCGTCACCGGCATGCGCCGCCCTCCAGGCGTTCACCCAGTTACCCAAGGTCTGCGCGACAAGGCCGTTCTCTCGAGCCACATCAGCAATAGGCCTGGACTTATCGATGACCTCACGAACCGCCGCCTCCCTAAACTCGGGAGAATACTTATTCTGCCTCTTCGCCATAATCACTCCATTCAGTCGACCCCAATTCTACTTGGGGGCGACTGTCCGGGAACTGCCGGGCAGCTCAGTTGAACCTGAGTTGGCTCATTTGTTTAGTGCGTGAGTTTCGCGCCATGTAGAGCGTCGAGGATGGCCTGCTTGTGGGCCGGGATGGCGGGGCCGAACGTCTGCCGGGTGCCGTTGATCGCGATCGTCGCCGAGCGCAGCGGCCGGAGCTGTTTGATGACGTTGCGCAACGCCAGTCCGGTCCGGTCCTGCACGGTGCGTGCGACCGCGAGTGCGGCGAACACGATGGTCAGGTGCGCTTCGATCGCGTCGCGGGTGCGGTGGAACATGGGCCGGGCCTGCAGGTCGGACTTGCTCATCCGGAAGGACTGCTCGACGTGCCACAGGTCGTGGTAGGAGCTGATCACCTCGGCGGCGGGCATGAGCTGGGCGCTGATGTTGGTGACATAGCCTTTAAGCCCGACCAGCCCCCGCGCGCGGGTCAGTGCCGTCTCGTCCAGGCTGCGTGAGCCGTTGGTGACTTTGACGAATCGCGGGTTCTTGCTCTTGTGCTGCCCGGCGATGACCTCACGGGCACGGTTCTCCTGCGCGGTCAGTGTCCGCCCGTCATGGACCGCTCGTTTGCGCGAGTAGGCCCACACCGCCCGCCACGAGCCAGCGTGCTGGCCCGGGTCCCACACCGGTTCGGCCCGCTGCGCAGGGTCGTTCTCGTTCTGGTGACCCGTCCGCGGGGTGAGGGTGTCGATGATCTGCCCGTCGTCGAACGCATCCCCGTGCCAACGGAAATGCGAGGCCAGATCGACCGGGGCCTTCGATACCCGGGAGCCGACGATGAACCGCAGGCTCGCCTGGTCCAGCTCGAGCAGGTTCGACGCCGACAGCATCCCGGCATCGGCGACCACGACCATGTCGGCCAGGTTGTGGCGGGCCTGGAACGCCTCGATGACCGGGATGATCGTGTGGGTCTCAGCCTTGTTACCCGCGAAACAGCCGATCTCCAGCGGGAACCCGCCACGGTCGACCAGCAGACCCACCACGATCTGCGGATCGACCCGGCGCTGGTTGGAGTACCCGACCTTGCCCAGGTCGTCTTCCTTCTCCGCTTCGAAGTACAACGTCGTGACGTCATAGAGCACCAGCGAGATGTCCCCACTGGTGGCGGCGCGGGCGAAGCACAAGGTGGCGACCTGACCGCGGTACTTACCAACCCCGGCCCGGCCCAGGGTCCGCTTCATCGTCGCGTAGCTAGCCGGCACCCGACCCAGGTCGGCCAGGACGCGACCAGCGTCCAGCAACGAGCTCGGTTCCACGACCCGGGCGATCACCAGGTCCCGGAACACTGCGTCGCCGAGGGTGTCGAACCCCAACGCCGTGAACACCGCCGCCAGGGCGTCGAACAACACCCGTGAGTCGGTGGCCAGGACCCGCCCCGAACCATCACGCCCACGCTGCGGCGCCGGTCCAGCCGCAGCCGGCTCGAGCAACGTCGCCTCGCCGGCCGCCGGCACCAGACCCGCCACCCGCGGACTCGGTTCCACGCCGAGATCGAGCACGCCCTGCGACGGGTCTTCAAGCAGGTCACGCGCCTGCTGCAGCAGAACCCCCAGCTCGGCCTCGGTATGCGCCGAGCCGATGTGCTTGACGATCCGCTGCCGTCCACCGGCGTACTCAGCGATCTGCACCGCCGTCGCCCCCGACGCCGTCCGCACCCGCCGGATGAAAGCCACCGCCCGACCCTAGGGCACCCATTAGTGCGTGAAAATGCACCAACCCGCAACCATCACCGCAGGTCACAGCCCTGCAGCCGCCCCGATCGCCAGCTCGTGAGCCAAGTCAGGAGTCGACTGGCGAGGTGGAGGGCGTTGCGCAGTCCCTGCTCGGGATCAGCGTGGTTGAAGGCCCTCACGAGCTTCGCGTCGACCCACACCTCAGCGAGCTCCCCGAATGCACGTTTCAGGTCGCCTTATGGCTGTCAGCCGGCTGGGTCGCAGAACCCGTCTCGGTGCCACCTGATCCACGGAAGTAGCGCAGCGGCAGCAGGAGCCAGCGCCAACCGTAGGTGGGCCGACGCGCCTCCTCGTAGGCTAGAAGCAGATTCGTCAATGCGGTGTCTAGTGAATACGAAGTAGCCGCAGCTAAACTTGCCTGCGCGCTGAGATCTGCTCGAAGCAGCGCACTGCTAAGAAGTCTCTCAAGCACTGCGGCGAGGGCAGCGGGATCGTCAGACGGTGCCACGAGCCCCGTTACGCCGTCCTCAATGAGTTCTGAGAGCCCGCCTACGTCTGTGACTGCAATTGCAAGGCCCGATGACATCGCTTCCAACACTGCGAGCCCGAAAGTCTCGGATCGCGAGGGCTGAACATAAATGCACGCTTCATCCCAACCGGAAAAAGCGTCCACTTTGTAACCCTCCAAGCAGACGACACCCACGAGACCAAGATCCGATATCAGCTGCTGCAGCTCAACGTAGTAGTGCTCATACCCCACCTGCACTCCGCCCGCGATCCGGACCTCCATACCCGGATGTCTCGACAAGAGCAGAGCCGAAGCCCGGATAAGGACATCCAAGCCCTTCTCTGGACGCGCACTTGCTGCGCAAACAATGATCGGGTTTGAGGCCGGCGTCGGGCCGTCAAGTCTCGACTGAGGTTGCCGCAACCAATTCGAGACAACGCGCACTTTGAATCGAGCACCACGCGATAATGGAGTGTCATTAGCGGCTGCACGCGTCGGGACGATGATGACTGTCGATAGCTTAGCAGCGACGGCAGTCAAGAGTCGCGAGGAAAGTATGCCGTGTATATGCCAAACCCTGGGAATCCTCAATAGTACCGCCGCAGGTGCAGCCATTATGACGCCTCGATGGTCGTTCATATGCAGAATGTCTGGCCGGGTGCGCCGAAGATGGAGGTATAGGCGCACCCAGTAGAGCGGTAGGGCTGCGGCAGCCCGCCAGAACACGGTTGGCGTGCGTGAGCGGCCGTACACCCGAAGTGAACTTGGTGCCGCCACGACTTGCGGAGACTGCCCAGACTCCTCGAGCCGGTCAAGCAGGGATCCCGCGTCAGGCAAAATCACGTGCGTGGCAAATCCTGACTCGGTCAAAGCTTCCACCATCGCTTCGAGCGCCTTCTGTGAGCCACCATAGGTGCGGGGGTACGGGTGAAAGAACGCAATATGCGTTCGTGAACCCCCATCACCCCAGCGGCCTCGGGTCACCTAGTGCTCGCTTTCCGGAATGTCACGTGCCTGCCCAAGAAGGGTGGCTGGAAGGCAAGCTGACACTCAATGATGCCAAAGTCACTTGTGCATTCTATCCGACCGCCTCGTACGGGATCCGACTGCCGAGTCTCCGATTTGCGCGGCAATCCGGTTGCCGCATTATGGGGCTGATGAACGTGTCGCCGCTGGGCGCAGCTTGGTAGGCGCTTGCTGTCCCAGATGGACGGACGTTCTTGGTGTCCCTCCAAGTGCTGGCGATCCCAGTCGAATGGCTGACGCAGGCATAATCGAACCGTATGAGATGTCCACCTCGACCCTGCCCCAGCTCCCGCGGTCCCTGCGACGGGCATACAGATCATCTCCTCCCAGCATCCACAGGGCGATCGGCGCGTCTACTGTCACACTGCGTCAACGCGCTCCACGTGGAACTATAGACCTCTTCATTTCCCCGCTGTGGAACACGAAACGCCGAGCGATGGCGATGGACTTGGGGCAGCCTAGTCACCTCGGTCCGCGCGCCCTGCCCAAGCGCAACAGCCGGCCCTCTTTGGACCGGTTCCGCCTCATCGCCCAGCTCGGCAAGGCATGCTTCGGACTGCATTTAAGGTACAGGTTCGAGAGGACGAGTGAAAGTCCACACGGGCTGCTGAAGTCCATACCGTGGACCTATCGACGTTCTTTGGCCATACTCGCTCGACCTCCCCGTATCGCCACCTGAAGCGGTTCAGAAACTACTGCCGCACCTTTGAAGACCTCTTGCCTTGGCGATCAAGGAAACCCTGAGCCCCTTGAGGGACCACCATCACCTAGGCATAGAGCGTTCTGATCCGAATGACCTTGGAAGCCATAGGCATCTCGAAGAAGTCGGGCCTGCAATTCGATGGTCAAGGCCTGCGCTCCAGCGGAAGCCCGCGCCGCCGCCGCTTGCCACACTTCCTCATCGAGATGGGCACGCAGAATCGCCGCCGCTTTCATTGGCGACGAGGCATGCGTCATCCATTTGATCTCCCGCACTCCAGGGACGGGGCGACCAATCGACGGTACTCCCAGAGCTGCCGCATCAAGAATTGACAGACACGAGCCCTCGTAGATCGCTGTGTGCAGGTACATACCAGCCGCCGCCTGCTCACTGTGAAGGTCTGCGCGGGACAGCCATCCTGTTACGTCAACCCCGGCTTGCTTGAGAAGATACCGGCCTTTGACATCACCGTCGCCTAGCCACCTGAATCTCATCTCCCCACGGCAGACCTCGGCGACCTGTGCAAAGAACTTCGGATCCTTCTGAGTTGAGATACGGCCAGTCATAACCACAGTCAACGGGGTACGGAACTTCGCGATTTGCCTCAGAGCGGCGTCGGGCCGGTTGATAATACGGACTATGCGGCCACCCCTACTATACTTGTTGGACCGTACGATCTCGTCCTCGCTTGGTGCGGCAATGACTATTCGACGCATCCCGAACACCCACTCCATTTGCCCAGCGAGCCACTCGCGGCTTCCTCGAGGAGCCAGCGCTGCGTAGGCATGGGGAGTATAGACGATCGAGGCTGGCGTGCGGGTCAGTCTGACCAGCGCCCCCGCAACACTCGAATGTGCGTGAAGCACATCAACTGCGAGGTATCGCGCTAATGCGTTGATCTGTCGCACGGCACCATAAGCCCTGCTATGAAAGGGGAATCGATCAATAAATACACTTTCAATGGGGCCATCAGCATCCCACGGTTCCGAATTACTCATGAGGAAATGATCGCAGTCAGGGAGCGCCTGCGCGTACTGTGTGATTGCGGTCTTTACTCCGGCACTGAAGCGATTTGTTATATGCAGAACACGCGGTCTCGGATCCATGTCAACTATCCTACCCTCGCGGCCACCCAATCACGTCTGGACGACTCGCGTGAAGGTTACCCGATCACTGGCGCGCCGGGTACAAAGCCCGGCAGCCGTGCGCGCCAGCGATTCCGGCTTCGCAAACGCAGCCAGCGCCGACGGCTAACGCCCCAGCGCGGCCGCGAGGCTCTGACCAACGCGAGCGACTACATCAACGACACTCCACGCTGAAGATCGGCGTACTGCTTTATCGCCAGGGCGATTCAGCCCCCCATCGTGGGTTGGCGGGCCACGGCACACATGAAAGAACCAGCAAGTCCAAGACGACAAACAGTCGACACGACTGCGTCTACGGACCCGACACCCGGCGGCTGTGACGACGTCGAGGAGCTCGAGTTCCGCGACCCCGCCGTGGCGGCACTGGTTCAAGCTGACACCGCGGCACGGGCATTGCAGCGTGATAACTCAAGGCCGCTGTTCGAAACATGTGTAGCAGTCCATCTCGCCGATTACGGCCCCCTCCTCCTGTCGATCCAGCCAGCCGCGCCGTCATAGTCCCTGAGGATAATTGCGGGGTTCCCAGCCACCACAACGTTCATTGGGATATCCCTTGTTACCACGGAGTTCGCACCCACCACCGTCCCTTGCCCGATCGTTACTCCTGGTAGGACGACGACGCCATCACCAAGCCAGACTCGATCCCCGATGACCACTTCGCCGCGAGACCAGAGCCTTCTGTCCGCGGGACGTGATACAGCCGAGCAGCCCCCGCTCCCGGTGTAGCGTCCGTGACTGTGATCAGTTACTAGGATGCCGCTCCCAAACAAGCAGTCTCGGCCAATGCTAACGTGGTCGATCGCAGCGATGTGAAGCCGGTCACCCGCCTGGAAGTTCTCGCCAATCTCAATGTACGGCTGGAACACATCTTCCCCATGCCGGTGAACCGCCTCAATTCGCACCGGTCCAGATGCAAAGAAGCCGCCACCCAGTCGCAGCGATTTCGCGCCAACCAGCCGGCTGCCGGGTGGAATGATCGCCCCAGGGAAGCCGGCAAGGCGTCCGAACATTCTTCCACGTGCAGCTCGAATCCGAGGGGCCCCCAACTCACAAAACGTCCTTAGGACAGCGCTAACCGGGAGCCGAGAGTCCGGTCTCAGTCCTTGGCCGGAGTAGTCATTCATCCGATTCGCACTCTCTCTTAGCAATCGACGCATGCAGTCGCCGGCACGCTTTTCCCGTGTGGGCGGGACCGCCTGAGGGCAGACGAGGTCAACTGTGCGGCGCCATCGGACTGCCAGCGTAGCGTTGTCCCATGATGCGCAGCCAAGCGCTCGGGACAAGCGCGGCTAGGCTGAACCCGGCTGCTGCGCCGGGCATTCCGAGCCAGATCGCGAGCGGCGGGACGCATATCACAGTGATAGCGAACACCCCCCCCAGGTAGAGGGTCTCGGGGCGAAGAATCCGCGCTCCACTGAGAAAGTTGGTTATGGGTGCGGTTGTCGCATTCACCGCATACCCTACTCCCAAGATACACGTTGCCACTACAGCCGGCTTGGCAAGCTCAGGTTTTGTGTAGAGCGTTATGGCGGCGGCAGCGAAGGGTAAACTTGCGAACATGACAACCGAAATGACGTCAACAAGACGCTGCGCTCGATGAATAACCTGGCGAATTGGCAAGACGCGCCCCTTCAAGGCCCATCGAGAGCCCTCCGCGGCGAGACCGTACGACACAATTAGACAGATTACCGCCGTCGTGGATACAAGTCGAGCAGCAACGTCGTAGGCCGCTAATCCGCCGGCTGAACTCACCGCTCCCACAACGACTCGATCGCCCTGCGTCACCACCACACCGATCATTGCGAGCGCCCCGCGAGTGAGCAACGCATCGTGACCGCGGGCTGGGGGCCGACCCAGCGATCGAATCAAGACCGGAGTGAGCCCGATTACCCCAATAGTTGCTCCAATGCTGTAGACAATCGCAAGATCAAGAAGGCTGATTCGTGGAGCAAACACGCCCAGCATCGTCACTTGAACCACGACCGCTAGCGCCGCAACGCTGAGTCGCGTTCGCCGCGCCTCCGAGGCCATCGCGACCCCGTTAGCCACATTCTGCCAGGATCTCACGGTGGTGCCCAACCCGAGAACGAGAGGGAACCAGAGCTCGGACATTGCGGGTGGGCCCGCCGCTAGATTCTGAATCGGGCCCCACAGCCCCAGCATTACGAGGGTGAGTCCGCATGGCGCCAGGGAGGCCAACCCGAAGAGGCGCAGAAGCTCACGCGAGGACACCACCCCCTCGGCTCGATACACCTGTGCCAGGGTCGATGCTCCACCATCGACAATAATTGCAGCGCTGCCGAGCGAAAAGACAAGTGCCCATAGGGCGTATTGACGTGTGCTGAGGGACACCAGGCCTATGAGAGAGAGCACCAGACTGGGAGCGAGCAATAGTATCTGCGTAAGTAGAGAGGCCAGGTTCGAGTGAGCCAGCTTCGCTCGCTGGTGGTCGCGCCGCCGACTGGGCGCTTGAGATTGCGATCTGTGGCTCAAATGGCCTCCCTGGGGTTCTCACATGAGGCGGCCAGCCCAACTATCAACCAGAGCAACACTCCAAATGAATGCCAGTATAGGCTGTCGCTGAACGCCATGGTCACAAGCCCGCAGAATAGCGCCGGGCCAACCGTGCTTCGTCGCCTACTCGCAATGCTGGCGATCGCGATGAGCAGACCATACGATGCAAGCGACGGAATCAAACCGATATCGTAAATGCTTGTCGCGAACTGGTTGTCGAGAGCGTCGACGCCGCCGATGCCACCGACGTTGGTCAACTGGATCTGCGTGCTCCCTATGCCACCTCCAAGCAACAGGGCTTGTGGCCGATTCTCGATGTCGGTCATGATGCGCCCGATTGTGGCCTGACGAGTGACTTGTTGATAGTCACTCGACAGTACACGCCCCTCGATTGATTGCCGGAGAGGTGAGAAGAGAAATCCCGCGAGAATGAGCAGGGAGCCGAGGGGAACAACAAGCGTGGCGACCCGTGACCTGTACTCGGGGAGCCAGACAACATACGCAATCAGACCAACCAGAAGCCCAATAGCCGAGCTTCTGGAGACTGTCGAGATCACTCCCATGATAAGAAGCGGACCAGCTACCCAGCGAAGCGCCCCCTTTCGCCCGATGGCTAGAAGGGCCACTACTGCGAAGATGTCTCCCGCGATAAGTGGATGTCCGAAGCTTGACGTGCTCCTCACGATGCCCGCGGTCGTAGCTGTGTATCTACTCGCCTGCAGGACTAGGACCCACGGATTCGGTCCGCTAGCCAGTTCAAATACCGCCAGCGCCGCCAGCGTGGCGACCACCCAGATTAGGATGTCGACTGCCTGCGGTTTTCTCGCCATCACGACACCGACTGTCAGTCCAGCTGCCCAGACCAGCAGGAACTGTAGCTCCGCCAGTGGACTCCTTGCTGAGCCCGCGGCGATGTAGGCGAGAATCTCTCCCGCACCCATGCAACCGAGCGCGAGGAAACCTAACCGAGCTAACGGGCCGTTTCGTGGGCCCGGTAGGCACATAGCGCCAAGGAACACCGAGAGACTTATGGCCGGCCCGAGCGGAATCAGACCGACGGATCTCGAGGTCATTGCATTGACTGGAATTAGCAATGCGGGTAGCAGGACCACCGTGGGTCCGAGTCGCGTCGCGAATAGGGCCAAACAGACGAAGGCTGCAAGAAGCGCCAGAAATAGGGCGAGAACATTCGAGCGAGCGACGGTTACACCCAAGGCGCACGCTGCTGCAACACCTCCCACCACGAGCCAGCGCTCAACCGGCAGCCAGCGTTTCGTTGTCATCCGGTCACCGCGGCCGATCCGATGTTTGACCTTTAGTCGCGTCGTTCCCTTTACCGCTACAGCACTACTCCTCGTCTGGATCACTACGGAACCTCATGCAGGACCGACTGCGCAGCATACGGGTAAGGGGCGGGTGGGGAAGTCCTTCGTGTGTGTACAGGCGGTGCGTGTGGTTTCGGTCACGCCGCTGCCGGGGACCTCCGGGGTCGACAACTGGGACGGGATCACCCTCCACGCCCATTCGATGGTCGCTTCGATTCCGGTCTGGACTTTGGGCGTCCCGCCATACGCTAACTGAGAACCGCACGTGCAGCGCGTTCTTGCTGCTACGTGCCGCGTCAGCGGAAGCGGCACAGCCGCGCCTGGTCGTGCATGGCCGCCCGCTCGCATCGAACGACTCTGGCAGCGCTGCGACAGGCAGCAAGTCGCGATCGTCGGTCGAGTCGCCGCGCCCGAGCACCCACCCGAATCAACGGTCTCCCAAACCGGGCCCGAGGCGTCAGATGCTCCATCTGTCAGCCGTCCTTCCGGAGGTCCAGTGCTGTCGGTCGCAAGAGGCATCAGTCCGTTCCATAAAAACTTGATCTCTAGACGCGTCGCCGCTACCCACTCGGTGCGATGGATGCGGGCTAGGTAGGCCGGCAGACGAACAGCCACCGACTGCGGAGATGCGGGCAGGCTGACTACCTGCGAGTTCCGACGCGTCAACTGACGTACGTATCGGTTGACTTACCTTCATGGAGCTATTCTAGTCGGAACATCAGCGTTTGGTTCCGTAACTGGAGAAGCGGGATCTTGCGACCGGCTGAGGGGGAGAACAGTCAGGGACTTCGACTCGCTTCTTGTAGGATAGACCCCTGAGTTCGTCTCTTCCTCAGCAGGGCGGAGCTGAGGCGACGTAAAGGGATGAGCGATCACGTAAAGTCGCCTCAGCCGTCGTCGCGCCTCCGTGCCCCGTCCGATGAGCAGTTCGATTGCACTATAGAGGAGCGTGGTTACACCTAGGTCTATCGTGCAGATGAGTCCACCAAGGCGCCCATGGTGTTTTCTAGCAAACCAGACATTGGATTGTGCCTGAATTATGCCTAGATCGCGGAGTTTGCTTGTACTCCGTCCACCCTCGTGGACGACTCGGGCCCGGGCATCAATAAGACAGAGAACGCCTAAACGCCGCGCCCTTCGCGCTAAGTCTGCATCCTCAAAGTAGAGAAAGAATCTCTCATCAAAGCCGCCCAGATGCTCGAAGTCCTCCCGACTCATAAGGAAAGCAGCGCCGCTGATGGTCTTCGTCTTCCTAAGGCTGGGTTCGGTAGCGCTCGCCCACGGTCGATTAGAGGTTCCGCGAAACAGTCGCCTACGTATGGCGAGTGAAGAAGGATAGATCCAGCTCCAGTAGTTGGGGTCCCTATCGACGGAAGGGCCGCCGATCCAGGGACCGATCATAACGGAGCCGCCCTCTGACGCCATCTCCTCGTACGTTAGGACCATTCGGTCGAGTGCGCCCGGCAGTAAGCGAGCGTCGGGATTAATGAAGAACAGAACGGGGGCACTGCCCAGCCGCGCCCCTTCGTTGCATGCAGCTCCGAACCCCCTATTCGTCACGGTCGTCGCCGTGAGCCCGTGGTTCAAGACGGCTTCCAGCGTATCGTCCGCGGAACATGTATCGATAACGAAGACATTTGGAACATGCGACTGGCAATCAAGGGATGCTAAACAGGCTCCGATTGTTAGGGCATTGTTATGCGTCACTACTATTGCATCGACCGTAGCCATCGAATCTCCTTGGAAATTACACGTGCCCCGCACCGTCCGTTGCCGCACTATGAGTGATGTGGTCAAATGCTGTCATGATCTTGCTAGGCTAGCCGCCTCCATGAGATATTGGAGCGCGCACTGTCTTCAGGGCGGAGGCTGGCTCATGTCCCCGCCGAGTCTACGTGCCTACGCCGCGGTCGTTAGTCCTTAGCAAGTCTTTGGTGGCAGACAATCGGGCGTGTCGGTTTGTGATACTTTGGTGCTTCGTCTTGGGGACGAGGCGGTCTCGACGTCGTTGGTGTCCGCATCGTCGCCTGCGACTGGCTTGGCGCGCGCATGCACCGTGTGGCTGGCGTCCGAGGCGACGGTGAACGCTGAGATCGTGCAGCGGGGTATGTGACGCGGCAGACGGTGGTCTCGCGGCGGGCCGGTACGCGCGTGGGTCCCCGCGCTGGCCCTCGTTGGTGATGCGCCAGACTGCCAAGATGCAGATGGCCGGTTGCGCCACATCCGGATAGCTCGGCTGATCATTCCCCACCGTCCTCTATCCTGTGATCACGCTCGACCTTCTGGTAGTGAGTCAACCGGGGAAAGAGGACGGAAGCTTCGTGAAACTGCGTGAGAACATTCGGATACTCCGTTCGAGATGGCTCTCGATCAGCGTGCTCGCGCTCGTCGGCATGGGTTCCGCAGGGGTGGTCACCTTGCTCAGCCCGAAGGTATACCAGGCTCAGACGCAGTTCTTCGTCGCGATCACCAACCAATCTTCGAACACCAGCACGAACCAGATCCTCAGCGGGTCTCAGTTCACCCTTGAGCGCGTTTCGTCCTATACAGCGATAGCCACGAGCGCCCGAGTCCTCCAGCCGGTGATAGATCAGCTACACCTTGGGGAATCTGCTTCTGAACTCGCGTCGCGCGTCTCGGCCGTCAGCCCCCCGAACAGCGTGCTCATCAACCTCACGGTGACCGATAGCTCCCCAGCTCAGGCGGCTATTGTCTGCAACGCCGTTGCGGCGCAGTTCAGCAGCGTTGTTGAGACCCTCGAGACCCCGATCGGCAGCAGCTCCGCACCGGTTAAGGTGACGGTCGTTGACGAGGCGACGCCCCAGACGACTCCTGTGTCGCCGAGGCCAAAGATCAACCTGGTCCTCGGACTGCTCGTGGGGCTCGCCGTCGGCATCGGCCTGGCCCTGGTGCGCGAGATCCTCGACACCCGCGTCAACGGGCCCCAGGACTTGCAGCGAGCGACCGACGCGACGCCCCTCGGGGTCGTGGTCTATGACCCCGAGGGCGCGACTCGGCCTCTGGCAGCTCTTGATCACGCTTCACCGCGTTCGGAAGCCTTCCGGACAATCCGTACCAACCTCCAGTTCGTCGACGTCGACAACGTCCCACGTGTCGTGGTCATCACCTCGGCCGTGCCAGAAGAGGGCAAAACGACCACTGCCTGTAACCTCGCGATCGCCATGGCTCAGAGCGGTTTGAAGGTCTGTCTCGTCGAAGGCGACCTGCGCCGCCCACGCGTCGCGGAGTACCTGGGCATCGACGGCACCGTCGGGCTCGCCAACGTCCTGGCCGGTCAGGTTCCGCTCCGAGAGGCTCTGGTGTACTGGCCCCCAGGTTCGCTTCACGCCCTGCCGTCCGGGACCGTCCCACCGAACCCGTCGGAGATGCTGGGATCGAAGCACATGATGAGCGTCATCGGTGACCTCCGGACCCACTTCGACGCGGTGATCATCGATGCCCCTCCGCTGCTACTCGTCACCGACGGATCCATCCTGTCGGCCGCATCAGACGGTGCCATCGTCATCGTTCGCCACGGGAAGACCACACGGGAGCAGCTCGACCGGGCAGTCGAATCGCTCGCCCAGGTCGATGCTCGCCTGCTGGGAACGGTCCTCAACTTCGCTCCGCAACAGCGCGGGCGCCAGGGGTATGGCTACGGGTACGGCTATGGCGCCTACTCCAGCGCTCAGACCGTACCGACCACGAAAGGCCGGCATGGAGCGAAGGAACGCGCCGCTGCCAGGGAGAAGCAACTCCGCGGCTAGCTGCCCGGATCAGCTCGCCGCCGGCCAGCCGACTCGATCCGGGCTCAGGGGACCAGGAATATCCCCTGGACGTGCCAGTCACTGCCGTCGGCTGGTGAGCCGATAACTGCGACCGCAGGTTTGACATCCGGGCACTGGGCTGCCCCGAGCACCATTGCCAGGACTCTGCTCTGGCTCGTCGGCCAACCGAAGGGATGAGTTCGGCCGTCGCCGGCCTGCAGGCCTCGGGAGTACCCAAGGGGCCTGCGCCACAGCAGCAACCTCGCAGACGCGGCCCGCCTCGCGCCCACCCCGTTTACTCCCCGTTTGCACCGCGTCACAAGGCACTTGTGGCGCACTACTCATCCGTCAGTGCAGTCCTGGTCGGCCGCGACCGCCAGGCCGCGCAGATACGCGCTGCGCTCCAAGGGATCACGCGACTGGCGACGCCCAGATCGCCCCGGTCAGCGGTCCCGCCGGCACCGACCCGCAGGCGCGCTCACCAAGCGCTTATTCGTAGATGACTACCGACCCCAGCCCCGCGGGGTCAACTCCGCCCTGGCGCGAGCAATGATCAGAACCTGTGGATGGGCCTCGGCGGGGTGACGTGAAGGGGCGCACCTTCCCGAGGATGATCCGAAGCCCATGCAGTTCTGATCAGGACCGGCGTTAGAGCGCTGGCTCGGGAAGGT
>Ga0209068_10000209_pt1:0-27500 | contig 35134 bp, 27 predicted proteins | sample ColStrG_CSR_2012_FD_187200 | JGI IMG/M metagenome (GOLD analysis project Ga0209068, IMG submission 187200) | Freshwater sediment microbial communities in response to fracking from Pennsylvania, USA - Cold Stream Run_MetaG_CSR_2012 (SPAdes)... | ecosystem: Environmental > Aquatic >...
CTTTCGAGCGGTGGCTGCCAAGATTGTCGAGGATGACGATGTCGCCTGGCCGCAGCGTCGGCGTCAGGAACTGTTCGATATAGGCACGAAACAGGGCTCCGTTGATCGGTCCGTCGAACACACAGGGTTCGGTCAGCGCGTTGGCCTGAGGGCGGCCAGAAAAGTCAAGGTGCGCCAGCGCCCGTCCGGCGCAAAGCCGACGAGACGCTCGCCGCTCGCCCCCAGCCGCGTATCGGCGCCATGTTGGTCTTGATCCACGTCTCGTCAATAAACACCAGCCGCGCAGGATCAAGTCGGCAGCTCGCTCGTTGCCAGCGCTCGCGCCGCCTGACGACGTCGGGCCGATTCTGCTCAGCCGCGAACAGTGTTTTTTTTAAATGATTGGCCCTCGCGGCGCAGAAACCTCCAGACAGTATCGTGAGACACCGCGATGCCCCGTTCCGCCAGCAGGTCCTTCAAGCGGTGCAGCGTGAGATGCGGCACCTCTTCGATCTGCTCAAGCACGAAGGATCGATGCGGATCAAGACTGCACTTGCGATGTCCGCCGAACTTGGCGGGCGCAGGGGTCCCTGTCTCGCGGACGCGCCTTGACCACTTCACCACCGTCGAAGGCGCAATCTCGAACCGCTCGGCAATCGCCCGGCTGCTCTCTCCCCCGGCAATCGCCGCAGCGACGCGCTCGCGCAGATCTCCAGAGTACGGTTTGGCCATGCATGCTGGCCTCCTGACTCCAGCAAGCATCTTGAATCAGAAACCAACTGATTTGGGAATCCCTCGATTCCATCTAATGCTGAATTGCTCTAGCGGGCCGCACGCTGGCGGACATCAGGGCACCGTTCTCGCAAAACAGGGGTTTTGCGGGACAGCGATGGAATCGGCCGAAGCGTTCCTGACCCCCGATCCGCTTTGGGCGGAATTCCAGAAGACCGGCGATGCAACGCACCTTGGACAGTGTTGGGCCGGCATATGGAGAGGCGCGGTCTGTCCCACGCTCGACAGCGCGCTGAGTCCCGGACCGGGACCGGGCCGCAATGCTCGACGCACTTTTCTCAAGGCTTTCCGCACGGGTGGCGGCTGAACCCAAGAGCAAAAAGCGCAATCGCGATCGTGATATTGCGAAAAGCCTGAACGGCGTGTTGGCCGATCCATGATCCTCTGCTTGATCTGCGTCGACGCCATGATCATTTGTCGCAGATAACGATGTCTCACGATGCCTTGATCGACCCTTGCCGGTTAACGGTCAACTTACCATCTCCCGGTCGTGAGGTTGCACCAACGCGAACGCGCATCTGGGCAACAGCACGTTAACACAAGAAAACACTAGGAGATCGATCATGATAAAGAACATTGCAATGTCAGCCGTAGTTGCCGCAACTCTGTTCGGCGCTGCCATGCTCCCGGCGCACGCCAGCCTCAGCCAGTCGGACTGCGCATTCGCGCAGAGGCAGCTTGACCAGGGGCTCGGGCCGTCGAGCGGTGGTTCGTACAATCCCTACCGCGCTGCTCTGAACGGATGCTCGGTACAGAACTAGGGCGGATATGGTGTGAGCCTGCGCAATCAGGCCCACCAATAATGTCGTTGTGGTGCTCGGCCGCTCTTGGCCGGGCACCCTCTTTTTGTGGGTGTCTGATCAAGTCGGCGCGACTCGTTAGCGATTGTCGTTCGCATTGCAGGGTGTGCAACCGACAGCCCCGGCGGCATGGAACAGAAGCGCGGTGCGCCAAGAGAAGACGAAGCTCCGGCAGCTCCGAATCGGCCTGCCTTGCGGGGCTGCAATAGACGGCTGTACGGTATAAACCGTCGGGGGACGCCCAGGAACTGCCAGTATTACTGGTTATCAGGATTGCCGGTCATTCGACCAATTGAGCCAAAAGAAGATAATAGCAACGTCGGGGCACCGCTAGTGTCCGGACCCCGCAATGTGCGCTAGCGTCGCCGCGCGCTCTCAAGCGCATTTCGGAGACGAGTTGGCTCGCGGATCGGTAACGCGCGCGAACCGGCGGATCCGGGTGCCGATTCACACAACAGCCAATTGGTCAGGCGGCCCAGCGTCAGAGGCCTGCGCCGGCAATGACAGTGCCGCTCAGTCCAAGTCCGCCGGTTCGTCCTTGCAGGACAAGCTCTTGGTGAATTCGGCCTCTTGCGAAACGGCGATTGACGTCACGGGGACAATTTCCAGAAGGTGCCAAGAGAAGTGCCCCATACATGCGCTTCCCAGGAGGCCGATAGATCGTGCAACATCGTGGCGATGTTCGCCCGTGCGCGCGACTGTGCCTTGGAGTGGCCGCCAAACCAGTCTAAGGCCGAGCCTCTACCTCCGGCTCCGTCCGGTCGCGAATCGGCGGTTCTGCGGGTGCCCGCGCGCCGGGGGCCAGGTGGGACATTGCAGCCGGGCGCGGCTCGTGCAGAACGACGCCTCGCAGCGGGTCGAAGTCGCCTTTCCATGGTGCCTGTTTGACGGCCTCGCGGGTGTTCAGGAGGCCGGCGCGCCAGCGCTCGCGGATGCCTTCGGGGCTGAAATCGACGTCCTTGGTGTGGTCCTCCCAGGCCAATGCTGGGGCAAGCAGACGCACCACATGCATCTGTGTCAGGCAGCCATAGGCGGCGAGTTCCTTGACCTCCTCTGTGTTGCGCAGCGCGTCGGGGATTTGGGCTGCAAGCTGTTTGATGATGTGGCGCAGACGATGCGTTTCCAGTTGTCGAGTTATGTGGTTGGAAACCCGACTCGAATACTGCACGTCCTTCTGACGGTGTGTCACCTCCCACAGGGACTCTGGCTCCGGTCCTATCGCGTTCCACATATGCACGGCAAAGATCAGCGAGCTCCTGCGCGGATTGTCGTCGAACACAACTTCGCTGGGTGTGTTCGAGAGTATACCGCCATCCCAATACAATTCTCCGTCGATGCGGATCGGCGGAAAGGCCGGCGGCAGGGCGCCAGATGCCATGATGTGCTCGGCACGCAGCGCCATATCGCGGGAATCGAAATAGGTCATGCGGCTGGTGCGCACCTGGGCTGCTCCCACCGTCAGCCGCGGTCGGCAATGACCAAGTCGGGGGAACTCGATCAGCTCACGCAGCGTTTTCTCGAGCGGGGCCGTGGTGTAATAGCCCGCGTTTTCAGCACCCATGCGGAAATGCTGACCCCATACGGCAAGCGGATGGGGCTCGAAAAAACCCGGAATGCCTTGCACAACCGTGTTCCAGAACGACAGCGATTGTGCAAGCTGCGGCCAGGCCCCACCCGAGTGCCAAGGCGACTTGTGGGCCATTCGCCCCCAGAATTCCTCCAGCCGGGCCAACCGGTTCTTGGGCTCGTTGCCGGCGATCAGTCCAGCATTGATGGCCCCAATCGAAGTGCCGATGATCCAGTCCGGCTCGATACCCGCCTCTTCGAGCGCCTGGAACACTCCGGCCTGATAGGCGCCGAGCGCGCCGCCGCCTTGCAACACCAGCACGACTTGGCCTGCGCCGGCCGCCGGTGATCCGGCCTTGCCGTTCGGTCGATTGTTGCCCATGTCGGTGTTGCCGTTGCCCATGGCGATATCCTTGGTTGTCGAGACGAGTGAAACTATTGGGCGGTCCAGCCGCCCTCGACAGGGAGCGCCGTGCCGGTGATCGAGCCGGCGGCGTCCGTACACAGAAAGGCCGTGAGCGCGCCGATCTGATCGGTGGTCACGAACTGGCGCGTGGGTTGCGCGTGCAGCAGGACGTCGCGGATGACCTGCTCCTCGCTGAGACCTCGGGCCCTGGCCGTTTCGGGAATCTGCTTCTGTACCAGGGGCGTAAGCACATAGCCGGGGCAGACGGCGTTGACGGTGATGCCGTGCTCAGCTGCTTCGAGCGCCACGGTCTTGGTGAGGCCGTACAAACCGTGTTTGGCGGCCACATAGGCTGATTTGAACGGCGAGGCCACCAACGCGTGGGCCGAAGCGATGTTGATGATTCGGCCCCAGCGCCGTGCCTTCATCTCCCCGATGACCGCCCGAATACCATGAAATGCCGATGACAGATCGATAGCGATGATGGCGTCCCACTTGGCGACCGGAAAGGTCTCAATGGCTTCGACATGCTGAATGCCGGCATTGTTGACCAGCACATCGACGCGGCCGAACGCGGCGCGCGCGGCTTCCACCATGCCGGCGATCTCGGCGGGCTTTGTCATGTCGGCGGCGGAGTAGGTGACTTTGACGCCGAACTCCTCGGCGAGCCCGGCGCGGGTAGCCTCTATGGCGTTCGCATCGCCCAGTCCGTTCAGCATTACCGGCATTCCGGATGCCGCGAAAGCTCGAGCTATGCCGAGGCCGATGCCGCTGGTCGATCCGGTGACGATGGCCGGCTTGCCGGCGAGCTCTTGCCGATACGCTATTGCGGGCTTTGCTTTTCCAGGTGACATCATTTTGCTGGTCTCCGATTGTCGCTGGCTCCGCCATCAAAGCAACGGCAAAGCCGGGTGAACGCAACTTGCGGCCAGACGCGGCGAAACTGAAATATCGTTAGGGTAGGTGTTCGATAGCCTCCGGGCATCTTGCGAGGGCAAGGTGCCCCCCGCAAATCACTTGTGCATCACACTTGAGGTGATCGACGCGATGACCTCTGACGCTTTCTTGAACGCCGCCTCACGGTCCATGATGTGGTGGCGACGCGCGATGTAGGCGAAATCGGAATAGGTGGTCCAAACCTGTCCTTGTTCGTCCTGTGTCACCAGGAGGCGAACCGGCCAGTCCAGCCCAGAATAGGGGTTCGAGGTCAGGAACTGAGTGCCGAGCGCGGGATTGCCGAAGACCAGCAGTGTTGACGGGTTCAGCGTGATCTTGGCATCCGAGGCGAGTTTGGCCTGATCGATCTCGGAGAAGAAGACAATACCCTTGTCGGCGATGTCCTTCTTCAGGCGCGCGATGGTTTCGCCGAACGGGAAACTGCTCTTGGCACGCACCACGCCTTCGCCAAGAGTTGGTGGCGGCATGGTCGCGGCGTCAACCTCAAGCGCTGTGACCAGCGACAGGACCAGCGCGAGAATCGCGGCGAGAAGGTATCCCGAAGGTCTGGCGTTCATTGTGCTCTCCATCGTCTGTGCGGCCAGAGGCGCCTTGCCCCGGCTTCAGGACTGAGAATGAACCGTTTGGAGCGGGACCTGAAATATCGGGCGGCTCACATATCGATAGGTGGGCGCTATGGGCCGACCAACCATGCCATGTCCGCCCCGTATCGCATCCATAGCCAAACGGCATTTCCAATCCGGCGTCCGGGACCGCATCTTCCGGTCACCGGCAGGGAGAACTCGCATCCCAGCCCAGAACCTGACGCCGAAACGGAGTTGCCAATCATGAACTCGAAAACACTCATCATGTCGGCTGTTGCCGCCGCCACCAGCCTTGCCGCCGTCCCGGCCTTCGCAGGCCCGGCCGACATGCCTGCCTACGCGTCGGAGAAGTGTTACGGCATCGCAGCGTCCGGCAAGAACGATTGTCAGACGAAGTCGCATTCGTGCGCCGGTACAGCCACCAAGGATGCGCAGAGCGACAGCTGGATCTACGTTCCGGCTGGCACTTGCGCCAAGATCGTGGGCTCCAGCCCGATGCCCAAGGCCTAACCGATCACCGGGATCGACCAGCGGAGACGCCGCCATGATAGGCACCTTGTCCGTATGCGGTTCCTCCGGTATCGGCTTGCGCCACCCCCATGTGGGGGAGATGCGGCAGCGCCGTCCGCTGGTCGGCTTTCTGGAGGTGCATCCCGAGAACTACATGCATACCGGCCCTGGGCTCGACGATCTCGAAGACCTGCGCCTCAGCTATCCGCTCAGCCTGCATTCCGTGGGTCTGTCGCTCGCCTCGGCCGAGGGGATATGTCGCGAGCATCTCAATAAATTCAACCGGCTGGCGAACAAGTTGCAACCGAGGCTGGTTTCGGCGCACCTCGCCTGGAGCATGAGCGAGGGTGTCTATCTCAACGACCTTCTGCCGCTGCCCTACAACACCGAATCCCTCGACGTGGTGGCGAGCAACGTCGATCATGCCCAACAGGTGCTTGGCCGCAGGCTGCTGATCGAGAATCTGTCGGCCTACCTGGCACTCTCGGGCTCGCGCATGACCGAGGCCGAGTTCCTGGGTGAGCTGGTGCGATTGACCGGCTGCGGCCTGCTACTCGATGTCAACAATGTTTATGTGTCCGCGCATAACTTGAGCTTTGTGGCGCTGGAGTATTTCAATCAACTGCCTCAGGGCGCAATCGGCGAGATCCATCTGGCCGGCCACGCGATCAATCAGACGCCGGATGGTGCGGTGCTTATCGACGACCACGGCTCGCGTGTTCCCGAGGCCGTGTGGCAACTCTATGCCGAGGCGGTGTCCCGGTTCGGCCAGCACCCGACCCTGATCGAATGGGATGCGGACTTGCCTGCACTCGACGTGCTTATCGGCGAGGCCCGTATGGCCGACCAGATCGCGGCTGCGTCGCTGGAGGGAGGCCACCATGCCTGCGCTGCATGAGCTGCAAGCAGCTATGTCGCGTGCGATCCTCACCGGTGATGCCCGACCAATTGGCCGGCACATCGAGGTCATCGGCGCCGACCCGTCAAACAGGCTCAGCATCTATCGCAACAACACGTTTGTCTCGTTGACTGACGCCTTGATGGCGACATTCCCAGCAGTCGTGCGCATCGTCGACGAGCGGTTCTTCCGCTATATGGCGCATACATTTATTGCCGCGCGCCCACCGCGCGAACCGATTCTGTCTAACTACGGGGCGGAACTGGTGTCATTTGTCGGGAGCTTCGAGCCGTGCCGCTCGCTACCCTATCTGTCCGATCTCGCGCGATTGGAATGGGCGATCAACGAGGCGGGGCTTGAGAGCATCGAACCTGAGTTGCCGGTGGCAGCTTTGGCCCAGATCGCGCCGGATGTGCTTGCCGCGGGATCGGTCCGCCTGCAGCCCTCGCTCCGCCTGATTGTCTCGCGCTGGCCCGTCCTTGCGATTTGGCAAGCCAATCAGCCGAAAAGCACCACCGAACAACCAACGCTCGAGCGGAGCGCGACGCGCGTTCTGATCAGACGCAAGGGCAACGGTGTCGCCATGGATCTTCACACGGCCGCCAGGGCCCGACTGCTGCACAGCTTGCGTCAGGGCGCAGCGGTCGAGGTTGCCATGATGGCAGCGGTCATCCGTGATCCGCATTTCTCGATTACCGGAGAACTGCTGTCTTTTTTCGCCGAAGACCTTGTCACCGGTTTGACTGCCGCTGAACCTCAAAACTGATAGGAGCATTGCCATGCAGGCCAAAGCCACAACATTATCGTTCGTTCCGAGGGAGCTCGTCGAAACAGTTGCCAATGCTTACGATCATGCGCGCGACCTCCTCAACCTGATGCCGATCTCGCTGGTGCAACTGGCCTCGCGTATCGCCGTTGCCGAAGTATTCTGGCGATCCTCGCAATCGAAACTCGCAAGTTGGACCAGTACGATCCAACTCTTTGCGAACGAATACAAGGTGCCGATCATTTCGCCAGCGACCGCGGCCTATCTCGGCACCGCCACCGAACTGATCGGTTCACTGCTCTTGTTCGCCGGGCTGCTATCCCGGGCCGCCGCGCTCGCACTCACTGGTCTTGTCACTGTCATTCAACTCACGGTCTATCCCGAGAACTGGCCCGATCATATCCTCTGGCTCAGCCTGTTGCTGCTGATCATCGTGCGCGGCCCCGGTGGGATCTCGCTGGATCATTTGCTCGGCCGTCTCTTCGATCGGAGCAGATAGGATGGCCAGCGTCGCAAGGACCGCACCGCCGTCATGCGCGATTGGGGTTGGAGCTACCTCACCTTTGGCCGGGGCGCCCGGCTGATCATAGGCGGCATCTAGATCGCCGAATAATGTTGAACGACCTGCAAAGCCGGCCTCCCAGGGAGCGCCGGCTCTTTTGTTCGTTGACAGAGGGACCCTTGTGCCGATAGCGCGGGGCTATCGAATTGGGAGGCAGGCAATATTTCAAAGCCTGCGTCGGCGGGCGCATGTTCTTTGCCAGGGGCGCTGGACAGCCGCGCCACCGCCAGCCAACTCCGGAGAGAGTGATCATGAGCAAAACTATCGCGACCCTAAAAATGTTGTTCCTTGCCGGTGGCCTAGCAGCGGCCTGCGACCTGAGCGTGGCCCGCGCCGCAGAGTGCCCCGCCGGCAAAGTTGGCGTCGATGTCATGGCGCAGAACGACGCCAAGGCCAGCGGCGTGACCGACCAAGTGCTGGCCAGCCTCGACGTCGCCAAGGAGCCGATCGGCATCGCCGGGCGTTCATTTCGCGTTCGTCGCCTCGTCGTGCAGCCAGGTGGCATCGTTCCATGGCACGATCACGCCAACCGCCCGGCGCTGATCTACATCGTCTCGGGCGCGATCACCGAGTATCGCAGCACCTGCGCCGTGCCGCTCGAACACAAAGAGGGCGAAGTTTCAGTCGAAGACCACACCACCAAGCACTGGTGGAAGAACAACACGGATAAGCCGGCCGTGCTGATCTCCGACGACCTGTTCCCAGTCGCCATGAAGGACGACCATACGATGTAAGCGCTGCATCTGGGCGCATGTTGCGACGGCGCTCCGGAAGATTCCGGGGCGCCGTTTTTGTTTCAACGCCACCAACGAGGTTTTCGCCATGGACGCTACCGCTTCATCCATCGCACCTGCCGGCCACCCATCAGCGGGGGCGCTGGTGCGCAACACAGTCATAGGCGTGACGGCGTTTCTGACATTGGTCGATTTGTTCGCCACCCAGGCCATACTGCCCTCGCTGGTCGAACGCTACCATTCGACACCCGGCATGGTCGGCCTCGCCGTCGATGCCAGCACGCTCGGCATGGCCATTTCAGGGCTTGCGGTTGCACTGCTGAGCACACGCATCGATCGACGGCTTGGCATCCTGGTGAGTCTGACCGTGCTCTCGGTACCAACCGTGTTACTGGCGTTTGCGCCGAGCCTGGCGGTGTTTGCGGTGCTGCGCATTGCCCAAGGCCTCTGCATGTCGGCCGCCTTCACGCTGACGCTGGCTTACCTTGGTGAACGGATCAGCGCGATGGATCAAGCCAGTGCCTTTGCCGCCTATATCACCGGCAATGTCGCCTCCAATCTCGTTGGGCGCCTGGCCGCTGCGGCGGCGGCACAATATCTTGGCCTTTCGGGCAACTTCTTCCTATTTGCTGCGCTCAATCTTGCCGGCGCCGTTCTGGTCTATTTCAGCATCGCACGCACGCCGAGGATGATTGACGCGGGTGGGTCGCGCCGGTCGCCTTGGGCGGCGATGCGCGACCATCTGCGCAACGGCCCCTTGCTAGCAACTTTTGCCATTGGCTTCTGCATTCTGTTTGCCTTCATCGGCACGTTCACCTACGTCAATTTCGTGTTGGCTGCGCCGCCCTTGGGCGTCAGCCGGATGCAGCTCGGTTTCGTCTATTTTGTCTTCCTGCCCTCGATTTTCACGACGCCGCAGGCCGGAATCGCGGTCGCACGCCTCGGCACGCGCGGAGGAATTTGGGCCGGACTTGTGCTGGCGGGCATTGGATTGCCGCTGCTGCTGACGGGCTCGCTCTGGATCGTGCTGGCCGGCCTGGTGCTTGTCGGCATTGGCACATTCATGGCGCAAGCAATTGCCACCGGCTTTGTCGGCCGCGCCGCGCATGGCGATCGCGGCTCGGCGAGCGGCATTTATCTCGCGAGTTACTTTGCTGGCGGACTCGCGGGCGCGGCCCTGCTCGGACAGCTCTTCGAGCGTTTCGGCTGGACCGCATGTGTCGCCGGCATTGCGTTGGCATTGGTTGGGGCTTCTATACTCACCCGACAATTGAAGCCGCCACATCAATGATCCCAGTATCAATCGAAGTGACCCCGCGTTTGGAGCCATTTCGATGCCGGCGCCGCCCGTGGCGCCCCGCTAGGTTTGTCGAAGCGACCGCAGCACAAGCATCATGCGTGCCGCGATACCAGACACCCCAATCAGAACCGTCAACGGATTGCTCCAGGCTCCGGCCAGCGAAGCAAACAGCATCGACAGCGCCGCCGTTGCCAGCATCAGGAGGCAGGCCGCGAGCAGATACGCCACCGCGAACGTCAGCGCGGATACCGCCGGGCGCTGCTCGGCAATTTCGCTCAGCGCGCAACGTTGCTGGCACCGAGAGTGCTCGCTCATCAGCCAGTTGAGCCCGAGGCTGTAGGCGATGCCGGCGGTGGCGATGGAGGTCAACGGCCGTGACCCCGCCGCGTTCAGCTTGTTCAACAGCCGGGCTATCGTCATGACCATGCCTCCAAGCAAAGCATCGCAATCGGCCGCCAGAACGCGCTGTCGCCGATGGTTATTGGGTATTCGCGTCTTGTGCTTTCAGGCCGTCCTGCCGACCGGCAGGTGCAGTGAAAACTCTGAGCCGCGCCAATTGCCATGCGAGGCTGCCGCGACCTGGCCACCGTGGCGTTCGGCAATCAGCCGCACGATCCAGAGGCCGAGTCCCCAGGACGAACCCTTGCCGGCGTAACGTGTCGAGAGGGTCGTGAATGGCCGGAAGGCGCGCTTCAAGTCATACTCGGTAAGGCCTTGGCCCTCGTCCTGGACCTTGATCACGGCTTGGCCGGCGTCGATGGCGACGCTGCAAGTTACCGTCGATCCGGCCGGCGCGTATTTTGCGGCGTTGTTCACCAGATTGCCGACCGCCTCGCGCAACAGCGAACGATCGCCGCTGATCACGCTGGCTTCGATGCCCGCGCAATGGAACGTCACGCCTCGGTTTTGCGCCGCCGCTTCATTGAGCGCAACGGCCATCCTGACGACTTCAGCGAGATCCACGCGCGCCGGCTTGAAGGCGAGTGGGTCGCCCGTTTCCTGCGCGCGGCGCAAAAAGCCTTCCAGCAGGCACTCGAGCTCGCGGATCAGATCCTGCGCCTTTTTGGATGTGGTCGCGACCTTGTCGAGGGCTCGCATCTGGGCCTGGGTTTCGATCAGCTCGATCATCAGGCTGAGGTTGGTCAGCGGGCCACGCAGATCGTGGGCGATGATGGTGAGAGCATTAAGCAGACCGGAGCCTTGCTGAGGCTGCTGCCGCGATGGTGGAAGTGATGCAGCCCCACGGGGACGGCCTGCGGGGAACCGACGAGCGACAGAATTGTTGCCGGAAATCGTCGTCTCGGCTGTGGTCTGGCTGAGCATCTTGGCACCCTGTGGTGACTGGCCTCTTGAATGCTCGGATGGTACGGTGCTTGACGTCATCAGTGAAATCTAAGCTGCCTCAAGTTTCCATAGCCGAAGTGCATCACACTCAAAGGTGTCCTGCAGCACCGATCGCCACCGGAGCGCTAATTTGCGCTCGCCTGGTTCGTGAAGCGAGGTTTGCCAAATGGAAATGCACCAGATTCGCTACTTTCTTGCCGTGGCGCGCACACTGAATTTCACCCGCGCCGCCGAGGAATGCCACGTTGCCCAGCCGTCGCTCACTCGCGCCATAAAGCTGCTCGAAGCCGAACTCGGCGGCGAACTTTTCCGCCGTGAGCGCAATCTCTCGCATCTCACCGAGCTTGGCATTCGAATGCAGCCGCTGATTCAGCAGTGCTATGACAGCGCCTTGAGCGCCAAGTCCCTGGCCACCTCGATCAAGAGTGGCAATGTGGCTCCGATGAAGCTTGGCCTGTCGCGCAGTTTTCCAATTCAACCGCTGATCTCGCTGCTCGGTGAGTTGATCCGGGCTTTCAAGGGGATCGAGCTGAATTTTCTGCGCGGCACCGCCCCAGAACTCAGCGAGGCTTTGAAGAAGGGTGACATCGAGCTGGCGGTGGCGGGTCCATTGGGCGATGCCTGGGAGCGGCTGGAGTCTTGGCCGCTGTTCACCACCGGATTCGACCTGGTCATGCACGAAAGCAATCCGCTGGCTGAGCGTAACGTCCTCTCGATGGAGCACTTGAAGGGCGAAAAGCTGCTCAGTCGTACCTATTGCGAGGTCCTGGAACCAACCCAAAGCCTGCTGCGCGACCACGGCATCGTCTCAAGCATCAACCACAATATCGCCAGCGACAATGATCTCGTCGCGCTGTTGCAGGCCAATGTCGGCGTGGCGATCGTGCCCGAGCGGTTCCCGGCCGAACGGCCCCTGAAGCATGTGCATGTGGACGGCTTGGATCTCAAATGTGCGATCAGCATTTACGGCGTGACCGGCCGCCAGCGATCGGCCGTGGCTGGAACCCTGCTCAAGTTGATGCGTGCCAATGATTGGTCGGCGCTGGAATACAGGGCGGCCTGACAGTCTTTACGTTCTCAGAGCGGCCAGCAGGTCGTCGATTTCCATGCGGTGGCGGTAGTCGGGATCGATGAAACGCGACCTGACCATACCGTCCTGGCCGACGATGAATGTCGCCGGGATCGGTAGCATCCAGGTCTGGTTGCCCTGATAGGGCTCGATATCGAACCCGCCGGCCTTCATGGCGTCGCGCTTTTCCTCGCCAACCCAGAACAACAGATTGGCCTCCAAGGCATAGCCGCCGTCCATATCCGTCAGGATCGGAAACGGTGCCTTGGCGTAGTCCCTCAGCTCGTTGGCATAGCGACGGGTTTCCGGCGAGATGGCGACGACCTGTGCGCCGAGCGCCTTGATCTCCGGCACCGCCTTGGCCAGTGCGTCAACATTGAGCTGGCAGTAAGGGCACCAATGGCCACGGTTGAACGACACCACCACCGGCCCGCTCTGCTGTAGTCCTGACAGGCTGACCAGATGCCCGTCACCGTCGGGCAACATGAAGTCGGGCATTGGTTCGCCAGGCTTGGGCGCAGCCAGGCCGACACCATTGGCCGCCAGCCGGGCCACCATGCGGTCGACGATATCGGCAAACCCGGGACTGAGGCGACGCACTTCGTCGGCGACGGATTTCAAGCGCTCGCTCAAAGGCGCATCCATCAGCCGGCAAGCGTCGGTTTTTTCCTGCAGGATATCGACGAAAGATTTGTCTGCCATGTTGAAAGCGATGCCTCTTCAGCCGAATACCTTTGTTGGACTAGCAAACAGCAGCGTTCTTCTACCTGCGCGAGCAATTTGCTCGAACGTGCGGACTGGCAATCCCCCTCAAATTTCCGCCAGGTCATGCCGGTGTTGAGACATATGTTCAGTCCTTGCAATGTGGATCGGCGGCTGTGCGGTCGTGCTGGCCGCCATCATCCGCGACCACGTGGTGAGGGGCAACACATCGATACCATAGCCGGAAGCTATGGATCGCAAATGGAACTGCCAAATTCGTCGCGTCCTGTCGGTGGAGGGTCAATCACGTCACGCATCATCCCACAGATGGAACAATTGATCGGGAACTTGAAACAAAGTCGATCACCTGACGCAATCCATCGAGTGGCGAAAGCCGAGACCTGACCAATGGCGCTGTGGATCAACGCGTTACCCCGCACAGCGGACGTGATCGGCGACGCGAGATTCTGCGCCCGGTTGCGATCGGAGAATCGTCGGCTTGTATAAGGGCCAGTTCGACGACGTCCCTGCATCGGGCAGGCCCTACGACTCACTCTCCCATCGGCTTGCCATCCGTCACGCAGACGAGTGGAAAGCAAACCGCGAATTGGCGTAGCCTGGAGGAAACGCGATTGCGCCGTGGCTCAGTTTCCGGTGGGCGAGTAGCTCGTCGGACATCTCATGCAGGACACGCCGCAAGACTCAGCTGGAGCGTTCGCTGCGACATCCCTACCTGCCGGCTCAACGATGCAAGGGTCGGCATGTGCCCGTCCATCGTACTAGGTGGGACGGTCAGCACGGCCTGCTCGAAACTGACCGGATGTCCGAGTGCGGCGAAAGTCCTGGTGATTGCGACAAGGGCCATACGATAGCCGATAATTGCATCAGGCGTCTCACGCAAGATTCTATTCCAAAGCTCGAGAATATACTCAACAGAGCCTGTGTCCGCATATTGATATTGCTGACTGCGCTCGCCTTGGGGTCATCGTATCATCGGGTCAGCATCCCGGCACGCCGCGTTAGGTTCCGGCTGAGATGCATTGCGACGAAACCCGCCGCCGACAGCGCCAAAAACAGAAGACCATTCAGCAAATGCATGATGGTTGCAGCGTGGCGCATCCATGTCTCGGTCTGGCTTGCCGGCGGAACCTGACCCTCAAAGGGCCTGAGAAACGCGCCGACGATCACAAGGACAACAGCTGTTGCGCCAGCAAGCGGGTGCGAGCGATGGACGAACACACTCCATGTGCTCTGGGCTAAACCGACATGACCAAGGTGGCTGCTGGCGATGGCCCACCCGGTGGAAAACTGCGCGACGCACAAAAGAAACGCAGCCCTATGGACTGCCTTGCGGGCGGGTGAGTAGCACCGGGTCTTGTTGCCCGCTTCTTTCAAGTCGCCATCTGCGGGCAGTAAGCCGCATCCGACTTTGGACGTGTCCCACTACCCATTTCATAGTCGCACCCGGCCGAGACGCAAGGCATTGCCGATCACACTGACCGACGACAACGCCATGGCCGCAGCCGCAATGATCGGCGAAAGCAGCACACCGAATACCGGATACAGAACGCCGGCCGCTATCGGTACGCCAACCGCATTGTAGATGAACGCGAAGAACAGGTTTTGACGGATGTTGGCCATGGTCGCGGCAGAGAGATTGCGAGCCCGAACAATTCCGCCGAGATCTCCTTTGACCAGTGTCACTCCCGCGCTTTCCATTGCGACGTCCGTGCCGGTGCCCATCGCGATCCCGACATCGGCAGCCGCCAGTGCCGGGGCGTCGTTAACGCCATCACCGGCCATGGCCACGATCAGGCCCTCCTTGCGAAGGCGTGTCACGACTTTACTCTTGTCTGCCGGCGACACGTCGGCCTCGATCTCTTCGATCCCAAGTTTCTTCGCGACGGCCTTCGCCGTGGTCAAATTGTCGCCGGTGAGCATCACGACGCGAACTCCTGCGTCCTTGAGTGCAGCGATAGCCGCCGGTGTCGTCATCTTGATCGGATCGGCGATCGCGACGACGCCAGCTGCCTTGCCATCGATAGCGACGAAGATTGCCGTCGCTCCCTCCGAGCGCAACTGCTCGGCGTTGTTATCGAGACCGCTGGTGTCGATATCGGCATGTCTCATGATCTGGTGATTGCCGATCACCACGGTGTGGCCATCAATGGAGCCCGTCACGCCCTTGCCAACCGAAGAGTCGAAGTTTTCCGCACTTGCAAGCGCGAGCCCGCGTTCATTTGCCGATCGCACAATTGCAGCGGCGAGCGGGTGCTCGCTGTTGCGTTCCAAACTTGCGGCGAGGCGCAAAAGATCGGCTTCCTCGACACCCCCGATCGTCGCGACCGCAATCACGCTCGGCTTGCCCTCCGTGAGCGTACCAGTCTTGTCAACGACAATCGTGTCGACCTTCTCCAGTCGTTCCAGCACCTCGGCGTTTCTGATCAACACTCCCGATTGCGCGCCTCGTCCGACGCCCATCATGATTGACATGGGCGTGGCGAGTCCAAGCGCGCAGGGACATGCGATGATGAGGACAGAAACAGCGGCAATTATTCCAAACGTAATGCGCGGCTCAGGACCAAAGGTCGCCCAAGCCGCGAAGGCCAATAGCGATACGAGAACAACAGCAGGAACGAACCAGCCGGAAACCTGATCGGCCAAGCGCTGGATGGGCGCACGGCTGCGTTGGGCCTGCGCCACCATTTGGACGATCTGCGCCAGCACCGTGTCGTGACCGATTTTGGCGGCGTGCATGACAAAGCCGCCAGACTGATTGATGGTGCCACCGATGACCTTGCCTCCGATGCCCTTGGCGACTGGCATCGGCTCGCCCGTCATCATGGACTCATCGACCGTGCTGCGACCTTCAAGAATGTCGCCGTCGACTGGCACTCGCTCACCGGGCCGCACCCGCAGGCGGTCGCCGACGATCACCTGATCGAGTGCGACATCCTCATCCGTGCCGTCGGGCTTGATTCGCCGTGCCCTTTTGGGAGAGAGGTCAAGCAGTGCCCGGATAGCGCCACTGGTCCGTTCGCGGGCGCGCAATTCCAACACCTGACCGAGCAAGACCAAAACGGTGATGACAGCCGCAGCCTCGAAATATACTGGCATCGAGCCATCATGATCGAGCATCGTTGGTGGGAATATACGAGGCAGCAACGTACCGACGACGCTGTAAGTCCACGCGACACCGATTCCCATGGCAATCAACGTGAACATATTGAGGTTGCGGTTCCTCAAAGACATCCAGCCGCGCTCGAAGAACGGCCAGCCCGCCCAAATCACAACAGCGGTCGCCAGCACCATTTGAATGGAGTTCAGTTGCTGTCCGGCTAACCATTGCCGCAGACCCGCAAGGTGCCCGCCCATTTCCAAGACAAATACGGGCACCGTGAGCGCCAAACCAATCCAGAACCGCCGCGTCATATCGAATAATTCTTGGCTCGGCCCGGTGTCAGTCGTCGCCAACTCGGGTTCGAGGGTCATGCCGCAGATCGAACAGGAACCGGGACCAGCCTGCCGGATCTCTGGATGCATCGGGCAGGTGTAGATTGCTCTCGTGGGTGCGAGTGAGGTCGCGATCACCTCGGATTTCAGATACTGGCTTGGCTTGGCGACGAACTTCTCGCGACATTTGGCCGAGCAGAAATAGTAGGGCGTTGCATTGTACACATGCCAATGCTTGGCGGCTCTGGGTTCAACTTTCATGCCGCAGACCGGGTCGATTTCACGGGCATCCGCTGTTGGCGATTCCGTGTGTGAAGTTGCTGGCTCGACCCGCGCGTTGGCCGCATCTCGTGAACCAAAGCCCTGCGAGCCCTGGTGGGCAGCGTGGTCGTGCATACCCTGCTTAACGGTCATGATCTCACCTTCGCCCTGCGTCACCCATAACCCTGTGGGGGTATCCCGCTGCATTGACAGTTAGTACCCCCTGGGGGTAACGTCGATGATGCAAGAGGAAATGAAGAAGTCCTGCCGCAAGCGACTCGACCGGATCGAGGGTCAAGTGCGCGGCATTGCGCGCATGCTGAACGAGGACCGCTACTGCATCGATGTCTTGACGCAGATCATGGCGGTGCGCGCCGCCTTGCGAAAGGTCGAAGAGGAAATACTCCGCGATCATGTGGCCCACTGTGTCGAGGGCGCGATCGCGAGCGGCGATGCCGACGATCAACGCAAAAAAGTGGCCGAGCTGATGGAAGTCGTGGCCTGGGTGCAGCGATAACCGTCATTGAACGGACCGCGATCGTGAACCGCTGAAAATCTTCAGGGTCAGCGACCCTCTCCGGAAGCGCTCTCGGATCGGCGGGCGCCCTGTCGCCGCGGAACAAGATATTCGCCGCACCATCAGACGTTCGCTCGACAGCGAAGGCAAGGGGGTGCCGGTTTTCGGGCTGATCGGAGACGACCACAAGCCTGCCCTCGCCAGGAGAAATGATCTGACGGGAAGGCGGCCTGCGTGACGAAGGGCTCAAGCGAGGCTTGATCGCAACTGGCTGGAGGAGGCCGGAAGCAATGACTCGCATGATCGTGCCACGTGGGCCTTGGCCCTCCCGTTGCCACCTATGCCCCTGCCGCCCGCGCCAGCTCCGGCGTCGCGGCATCTACGCCCTTGCCGAACCGCTCCACCGCCTCGTCGGCCTCCGCGCGCGTCATGATCAATGGCGGGGAAAAGCTCACGACCTCGATGAACGGCAGCGCGCGCGCCAGCACCCCCATCTCCAGCGCCTTGCCAGAAACGATACGGTGCACGCCGGCCTTGGGATCAAACAGCCGCCGCGTTTTCTTATCGGCGACGAACTCGGCGGCCATGATCATGCCGGTGCCGCGCACATCGCCAACATAAGGATTGTCGCCGATCCGCTGACGGAGTGCTTTCAGGAAATACGGCCCGACCTCGGCGGCGTTTTCCACGCACCCCTCATCCTCCATGATGCGCAGGTTGGCCAGCCCGATCGCCCCGCCCATCGGATGGCCCGAATAGGTGAAGCCGTGCATCACCGGCCCGTAATTCGGGCTCTCGTCCTTGAGCACGTTCCAGATCTTGTCCGAGATCACCGAGGCCGACACCGGGAAGTAGGCGGACGTTATGCCCTTGGCGAGGGTCACAATGTCCGGCTTCAGCTTCATGCCGCCGGTCGCGAACCAGTGGCCGGTCCGCCCGAAGCCGGTGATGACCTCATCGGCGATGAACAGGATGTCGTGCTTGGCCAGCAGTGGTTGCAGCTTCTCGAAATAGCCCTTGGGCGGCAGGAACACGCCGCCGGTGCCCATGATCGGCTCGGCGATGAAGGCCGCGATTGTGTCGGCGCCTTCGCGCGCGATGATGGCCTCGATCTCGGCGATCATGCGGGTTGTGAACGCCTCTTCGCTCTCGCCGGGGTTCGAGAAGCGGTAAAAATGCGGGCACGACGTATGAATGATGCCGGGGATCGGCACGTCGAACGCCTTGTGATAGGCGGGGATGCCTGTCAGCCCGGCGGTGACGTGAGTGAGGCCGTGATAGCCGCCCATGCGCGAAATGAATTTCTTCTTCTCCGGTAGCCCACGCAGATTGTTGTAGTAGCGGGCGAGCTTGTAGTTGGTGTCGTTGGCGTCTGAGCCCGAACAGCCGAAGAACACCTTTGACAAATGCGGGGCGTCCGCTTTGTCATGGAAAAGCTGCAGCACCCGCTCGGCGAGCCGGATGATCGGCTCGTTGGAGGCGCCGCCGAACAGGTGGTAGTAAGCCAGGTCATTGACGGATTTGCGCGCCGCTTCGCCGAGTTCCTTGCGGCCGTAACCGATGTTCACGCACCAAAGGCCCGCCGAACAGTCGATGATGTCCCGGCCCTTGTGGTCGGTCACTCGCACGCCCTTGCCGTGGGCGATGATCATCGGCCCCTTCTTGAGGTGGTCGGCGATCGACGTGTTCGGGTGGAACAGTGTCTCGCGATCGATGTCTTCGAGCGGGTAGTTGCCGAGCGCGGACTTGTCCATGTGCGGTCTCCTGTTTGGCGCCTTGCGGTTTGGGTCAGCTTAGGCCAAGGCGGGTGGAACGCCAAATGCTGGTGTCAAGTTTAACGGGGACACAGTGTTCATCTTCGCGGCGCGCTCGCAGCAAATTGCAGCCTGGTATCGGCGAAGATGAACACTGTGTCCCCGTTGACAGCTGTGGCGGCGTTAAACATGGCAATTTGTCCCCGCGCGGAAAACCGCCATGGTCACGGGAGCGCGGGCGCCGGAAGGCCGCGTATGGGGCAGAGCCAACGGCCACCGGGTCTCGCAAAGGGCGTCCACCGCCGTCTTCCGCCACACGCCCGACGGTCGACACGTCCCGAAGCAGCGGAAGATGACGTGAAGTATAGCGTCCAACAATACTTATGCGCGTGAAATATATATTCTGGGTTAATTTGAGACATACTGATTTATGGCTTGAGTTTATGCCACGAAGCAATGACGCCGGTGCTTGCCGGGACGCCGAACCATGGCGCTCGCCAAGACTTGAACACGGGACACCAAGCAGCGTCTGCTGAAGGTTCAACTGCCGACGCACTTGGGCATACGAAGGGAGACAGCAACTTGGGCCAGGAGCGCCACAAATCGAGCACCGGATCTTTGGTCCCGTATCGCACGCTTACTAGGGTGATCTGCAGATGATCGACATTTCGTTGACCGGGGTTCCTAGGCCGGCCTGGTGCGCAGCCGGCCCTCGTAATCGCGCTTGCCGATCGGCACGCCCCGCGTTCGCAGGATGTCGTAGGCGGTGACGGCATGGAAATGGAAGTTGGGCAGTGCGAACGAGAGGATGAAGGTCTCCGAGGTGAAGGCGAGTCTCCGGGGGCCGATCTGGAGGTCCAAGTCCTTGCCCGACCAGCCGTTCACCTCATCGGGAGTGAGCGCCACCAACGCCGCTTCCGCCTGGGCGATCATGGCCCGCAGGTCGGCGAACGGAATCGGTCCAACCAGGGCGGGTGCGGCGAAGGTGCCGGTCTTCACGGCCTCCAGTCCCCACACGGAATGGTTCGCCACGCACTCAATCTGGAAGTGGAACGGCGCCATGTCGTCGATGAGGCGCGCGTCCACGACGTCGTCGGGGTCAACGCCCGTCTCCGTGCAGTGTGTGACCGCACGGTCGAGGAAGCCCGCGACGGCTCTCACGGTCTGCAGGAAGGTCGGCACGCTGAGGTCATAGAGTAATGTCGCCATCGGCTTTCTCTTGTTTGAATCGAACTCCGTTAGTGCCAATTGAACCCCTGAACCCAGCAGTCAACTGAGTTTGTTGCGTCGCACACTGTGCGTCGCCGCAAAGTTGGGCAATTTTACAACATCATTTTTGCGCAGTGGCACTGAGTCCGCAACGGGTTAATTGACACCAGACTTGCGCTCTACGCACGACATCGCTCGCCATCGGTTGTCCCCCAGTCAGCAGACCAACAGCCACCGCAGCGGTCACACATGACCGAAGAGTTTGTTGAGAGCGCTGACGTTCCGCCGGCCTGGTCGAAGCCGGCTTTCGTCCAAATGACACTGAGCGACAAAAGCTCCAGCGTTTCGCACCCTCCCCCTCACCCTGTCCCTCTCCGAACTGGGGAGAGGGACAGGGTGAGGGGGAGCCCGCGCACCGGCGTTCGGCCGCTGCCGCGTCAATCCCTCGCAAGCCCCAAACCCTTGCCCCCGCTCCTCGGTTGTCGGTTCCGCGCGCACTCTTGACCCGACCGGCAAAATGCCGTTGCTTGTTCGCCTTCCATCCACCCGATCCCCATGCCCCGCTACTCAGCCCTTGCCCTTACACGCAACGCCTTCCGCGGCCCGGACGCCTGGCAGCGCGCCTGGCGTTCGCCCGAGCCGAAAACCGCCTACGACGCCATCATCATCGGCGGCGGCGGGCATGGGCTCGCGACCGCGTTCTATCTCGCGTCCAACCACGGCATGACCAATGTGGCGGTGCTGGAGAAAGGCCCGATCGGCCAGGGCAATGTGGGGCGCAATACGACCATCGTGCGCTCGGACTACATGATCGAGGGCAACACCCAGTTCTTTGAGCATTCGCTGAAGCTGTGGGAGGGGCTGTCGCACGCGCTCAACTTCAACGTGATGTATTCGCCGCGCGGCAAGGTCGCGCTGGTGCATGACCCGGTTGGCATGGACGGGGCGGCGCGGCGCGGCAACATCATGCGGCTGAACGGCATCGACGCGGAGTTGCTGGACCGGGGGCAGGTGCAGAAGCTGCTGCCCTACCTGGATTACTCCGCTGAGGCGCGGTTCCCGGTTTTCGGCGCGCTGTTGCAGCAGCGGGCAGGCACGGCGCGGCACGATGCAGTGGCCTGGGGTTATGCGCGAGCGGCGAGCGATCTCGGCGTCGACATCATAGAGAACTGCGAGGTGACGGGTTTTCTCAAGGACGGCGACAGGGTCGTGGGCGTCGAAACGACGCGCGGCAAGGTGCTCGGCGGCAGGGTCGGCATCGCGGTCGCCGGCCACTCGTCCCACGTCGCGGCGATGGCCAGGCTGCGGCTGCCGGTGGAAAGCCACGTGCTGCAGGCGTTCGTCACCGAGCCGATCAAGCCGCTGATCCATCATGTCGTCACCTCCGGCATGGTTGAACTGTTCTATATTTCGCAGTCGGACAAGGGCGGGCTCGTGTTCGGCGGCCACATCGACGGCCACAACACCTACGCCCAGCGCGGCCACCTGCCAACCATCCGCACAGTGGTGCAATGCGCGGTGTCGCTGATCCCGGCGGCGTCGCGGCTGCGGCTGCTGCGTCACTGGGGCGGCATCATGGACATGACGCCCGACGGCAGCCCGTTCATCTGCCGTACGACAGTGCCAGGCCTCTACCTCAATGGCGGCTGGTGCTATCAGGGTTTCAAGGCAACGCCCGCGAGCGGCTGGTGTTTCGCCCATACGATCGCGAAAGATGAGGAGCACGCGCTGAACAAAGCGTATTCGCTGGAACGGTTTGCGACGGGCAAGGAGCTGGATGAACATGCGCTCGGGAATTGGACGTGGAAGCAGTGAGAAGGAGGGACTAGGGACTAGGGACTAAGAAAGAAGCGCGTCAGCAGACCACTTTTCTCAATCCCTAGTCCCTGATCCCTAATCCCTGAGCCTTCCCATGCTCCTCCTCCCCTGCCCTCATTGCGGCCTGCGCGACCATGGCGAATTCCGCTATGGCGGCGATGCGTCCAAGACCCGGCCCGCGCATGGCGAGGCCGATCCAAGGATTTGGCACGACCATCTGTTCCTGTTCACCAACCCCAAGGGCGCGCACAAGGAGTATTGGCAGCATGTGCTTGGCTGCCGGCAGTGGATGGTTGTCGAGCGCGACACCGTGAGCCAGGCGATCACCAGCGCCAGGCCGGCGAAGGACAAGGCATGAGTTTCCATCGCCGCTCCAAGGGAGGTCTCATCAATCGCGCCAGCCGCCTTGCCTTCCGTTTCGACGGCAGGACGATGCACGGGTTCGCGGGCGACACGCTGGCTTCGGCGCTGCTGGCGCATGATGTTTCGCTGGTTGGGCGGTCATTCAAGTATCACCGGCCGCGCGGCATCTATTCCGCCGGCATCGAGGAACCGAACGCGCTGTTCACGCTGGGGACCGGCGGGCGGCAGGAGCCGAACATCCCCGGCACGATGACCGAGTTGACCGAGGGGCTGGTGGCGCGATCGCAAAACCGCTGGCCCTCGCTGGCGCTTGACGTCATGCAGGCAAACGGCTTGGCCGCGCCGCTGCTCACCGCGGGCTTCTATTACAAGACCTTCATGGGGCCCATGAAGGGATCGTGGATGTGGTACGAGCCCGCGATCCGCCGCGCGGCGGGTCTGGGCGTGGCGGCGGCGGCACGCGATCCCGACCGCTACGAGCGGCGACACGAGTTTACCGATGTGCTGGTGATCGGCAGCGGCCCGGCGGGATTGGCCGCGGCGTTGGCGGCGGGACGCGCGGGTGCGCGGGTGGTGCTGGCCGAGCAGGACAGCGCGCTCGGTGGCTCAATGCTCAGCGAGCCCGAGGGCGCGGCGTGGCTGGCAAGAATCTCCACCGAACTGGCCAACCTCGCCAATGTCCGCGTGCTCAAGCGCACCACCGCTTTCGGGTTGTATGACGGCAACACGGTTGGCCTCATCGAGCGGCGCGATCACACTGTATCGGACCCGGCGAAAGGCGAACCGCGACAGGTGTTCATCACCTTGCGCGCCAAGGCCATCGTCCACGCCACCGGCGCCATCGAGCGGCCGCTCGTGTTCAACGACAATGACCGGCCCGGCGTGATGCTGGCGTCGGCCGTGCGGACCTATCTCAACCGCTTTGCGATCGCGCCCGCCAAATCCGCCGTCATCGCTACCAACAATGACACAGCCTACCGCACCGCCTTTGATCTGGCGGCGGCCGGCGTTGCCGTCACCGTCGCCGATCTGCGCGAAGCGGTAGCCGATCCCATCCGTGCCCGCTGCAAATCCGCCGGCATCGACGTGCTGGTTGCCCACGCTGTCGTCGGCGTCGAGGGCCGCAACCGCGCGACGGGCGCACTGATCGCCGAGAACCGCCCTGGGGGCGGCCGGCCAAGCGTTACACTCGAAACGCGCGCCGCCGACGTGGTCGCGGTTTCCGGTGGTTGGTCACCGGTGGTACACCTCACGTCCCATCTCGGCGTCAGGCCCGTCTATCGCGGCGACATTGCCGCCTTTGTGCCGAGACCGTTGGCCGCCGGCCAATGGGGCGCCGGCGGGGTGATGGGGACCTTCGATCTGGCCGCCGCCATCGCCCAGGGCTGGACTGCGGGTGAAGGTGCAGCCGGAGCCAAGGCCAGCCCGGCCATGCCAATCGCCATGCCCGACCTCGGCGATCCGTTGGGTTTCAACATCCAGCCAATCTGGGAAATCGCGGGCCTCACCAAGGGCAAGGCCTTCGTCGATTTCCAGAATGACGTGACCACAGCCGACATCCATCTCGCTCATCACGAAGGCTATCAATCGGTCGAGCACCTCAAGCGCTACACCACGCTCGGCATGGGCACCGACCAGGGCAAGACCAGCAATATCAACGCGCTGGCCATCATGGCCGCCGATCGCGCCATTGCCATCCCGGCGGCCGGAACGACCACCTTCCGTCCGCCCTATTCGCCGGTCGCGCTCGGCGCGCTGGCCGGCCGCGGCATCGGTCAGCATTTGCGGCCGATCCGCCGCACGCCGATGCATGACTGGCATCTGGCCAATGGCGGCGTGATGACCGAGGCGGGACCGTGGCTGCGCTGCTCCTACTACCGCTGGGCCGGGGAGACCGTCGAGCAAGCCTTCGTGCCCGAGATGGTGCATGTGCGTTCGGCCGTCGGCCTGTCAGACGTGTCCACCCTTGGCAAGATCGAGGTCGCCGGCCCGGACGCCGCCGCGCTGCTCGACAGAGTTTACGTCAACGGCTTTGCCAAGTTGCCCATCGGCAAGGCGCGCTATGGGGTGATGCTCTACGACGACGGCACCGTCTACGACGACGGCACGGTGACACGGCTGGCCGACCACCTGTTTTTCATGACGACCACCACCGCTCGCGCCGGTGAAATCATGTCGTGGCTCGAATTCCTGTTGCAGACAGCCTGGACGGATTTGCGCGTGCATCTGACCTCGCTCACCGACGAGTGGGCCGGCATGGCGGTGGCGGGACCGGCCTCGCGGCAGGCGTTGGAGCGGGCGTTCGCCGGCGTCGACGTGAGCAACACCGCGCTGCCGTTCATGGGCGCCAAGGATTTCGACTTCGGCGCGGTGCCGGTGCGGTTGTTGCGCCTGTCGTTCTCGGGCGAGCTGGCTTACGAGGTTTACTGCCCCGCGGACTATGGCCCGGACCTGTGGGACCACATCATGCACGCGGCCAAGCCACTGGACATAAGGCCCTATGGGCTGGAGGCTCTCGCCTCGCTCCGCATCGAGAAGGGCCATGTGGCGGGCGCCGACATCGACCAGCGAAATACGTTGTATGACCTTGGGCTGGGCAAGATGGCGCGGAAGGACAAGCCGTTCATCGGCAAGGCGCTGCTGGAGCGGCCCGCCCACATCGAGACGGACCGCTGGAGCCTAGTCGGCCTGGAGTGTCTCGAACCCGGCAAGCGGCTGCGGGGCGGGGCGATCCTGTTCGCCGCGAGCGACGAGATCAAGGGCCACGGTCGCGGCTACATCACCGGCGTCACCTGGTCCACGGAGCTGAAGCGGTATATTGCGCTGGCGCTCTATCAGGGCGGGCTCGGCCACGAGGGCGAGGAAATCGTCTGCGCTTTTCCGCTGAAGGGCGAGACCGTGCGGGCAAGGATCGTAGCCCCCCAGTTCGTCGATCCCAAGGGGGAGCGGCTTCATGCTTGAGCGGACCAGTGCGATTGCCAGCGGACTGGCGGCCGGGGGGAGACTGCGCGACGGTGCGGCTGGCGTGCGGCTGGGCGAGGTGCGCGGGTGGAGCCTGCTGCAAGTCGCGGGCTTTGCGGATGGGATGGCGGGGGTGGAGCAGGCAGTGGGCTCGGCTTGCGGCTTTGCGGTGCCAGCAAGGATCGGCCTGGCAACGCATAGCGGCGATTTGCCGAGCCCCCACACCCTGCCCCTCTCCCCAATGGGCAGAGGGGACGACATGATTGACGGCGCGGTTCCGTCGTCCCTTCTCCCCGATGGGGACAAGGACAGGATGAGGGCGCGCCAGAAACCAGACGCTTCGAGCCTTGGTCTGACGGTGTTCCGCACCGGCCCCGAGCAGCTCTGGATCGTGGGGCTGGGCGAGCGGCTGGCGATTGAAGCTGGCATTCGTGCGGCGATTGGCCATGGCGCCGGCGTGGTGACGAGCCTGTCGCACAGCCGTACACGGATGTTCATCGAGGGTGCGCGGGCGCGCGACGTATTGGCCAAAGAGATCGCTGTCGATCTTGATCCGGGCGTGTTCGCCGTTGACCAGTTCGCGCTGACCGGCTTCGACCACACGCCGGTGCTGCTGCACCGAACGGGTGCGGAGCGCTACGAGATCTACGCCATGCGGACGTTCGCGCTGACAGTGTGGGACCGGCTGGCGGATGGAGCGCTGGAATTTGGGTATGAGGTCGGGGCAGTTACAAATCACACTCACGAAACACAATCGCCATCACCCGGCACGGCGATCCGTAGGGTGCAATAGGCCGCTTCCGGCCGTATTGCACCGGTTTCCGGGCGGAGCGGTGCAATACGGCGCTGAAGTGCGCCTATTGCACCCTACGGATCAACTCCATCACACCGTCCACCCGCCATCGATCACATGCGTGCCGCCGGTCACGAACGCGCTTTCGTCGCTCGCCAGCCACACGGCGATATGCGCCACCTCTTCTGGACGGGCGAATCGGCCGATGGGCTGGCGCGCCTCGAACATCTTGCGGTTGGCCTCGGCCCCACCGGGCATGGTCTGGATGCGCTCGTTGAGCGAGGGCGTGTCCACCGTGCCGGGGCAAATCGCGTTGCAGCGGATGCCATCCTTGATGAAATCCACCGCCACCGACTTGGTGATGCCGATCACCGCCGCCTTGGTTGCGCCGTAGGCGTATCGCTTGGGCGCGCCCTTGATCGAGCCCGCCGCCGAGGCGATGTTGACGACCGAGCCGCCGCCATTTGCGATCATGCCGGGCAGGAACGCGCGCAGCGTCCGCCACAAGGATTTGACGTTGAGATCGAAGGACAAATCCCAGCCCGCCTCGTCGGTGTCGATGGCGGTTCCGGTGTGGACATAGCCCGCGCAGTTGAACAGCACGTTGACGGCGCCGGCGCGCGTTGCGGCGGCTTCGACGGCCTTGGTGTCGCGCACGTCAAGCGTGAACGTCTCGATGCCGGGCGCATCCTTGGCCAGTTGCGCCAGCAGCCCGGCATTGATGTCGGTGGCGATCACCCGTGCGCCTTCGGCATGGAAGGCAAGCGCCGTGGCGCGGCCGATGCCTTGGCCGGCGGCGGTGGCAAAGATGGTCTTGTTCTTGAGACGGTTCATGGTCGCAGCCTCCAGGGAAAGGGACACGCTGTTCATATTCGTCCGCCGCCATCAAGGCCATCGACGCTCCGCACCCAAGCCGAATATGAACAACGTGTCCCCGTTACCGGATCAGCCGTTGCTGCTGACCTGGTCCACCAACGTCGCTACCGGCGCGCGGTTCATCAATTCCTCGATATGCGCCCGCTCCTTCTGGAAATCGCCGAGCTGCCGGCCGGTGAGCTGGCGGTCATGGGGCACGTGAATCGTCATCGGGTCAACGAACGAGGAATTGACCAGGATTTCAAAATGCAGATGGGCGCCGGTCGACAGGCCCGTGGTGCCGATATAGCCGATCACGTCGCCCTGGTTGACCTTGCTGCCGATTGACAGTCCAGTGGCGAATTTCAGCATGTGCGAATAGGCCGTCTCGTAACCGTTGGCGTGGCGGATGCGGATATAGTTGCCGTTGCCGCCCTTGCGGCCGATTTCCTTGATGACCCCAGTTCCGGCGGCCAGAATGGGTGTGCCGGGCGCACCCGCCCAATCGATGCCGGTATGCATTTTCTTGATGTGCAAGAGCGGGTGC